>Ga0114904_1000058_pt1 | contig 64831 bp, 54 predicted proteins | sample MalvirDeepMed_s6_FD_83498 | JGI IMG/M metagenome (GOLD analysis project Ga0114904, IMG submission 83498) | Marine viral communities from the Global Malaspina Expedition - Malaspina viral metaG DeepMed_s6 | ecosystem: Environmental > Aquatic > Marine > Oceanic | place: Mediterranean Sea... | reverse complement strand
TCCGCCAGACGCGCAGCCTCTTCGGCCGCCTTGCGCTCGGCTTCCTCGCGTTCCTGCTCCTCAAGCGCTTCGCGTTTCACGTAGGTGCGCTTCTTGCGCACTTCCACGTTAACGGTCTTGGATTTTCCCGCCGCACCAGTGGTCTTGATGGTACTGGTGGACTTGCGCTTGAGGGTAATCTTCTTGGCTTCGGTATCCGCGGCACCATGGGACTTGCGCAGATGAGCCAGCAGCTGCTGCTTCTGCTCATCGGAGACCACTTCGCTGGCATCGCCATGGGGTAGCCCTGCGTCTTTCATCTGCGAAAGCAGCTTTTCGACGGGGGTCCCTACGATGTCGGCCAGTTTCTTTACGGTCGTTTCTGCCATGTCAGCAACACTCTCCTGTCCGTCTCTAGCAGGCTATTGAAAATAGCCTGGGCCATTGCCCTCGGGGCGAATGACCGCGCTGCCCGGCACATTCCGGTCAGCGCATTGTGTGCTTATCTTTGCGGACCGTACCGCGAAGATAGCTTGAAAAGCACCTTATGGCCTTTTCAACACCCTGCTGTTGGTGCCCGCGTCCAATCCGCCAGGATTAAAGGCCGTTACGCCCCGGCTTCGCCTTCATCGGCAAACCAGGGAGCCCGGGCTGTCATGATCAACTCGGCGGCACGCTCTTCGCTCATGCCACTGATTTCCATCAGATCATCCACTGCCTGCTCGGCCAGATCTTCCATGGTGGGGATACCGCGGGATGCCAGTTCCACAGCCAGGTCACGGTCCATCCCTTCCATGTTGAGAAGGTCTTCAGCCGGCTCGGCCAGCTCAAATTTCTCTTCGGATACCAGGGCCTTGGTCAGCAGGACATCCTTGGCGCGCTGGCGCAGGGCATCGACGATATCTTCATCGAACCCGTCGATAGCGAGCATCTCTTCTTCGGGCACGTAGGCCACTTCTTCCAGGGTGGTAAAGCCTTCGTCCACCAGAATGCCGGCCACGTCCTCATCCACGTCCAGTTCTTTCATGAACGTTTCCAGTGCCTGGGCGGCTTCCTCTTCCTGCTTGTTCTGGGCATCGTCAAGAGTCATGACGTTGAGTTCCCAGCCAGTCAGCTCAGAGGCCAAACGGATATTCTGACCGCTGCGGCCAATGGCCTGGGCCAGGGCGGACTCGTCTTCCACCGCAATATCCATGGAGTGGCTTTCTTCATCCATGACGATGGAGGCCACTTCCGCCGGCTGCATGGCATTAATCACCAGCTGCGCCGGATTGTCGTCCCAAAGAACGATATCAATACGTTCACCGGCCAGCTCGTTGGAGACGGCCTGAACACGGGCACCACGCATCCCAACGCAGGCACCCACCGGATCGATACGCTGATCGTTGCTTTTCACAGCAATCTTGGCGCGGGAACCGGGATCACGGGCAGCGCCCTTGATTTCGATCAGCTCTTCGCCGATTTCTGGCACTTCAATTTTGAACAGTTCGACCAACATGTCCGGGCAAGCACGGCTGGCGAACAGCTGAGGGCCACGGTTTTCTTCATTCACGCCAAGCAAGTAAGCGCGAATGCGATCGTTCTGGCGCACCGCTTCGCGGGGAATCATGTGCTCACGGGTAATCAACGCTTCCGCGTTGCCACCCAGATCCAGCACTATGGAATCCCGGTTGGCTTTCTTGACGATGCCGCTGATCAACTCACCAATGCGATCACGATATTCTTCGATGATCTGGCGACGCTCGGCTTCTCGCACTTTCTGCACGATAACCTGCTTGGCCGTCTGGGCGCCGATACGACCGAAGGCTTCGGATTCGATTTCCTCTTCCCAGGTGTCGCCAATCTGCAGAGACGCATCCTGCTCATGGGCTTCATCAAGGGTCAGCTGCTTACCGAATTCGTAAAGCTCTTCATCGGGCACAACGTGCCATACGCGGAAGGTGCGGGAATCACCGGACACACGGTCGATATCCACGCGGATTTCCACGTCTTCTTCCTTAAAGCGTTTCTTGGTAGCAGCCGCCAGAGCCAGCTCGATGGCCTCGAAAATCACGTCACGACTGACGCCTTTTTCGTTTGATACGGTTTCCGCTACCAGCAGGATCTCTTTGTTCATGGCCAGGCCTTTACAAAGACAAAGTTCTTCAGGGCGTGCTCAGTCGAAGCGAGGCTGCAACCGGGCACGATCTACCTGACTGTAAGGAATACGCAGGGTGTCGCCATCAAGCTCCACCACCAGCGTTTCGCCATCCACGGCCACAATGGCCGCCGTCATTTTACGCTTGCCAGATACCGGCGCCAGCAACTTCAGCTGAACGTCTTCACCGATATAGTCGGCATATTGCGCAATATCAAACATGGGTCGATCCATGCCCGGCGAGGACACCTCAAGGTTGTATTCGCCGGGTATCGGATCTTCCACATCCAGCACGCCGCTGATTTCGTGACTCACCGCCGCGCAATTATCTACTGTGATACCGTCTTCATGGTCGATATAGACACGCAAAACGGCCCCGCGCCCCTGGATATGTTCAATACCCCAAAGCACGAAGCCCAAGTCTTCAACGACCGGAGCCAGAAGCTCCGTCAATTGTTCTACGCGTTTCGACATGTCCTTTCCGACAGTACAAACAAAAAATGGGCTTGGGGACATTACAGCGACTGCAAGGAAGCCATGCAATCGACCGCACATCCACCGCCCATTCCACTGCTGCGGATAACAAAAGGCCCCTGCTAGAGGGGCCTTTTGTCCGCTTTGAACCAGCCGAAGCTGGTTCCTCTAAGTGGTAGCGGGGGCAGGATTTGAACCTACGACCTTCGGGTTATGAGCCCGACGAGCTACCAGACTGCTCCACCCCGCAATAAACCGTTGAACCTTTAGCGCCCCTCGGCACTCGACCTGTATTCTGGTGAGCACAGATCTTTTCGGTTCCGACTGGTTGAATCTTGCTAGTCAAAGCATTCAACCCGCCTCAAATATCGAGCGCAAATAGTACTTAGAGGCGCTCACTCTGTCAAGGCGAAGACGAAAAAAACATTTATTTTTCGCTGCCTTAGCACAACAAGAAGCGACCACTTCACTGCACCCGCAAACGCCGCAGCGCTTACTCTACCGGGACGCATATCCGCGGCTTGTCGCCGCACAAATCGTCCCGGGGGCAGGCAAAAAAACCATCACTTCATGCCATGCTGCGATGACAAACCACTTTCATCGCACCCGGTCGGCAATTAGTCACACTGCCAGGACCGGTTTGAGCCGAGACCCGCCCGCGGATCTCTTTTCCAAATTGGTGCCGAAGGCCGGACTTGAACCGGCACGAGCGAAGCTCACTACCCCCTCAAGATAGCGTGTCTACCAATTCCACCACTTCGGCAAAGAACGCTTTGATCACTGCTCCGACTGAGGCACTTCAGTCGGGGCCGGGGATTCTACCCCAGCTTGAGGCACATCTGAAACCTCTTTTTGCTCCTGCGCATCATCCGATGCCACTGGCACTTCAGACATGGTAGCCGGCACCTCGGAATCCGCCGGAGCAGCCGGCACATCCTCTTCCTGCTGCTCAAGGGTTTCCAGTTCCGGCAGGTAGCTACGCACACCCTCAGCTTCCTGGCGAGCCATCCAGGCCAGGCCCATGCTGGTGACAAAGAACACCACCGCCAGCAATGCTGTGGCACGAGTCAGGAAGTTGGCCGACCCGGCACTGCCAAATACAGTCTGGGAGCCACCGCCACCAAAAGAGGCACCTGCGTCGGCACCTTTACCGTGCTGAATCAGCACCAGCCCGATCAGGCCAAGGGCCGCCAGCACGTGCACTACATGAACAACAATATCCATAATGACTCTATTATTCCGCCGCCTGACAGATAGCTATAAAACTGTCGGCTGTTAACGATGCCCCGCCTATCAGACCCCCATCGATGTCTGACTGGGCAAACAGAAGGGCGGCATTATCCGCCTTTACACTGCCGCCGTAAAGCAAGCACAGCGATTCAGCGATATCCGGATCGTTTTTCGCCAATGAGGCGCGCAGCGAGGCGTGCACCTCCTGGGCCTGCTCCGGGCTCGCCGTTCTCCCGGTACCGATGGCCCATACGGGCTCGTAGGCCACCACGGCGCTGCCGAAAGCGGCAATACCTACCGCATCCACCACCGCCTGCAACTGCCCGCAAACCACGGCTTCGGTATTACCGGCCTCACGCTCTTCCAGGGTTTCCCCCACACAGAGAATCGGCACAAGACCGGCAGCCTGGGCACGGGAAAACTTGTCGGCGATCACCGCGTCGGTTTCTCCGTACAGCGCACGACGCTCGGAATGACCTACAATCACATGGCCACAGCCCACCTCGGCAAGCATGGGTGCAGACACTTCACCGGTGAAGGCGCCATCTTCCTGGTCACTCAGGTTCTGACCTCCCACCCCAATGGCGGCCGGCATCACAGATCTGGCCGCTGCCAGGTAAGGGTAAGGCGGACAGATCACCACCTTCGCCCCGCCATTGTAGCCAGCCAGGGCCTCTGCCATTTCGGCAAGCAGACCCTGGCGCCCGTTCATTTTCCAGTTACCGGCAACCAGCGGTGTTCTTGATGTCATCTGTTATTCCTTGGATATAAAAATGCCGGAGGTCCAGCGTTATCATGCAATCGCCTTTTCCACCACATCCGCCAGATCGCGGCACAGGGCGGCCACCTGATCCGGGTCCTTGCCCTCAATCATCACTCGCACCAGCGGCTCGGTACCAGAAGGGCGCAGCAGAATTCGGCCATTACCGCCGAGCTTTTGTTCCACCTCTGCCATGGCGGCCTTCACTTCAGCCTTTTCCATAAAACCATCACGGTTGGGGCCACGCACATTGATCATGGTCTGGGGCATCAGCACCACATCTGCCACCGCCTCCGCCAAGCTCTGGTCACGGCGGGACAGTGCCGCCAGCACCTGCAGGGCAGAAACCGTACCATCGCCGGTGGAAGTGCAATCCAGACAAACCAGATGGCCGGAGGATTCACCACCGATCAACCAGCCACGCTGGTCAAGCTGTTCCATCACGTAGCGGTCACCCACCTTGGCGCGCACGAACTCGATATCCAGCGCCTGCAGCGCCAACTCAAGACCAAAATTGGACATCAGGGTGCCAACCACGCCGGGCAGCTCTACACCGCTCTCCTTACGATCCCGGGCCACCACAAACAGCAACTGATCGCCATCAACCAACTTGCCTGTGTGGTCCACCATGATCAGTCGGTCTGCGTCGCCATCCAGCGCCACCCCCAGATCCGCTTTTTCATCCAGCACCCGCTGCTGCAGCTGCTCCGGATGGGTGGAGCCACAATCACGGTTGATATTAAAACCGTCCGGGCTATTGGCCATGGCCACCACCTCGGCACCCAGCTCCTCGAACACATCTGGAGCAATGTGGTACGCCGCACCATTGGCGGTGTCGACCACGATCTTCATACCACTCAGGTTCAGGCCCGGCACGGTACTCTTGCAGAATTCGATATAACGACCACGAGCATCATCAATCCGGCGCACCTTGCCGATCTGGTCGGTGGCCACCACCGACATGTCTTCGTCCAGCAGGCGCTCGATCTCCAGCTCGATCTCATCATTAAGCTTGCGCCCATCCGCCCCGAAGAACTTGATGCCATTGTCGGTATAGGCATTGTGAGATGCAGAAATAACAATGCCGGCCTGGGCAGACAAAGTCCGGGTCAGGTAGGCAATGCCAGGTGTCGGCAGGGGTCCAAGCAGACGCACATCCACGCCCGCAGCGGAAATACCGGCTTCCAGCGCCGATTCGAACATGTACCCGGAAATACGGGTGTCCTTACCGATCAGGATCTTGCTGCCACCGTGTGCCGCCAGCACCTTGCCTGCCGCCCAACCCAGCTTGAGCACGAAATCCGGGGTAATGGGGAACTGCCCAACCGTGCCTCGCACGCCATCCGTCCCGAAATACTTACGCGCCATGACTACTCCTTGTGCGGTTAGATTATGCGATCACTGTCGCCTGATTGCTTGACGGCGTGGGCGAAGCGCACCACATCCACGGTTTCCTGCACATCATGGGCACGGACAATCATTGCTCCGCGCTCAATACACATGACAGCCGCCGCCAGACTGGCCGGCAATCGCTCACTGACTTCCCGACCAAGCAGTTTACCAAACAGGGACTTTCGCGAAATACCGATCAGGATCGGTAACGCCAGGGCCTGCAGCGCGGCCATTTCATTCATCAGGGTAAGATTGTGCTCCACGGTCTTGGCAAAGCCAAAACCCGGATCAATCAGAAGCCGCTCACTGGGGATGCCGGCTTGCTTGCAGGCGGCGATGCGCTGACGCAGAAAATCTATCACCTCGGCGGTGACATCCTGATAACAGGGATTATCCTGCATGTTGCCGGGCTCGCCGAGCATGTGCATCAGGCAGACCGGCAACCCGCTGGTCGCCGCCGCTTCCAGCGCACCGGGCCGACGCAGGGCCCGCACATCATTGATCATGCCCGCACCAGCTGCGGCGGCATCGCGAATCACCGCCGCAGTACTGGTGTCCACGGACACCAGGGCACCAAACTCAGAGGTAAGTGCCTCAACCACCGGCACCACCCGATCCAGCTCCTGCTGTTCGGACACCGGCGCCGCTCCTGGGCGGGTGGACTCGCCTCCCACATCAATGATTGCCGCTCCATCCGCCAGCATTCGCTCGGCCTGACGCAGGGCATCATCCCGCTTGGTAAAGCGGCCACCATCAGAAAAGGAATCCGGGGTTACGTTCAGTATCCCCATAACGACAGGCGCGGACAGGTCTAGTGTCCGCGCCCCACAGGTCAGCGTGTCAATCATGAATCAGCGGGATCAATGCGTATTGGCAGGTCCGCCGATGGCATCGTCGCCCGGCTCCTTGTCACCGCTGGCAGCGGTGCCATTGCCCGGCCCCTGATCACGCCAGTCTTTCGGCGGGCGCGGCTTGTGGCCGGTCATGATGTCCTCGATCTGGCCGGCGTCGATGGTTTCGTATTGCATCAAGGCTTCCGCCATCAGGTCCAGCTTGTCGCGGTTGTCCTCGAGAATCTGCTTGGCTCGGCCATAGCAGCTATCGATGATTGCCCGCACCTCGCGGTCGATTTCTTCGGCGGTCTGCTCGGACATGCTTTTACGCTGGGACATCTGCTTGCCCAGGAACACCTCACCCTCTTCTTCCTCGTAGGCCAGCGGACCCAGTTTCTCGCTCAGGCCCCACTTGGTGACCATGGCACGGGCCAACTTGGTGGCACGCTCAATATCATTGGACGCCCCGGTGGTAACACCATCAAAGCCCAGCGTCATCTCCTCCGCCAGACGCCCGCCGTAGAGCGAACAGATCGAGGATTCCAGCCCACGCTTGGACTGGGAGTATCGATCTTCTTCCGGCAGGTACATGGTCACACCCAGGGCGCGACCACGGGGAATGATGCTCACCTTGTAGACCGGATCATGCTCAGGCACAAGACGGCCAACAATCGCGTGACCCGCCTCATGGTAAGCGGTGTTCAACTTCTCTTTCTCGCTCATCACCATGGAACGACGTTCAGCGCCCATCAGGATCTTGTCCTTGGCTTTCTCGAACTCTTCCATGGACACCATGCGCTTGTTAGCACGGGCAGCGAACAGGGCAGCCTCATTAACAAGGTTGGCCAGATCCGCACCGGAGAAGCCCGGAGTGCCGCGGGCAATCACACTGGGATCTACATCTTCCGAGATCGGCACCTGACGCATATGCACCTTGAGCACGTGCTCCCGGCCACGGATATCCGGCAGCGGCACAGTCACCTGACGGTCGAAACGGCCCGGACGCAACAGCGCCGGATCCAGCACGTCGGGACGGTTGGTGGCAGCGATTACGATGATACCTTCATTACCATCAAACCCGTCCATTTCCACCAGCAGCTGGTTGAGGGTCTGTTCACGTTCGTCGTGACCACCGCCGACCCCGGCACCACGGGAACGGCCCACCGCATCAATCTCGTCAATGAAAATGATGCAGGGAGAATGCTTCTTGGCCTGCTCGAACATGTCACGGACACGGCTGGCACCGACACCCACGAACATTTCCACAAAGTCTGAGCCGGAAATGCTGAAGAAAGGCACCTTGGCCTCCCCCGCAATGGCCTTGGCCAGCAGAGTCTTACCGGTACCCGGTGAACCGACCATCAGTACGCCACGGGGAATCTTGCCACCCAGGCGCTGAAATTTTGCCGGATCACGCAGGAACTCGACCAGCTCCTGCACTTCTTCCTTGGCTTCTTCCACCCCTGCCACATCGGCAAAGGTGGTCTTGATCTGGTCTTCGCCGAGCAGCTTGGCCTTGGACTTGCCGAAGGTCATCGGGCCGCCACCGCCTTTACCACCCCCCTGCATCTGACGCATGAAGAAGATAAAGATGGCCAGAATAATCAGGATCGGCAGTACCGACAGGAACAACTGCATCAGGAAACCCTGACGCTCCGGCTCCACACCCACCACATTCACCTTGTTCTGGATCAACGTGGGCATCAGGTTGGTGTCCAGAGTCGGCGGTTTGACCGTCTTGAACTGGCTGCCATCCTTGTAGGTGCCGGTAATCGCACTTTCGCCGATCTTGGCTTCCTGCACGTCACCACTCTCTACCCGCGAGATGAAGTCCGAGTAGGGAATGCTGGTTGTTGCAGGCTGGGTGCTGATGCTGGACGCCACCACGTAAAGGACGCCGGCGATAACCAGCCACAGCACAATATTCTTGGTCATGTCGTTCAAGGGAGACCTCGATCAATTCCGGGCGCTTCACGCGCACAATAACGAATTTACACCTTACACCATTTGCCCAACCCTGAGTAATGCCGGTTCGGACAGCAAAACGGCCATTTTACGGCTTATTTCAGACCACTGGCCAGCTGGTACACCTCGGTGGATCGGGCCCGGCTGGCGGCCGGCTTGCGGCTGACAACCCGGTCAAAACGCTGCAGCAGCATTTGCCGGTACTCATCAAACCCTTCGCCCTGAAATACCTTGACCAGAAACTGGCCATCCGGTTCCAGCACCCGCTCGGCCATATCCAGCGCCAACTCCGCCAGATACATGGCCCGCGGCTGATCCACGCCCTTGTTACCACTCATATTGGGGGCCATGTCGGACATTACAAGGTCTGCCTTGCGATCCCCGAGCGCCGCCAGGATTTGCTCATACACAGCATCTTCGCGGAAATCCCCTTCGATGAAGGTCACATCCGGCAAGGCGTCCATGGGAAGGATATCGCTGGCGATGACAGTGCCGTGTGAACCCATCAGCCGGCCCGCCACCTGGGACCAGCCACCCGGCGCGGCCCCCAGGTCCAGCACCGTCATACCGGGCCGGAACAGGCGGTCCTTCTCATGCATTTCCAGCAACTTGAAGCTGGCGCGGGAGCGGTAGCCCTCCGCCTGGGCCTTCGCCACCCACTGGTCGCTGAAATGCTCCTTGAGCCAGGCCTTGCTGGTTTTGGAACGGCTCGATTTCGCCATCAGAGATTACCTCACCCACCCGGTTTGCCGTTCCTGTGCGTAACGGCTGCTTTTCAATTTGCTAACCCGTAGAATACGCCCACTGTCGGGGCAACCCGGACATTCCCTTATTTCCGGTGTCGCCCCGCTGGCGACACCTTGCAGCTCTGGAGCCACACCGTGCCGCTATCGCAACAGGACATCAAACGGCTGCGCCGTATTGGCCACCACCTCAAGCCCGTGCTCATTTTCGGTGGCAAAGGCCTTACCGAAACCTTTATCGAAGAGCTGAACCTTCGCCTGGAAGACCACGAACTAATCAAGGTGAAGGTCAATGCGGAAACCCGTGACGACCGGGCCGCCATCGTCCAGGCCCTGAGCGAAAAGGGTAGCGCCGAGCTGATCCAGCGCATCGGCAACATTGCCCTGCTCTACCGGCCGGCACAGAAACCCAACCCGAAACTATCCAATATCCTGCGCTATCAGGACGCATAACTGCCGCCTGACTTCCTCGCAGGCCTTATGAAAAAGGCGACGTTAAACGTCGCCTTTTCTTTTCCCTTGCAACTTGAACCTTTCAACTTGCAACTCAGATGTGCTCGACCTTGTCGACCTCATACTCGCGGGTACCCCCGGGAGTATCGATCTGCACCACATCACCTTCTTCCCGGCCGATCAGGCCGCGGGCAATGGGAGAATTGACGCTCAACTTGCCCTGCTTGATGTTGGCTTCGTCGTCACCCACGATCTGGTAAACCTTCTCTTCGTCGGTATCCACATCAATGATGGTGACGGTCACGCCAAAGATCACCTTGCCGGTGTTTTCCAGCTCGGTGATATCGATGATCTGCGCGGCGCCCAGCTTTGACTCGATCTCGTTGATCCGCCCCTCGCAGAAACCCTGCTGCTCACGGGCCGCATGGTATTCCGCGTTTTCTTTCAGATCGCCATGCTCACGAGCCTCGGCAATGGCAGCCGTAATGCGCGGGCGATCTTCCCGCTTCAGCTTCTCCAGCTCCGCACGCAGGGCATCGGCCCCTTTGGCGGTCATTGGTATGCGTTGCATAGTTGTCCTCGTCTTTTTATGGAAACCGCCCGGAGCACTCGGCTCCGAGCGCTCCATGGGACGATTTACTGCATTTGGGCGTGCAAATCCTGCAAGCGGCGAACCGTCGGCTCGCCACTGATACCCAGCGCCTGACACACCGCATGGGCCGCCGTAATGGTGGTGGTATAGAACACCCGGTGCTGCAGGGCAGAGCGACGGATGGCGAAGGAATCACGAATCGCCTGTTTGCCCTCGGTGGTGTTCACGATCAGGGCAATCTCGTCATTCTTGATCATGTCGACGATATGCGGACGCCCTTCCAGCACCTTGTTGACCACTTTCACTTCCAGACCAGCGTCGCTGATCACCTTGGCAGTGCCGCGTGTAGCCACCAGCTTGAATCCACGCTCGATCAGCATACGCGCCACATCAATGGCTGCCGGCTTGTCCACTTCCCGCACGGAAATAAAGGCAGTACCTTTTTCCGGCAGTTTTTCGCCAGCACCCAGGGACGCCTTGCCAAAGGCTTCCGCAAAGGTGGCACCCACACCCATCACTTCCCCGGTGGATTTCATTTCCGGGCCCAGGATCGGGTCTACTTTCGGGAACTTGGCAAACGGGAAGACCGCTTCCTTCACGAAGTAGTGCTGCGGTTTGACCTCTTCGGTGAAGCCCTGTTCCTTGAGGCTGGTACCGGCCATGCAACGGGCGGCCACCTTGGCCAGAGACACGCCGATGCACTTGGACACGTAGGGCACGGTCCGTGAGGCACGGGGATTCACTTCCAGAACATACACCTCACCGCTCTTGACGGCGAACTGCACATTCATCAGGCCGATCACGCCCAGCTCCAGCGCCATATCGGCGGCCTGCTGGCGCATCACGTTCTGCACCTCTTCGTCCAGGGAGTACGGCGGCAGGGAACAGGCGGAGTCACCGGAGTGTACGCCAGCCTGCTCGATATGCTGCATGATGCCGCCGATTACCACGTCGCTGCCATCACAGACCGCATCCACGTCCACCTCGATGGCGTCATCCAGGAAGCGATCCAGCAGCACCGGCGAGTCGTTGGACACGGAAACCGCGTTCATCATGTAGTTGCGCAGCTCGGCCTCGCTGTAGACGATTTCCATGGCACGACCACCCAGCACATAGGAGGGACGCACCACCAGCGGATAACCGATTTCCTCCGCCAGACGCACCCCATCTTCCATCGAGCGGGCGGTACGGTTGGGCGGCTGCTTGAGGCCCAGCTTGTTGACCATCTGCTGGAAACGCTCCCGGTCTTCTGCCTCGTCAATGGCATCCGGCGGGGTACCGATAATGGGCACACCGGCGGCCTGCAGGGCACGGGCCAGCTTCAGCGGCGTCTGGCCGCCGTACTGCACGATCACACCCTTGGGTTTTTCCTTGGCGACGATGGCCAGCACGTCTTCCAGGGTCACCGGCTCGAAATACAGGCGATCGGAAGTGTCGTAATCCGTGGACACGGTCTCCGGGTTACAGTTGACCATGATGGTCTCGTAACCGTCATCCTTCATGGCGAAGGCGGCATGCACACAGCAGTAATCGAACTCGATGCCCTGACCGATCCGGTTGGGGCCACCACCGATGACCATGATCTTGTCACGGTCGGACGGGTTCGCCTCGCACTCTTCGTCATAGCTGGAGTACATGTAGGCGGTGTCGGTGGAAAATTCCGCCGCACAGGTATCCACTCGCTTGTAGATGGGCTGCACACCCAGCTCTTCGCGTTTGCCGCGCACGTCCGCTTCCTTCACCCCCAGCAGCTGGGCCAGACGGGCATCGGAGAACCCCTTGCGCTTGAGTGCGTAAAGATTGTCACGGCTCAGGTCGCTGAAGGTAGTGGCTGCCAGCTGCTGCTCGGCGCGCACCAGATCTTCAATCTGCACCAGGTACCAGCGGTCGATCTTGGTGATATTGAACACATCATCCACGGTCATACCGACCCGGAAGGCATCACCGACGATCCAGATCCGCTCGGGGCCCGGCGTGGCCAGCAACTGGGCCACCTGCTCGCGGGCATCCGGCGCGGACGGATCCACGCTGGGATCAAAGCCCACGGACTCGGTTTCCAGACCGCGCAGGGCTTTCTGTACGGATTCCTGGAAGTTGCGGCCAATGGCCATCACTTCGCCCACGGACTTCATCTGGGTGGTCAGCACCGCGTCGGCTTCGGCGAACTTTTCAAAGTTGAAGCGCGGAATCTTGGTAACCACGTAATCGATGGACGGTTCGAAAGAGGCCGGAGTCTTGCCGCCGGTGATCTCGTTCTGCAGTTCGTCAAGGGTGTAACCCACCGCCAGCTTGGCGGCCACCTTGGCAATCGGGAAGCCGGTGGCCTTGGACGCCAGCGCCGAAGAACGGCTCACCCGCGGGTTCATTTCGATCACTACCATGCGCCCGTTGTCCGGGTTGACCCCGAACTGTACGTTGGAACCGCCGGTTTCCACACCGATCTCGCGCAGCACCGCCAGGGAGGCGTCGCGCATGATCTGGAACTCTTTATCGGTCAGGGTCTGCGCCGGTGCCACGGTGATGGAGTCACCGGTGTGTACGCCCATGGGGTCAAAGTTTTCGATGGAGCAAACGATGATGCAGTTGTCCTTTTTATCGCGGACCACTTCCATCTCGTACTCTTTCCAGCCCAGCAGGGACTCGTCGATCAACAGCTCGTTGGTGGGCGACAGGTCCAGGCCACGCTGACAGATTTCCTCGAACTCTTCCCGGTTATAGGCAACACCGCCACCGGAGCCGCCCATGGTGAAACTGGGCCGGATAATGCAGGGAAAGCCCAGATCTTCCAGGGCCGCATTGGCCTCTTCCATGTTGTGGGCGATGGCAGAGCGCGGGCATTCCAGACCGATGGCTTTCATGGCCTGGTCGAAACGGTGCCGATCTTCCGCCTTGTCGATGGCATCCTGGGTGGCGCCGATCATTTCCACACCGAACTCGGCCAGCACACCGTGCTTGTCCAGATCCAGGGCGCAATTCAGGGCAGTCTGCCCGCCCATGGTGGGCAGCAGGGCGTCCGGGCGCTCTTTTTCAATGATCTTGGCCACGGTTTGCCAGGTGATCGGCTCGATGTAGGTGGCATCGGCCATGGCCGGGTCGGTCATGATGGTGGCCGGATTGGAGTTCACCAGGATAACCCGGAACCCTTCTTCACGCAGGGCCTTGCAGGCCTGGGCACCGGAGTAGTCAAACTCACAGGCCTGACCGATCACAATCGGGCCAGCGCCAATGATGAGAATGCTTTGTATGTCAGTTCTTTTCGGCATAGTTCACTAACCGTCAGACGTAAATGGCTGCATCAGGGACCCGGCGAAGCCGGGTCTGGCTCTGGCTTACTTTTGGCTGCTGGCTTCCATCAGTTCGATGAAATGATCGAACAGCGGCGCACAGTCTCGCGGACCCGGGCTGGCTTCCGGGTGCCCCTGGAAACTGAAGGCCGGCACATCGGTGCGGTGAATACCCTGCAAGGTGCCATCGAAGAGGGACACATGCGTCACCTTCAGATTATCGGGCAGGGAGTCCATATCCACGGCAAAACCATGGTTCTGGCTGGTAATCATCACCGTGTCGTCGGCCAGGGTTTTCACCGGGTGGTTGGCACCGTGGTGGCCGGTGCCCATCTTCATGGTTTTCGCCCCGCTGGCCAGCGCCAGCAGCTGATGGCCCAAGCAGATACCGAACACCGGCTTGCCGGTGGCAACAATCTCCTTGATGGCCTCGATGGCGTAATCACAGGGCTCCGGATCCCCGGGGCCGTTGGACAGAAAGATGCCATCAGGATTCATGGCCAGCACGTCAGCGGCCGGGGTCTGTGCCGGCACCACCGTGAGCTTGCAACCGCGCTCCACCAGCATGCGCAGGATGTTGCGTTTGACGCCGTAATCATAGGCCACCACATGGAAGCGGCTATCGACGCCCTCGGTGTGGCCTTTTTCCAGATCCCAGGTGGACTCGGTCCAGGCATAGGTTTCACTGACGGTGACTTCCTTCGCCAGATCCATGCCCTTCAGGCCCGGGAAGCCCTTGGCCGCTTCCAGTGCCGCAGACTCATCCAGGTTATCGCCGGCAATGATGCAGCCGTTCTGTGCCCCCTTGTCGCGCAGGATGCGAGTCAGGCGGCGGGTGTCGATTTCAGCGATGGCCACGATATTGTTATCGCGCAGGTAGTCCGGCAGGGACTGCTGGCTACGCCAGTTACTGACCGTCATGGCCAGATCGCGAATCACCAGGCCGGACGCCCAGATCTGGGCGGACTCTTCGTCCTCGGGCGTCACACCGGTGTTGCCGATATGAGGATAGGTCAGGGTCACAATCTGTTTGGCGTAGGAGGGATCCGTAAGGATTTCCTGGTAGCCGGTCATAGCGGTGTTGAACACCACTTCACCCACGGTCTGACCCGTGGCACCGATAGCAACACCCCGAAAGATGCTTCCGTCTTCAAGAGCGAGAATGGCGGGAACCGTCAACGCAACCTCCAGGCTGGTAAGAATATAGGGAGATATGCGGCAGGGCACATTCGCAAAAAAGCGAGATGGATTGCTCCACCTCGCTTTTTCATGAAATTCGTCATCAGTGCCCCGCACGCCCATCACGGGCTGCGCGCTATTTTAGGGCCTCAGCAGGCAAATGTCACCCTTTGCCGGGCGCAACCGACCGCTGGCAGCCCCCGGGGCTTTCTCAGGCCTTGCCCCAGCCGGCGCTTTCACCTGCCAGACCAAGTACATCCTGCATGTCAAACAATCCGTTGTCGTGCCTGCCCAACCAGGCCGCAGCCCGGACTGCACCACGGCCAAAGGCCATGCGACTGGAGGCCTTGTGGGTAATTTCCACCCGCTCGCCGTCTGCGGCGAACATCACGGTATGATCGCCAACAATATCCCCGGCGCGAATGGTCTCGAAGCCGATAGTCTGACGATCGCGCTCACCGGTACGGCCCTCACGTCCGTATACGGCGCATTCTTTCAGGTCGCGGCCCAGGGTCTGCGCCACCACTTCCCCCATACGCAGGGCGGTGCCGGACGGCGCATCGATCTTGTGACGGTGATGAGCCTCAATCACCTCGATATCGGCCTCTTCCGCCATCACCCGCGCGGCGGTTTCCAGCAACTTGAAGCACAGGTTCACGCCGATGGAGTAGTTGGGCGCGAAACAGATAGCAATGTCTTCGCTGGCGGCCCGCAGGGCAGCCTTCTGGTCGTCATCCAGCCCGGTGGTGCCGATCACCAGCTTGGCACCCGCAGCACGGCACACTTCCAGATTGCGGGCAGTAGCTTCCGGCACGGTGAAATCGATAAACACATCGGCATCCTTGACCACCTTGTTCAGGTCATCCGCCAGCACCACTCCACTGGCACCCTGCCCCACCAACTCACCGGCATCGGCACCGATCAGGCTGGAGCCGGGTACATCCACCGCCGCTGCCAGGGTGGTATCCGGGTTGGCCAGAGTGGCCTCGATCAGAATCCGGCCCATACGACCGGCCGCACCGATAATGCCTACTTTCATGCTACTTCCTTGGAAATGGCACCGTGGCAGGCGCCCTTTGAGCCCCACCACAGCAAAACGATTGAAGATCGCTAGTCTACCAGAAAGGGCGGCCGGGTCACCGCGTAGAGATTGATGTTCTCCTTGCGCATGAACTTGCGCCGCTTACGGTCAAAGCGCTTGAAACTCATGCCGCTGTCACGCCAGGCCCGCACCTCCTGCAACCGCTTGCGCGCATAGGCCCGATCCAGCCACTCCATGGCAAAGCGCGCCGACATGTCGGCAGCCTTCTGCAAGTGGGTCAGCGCCTGCTCCGCCGATCCATCTTGATAGGTATAAAGCAGACTGTTGGCATACTCATAGCGAACAATCGCCAGATCCGGCACCGCCGTCAGCGATGTTTTAAAAGGCTGCGTGGCGTCCTCACTGTCCGCCGCCAGAGTCAGCCTGCCCGCTGCCTTACCCACCCGGCGCAGCACGTTGGCCTCAAAGGCCGCGCTCAGCGACAGCGCCAACGGATGCTGCGGCTCCACCGCCAGAATCTCGGTGGCCGCATTGATCACCATGGCCGCATAGTTGCGTTGCAGGGTGGCCGGCACCGACTCATCCTCCGCCAGCCGCGCCACCGCATAACCAAAGCCGAGACGCAGCATGCAATAATCCGCCGCCAACCCTTCTTCCCCGGGCAGAATGGCCACCTGCTCACCGAACCAGGCCATCTCGTTAATGGCCTCCTGCAGCAGCTGCTGTTTCTGGGTGTGGCTCGGCGCCAGGTAGGTGGCATAGATAATCTGCGATACCAGCCCCGGCACCCGGGCATAACCGCCATAACGCTTGCCAAGCTCACGGGCATGGCGGAAATCCCCACGGAAAAACGCCTGCCACACCTCCAGCACATTACGACTGTGCTGCTCCCAGTTGTCATCCTGGTAATGCAGATCCCGATACAGGGCAGGAAAACGTTGATAGCGTGTCTTCAGATAATCCGGTGACGGAAACGGTATCCGCAGCCCCCGCATTAAAGCGGGCCATTGCTGGCGAATCTCATCGAAGGTGTAGATATAGGAGGACGAATCAAACGGCACTGACTCCCAGGGCATATCCAGCACCTGCGCATCCAGTGCCAGTGGCGCCTTCTGGGCAAAGGTTGCCAGTGCCCGCTCGTGCGCCTGGTCCACAGGCGCCGCATATAAAGAAAGGGGAAGCCAACACAACATACCCCCCAGCATCCCTGCCAGTCGCCGCGCAGCCATGATTACCTCTGTTATTGTTGTTTTTATGCACAATATCGCAGGCGGGCTTATAGCGGCAACGGAAGCGATCAAATTTCAGACTATCGACTGATTTTCGCGTCCGGCATAGCAAAACCCTCTTTAATTCAAACCCCCTCACAGCAGGGCTCACAACAGAAAGTCATACCGCCTCTTTCTTCACCAGGAAAGAAGCCGCCAGCAAACGCAGCCAGGCGGGCTGGCCGCCTAGGCTGGCCGGGTCAATCCGGGTTCTGGCGATCAGGGCCAGGGTGCGCTGCTCGGTATCGATGACCAGAGTGTCGCATTCGGTGTGCAGGTGTTGCGGTGAATGGCCACGGCAAATCAGTAAAGCAGCGGGTTGCCAGCTCGGCAGTGTCAGCGTGATTGGCTCCGGATGGTCCGGGAAAAAACCCTGCAATGTCAGCGTTTCCCCGCCGGTGAAGACATGGGCCAGCCACTGATCCTGTGGCGCGCAGTGATGCAATGATGGCTGCGCATCGCTTCCCCAGGGGCAACCCTGGCCGTCCAGCGGCATCTCAGAAGGCGTACCGAAACGCGCCTGCCGAGGCGCCCAGAACACCGGCAAGGGACCGAACCCGGCCACTGGACAGGGGCGCGAGGGGGACAGGGCTGACTGCCCGGCATATTCCATTTGCGGGGCGCGTTGATCCACGATTTTCCACCCGGAAGGATTGAAGCCGCGCCCCACCGGATTATGTTTTTCCCGCTGGCCGCTTTTGTGGTGGCTGCCGCCATAGGCGTTTTCATAACACAGTGGCAACGAGGTAAAAGGCGCGGGCTCCCCCCGCCGAACACCGATCAGCCCCTTCTCCCAGCCATGCTCCCCCAGCGCCACCAGCTGCTTGCGCAGGACGGCCCCCTGCTGACGAATCTCCACACTGACATGGGCGCGATTCTCGACACCGGTGCGGGTGTAGGCATTGCCATACAGGTAATACTCGGCGCCCTGCTTGAACGCACCGATTTCATTCGCTTCCTGCAGACTGGTTTCCATGGGCTTGCCGAAATGGCTATCCGCCAGCAACGGCGAAGGCTGCTCCTCTGCCACAGCGATATTCCCGTGCAGATCAAACGCCAATGTCAGACGGGCAACCAGAACAGGCCGGTAATTGCCGGCCAGATCCCAGCCGGGAACGACCACAGCGCCAGCACCGGTTTCATTGATCAACTCAAGCATCGCCGCCTCCCTCTCTCAGGGAGTGAAACTGCCAGCCTGCAACGGGCAGTACGCGACGCTCGGCCAGCCAGCTTTGTTGCGCAGCAATCAACGGGGCGATCTGTCCTGTCCATTGTTGGCCAAGTAACTCCAGGGACGAGGCTGTCACAGGTTCACCAAAGAAATAACGCGCCCCGCTCTGCCACTGTTTGGCTTGCCAACTGATGGCCGCCGCCGAGGCATCGGGCAACGTCTCTTTCGACTCTCGCGATGACTCATCACTCGCCCCCACCGCTTGCAAGCGCGGCTTGCGGGGCACCGTTTCGCCAGTGAGCCAGAACCAGGCCTGCGCCGCGTCTTCGCAGCACGCCACTTGCTCCATGGCATCCAGAAGCTGACCCGCCGCTGATACCGAACCATCAAACGCGGTTCCGAGGAGGTTTTCCGGTGGGTGACCACTCAGCGCCAACAGCAACGCAAAGTGAGCATCATCCTGGTAATCATGAGCGCTCTGAACAGCCAGCGCATCCCTGCGCACCAGCCCGGCCTGCAAGGAATGATGACGGGAGCGTGGAAAATCATGGCGCTGATACCAGGGCTGGAAACAGGACAGATCTGCACCGGCGGCATCCTGAAAAAACAGCCAGCTTGCCAACAGCGCATCATGCTCGGCGGCCTCCTCCTCGCTCATGGCCATGGCCGTCTGCTCTGACATCAGCGCGGCACGCAGTTCAGGATGCTGCGCCTCACCACTACACGACGACAGCGTCATCGCCTCAATGACGGCGCCCTGCTGCTCCGGTTTCAGTTCCGGAAAAATCTCATCAAGGTTTTCCAGACAATGGACGCTGTCTCGCTGCAAACCCACCCAGGTTTCCACGAACAACGCCGGGGGGCGCAATGACGCCTCGGGATGCCCTTCCTGATGAATCGCCACCGCATCCAGATTGGCCGCCAGCCGCCAGTCCAGTTGTCGCAACGCGTCCAGTGGGGAGGCAGGCGCATTCAGCAAACGACCGCGGCGCTGAAACAACGCTGTGGCTTCGCGATAGTGAGTGTCGACCTGCGGCAACATGACTGACATTAGTGGATCTGCACCAAGCCGCTGGCCTCTACCGTGGCCAGCTGCGTCATTTGCTCATTGCTTGACGCCCGAAGCGACCCAGTGGCTTGCTGCTGTTTCATGGTTGCTGTCATCCCCTGACTGGCCCATTCAAAAGCAGGGATGGTCGAGGGTTAGCGTTGGATTGTCATTGCGCTGAGGAGGATTCTGCTGTGCGAGGATGCTTACATCGGGATTTTTGCAGGCCAGGTCGCAGCAAAACGGCGGCCACAAAAAAGCCCGGGCAAAATGCACCGGGCTTTTTTGAATGACGCAAACTGGACTCAGGAATTATTTAGCGTCGAAGAAACGCTTCACCCCTTCAAACCAGCTACTCTTGCGCGGGTTGTGGCGGTTGCCGCCGCTTTCCAGGGATTCCTGGAATTTACGCAGCAGATCTTTCTGTTCGCTGGACAGTTTCACCGGCGTTTCGATCACCACCTTGCAGAGCAGATCACCCGGACCACCACCGCGTACCGGGGTTACCCCCTTGCCACGCAAGCGGAACAGTTTGCCGCTCTGGGTTTCGGCGGGCACTTTCAGCTTCACCTTGCCATTCAGGGTCGGCACATCAAGCTCACCCCCCAGGGTGGCATCGACAAAACTGATCGGCACCTCGCAGAACAGGTTGGCGCCATCGCGCTGGAAGATGTCGTGCTCGCGCACCGCCACCTGCACATACAGGTCGCCGGCGGGGGCGCCATGCATGCCCGCTTCGCCTTCGCCTGCCAGGCGGATCCGGTCACCGGTATCTACACCCGCGGGGATTTTCACCGACAGGGTCTTGGTGTTTTGCACCCGGCCCTGGCCACCACAACTGGTGCAGGGATCCTTGATGACACGCCCTTCACCCTTACAGGTAGGACAGGCCTGCTGCACGGTAAAGAAACCCTGCTGCATGCGCACCTGGCCCATGCCGCCACAGGTGTTACAGGCCACCGGTTGAGAGCCTTCCTTGGCGCCACTGCCATGGCAGACTTCACAGCTATCCCAGGTCGGCACGCGGATTTTCTCATCGCAGCCACGCACGGCCTGCTCAAGAGACAGCTCCAGGGTATAACGCAGGTCGGCACCACGGGCCGGGCCGCGACGGCCACCGCCACCTCCACCGAAGATGTCGCCGAAGATATCGCCAAAGATGTCACCAAAGCCGCCGCCGCCGAAGCCACCGGCTCCGCCACCAGCCTGACCATCCACGCCAGCATGGCCGAACTGGTCGTAGGCAGCACGCTTCTGCTCATCGGAGAGCACTTCGTAGGCTTCCTTGGCTTCCTTGAATTTGGCCAGGGCTTCCTGGTCATCCGGGTTGCGATCCGGATGGTATTTCATGGCCAAGCGTCGGTAAGCCTTTTTCAGATCCTGCTGGCTGGCATCTTTTGATGCGCCCAGCACTTCGTAATAATCACGTTTGGACATAGTGGGCCTTTTTGAATCAGTCCCGTCACACAAAAACGCCGGCAAGGCGCCGGCAATAAAGAAGTTGCGCAGATCTCCCGGCTACCGCGCCTGGGCGCGGCACCGGGATGTCCGACGGCTTACTTCTTCTTGTCGTCGTCCACTTCTTCGAACTCGGCGTCGACTACGTCATCACCAGAGGCTTTCTGCTGCTCGCCAGCGGCGTCCGCAGCTGCGCCTTCCGCCTGCTGGGCCTGCTCGGCATACAGCTTCTCGGCCAGCGGGGCAGAGACTTCGGACAGCGCCTTGATCTTGGCCTCGATGTCTTCCTTGTCGCTGCCCTTGGCGGCTTCTTCCAGTTCGTCAGCCGCCTTGGTGATAGCTTCTTTCTCTTCGTCAGTCGCCTTGTCACCGGCTTCTTCCAGAGTCTTCTTGGTGGCGTGCACCAAGTGGTCAGCCTGGTTGCGGGTCTGCACCAGCTCTTCGAACTTCTTGTCTTCGTCCGCGTGAGCTTCGGCGTCCTGCACCATCTTTTCCACTTCCTCGTCGGACAGACCGGAGGAGGCCTTGATCTGGATAGTCTGTTCTTTACCGGTGGCCTTGTCTTTCGCGCCCACGTGCAGAATACCGTTGGCGTCGATGTCGAAGGTCACTTCGATCTGCGGCATACCACGCGGTGCCGGCGGAATGTCTTCCAGGTTGAACTGGCCCAGCGACTTGTTCTGCGCCGCCTGCTTACGCTCACCCTGCAGTACGTGCACGGTCACTGCGGTCTGGTTGTCGTCTGCCGTGGAGAACACCTGCGACGCGTTGGTCGGGATGGTGGTGTTCTTCTCGATCAGCGGGGTCATCACGCCACCCATGGTTTCGATACCCAGGGTCAGCGGGGTCACGTCCAGCAGCAGCACGTCGGTCACGTCACCACTCAGTACTGCACCCTGAATAGCAGCACCCATGGCAACCGCTTCATCCGGGTTCACATCCTTGCGCGGCTCTTTGCCGAAGAACTCGGTGACTTTCTTCTGCACCATCGGCATACGGGTCTGACCACCCACCAGAATCACGTCGGTGATGTCGGCGGTTTTGACACCCGCATCGGCCAGCGCAGTCTTGCACGGCTCCAGGGAGCGGCTAACCAGATCACCCACCAGGGATTCCAGCTTGGCACGGGTGACTTTCACCACCAGGTGCTTGGGACCGGTGCTGTCTGCGGTAATGTACGGCAGGTTCACTTCGGTCTGCTCGGCGGAGGAAAGCTCGATCTTGGCTTTCTCGGCCGCTTCTTTCAGGCGCTGCATGGCCAGCGGGTCGCCGCCCAGGTCGATGCCGGAATCTGCCTTGAACTGATCGGCCAGGAAGTTGATCAGCGCCAGGTCGAAATCCTCACCACCCAGGAAGGTGTCACCGTTGGTGGCCAGCACTTCAAACTGGTGCTCGCCGTCCACTTCGGCAATCTCGATGATGGAGATGTCGAAGGTACCACCACCCAGATCGTAGACCGCAATGGTGCGATCGCCGCCTTTCTTGTCCAGGCCATAGGCCAGGGCAGCCGCAGTGGGCTCGTTGATAATGCGCTTCACGTCCAGACCGGCGATGCGACCGGCATCCTTGGTGGCCTGACGCTGGGAATCGTTGAAGTACGCAGGCACGGTGATCACGGCCTCGGTAACGGCCTCACCCAGATAGTCTTCCGCGGTCTTCTTCATTTTCTTCAGCACCTGCGCAGAGATCTGCGGCGGCGCCATTTTCTCACCCTTCACTTCCACCCAGGCGTCGCCATTGTCGGCCTTGGTGATCTTGTAGGGGACCATCTTGATGTCTTTCTGAACGACGCTGTCTTCAAAACGACGACCGATCAGACGCTTCACCGCGTACAGGGTGTTTTCCGGGTTGGTTACCGCCTGACGCTTGGCGGATTGGCCGACCAGGGTTTCCTTGTCGTCGGTGTAGGCGATGATGGACGGCGTGGTACGTGCGCCTTCAGCGTTCTCAATAACCTTGGCTTTATCACCTTCCAGCACGGCCACACAGCTGTTGGTCGTACCCAGGTCGATACCGATAATCTTACCCATATCTCTCGTTCTCCTTCACACCAGCCGGTTCCCTGACGGCAAACCGGGCAGTTGAATTGTTAATTCGTCTGGCATCTATATGGCGGTGCTTCGCGCCGTTTCAAGGGGCCAGAACGGCTTTTTGCTTACTCGGCAGCCTTGCTGACCACAACCCGGGCCGGACGAATCAGGCGACCATTGAGCTGATAGCCTTTTTCCAGCACGTCGATCACGGTGTTGGGCTCCACATTGGGCACCGGCACCATGGTCATGGCCTCATGCAGCTCCGGGTTAAACGGCTCGTCCGACGGACTGATCTGCTCCAGGTTGTACTTGGCGAAGGCATCCAGCAGGGACTTGAGGGTCAGCTCGATACCTTCACGCGCACCTTGCAGGGCATCGTCGTCGGCATCCAGGGCGGCCAGGCCTCGTTCCAGGTTGTCCGCCACGCTCAACAGGTCGCCGGCAAATTTCTCCAGGGCGAACTTGCGAGCGTGCTGCACATCCCGCTCGGCGCGCTTGCGCACATTCTGGATTTCCGCCTGGGCACGGATATCCGCCTCACCCAGGGCTTTTTTCACCTTGGCCAGCTCGGCTTCCACTTCAGCCAGCTGTTCTTCGGCCGAGGGCTGCTCAGGCGCAGGGGCCTCTGCTTCCGCATTGGCAGCCTCAGCCTGGGCCGCCTGCTGCTCTTCGGCAGTCTCCACCTGCGGCTCGGCGTTTTTCGGGTCTTTTTCCTGCTCACTCATTCGTAACTCCACATCCCAATCCGGGCTTTTCCAGGAAAGCGGGCAAAGATATGGGAACAGATGGGCAGGATTCAAGGGGGGAGAGGGGCAATGGACAATTGATAATGGATAATTGATAGCGCGCGGGATGATCTGGTGCCATAGGCATCCTGGAAGCCGCGCCCATGGCCCTCTCGCGCCCTTTACCCCCTGAAATCAATAAAGCCGGGACCGCGCCGTTATCAATTATCCATTATCAACTATCAATTCGGTTTATAGCTGGGTCAGGGCCGCCGAGAGGATTTTGGCGGTGATATCCACGGTGGGAATGACCTTCTCGTAATCCATGCGCGTGGGGCCGACCACGGCGAGGACGCCCACCGGGCCGTTATCCGCCTTGTAGGGAGCCGAGATCAGCGAGTAATCCTCGAACGGCTGGAAGCCGGATTCACGGCCGATGAAGATCTGTACCCCATCCGCCTTCATGGACCGCTCCAGCAGGTGCAGGATATCGCGCTTATGATTGAAGGCATCAAACAGGTCGCGCAGCTGATGCAGATTGTCCGCCTCGGCGGACTTGAGCAGGTTGGATTCGCCGGATACCACATAATCCGAGCTCTCCGGCTCACTGCGCAGGGCCTTGTCGGCCACCTCCATGGCGGTCCGCATCAGTGCATCCATCTGCGCCCGGTCCGCATTCATGGTGTTCAGCAGGCCATCGCAGATGCTGTTCAGATCGCAGCCGCCATAGGTGTGATTGATGTAATTGGCCGCCTGGCGCAGCTCCGCCTCGTCGTAGTCCCGGTCGGTATGAATGATGCGGTTCTGCACTTCGGACCGGTTTACCACCAGCACCACCAACACCCGCTTGCCCGATAATGGCAAGAACTCAACTTGCCGAAGGGTTGTCACCTCCCGGCGGGGTACCGCCACCAGCCCGGCCATGCGGGTCAGCTCCGCCAGGGTCCGTGAGGCCTGAGCAATCAGCTCCTGGGGGGATTGCTCCGGAGCCAGCAGCTGACGCAGCTCCTTTTTCAGGGAGCGGTGATCCGGGCGCTCCATGACACTGGAAGCCAGCAAGGAATCCACATACAGCCGGTATCCCAGCTCCGTGGGCACCCGGCCGGCAGACGTATGGGGGCTGGCAAGCACACCGAGATCCTCCAGCTCCGCCATGATGTTGCGGACAGTGGCCGGGCTGACGGTAAGGCCGCTACCGCTGGCCAACGTCTTGGAACCCACTGGCTGACCATCGCGGATATGGCGCTCCACCAGCGCCATCAGCAGTCGTTGTTTGCGTTCGTTGAGATCCAGCTTCGTCATAGCGGTATATGTACCAGAAAAGCAGTGCGACATTATATAGGGTTATCGTCCAGAGTTTACCGGGGGCTTACACTGACGAGCGGAATCCCCTAAGATTGGAACCACTGATCAAAAGAACAGTTATCGTAACAAGGATGTCACCATGACCGACAGCAACAACCCCTACCAGAGCCCCGCCGCCGACGCGCAGAATCCCCCCTCCCGGGACAATCCGGTGCTAGCCAGTCGCTGGCATCGGTTTTTCGGCGCCCTGATCGACGGTCTGGTCCAGGGCGCCATTATCGCCCCCATCGTGTTCTTTTCCGGCACCTGGGCCGACATGATGGCCAATAACGGGGCGCTCGATCTTACCGCCACCCTGGTCTGGTTTATCGTCGGCGAAGTGATCTTCCTGGCCCTGCAAGGCTGGCTGCTGTTCAACCGCCAGCAGACCATCGGCAAGTGGCTGCTGGGCATGAAAATCATCGGCATGGAACAACCCGAAGTGCCCGCCGGCAAGCTCTACGGCCTGCGCTACCTGCTGTTCCATGTGCTGGCCCAGGTGCCCGGCGTCAACCTGATCATGCTTGTCGACCCGCTGCTGATCTTCCGCAGTGATCGCCGCTGCCTGCACGATCTGCTGGCCGGCACCCAGGTGATCCAGGCTCCGGCCAACCGCTAATCGCTAATCGCTACCCTGACTCGCCCGTTTCGGAGAGATACCATGCTGACCCATCTGAGCGTTCGTCACTTTGCCACCGTGGACCAGTTGGAACTGGAGCCGGAAAATGGCCTCACCGTGATCAGCGGGGAAACCGGGGCGGGCAAGTCCGTGATCATTGATGCCCTGGGCCTGACCCTGGGCGACCGGGCCGATTCCAGCATTGTCCGCCACGGCCACGACCGGGCAGAAGTGCTTGCCACCTTTGATGTCAGCGACAACACCGCCGCCCGTCAGTGGCTGGCCGATCGGGAGCTCGACGACGACAACCAGTGCCTGCTGCGCCGCACCGTGCGCGCCGATGGTCGCTCCCGGGCCTATGTGAACGGCACGCCCACCCCGCTGGCGGAAGTGCGTGAACTGGGCGAACGACTGATCAGTATCCATAGCCAGCACGAACACCAGGCACTGATGAAAAAAGAGGCCCACCGGCAGCTGCTGGACAACTTCGCCGATGCCCGTGATCTGGCCAACACGGTGCGCGAACACTGGCGCCACTGGCAAAAGGCCCGCCGCGCCCACGATGACGCCCTCAACCAGGCCCGCGAACAGAACGAAAAGGAAGAGCTGCTGCGCTTCCAGCTGGAAGAACTGGACGCCCTGGCACTGCAGGAAGGCGAACTGGAGCAGCTGGAGCAGGAACAACAGCGGCTGGGCAACGCGGAAAGCCTTATCCGCACTTGCCAGCAATCCCTGAACGCCCTCTACGAAGGCGAAGACGGCACCTGCAACGACCACCTCAGCCAGGTCAGCCACTGGCTCGACGATGCCCGCAATCAGGATGAAGGTCTGGCCACCATCGCCGACACCGTGGAATCCGCTCGCCTGCAGGTGGAAGCCGCCGCCGATGACCTGCGCCATTACCTGGAGCGGCTGGACCTGGACCCGGAGCGACTGGCCCAGGTGGAAGAGCGTCTCAGCCAGAGCTACACACTGGCCCGCAAGCACCGCATTCGCCCGGAAGAACTGGTGGACCACCACCGCCAACTGCTGGCCGAGTCCGACGCCCTGGGCAATGTGGATGCCCACCTGCACGCTCTCTCCGAGCAGGAAGCCGCGGCTCAGCAGCAATACATGGACAGCGCCCGCCAGCTCAGCAAGGCCCGCCGCAGTGCCGCCAAGAACCTCACCCAGCAGGTACAGAAACAGCTCACCGCCCTGAGCATGAAAGCGGCCAAACTGGAAGCCCAGCTGGGAGAATGCGCTCCTGGCGCCGACGGCCTGGAGGACGTGGAGTTCCTGTTTTCCGCCAACCCCGGCCAGCCTCTCAAACCCCTGGGCAAGGTGGCTTCCGGTGGCGAACTGTCACGGGTCAGCCTGGCGATCCAGGTTATTTGCGCCCGTAACCTGACGGTACCGAGTCTGGTATTCGATGAAGTAGACGTGGGTGTCGGTGGTGGCGTGGCCGAGATCGTCGGCCGGCTGCTGCGCGAACTGGGCGGTCACGCCCAGGTGCTGTGCATCACCCACCAGCCACAGGTGGCCAGCCAGGGCCATCAGCACTGGCAGGTGCACAAGATTCAGGGCGACGACACCACCCACACCCGCATTCAGGGGCTGGATGACAACGCGAGAATCGAAGAGCTGGCGCGTATGCTGGGCGGCGTGGAAATCACCGAATCCACCCGCAACCACGCCAAAGAGATGCTGAGCAAGGCCCAGGCAGCCTAGAAAGGCAGTGAACAATTAATAGTGAATCGTTAACAGCGGCGCGGGCAGGGTCTGAGAGTCGGCAGCACTCAGACGTCAGCGCAACACGCAGGGTGGATTAGCCGCAGGCGTAATCCACCACTACCCTACCTCTCACGCCACTGACGGCTATCCACATTGGGTACTATCGTTAACAGGCGGATTACGCCTGCGGCCAATCAACCCACCCAGACCACATTGACCAGGATAGAGGGTCACTTCTTCGGCTTGACGTACAGCACCAGCGAGTGATCCATGATTTCGTAGCCGTGCTCCTCGGCGATGGCGTGCTGGCGCTTCTCGATCACGTCATCCATGAACTCAATCACCTGGCCGGTTTCCATGCACACCATATGGTCGTGATGGTCCTCGTCCGCCAGCTCGAAAACCGCAGAGCCGCCCTCGAAGTTGTGGCGCAGCACCATGCCCGCCTGCTCGAACTGGGTCAGCACCCGGTAGACAGTGGCCAGCCCCACATCCTCGCCGGCGTCCATCAGCGACTTGTAGATGTCTTCCGCGCTCAGGTGGCGCTCTTCGGACTTCTCCAGTTGCTGAAGGATTTTAACCCGCGGCAGGGTCACTTTAAGGCCCGCTTTTCTGAGATCCTGATTATCCAATGCGTATGCTCCAATATGCCAAAAGGTGGCGATGCCCCTGAATCCGTCACTTTGGCGCGGCGCCTGACACAAGCCTGGGCCGCCTCAGATTCAGGGCGATGAAAAAAAGCGGGAAACTTGTACCGCTACTGCAAGTCTGTATTATCGCCCGAACACTTTGTGAAGTCGAAAAACCATGCCACGAATTCCAGTTGCCCTCATCCTGACTGCCCTGCTGGCCACCACTGGCTGCAGCACCCTGCGCTTTCCCGGCGTCTACCGGATTGATATTCCGCAGGGCAACTTTGTCACCGAGGAAATGCTCGGCGAGCTGGAGCCCGGCATGAGCCCGGAGCAGGTGCGCTACGTGCTGGGTGCGCCTACCTTGGTGGACCCGTTCACGCCTGACAAATGGTTTTATCTGATGACCTACCGCCCCGGCAAGGGCGACAAGGTGAGCCAACAGATTGTGCTCCACTTCGAAAATGGCAGCTATAGCCGTCATGAAGGCGAAGTCATTGAAGACTTCCGCAAGAAAACCAGCTCGCAACAGGACCGCGAATTGCGACGCAAGCTGGAAGAGCGCAAGCGGGAAGACAGCAGCCCGGAGCCTGATACTGCTCCATCAGAGCCAGCAGAATCAAACCCGGCTCCGCTACCGCAGGAGCCGACCGACCCCGGTCAGCCCGCAGCCTGAACCTTTATCAACGGGCCTTTTCTGCCGCCCGCTTTTTGCGATTGAGTTTCGGGTCTGCCAGCAGCGGGCGGTAGATTTCTACCCGTTCACCCGGCTTGAGCACCTGCCCGGCCGGATTGGCCACCACCTTGCCGAAAATGCCCATGGGCGCCTTTTCCAGCACAAGCCCCTCGAACTGCTCCTCGATACCGGACAACTTTGCGGCCTCCAGCATGGTGGTGCCCTCCGGCACATCCAGGCCAATCAGACGCTGCTTGTCTGGCAGGGCATAGGTCACTTCCACATGAATACGCGCATCATCGGCCATCAGGGCGACTCCTGCTCCACCGGCACTTCAGCGCCACTCTCTTGCGGCAGCGACGCATCACCGTCCGCCGGCGCCTCGCTGGTGACCGCATCCACCTGCTCCTGAGCCGGAGCTTCCTGGGCTTGCGCCTCTTCTTCCGGCGCAAAGGTCGCCCAGATGGAGTAAACAAACAGCACGATCACCGCCGCCGGTGAAAAAATCCGCACCAGCGCCCGCCATACCAGATAGAGCTTGAAGTTCTGCATGGCCAGCTCCTTGCGCGCCTGGGTCTCCTTCATCACCCAGCCAGCAAAGATAGCAATCAGCAGACCACCGAGCGGCAACATCACCGTGGTGGACAGGAATTCCATATTGTCGAAGAAAGTACCCACCATGAAGGTGTGATCTTTCCAAACGTTAAACGACAACACCGAGCCTACACCCAGCAGCCAGGCCCCCAGGCCCACCACCAACGCCGCCATCGGGCGCTTCAGACCGCGCTCTACCAGCCAGGCCACCACCGGCTCACCAAGGCTAATGGACGAGCTCCAGGCGGCACACACCACCAGAACAAAGAACAGGGAACCGAACAACAGGCCACCCGGCATTTGCCCGAAGGCCAGCGGCAGGGTCACGAACATCATGCCCGGCCCCTGGCTCACTTCCAGCCCGTTGGAGAACAGCAGCGGGAACATGGCCACACCGGCGCCCAACGCCACCAGGGTGTCGAGCAGCGCAATGATCGCCACGGTAGACATGATCGACACGGGCCGGCTGCGACCGGTCTTCTTGTCCTTCACCTCTTTGGGCATATACGCCCCATAGGCCATGATCGCGCCCATGCCCAGACTCAGGGTAAAGAAGGCCTGCCCCACGGCCACGATGATTGCCTTGCCGGTCAACTTGGAGAAATCGAAGGCAAACAGGAAACTCACTCCTTCCTTGAAGCCCGGCGTGGTCGCCGCGTAGCCCACCAGCACCAGCAGCAGTACGAACAACAGCGGCATCAGAATCTGCACCGCCTTTTCCAGACCGCCTTTCACGCCCCGGGCCACCACCACCATGGTCAGCGCCATAAAGAGCGTGTGGTATCCCAGCAGCAACCCGGGATTGGCCAGCATATCGTTGAAATGGGCTTCTGACTGGGTGGCGGAAATGCCTTCAAAAACGCCACGCACCGCTTCCCAGGCGTAATACAGCGCCCAGCTGGCCACCGCAGAGTAAAACGACAGAATCAGAAATGCTGAAAGCGCGCCCAAATAGCCGATGCCCGCCCAGCGCTGGGTCACCTTGCTGTCCGCCGCCACCTTGCGCATGGAATTGATCGGGCTTAGCCCGCCCTTGCGGCCCAGCATCACCTCCGCCGCCATGATGGGAATGCCCACCACCGCGATACAAAGCAGGTACAGCAACACAAAGGCACCACCGCCGTTCTCGCCGGTGATGTACGGAAAACGCCAGATATTCCCCAGCCCCACGGCCGACCCGGTCGCCGCCAGAATAAACACCCAACGGCTGGCCCACATGCCATGGACCGGCTTGATCTCTTGCTTCATAACAGGATTACCCTCGATAGCGTGGCGCTATTGTCTTTTTTTTAACTGGGCGGCTCAAGTAAGGGTAAGTCACAACTCACTCCCGCCGTGGCAGACAAAGCCCTGTCAGCCGCCAAACGCATGCTCTATAATCGCTCGCCTATGGGAAACGCCAAGAAAAAAGCCAAAGCGCCGTCGGCCACCATTGCGCAAAACCGCAAGGCACGCCACGAATATCATCTGGAAGAGCACTTCGAAGCCGGCCTGGTCCTGGAAGGCTGGGAAGTGAAGTCACTGCGTGCCGGCAAAGGCAACCTGACTGAAGCCTATGTCCTGCTCAAGGACGGGGAAGCCTTCCTGTTCGGCGCTCGCTTCGAGCCCCTGATCACCGCCAGCACCCACGTCAATCCGGATCCGGTCCGCAGCCGCAAGCTGCTGCTGCACCGCCGCGAACTGGGGCGCATTTTTGGTGGCGTACAGAAAGAGGGCTACACCTGCGTACCGGTGAGCCTGTACTGGAAGAAAGGGTTTGCCAAGTGCGATATCGCCCTGGCCAAGGGTAAACAGAAGTTTGACAAGCGCGCCACAGAGAAGGAGCGCGACTGGAATCGTCAGAAGCAGCGCCTGATGCGGCAGGGTAGTTGACCCGGGTTAACGGGCCGCCCCCTGCACGCGTGACACTGTCTTCAGACTATGCCGGTTGGCGTTACACCGACTGATGGGTGTTCACGTCCTGAGCCCGGCTGTCGCCGCGCAGCTGCCAGTAAAACTGCAGCCAGGCGCGCAGCACCGCGGGCAGGAAGTAAACGGCGAACAGAATCACCGGAAGACGTGCCTCCGGGGTCGCCAGATCCACCAGGTACACACCACCTGCATACGCAGCCAGCGCGAATACCAGTTGCAACGCTCTGTAAAGCAGCGGCTGAGCCTTCAAAGGCGACAGTGCCTTCTCGGAAACTTGCCCTGCTGACCGAAAGATCGTGTTCATCGTCTTTCTCCTTTAATGAACGACAATGCTTTGATCAGCGGCCTTCATATAACGTCTATCTCAAGGCTCGCTGTAAAGCCATTGTGTGGTACACAATTTCGAGCAGGATGTTTCATGGTGGCTTGTGGCTACCTGAGCATCGCTTGCTCAACCTCACCATCGGCCAATGACACAATGCCGTGGTGACACCCGTATAGTGCGCCTGAAAAATGACAAAACAAGCATTCCGGGTCTGATTGTCAGACAGAATATGTGTATTCGGGTAACACTTTTCACAACCTGATTACATTCCGAACGTTATTCATGGCGTTTACCCCCACAACATGGCCGATCCGGAACACCCTCACCCCCACTTGTTAATCGACTTACCCGTCCCCATCACCTACAATGAACCCATCACAGGGGCCGACCTGGATTCGACGCCGGTACTGAATTCTGTGGTGCATGCCGAGAAGGTCACGAGTCTCGTAAAACATTTGTGGCACACTAAAGTAATCGCAAACGACGATTCTTACGCACTAGCAGCTTAAACCCTGCTTATCGCCAATCGACCCTGCCTGTGGGGAAGAGCGGCGAGCATCGCAACACAGGCTCGCAGCAAAGTCCGCCCCGGATGGCGCTGTTAAAACCTTTAGGGGCTCGGCTTTCACGTCCTGCCAGTTGGGTTGTGGAGGCTTAAATCAATAAACATGGCTAAGCATGTAGATCTGCAGATGGATTGCTGACGGACGCGGGTTCGATTCCCGCCGGCTCCACCAAACAGCAAGTAGCAAATAAAAAGGGCCGCCCAACGGGCTGGCCCTTTTTTGTGTTGGGCTGCGGCGGCCTGACGCCAATAATGCTCACAGTACGGAAATTGACATCAAGCGCGTCACTACTATTTCGTGCATTTAGCAGTAAGCAGTTTTAGTGCGTCCGCTCAATTTGAGGGAAGGAGTCAGCCACTTAGCTCCTCGTAGCCAGCCGAATGTATAATGAAATTTTCAGCTTTCTCCAACACTTCATCCTGCAACTCTTCATCCCGACCTTTCAGCGCGCACTCCCATATCACTAAGATTCGCCACCCTATATGGAGCAACTCTCGGATATTATCTTTATCCCGCTCCGCATTCCTATTCAGCTTCCCTTTCCAAAATTCTGAGCGCGTGCTTGGCCACTTGAATAGCCGGCAAGCATGGCGATGCCAAAAGCAACCATTGACGAAAATGGCCACCTTGTATTTTGGCAGCACAAGATCCGGCTTGCCCGGTAATTTTTTGACATGCAATCGATAGCGAAACCCCCTAGCATGCAGGGCACGCCTCACCAGCATCTCCGGCTTGGTATCTACCCCTTTGATGCCGGACATCATGCGCGATCTAGTTTGGCTATCGACGACATCAATCATAGCAAATCTCTCCTGGCAAAAGCCTTTGTTCCTGGTATGCTAACCGAACCATCAGGACCCAGCCCCTAAAATGCCAAATAATATCAATGTGATAGACCTTTTTGCCGGCCCTGGAGGCCTAGGTGAGGGGTTCAGTGCTTTTACACCTGCGGGGAAGTCGCCTGGAGGCTTCCAGATTCGCATGTCTGTGGAAAAAGAGGCCAGTGCTCACAAGACACTGTCGCTGCGTGCCCTATATCGTGCCCTGAAGGGCACGAGGGATGCGCAGCACTACCACGCGTATATGGCTGGCCATATTGATCGCGGCGACCTCATTTCACAGGTGCCGGATGCTTGGCAGGCGGCCGATTTCGAATCACTCGGAGGCCCAAGAGCACTTGGTGAAGACAATGATCTGATCCACAAGCGGTTAAAGCAACTGGCAAGAGAGCGCGCTGATGAGCCTTGGGTGGTAATCGGCGGGCCACCATGCCAGGCCTATTCACTGGCAGGCCGCTCCCGCAACAAAGGTATCAAGGGTTACCAGCCCGAGGCAGACAACCGTCATTTCCTCTACCAAGAATACCTAGAAGTCCTATCCATCATTCAGCCCGACGTCTTTGTAATGGAGAATGTGAAGGGCATTCTTACCTCCAAGGTGAATGGCGCTCGAATCTTTCCCTCCATCCGTGATGATCTGCGCAACCCTTCAAAGGCTGCCGCTGGAAAGCGAGCGACGGGCAAACAGTACCGCATTTACTCGTTTGTGGTACGGCCGGATTCGGTTAGTTCAATAGGCAACACCTATGACAACGACGCGGATTACATTATCCGTGCGGAGAGCTTTGGTGTGCCCCAAGCTCGTCATCGGGTAATCCTGCTTGGCGTGTGCACAGATCTCGGTCGTGAGCCAGCACTGATCAGCCAGCAAGAGCCTGCCCATATCGAGCATGTGCTGACAGGATTGCCGGCTTTAAGGAGCAAGCTTTCGAAAACCGAAGACAGTCCTGACGGCTGGGAGCGAGCAATTAGGGCACAGGCCAGCACCACTGTTCGTGCACTGGGCCGGCGCGGCCCTAATGCAGCTCTGGCCGCTTGCATTCATGAGCGCTCACAGGCACTAAAAGTTGGCAGCCCAACCATAAGCCGGAAACGGGGAAAGAAGCCGTTTTCCAGTAAACTGTCCAATGACCTGAGGGCTTGGCTGGACGATGATGCGCCTTCCGTACTTCGTAACCACGAGTCTCGTGGCCACATGGAGTCTGATTTGGGGCGCTACCTGTTCAGTGCCTGCTGGGCAGAGACCTTTTCGGTGGAGGAGAATTCGATTCCCAAGGCCTCGGACTTCCCAGAATGTCTTGCGCCCGCTCATGCCAACTGGAAATCCGGACATTTTTCAGATCGTTTTCGGGTTCAGCGCCGGGGGCGGCCCGCAACTACGGTAACGAGCCACATCTCTAAGGACGGACATTATTTTATTCACTACGACCCCACCCAATGCCGAGCACTCACTGTCCGGGAAGCTGCCAGGATTCAAACCTTTCCTGATAACTACCTTTTTGAGGGCAATCGAACCCAGCAGTACGTACAGGTGGGTAACGCGGTGCCACCTTTCTTAGCAAGACAACTGGCAGAGACGGTCTATGACCTTATTTCCTGACGCTCTATAGACTGTTGCCTCCAGAATTCTTCAGGCGCTGAAGATCGATGACACCAATATGAAAATATTGGATTTTCAGTGCTACTACTGGTACAGAATGAACTAAAACAAGTAGTAGGCAAGGAGTTTTGGAATGGATACCGATAGAAGAATAAAAAAGCTTGAAACCAGCCTTAATACAGAAATTCAGCACAAGGGATTAACCCTAGAGCAAGCATTTTTTTCTGTTCGTGATCAACTGGAGGCGTTTGACGCGGCTGAAGAGGCGTTTGATGCCCTTGAGCTAGCAAAAAAGAACGTCGAAGCCAGCCTTCAAAGCATTGATCATCTAACAAGAATTCATGCTGTTCGAACCAGAAGGATGCCTTGGTACAGTGGGCCAGCTCAACCATCGCCCAACTGGGATGCCTATAAAGCGTATCTGTTCGAGAAGGGGTGGGCTGATACGGTGCCCAGTATCGATCAGAGCTCTAGCGGGGTGGTCGCCTCGCTGTACAACCCCGGCACACCTCAATATGAGTCAAGGGGGCTCGTTCTAGGCTATGTCCAAAGCGGCAAGACGGCAAATATGACGGCCGTGATCGCCAAGGCAGCAGATGCGGGCTACAAGCTGGTGATCATTCTTACTGGAATGATCGAGAAACTCAGAAAGCAAACCCAGAAAAGAATCGAAACTGATCTGATATCACAACCCGGGGCACAAAAGTGGCACCCCTGGACAACACAGGAGGTCGACTTCACCTCGCAGCCGACCAATCCGGGCTTCCAGTTCAATCTTTCCGACAGAAACATACTCGTCATAAAGAAACAAAAAGATGTGCTTCAGAGAATTGTAGAAAAGTTGGTAAATACGTCAGCCAATACAAAAAATGACACCCCGGTTCTCATAATAGATGACGAGTGCGATCAGGCATCGGTCAATGCATCTAACAGGGACAACGACATTACAACCCTGAACCGCCTGATCCGCGAGATCATGAGTCATTTGCCGAGGCACAGCTACGTAGGTTACACAGCGACTCCGTTTGCCAACGTTCTGATAGACCCAGCAGTCAAGCCAAATGAGCCTTTAGACCTGTATCCTAAGGACTTCATCTACACACTACCGAGACCAAAGGAATATTTCGGTGCAGAAAGGTTATTTGGTCGCGATCTCCTAGATGCCGAGCAGCCCATTGAAGATGATGAGGAACTCGACATCATCCGCATTATCCCGGAAGGGGAAATTCCTGCGCTCACCACCAAGAAAGACGAAACTGACTTTGAACTGACTGATTCTGCGGCTGAGGCTCTCGATTATTTCCTGCTGGCTACGGCAATCCGCGATTTACGAGGTCAGTCTGATGAGCATTCAACCATGCTTTATCACACTTCCCATCTTCGGTCGGTTCACGGGCTGATCGCGCATGAAGTCAGAAAGCTCCTGAAGGCTCGCTTGGACCTGTTGGAACGGGGCTCCCCATCGTATTCAAGCCACCTTGAAAAGCTCTATGAAAAAGAGATAGCCAAAGTACCGCCATCCCTTTATGGCTACGATGAACTCAGATTCAAGGACTTGATTCCACACATCCTGACGACGACCAGGGCGGCTCAGGTAGTGGTGGTGAATTCCGAATCGGATGATGAGCTCGATTACAGTAGTGAAGGCGTTGAGACAGGCAAAAGGTATATCGCCATAGGCGGCAATGTCATTTCACGCGGGCTCACACTGGAGGGGCTCGTAAGTTCTTTTTTCATGCGTACATCGAAGCAATATGACACGCTCATGCAGATGGGCCGCTGGTTTGGCTACAGGAAAGGCTATGAAGATTTGCCTAGGGTCTGGATGACTGCCGAGATGCAGGACAACTTCTATCGCCTTGCAACCGTGGAAGCGGACATTCGTGAGAAGATTCGCGTCTATGAGCAGGAAGAGCCGGACATCACACCGCTAGATGTGGCGGTCAGGATTCGTCAGATTCCCGGGTTGGCCATCACTGCCCGGAACAAGATGAGGTCTGCCCGGCAATGCAGCTTCAGCTTTGCCGGCGAGCACCGGCAGACTACCTGTTTTCCCAACAAGAATTCCGATGTACTAAGGAAGAACTGGGATGCAGCCGAGTCTTTGATCAATCAGGCCTCGGAAGCATCCACGCTCGAACACGTTGATCGTGGAATTCTTGTGCGTAATGTTGATCGCTCCCTAGTGGAGACATTTTTGAATTCCTATGCCATTCACGGCAAGCATGCAGATCTCGTCGATGAAAGATCCGGAACCAATCATTTACTTAGATATATCAGCAAACGGAAAGAGCTGTCCGGGGATAATCTGAAGAGCTGGAATGTGGGGATCATTCAGCCACGAGGCGAAAAAGCGTCAACCTCAACGCATATCAATGGATTGCCAAGCCTTAAATTGATCAACCGTTCAATGTTTCAGGAACTGGTCAATGGGGACGCAGATATCAAGGCCCTTATGTCGCGCAGCGATATAACGATTGATATGGGTGATTACGCTGCCGGAACTGCCAGTTGGGCCAAAATCAAGAAAGAGAGAGTGGAACGCGATTGTGATGCTCCGCTTCTACTACTCTACCCGATCGACAAGGATTCCGCTCCTGAAGAACGGAAGGTTAAAGGATCCGGAAAGGTTATTGAATCAAAACGGCTACCACTGTCGGCGGCAGCCAATGTGATGGGCATGGGCATCCTGTTTCCACAGGCCGCAGCGGGAGAGAAAGAGGCCGCTCATTACGTTGAGGTCGTGCTTCCGGAAGCAGAGGAAGCAGACCTGTCAGACGAAGAAGAGGAAGAAGGAGCGAGCGAATCATGAGCCTACAGCTGAGCGTTAAGGGCCTGAGAGAAGACCGGGCCAACTATAACTCGGAGCTGAAAGTGCCATCGAAGCCTGTGGAGGCAACCTTTGTTCATGGAACCGAGGTGAGAATCGCTCTTGGGGGTACCGACCGCCCCATGCTTCTTCTGCCCGTTTCCACGAGTGCTTTGAGGGAAAAGCTGCCAGAGGCCGACGGTCTTGCAATAGAATATGCACAGTACAAGGGCACCAGCTCTGCCACGGGCTATTTTCTTCAGGTTTCCAGCAAGGATGATCAACTCGAGAGCGTTTTCTTAGATCTGGTTGAAAACGTTTGTAGCCGGGTTCGTAATGGTGAGGGCAGCCATACTGCACTGGCAAGCGCCATTGACGAATTTCGTGACCTTCTTAGCCGTTCCCGCCAGTTGGTCGACCGAAGCCGCATAGTAGGATTGATGGGAGAGCTGCTCTTCCTCAACACAGCTCTCGATTCCAATTCTAAAGCGGCCACCTTCTGGACAGGCCCCGGGGGGGGGCGCAGAGATTTTCTGTTTCCAGAGGCGGCCGTGGAGATAAAGACCACCGAGCAGTCAACAGGACGTAATGTAGTGATTCATTCGCTGGCGCAGCTGGCTACTGACGATGCAGATGAGCTGTTCCTGATGTTTTATCGCCTGGAAGAAAACCCGGGAAAGGGAATGGCCGTAAGCGATCTCGTTCAGGCAATCAGAGCCAAACTCGATAGCGCAGAGTTTTTCGATAAAAAACTTGAAGAGGTCGGCTATAACGGCTCTAGTTCCGAGTCATGGAATGCTTTTAGGTGGTCACTGCTCGAAGCTGCACCATATAGGGTGGCTGATGGTTTTCCTAGGATTACACCGGCCACCTTCCCGAAAGGACCTCCGGCTGGGGTATCCCAAGTAACGTATCAACTGGATTTGGATACAGCAGAGACATTCGCGATTCCCGATGAAGTTCTTTCGGAGAAGTTGTGATGCGAGAGCTTGAACGTCAGTCGGAAAAATACTCTCGCTTGGGCAGTATGTCAGCCCAAGGCATCAAGCGACTGCTGGGAACGCCGACTATCGATCAGCTGCAAACTGTGATCAGAGAGGCTGTCCAGAATTCGTGGGACGCAAAAGTTGGACGCCAGCAGCCTCAGTTTTTTGTCCACCTTCGTCAGCTGGATGACAGGGAAATGCAGACGGTTCGTGAGGTGATCTTTGTTGACTACGTGCCTGAAGATGCCTCTGATTGCCTTTCTTGCTTCCTGCAACAAGATAATCCTTGGGTGCTTGAGTTGTCTGATGTAGGCACCAGTGGCCTAGGGGGCCCAACGGATGCCTCAATAATCACCCGGAAAGATGAAAACAGTGACTTTGTCGACTTCGTACGCAATGTAGGCACTCCACGCGATACTGCTCACGGTGGTGGCACCTATGGCTACGGCAAGTCATCTCTCTACAGCCTCAGCCGCTGCGGCACCATTATCATTGATAGCCAAACGCAATATAAGGGAAGGGATGAGCGCAGGTTGATCGCCTGCCGTGTAGCCTCCAGTTTTATTGTAGAAAGGGGCCCAAACCGCGGAAAGTACACTGGCCGGCACTGGTGGGGGAAATACGACCGTTCAGGAGAAGGACTTGATCCCGTTACCGGGCAAACAGCTCAATCCATGGCCAGAAGAATCGGCGCCCTTGATCGCAATGAGAAGGATTACGGCACCAGCATCATGATTCTGGATCCTGTCATGGATGAGCAGCCAGAAATCGTTATAAACGCCATTCAGCGCGCTCTGTTATGGAATTTCTGGCCAAAGATGGTTAGTTATCCAGGCGAAGGATCGCCCATGAACTTTCGTACGTTACTGAATGGCAGGGAAATGGTGCTTCCGGAAGTGGATGACTGTCCACCGCTAGATATCTTTGCCAACGCATTAAGAAATCTTAAAGCTGGTAACGGAATTCACATCGATTGCGGAAGTCCCAAGAAGCACCTCGGCTTGCTACGAATCGAAAAAGAGCCTAAGGGCACGCGCATCCCGGGCTTTGAACCAAGGGATGATGACATGTTCCCGGAAGCGGCCCGCCATGTGGCTCTGATGCGACCTGCTGAGCTGGTAGTCAAATATCTGGGTGGAAACCTGTTGCCGCCAAATTTTGAGTGGGGCGGTGTATTCATTTGCTCTGATGAAGATGAGGTCGAACACGCTTTTGCCATGTCTGAGCCTCCCGCCCACGATGATTGGTGTCCGAAATCCATGCCGAAAGGATATTCCAAGACCTTTGTCGTGGTGGCCCTTCGAAGAATCAAGGAGCAGATGGAGCAGATGGCGGGCACAGCCCAGATAAACCCGACCGGCCAAGGTGCCGAGCTAGCAAAACTTTCAGGCAGGATGGGCGCCTTGCTTGCCGGCGCTATGGGTGACGGGCTGAGTCCCTCTAGGCCGGCGGGAAAGCGTAGTACCTCTTCAAAAGCGTCAAGGGCCCTGAGGATTACCAATTTGGATGGTTATGGGCCAGCAGAGTGGGAAGATAGAGAGGTGTTAGCTTGGTTTTCCTTTCAGGTCGAGAGCCCTGACTCACGGGATATAACGCTTTCAGGGGTCCCAAAAGTGTTCATCGATGGAGAAAATGCTGAGGAGGCGCCTGACGGAACGCGTCCTGAGATCCGTGTTTGGCTGAACAAGCATGAGGAGTTGATCGGTACGGGCGAGTGTGCGGTTATCAATACTTCAGAGACGAGCCAGATCTGGGTAGGTATTACTATCCCAGATGATTCGGCGGTGAGTTTTACGCCGGAGATTCATGAGCCATGAGAAAAAATGTTGTTCTTCCCTATACTGTTTTACGTGCTGGTACCGGGGCATTGAATGCAGGAAGCTGGTATCAGCAAACGAGCGATACTGAGGTTTTCTGGCTTGAGGATGGCGGGGCAGTCAGCGACTGGAGTTACGATGCGCCATTAGTTTTGGGACGGGAAATCCAAATTGATGGCCCTACCTTGCTCGAAGAGCTCGATCTGGCTGGCACCAAAGCCTCATTTGAATTGGTCTACTCTCTGCATGTCAGTAACCTTAATCAGAGAAGAGTGATTCATCGCGAGGCTCTCGATCTGAGCGGCGGCCTCCACACTCAGTTCATGAAGGAGTTCGATAGTAGACAGCTATGTGAGCGGATCAAGCTTACCTCCAGTCTTGTACTGAAGGAAGGCCTTGATTCGGGGCCCCGATGGGCCGCATCTTCTAAGGGGTCCATTTGTTGGCAGGACAATACCGTTCTTGACCTGGAGGGCTCAGGAAGTCGCTTCCCGATGCGGGATTGCGCATTTTCTGAGCATCATCAGTTCCCCAATGGCGCGGCATGGCATCTTGAGTGGCGACCGACGTTGCTTCATTACTCCTTCAACAGCGCCGTGACGCTTTTGCTCAACTCCGAGCGCAAGGAGTTTCTTGAAAAAATACAAGCAGGTGATGACATGCTGGTCGAGCAGGTAATGTCCGCCATAGCCGGAGAGATCTGTGCCAATTTGCTGAAATCAGATGAGTTTGTCTCTGATGATGGGGAGTATCCGGAAGGCTCATTGGGCGCAGTCGCAAGAAACTGGCTATTGGGTAGTCTCCCGGGAAAAAGCCTTGCCGATATCAAGACACTTTACGAACAATCCCCAGCGTTAGTGAATACGGCACTTCGAGGCCTGACAGCGGGAATGTGATATGACAGTTCTTTACCCTAGATTATCTCCGACCGATGCGGCTTCACTATGGGAGTCATATGCTGGCATGAGCATCGCGGATCTTCGTGCGCGCAGCGGCGTTTCACACCATAACCAGACCTTTGCTGCAGTGGGCGGGAGACGAATTCAACCTCGAGAGATGGAGGATATAGCCCGAGATATAAGAGGTATTGCAGAGTCGCATGGATATCCTGAGAAATCCACTCGAAGTGCTCTATCGGACTTCGACACGGCGGTTTCTGTCTACTTTGGCGAGGCCCTTAAAATTCCAGAGGGTGAAGCATATCGTCCACAAACTTGGGCATTTATCTCTCTTGTTCTTTTGCCAGATATTGTGAAATGGCGATTTCATAATTTCCGCATTTCTCGATGTACGGGCGGCAGAAAGGACTGTTTCCATAGACTATGGCTGAGAGCCAAGGCCTTTGATCTTGGTCCAGAAAGCAAAAATCGCTGGGTGTTACTCAACAATCTTATGGAGGACTCCTTCGTATCAATCATGGAGAGACCTAGTCTGGCCGGCAATTCAGATATCTGCCGCATGGTTGGAGCTTCGTGGATGAAAACCGCTGCTGCAGTGGGAAAAAATAAAATGCAGGAAATTAACAGACGAGCCATCAAACGCATCAGGGCGAAAGGAACGGTCGTTTATCTTGATGTATTAGACTGTCGCGAACTGAAGGCGCTTATCGAATCCTGCTACGAGGCAGAAACCAATTGATTCATTCCTCATCAATTCAACATCATTGTAAAACCTGAAAGCCGTACTGCTATTCGTTCTCGTATTCGCCGCCCCGGCTCTCTTTGCCAACGAACAGACCCAGGAGCCGCCAGACGTCCAAGTCGACCCAGCCGTCATCGAGAACCTGCTGACCCCGAATCATTCTCTGCTGGATATCATCGACACGGATATGGCGGCAGGCTGCTGCAAGGTGTGCCGCGAGGGCAAAGCCTGTGGTGACTCCTGCATCAACCGAAAATACAGCTGCATCCGGGGCAAGAGGGGCGCTTGCGACGGCTGAGTCTGTCGCCTTCGAGAACTGTCTCAAGTCTGGAGCTAACTACTCCCTACAGAGGGTCACAGACCACACCTCCGCCTATGGCGAAACCGTATTAATCGCTTTAATTCCGGCGCCTCTCAGCCTTAAGCTAGCGGGCAGACTGACTGCTTTGGAGCGCACTTCGGTTTCTGCCCTTTGCGCAGCAAGCGGTGAACGCTTGCCCATCCAATGACTGACACAACCCGTCTGTCCACCAACGCTTAAAGGAGCGCCTGCCCCCATGGTTCTGGCCACTGCCGCTATCGCTGTTGGTTTGCTGCTCTTGATATGGAGCGCCAACCGCTTTGTGGAAGGCTCCGCCTCCACCGCCTCCCACTTCGGCATGCCGCCGCTGTTGATCGGCATGGTGGTCGTGGGTTTCGGTACCTCCGCGCCGGAGATGGTGGTGTCGGCGCTGGCGGCTTCGCAAGGCAATCCGGGCATCGCCCTGGGGAATGCCTACGGCTCGAACATCACCAATATTGCCCTGATTCTGGGGATTACCGCGTTGATCAGTCCCATCGCGGTGGATTCGCAGGTGCTTCGCAAGGAGCTGCCCATCCTTGCGCTGGTCACCGCCCTGGCCGCGTGGCAGCTGCTGGACGGCGAAATCACACGGTTTGATGCGCTGGTGCTGCTCGGTGTGTTCGGTACGCTGATGGGCTGGACGATCCGGCAGGGGATGAAGAAGAAAGAGGATGCGCTGGCCAGCGAGATAGAACAGGAACTGGACGTGCGCGCCATGCCCCTGCGACAGTCGATTTTCTGGCTGGTGGCGGGACTGGTGCTGCTGATTGTCAGCTCCCGTGTACTGGTCTGGGGGGCGGTGGAAATTGCCCATGGATTCGGTGTCAGCGACCTGATCATCGGCCTGACCATCATCGCCGTGGGCACCTCGCTGCCGGAGCTGGCGTCGTCGATCATTGCCGCCAGAAAGGGCGAGCACGATATCGCCCTCGGTAACATCCTGGGTTCCAACCTGTTCAACACCCTTGCCGTGGTGGGGATTGCCGGCACCATTCATCCCTTGGCGGTAGGGCCCGAGGTGTTCAACCGGGACATGCTGGTCATGGCGGCGCTGACGCTGTCGCTATTCGTCATTGGCTACGGATTCCGGGGGCAAGGTCGCATCAACCGCCTTGAGGGCGCCTTGCTGCTGTCTGCTTACGTTGGCTATACCCTCTACTTGCTCAGCACGGTATTCGGTCAACCGTAATAACCCCATTCGACTTGCCGATGGCGAGTCGAACCAGCGACCGTAAATCGGACGCACGGCGACTTTCACCAGCCAATAACGGGCAACACTGTTATTGGCTTTGATTCCAGTTACCCCTGCCCTTAAGCTGACCTGAAAGCCACCATGCAGGGATAATAACAATGAAGCTCACCACCCTTACCCCGCCCCTGCAGGCGCTCCACGATTCCTCCGATGACATCCTGTTGGTATCGCTGATAAGCCATGATGGCCTGCCGGTGGTGCATATTGGTGAGGGGCTGGATTATGACGAGCAGAGTGCGCTGTTCTTCGAGATGAAGAAAGCCTGTGACCGGGTACTCGAGGGGTTACGGCTGGGGCATAGCGAGGAAATATTCATCCGTTGCCGGGAAGGGTGTATCTGCATCTGGCCAGTGAACGATATGGTGTTTGCCTGTATGGCACGGCCATCGGTGAACTCCCAGCACATGCAGATGCTCGCCTGGAAAACCGTATCGGCACTGGGAGGACTGGTTTAGTCCTTCACTCACTCCCCCTTCACACCTGGATCACAAAACGGCTTAGCCCCAGTAATCACAAGCCATCCAGCCCTTTGAACCCCTTTCAACGCAACAAAAAGATACAGCCCCACCATAGAGAGATACGACCGTACTAATTAGCGTCAGGGCACGACTTTTTGGAGGGATCTTCATGCAGAGAAAAACAGGTATTGGCGCCCTGCTGGCGGCGCTACTGGGTGGCAGTGTGCTCAGCCCGGTGTGGGCGGACGATACTCCGTCTTTTATCACGCAAACGCAAAATGAAGTCATCGACAACCAATACATCGTGACACTGGCCCCGGACATTATTCAGCGCCTTGGGGTAACCGATCTGACCACGGCCATTAGCACCCTGCTGGCCACGGTGGGCGGCGGCGAGGTGATTTATACCTATCAGCACGCGCTTACCGGCATGACCGTGCGGCTCACGGACCTGCAGGCCACCTTGCTGGGCCAGCTACCCGGCGTGATCGGCCTGGAGCCAGACCGTCGGGTGCAGGCCATCGCTACCCAGGCGAACGCCACCTGGGGGCTGGACCGGATTGACCAGCCAGCCCTGCCGCTGGATGGCAGCTACCAGTATCCCAACAGCGCCGGCAACGATGTCACCGTCTATGTGATCGACACCGGTCTGCGCGCCAGCCATAACGAATTCAGCGGGCGGGTCAGCCCGGGCCGTAACTTCGTCAGCAGCGGCGGCGGCTTCCTGTTTGGCGGCGGCAGCGTGGACCCGGCCAACACCAACGACTGTAATGGCCACGGCACCCATGTGGCCGGCACCGCCGTGGGCACCGTTTACGGGGTGGCCAAGCAGGCAAAGATTGCCCCCGTGCGTGTCCTGGGCTGTAACGGTAGCGGTAGCAACTCCGGCGTGATCGCCGGGGTGGACTGGGTGGCCGGTAATCACCGCAAACCCGCGGTGGCCAATATGTCCCTGGGCGGCGGCGCGTCCAGCGCCCTGGACACTGCGGTGCGTAACGCTGTGGCCGCCGGTGTCAGCATGGTGGTGGCCGCCGGTAACGACAACACCAACGCCTGTAACGGCTCTCCCAACCGGGTGGCCGAGGCTCTGACCGTGGGGTCCACCACCCGCACGGACCAGCGCTCCTCGTTTTCCAATTTCGGCGCCTGTGTGGATCTGTTTGCGCCGGGTAGCGACATCACCTCGGCCTGGTATCAGTCCGATAGCCAGACCGCACGTCTGAACGGCACCTCCATGGCAGCGCCCCACGCCGCCGGTGCCGCCGCCCTGTATCTGGCCGCCAACCCCAGTGCCAGCCCGCAGCAGGTTTTCACCGCGCTGGTGGATGGCAGTGCGACGGGCATGATCAGTAATGCGGGCAACCAGTCCCCCAATCGCCTGTTGCAGGTGGATGAAGACGATGGCGGTACCGTGACGGACCGCCTGCCCACGGCCGCGTTCACCGCCCAGTGCAGCGGCACGGTGTGCCAGTTCGATGCCAGCGGCAGCAGCGATGACAATGGCGTGGCCGCCTGGGACTGGACCCTGGGTGATGGCAACGTGGCCAGTGGCGAGCAAATCAGTCACGACTACGGCACTGCCGGCAGCTTTACCGTGACCCTGACCGTCACCGACACCGCCAACCAGGCTGCCAGCATTGATAAAGGCGTGATCAGCGAGGACAGCAGCAACCCGTGCCCAAGCTGCACCCGCTATGAGGGCAGCCTGGGGAATGGCAGCTCGGTCACCTTGCCTTCCGGTGGCTTCAGCTACGGTGGCGGTAATGTGGAAGCCTTCCTGTACAGCCCTGCCGGTGGTGCCTTCTCGCTGGCCCTGGAGCAACGTAGCTGCTTCCTCTTTTTCGGCTGTAGCTGGTCCCAGGTGGGCAGCGCCCAGCCGCAGAACGGCGTGGCGACCCTGAACGGCTCGGTGGGCAGCGGTACCTACCGCTGGCGCGTCACCGCGCAAAGCGGCTCCGGCGCTTATACGCTGTTGGCAAACCCGCGTTAACCTCACCCCCGGACACGAAAAAACCACCGCAAGCGGTGGTTTTTTCGTTCTCGGGTTAGGCCCGCAGGATCAGGCCACGGCAGCATCCTGTTGCGCGTCGCGATTCTGCTCACCTTCGTACAAGTCTTGCAGACGGTCGCCCTGGGTCATCAGATATTCGAAGGCCGCCAGGGACGCCTTGGAACCCTCGCCCATGGCAATGACGATCTGCTTGTAGGGCACCGTGGTCACATCGCCGCAGGCATAGATGCCTTCCTCTGAGGTCTGGCATTTCTCATTGATCACAATCTCGCCGAAGCGGGAGCGTTCCACTACCCCGTCCAGGAAATCACTGTTGGGCACCAGTCCGATCTGCACGAACACCCCTTCCAGCGGCAATTCATGGACGGTTTCCGTGGCCCGGTCCTGATACTCAATGGCACTGACCTTGCCGTTGCTGGCCTTGATTTCACGGGTGGCCGCGTTGCGGTGAATGGTGATATTGGCCTTCTGCTCGGCCTTGTCCACCAGCACCTTGTCCGCTTTCAGCTCGGGCATGAATTCAAACACGGTGACGGATTTGACGATGCCGGCCAGATCCAGTGCCGCTTCAATACCGGAGTTACCGCCGCCGATTACCGCCACGTCCTTGCCCTTGAAGAAGGGACCGTCGCAATGCGGGCAATAGGCCACACCGTTACCGATGTTCTCTTTCTCGCCGGGCACACCCAGCTCACGCCATTTGGCACCGGTGGCCACGATCACGGTCTTGGTGTCGATTTCCTCGCCGGAGGACAGCACCACGGTCTTGATCTGGCCGTTGCGCACCTCGGCCACTTTCAGGTGTTCCTTCACGGTCACATCGTAGTCGTTCATGTGGGCGTGCAGGGCACCGGACAGTTCCGGGCCGGTGGTTTTCTTCACCGAGATCAGGTTCTCGATATCCATGGTGTCTTTCACCTGGCCGCCAATACGGTCGGCAATCAGGGTGACTTTCAGACCCTTGCGGGCACTGTAGATGGCCGACGCCACGCCGGCGGGGCCGCCGCCGATCACGGTCACGTCCTGCAGCGGCAGTTTTTCCCCGGCGCTTGCCTGGGCGATGGCCGGATCAAACGCCAGCAGTTTGTCGATCAGCTCGGCGGCGGTGACCTTGCCATTGGCGAACAGCTCGCCATTCAGGTACACGCTGGGAACACCCTGGATGTCCCGGGCCTTCACAGTGTCCTGGAACAGGCCGCCGTCGATCATTTCAGTCTTGATGCGCGGATTGAGCAAGGCGAACTGATTGAGCGCCTGCACCACATCCGGGCAGTTGTGACAGCTCAGGCTGATGAACACCTCGAAATGCAGGTCGTCTTTCACGTTGGCGACCATGCGCTGCAGGCTGTCATCCAGCTTGATGTCGGTACTTGATGCATGCAGAAACGCCAGCACCAGGGAGTTGAATTCGTGGCCGGCCGGAATACCGGAAAAACGGATACCGGTGTCCTCGCCGTCCGCCTCCAGCAGGAAGGAAATGGGGCTGCGCAGGGCATCACCCAGGTCCCGTTCCTCGAAGGCCAGGTTGTCACTGACACCGGCGATGTCGGAGAGAAACGTCACCAGTTCATCCCGCTTTTCGTGCGAACCGGTCTGCAGCACGAAGGTGATTTTTTTCTGCATGTTGGCTGCATAGCCTTTCAGGGCTTGCAGGATGTCATTCGTGAGCATGTCTGTTCCTTTCCTTGTTCATGGGTGACAGTGCAAAGGGATGGGCGCCCCCAACCCTTCTCCCGGTGAGGGAGAAGGACAGGGAGGCAACGGACTGGTTTAGATCTTGCCGACCAGGTCCAGGGAAGGCGCCAGGGTCTGTTCGCCTTCTTTCCACTTGGCCGGGCACACTTCACCGGGGTGGTTGCGAACGTATTGGGCGGCTTTCACCTTGCGCATCAGGTCGTCGGCGTCACGGCCGATGCCCTCGGCGGTGATTTCCATGGCCTGGATCACGCCATCCGGATCGATCAGGAAGGTGGCACGATCTGCCAGGCCCTGACCTTCACGCATCACACCGAAATTGTTGGTGATGGTGCCGGTCTGGTCGCCGACCATGTAGTAGTTGATCTTGCCGATGGTCTCTGAGGTGTCGTGCCAGGCCTTGTGGGTGAAGTGGGTATCGGTGGATACGGAGAACACTTCCACGCCCAGCTTCTGCAGCTCGTCATATTTGTCAGCCACATCCCCCAGTTCGGTGGGGCACACAAAGGTAAAGTCGGCGGGATAGAAGAAAAAGATGGCCCACTTGCCTTTCACATCCGCTTCGGAGATGTCGACAAACTCGCCCTGCTTGAAGGCGGTGGCGTTGAACGGTTGGATTTCGCTGTTGATCAGTGCCATGTGGTTAAGACTCCCTAGGTTGGCTTATTGATTCGTTTCAACGAGCAATAGAATGGGGAATCTGCCCTGATAGTTAAATTTGAAACTTCTTATCATGGTGATAGGGAATATCTAACGATCCACCAGTACCTCCTCAGAACAGGGACAGCTGGGAATCATCCGCCTTGCGGCCGCGGCGAGGGCGACGCCGGCGGCTGCCATGGCGTTGATTGACGGCCCGGCTCTCGTCCCGGAAACCGGCCTGCTGTCTGGCCTGGGCCAGTCGTTGACGGGCCTCGCGCACGGCCGTGTCGAAGCACACCAGCGGTGCCGGGTAATCCTGCCCGATCACCACGCCGGCGTCCCGTTGCTGGCGCGGCCCCATCTGCCAGGGCTGATGAATCCAGGTGGACGAGACCCTGCCCAGCTCCGGCACCCAACGGCGAATAAAGGTGCCCTCCGGGTCCAGTTTGCGGGCCTGCAAGGTGGGGTTGTACATGCGCAGCGCATTGATGCCGGTGACACCGGCCTGCATCTGTACCTGGGGAAAATGGATGCCCGGCTCGTAATCCACAAACAGGCGCGCCAGATGCAACGCCGGTTGCCGCCAGTGCAGCCAGAGCGGGTAACAGGCCATGGACACCAGCATGGCGCGCATGCGGAAGTTGATCCAGCCATGGCGGTGCAGATAACGCATGGCCGCATCCACCAGCGGCCAGCCGGTATGGCCGCTCTGCCAGGCCGCCAACCACTGCGGGTTGCCCGGTTCATCACGCAGGTTACGCAACAGCGGGTGCACGCTGCAGGTCTCCATGGACACCTGGTCTTCCAGTTTCTGGATAAAGTGGCAGTGCCACCACAGGCGTGACTCGAAGGCGGACAGACCGGCTCGCAGGGCCGGATCCTCCTCCTGCTCCAGCGCTTCCCAGGTCTCCTGCACGACCCGGCGCAGGCTCAGACAGCCCCAGGCCAGATAGGGGCTGATACGCGCGCCGCAGTGCTCCGCTTTCTGCGGGGCACTGATGCCACCGCGATAACCCCGTGCCCGCCGCTCCAGAAAACTCTGCCAGACCGGTTCCGCCGTATCGGTGCCACCATGCTGACGCCCCGGGCAGTCGGAACGGTCTGCACCTCGGGCGGTGCGCAAATCCGGCCAGGGATCGGCGGAGGCTGCCGCCTGGATACGGGACGACAGCGTGGCCAGGGGACGGGTCATGAATTGCTGCCAGTAGGCGCCCCAGTGATCCCGGTCCAGACAGGGGCGCTGGACGCCAAAAGGCGCCTCCTCATGCCAGGGCACCCGCTGCTCCCGACACCACTGCTTCACGGCCCGGTCGCGGGCGTAGGTCCAGGCGCCGCCGTATTCCTCATGACTGTGCAGCACCATGTCACCAAGCCGGTGTTGCAGACCCGCCAGCACGGAGACGGCCTCCCCTTCCACCACCCACAGCGGCAACCCCAGCCGGGCCAGCTGGCCGCGCAGATCCCGCAGGCTTTCCGCCACAAAACGCCATTGCCGCAGGCTGGTGTCCGGCTGCTGCCAGTACGCGGGCTCCAGGATATACAGCGGCAACACCGGGCCTTCCCGGCAGGCTCGGGCCAGCGGGCCGTGATCGTGTGCGCGCAGGTCGCGCTTGAACCAGACCACTTGCACCGTCATGCCAGTTTCAGGTCCGCAGCGGGGAGCGGCAGCATGGCCGCCGGGTAATCGGGCAGCGGATCCGCCTGACCAAAGGTGAAATGCAGCGACAAACACTGACGCGCAGAGAGTCCCCGCAGGGCGGGCAACCAGTAATGCAGATGCTCGCCCCGGGGATCGTACTGCTGGCACTGGCGGGTGGGACTGAAGCGTCGACCGCCGCGGGCGTCGTGCCCCACGCCGGCGATGTAGGCCCAGTTGCCCCAGTTGGAAGCCACATCATCGTCCACCAGGTAACGCTGAAACCAGCGGGCGCCCCGACGCCAATCCAGCCCCATATCGTTCACCCAGAAGCTGGCCAGGTTTTGCCGCCCCCGGTTGGAGGCATAGCCGGTGGCCATCAGTTCGCGCAGGTTGGCATCGATAAAGGGCAGCCCGGTCTCGGCCTGACACCAACGCTGCCAGTATTCCCGGGCCAATAACGATGCCGGTTCTGGCTGTCCCGGTCCCTCGTCATTGAGACCGGCATAGTGAAACACCCGCGCCCCATGCTCCCGCAGCGACCAGTGGTAAAACTCCCGCCACAGCAATTCCACCCGCAGCCATTCACTGCCCGGGTTGGCACCCTCAACGGCCTCATAGTCGAGAATGCGCTGCCAGACCCGCCTCACTGACACATTGCCCCAGGCCAGGTAGGCGCTCAGACGGCTGGAGTAATGTTCGCCGATCAGTTGATTCCGGGTCTGCTTGTAGTGGTCCACGCTGCGGATTTCAAACAGATAATGTTCCAGCCACTGCAGACCGGCCTGCTCTCCCCCGCTCAGGGAAAAGTAATCCCGGGAGTTACGCTGCCAATGCTGGCAGCGTAACTCCAATCGTTCGCGGGCCGGTTCGGCGAAGGCTGGAGGCGGCAGGGGTTGGGCGGCACGAAGAGATGGCGCAGGGCCGTCCGGGGCCGTGACCGGCACGCCGTCCCGGGTCTCCACCTTGCGCCGGAAACGGCTGAAGGTGGCCGGGAACGATCCCTCCCAGGGCAAGGCCTCGGCGGCAAGCAAGGTCTGGGTCTCTTCCTCGACAACCCGGATGCCGGCCTGTCGCAGTGCAGCAATCATGGCGGCTTCTTCCGGGGCCTGGGCCACCGCGGTCACCACCTGCAAAGACTGGCTGGCATGCCAGTGGCCAAACAGGGTCACCGGGTCCGCCCGCAGACACTGCAGCGCCACCCCCAATTGGGCCAGCCGCGCCTGCAAATCGTCGAGGCTTTCCAGCAGAAAGGCGGACTTGGCCGACCCCAGCCGATCCATGCCGTCCGCGTCCGCTTGCAACCAATGATCGGGCAACAGGTACAGGCCCAGCACCGGCTGCGACAGGCTGGCCGCCCGCTGCAGCAGCGGCTGGTCTGCCACGCGTAAATCCTGCCGAAACCAGACCACGGTAATCATTGCGGCCTCCCCTGACGGCGACAGCGTTCACTGCAGTACACCACCTGCTCCCAGTGCCGCGCCCATTTGCGACGCCAACTGAAAAGTCGCTGGCAGACCGGGCAGGTTTTCTCCGGCAGCGCCGCCTTGTTGCCCTTCCAGCCGCGGCTCACAGAGCCTCCGGGTCTGCCAGCAACTGCTCTGCGCGATCCAGCATGGCGTTCACCTTGGCGGGATCCATGCGATCCAGGTTGCGATAGATCATCCGCATGCGGTGGTTATGCTGGAACTGGCCGCGATGACGATGAATGAAATGCCAGTAGAGGGAGTTGAACGGGCAGCTGTCCGATTCGCTGGCGGTCTTGACGTTGTACTGGCAGTGCTTGCAATAGTCGGACATGCGATTGATGTAACTGCCGGACGCTGCGTAGGGTTTGCTACCCAGATAGCCGCCATCCGCATGCATCACCATCCCCAGGGTGTTGGGCAACTCCACCCAGTCGTAGGCATCCGCATACACCTCCAGGTACCACTGACAAATAGCCTCCGGCAGCACCCCCAGCAGCAGGGCAAAATTGCCGGTGACCATCAGCCTCTGGATATGATGGGCGTAGGCATGGTCCAGGGTGTTGCGCAGTGATTCCGACATGCAGTGCATGCGCGTGTCGCCGCTCCAGTAATAACCGGGCAGTGGACGCTGATTGTTGAGCCGGTTTTCTGCGGCGTAATCCGGCATCAGCAGCCAGTAGATTCCCCGCACATATTCCCGCCAGCCCAGTATCTGGCGAATAAATCCCTCCACCGCATTGAGCGGCGCCAGGCCATCCCACCAGGCCTGCTCGGCGGCCTGACAGACCGCCAGCGGGTCCAGCAGGCCAATGTTCAGATACGGCGACAGCAGGCTGTGGAACAGGGTGTCTTCCCCGGTGACCATGGCATCCTGGAAATCACCGAAGTGCGGCAGGCGCTGTTGGATAAAGTGCGCCAGGGCCTGTTGCGCCTGGGCGGCGGTGGTGCCCCAGCGAAAATCCGTCAGGTTGCCGAGGTGTTCCGGAAACGCCTGCTCCACCAGCGCCAGCACCTCCCTGTCGATGGCATCGCGGGGGAAGGAAAGGTCCACGGGCAAGGGGACCTCTCCCTTGTAGGCCTTGCGGTTGCTGGCATCGAAATTCCATTGGCCTCCCACCGGTTCATCCCCTTCCATGAGCAGGCCGGTGTGGCGACGCATTTCCCGGTAAAAAAACTCCATGCGCAGCTGTTTCTTGCCACTGGCCCAGCGCTGGAAGAACGCCGGCGAGCAGAGAAACCGACTGTCCTGCAGGCAGGTGACCGGACAGGGCAACTGGCGGGGCCACTGCGCCTCGATCTGCTGCTGCAAACGGTATTCACCGCAGTGGGTTACCACCAGCTCTTCGGCGGATTCACAGACCGGCACCAGCACATCGAGCAGGCTGGTGTGATCATGCTCGCCATAGGCGAGGTAGTCCAGTTGCCAGCCCGCCTCGCGCAAGTCCGCGGCAAAGTGGCGCATGGCACTGAAGATAAAGGCAATCTTCTGCTTGTGGTGACCCACGTAGGTGGCCTCGGCGGGCACCTCCGCCATCACCAGCCGGTCGCGGGTTTTGTCCAGCGCCAGCAACGTGGGCAGGGACAGGCTGAGCTGGTCACCCAGAATGATTCCGACTTTCACGACCTCTCCCGCAACATCTGAAAGTTCAAGAATGCCGTCAGGGGAGTGGCCGCCGGGTGAAGGAACCCGGCCCGGGTCAATCTGTCCCACCCGGTAAGGACAGACAGGGAGAAAACCCATGGTGCGAATCGTATTGATGGCTGCCAGTCTGCTTGTCGGCATGGTCCATGCCGAAGGTTACGACTATATCCGTGGTGATGATGTTTATGAGGAGGACTATCACTACGGGGTAGATTATGACGGCCTGAGCAGTGTGCCCCAGACCCGCCTTGGCGGCGGCAGCAGCAGTGGCGATGATGCCGGCGTGCGGCTCAAGCAACAGGCCCGGGACCTGCAGAAAGAGACCACCCAGCCCTCCATGACGCGGGAGCTGGAAAAGTGGCAGGCGGATGACCGCCTGACGCCGCTCTCCCCGGGCAAGGAGTAACCCCTCATCGTTAGCGCCCTGCGAGCAAGTCGCCTCCTGGCCCTGCCAGACTCAGGCGTCCCGATTCACCAACCGTAGTTGCCGCCCATGCAGTAACGAGGATGCCACCAGTTGCTCGAACAGCATGGCCAACGGCTGGGGCCGACCAATGGCATAGCCCTGGACAAAGTCCACACCAGCCTCCTCCAGCACCGGAATCATGGCGATATCTTCCACATATTCCGCCACGGTTTTCACCCCCAGCCGGTGGGCCACTCCACTGATGGATTCAACAATGGTGCGATCCACGCTGGAATAAAGCAGGTTGCGTACGAAACTGCCGTCGATCTTGATGAAGTCCACCTGGAAGTGCTTCAGATAATTGAACGAGCTGAAGCCACTGCCAAAATCATCCAGCGCCACCTTGCTACCCTTCTGGCGAATCCGCGCCAGCAACTCGCTGGCACTGGACAGCTGATTGACCACAGTGGTTTCCGTGATCTCGAAGGTAAGCCGCTCGGGCGCCACCGAGGTGCTATCAAGCAGCTCCTCCAGAAACGGAATAAAGGTGGGGTCATCCAGGGAGGTAGCTGACAGATTGATGGCCAGATGCAGGTTGGGCAGGGCGGCCAATTCCTCGCTGAGCGTGACCAGCAGCTGAGTGAGCACCCAGCGATCAATGTGCGGCATCATCTGGTAGCGCTCCGCCGCCGGAATAAAGGCCCCCGGATTGAGAATGTCGCCGTTACGGTCCCGCAGGCGCAACAGAATTTCGTAATGGGAGGTCTCCGTTTCCCCACCGATGGGCCGGATTTCCTGGGCATAGAGCAGAAAGCGATCCGACTCCAGGGACTCGCGCAGGCCTGCGGCCATCTGTAATTCCAGATGCCGGCGAGAGGCTTCGCTGTCATCCGGGGTGTACACTGAGACCCGATTACGGCCTCGATGTTTGGCGGCATAGCAGGCAACATCTGCCCGACTCATAGCTTCTTCCACACTGATCAGATTGCCATCAAGTTGCACCAGCCCGACGCTGGCGCCGATATCGTAGAGGGAATCTTTCCAGGCAAAACGGATGTCTCCCAGGGCCGCGATCAGCCTTTCGGCAATCTGCACGGCCTTGTCAGACGGGCAGCTGCGCAACAGCAGACCGAATTCGTCGCCGCCCAGCCGGGCCACCACATCCCCGTCGCGAATCTGACGACCAATGACCCGGGCGCATTCGCGCAACAGGGCATCGCCGGCCACATGGCCGGCGGTATCGTTGACCACCTTGAAACGATCCAGATCGATAAAGCACAACACACTATGCTCGGCGATGCCTTCATCCAGTGTCTGCTGCAGGGTGGTTTCAAATTCGCGCCGGTTGGTCAGGCCGGTCAGCGCATCATGGGTGGCGTGATAGCGCAGCTTCTTCTGCATGGCCCGACGGGCGCTCACATCACGAAATACCATCACCGCCCCTTTCACATCACCGTCTGCGGTTTTCACCGGGGCAGCGGAATCCTGGATTTCATAGCGACTGCCGTCGCGGTTCAGCAGAAAGCAGTCCTCGCGCAGAAAACACATATCGCCGCCGCGCAGGGCCACTGCAATGGGATTGGTAAGCGTTGGCCGCCCCTCCTCGTCACTGAGCTGCAGCACCTTATCTACGGGCTCGCCCTCGGCATCCCTTTCCCGCCAGCCAGTTAACGATTCTGCCACTGGATTCATGAAGGTAATCCGCCCGTCTTGATCCGTGGCGATAACCCCGTCGGCAATGGAGTTGAGGGTCACCCGCAAGCTTTCCTTCTCGTGGGCAAGGGAGTGTTGCATGATCCGTTCGGCGGTCACATCCCAGTTGGTACCGACCATCACTGGCACCTTGTCCGGACCGATCAGGGTGGTTTCCGCCCGGGCACGGATATAGCGCTCCTCGCCTGCGGGAGTGAGGATGCGAAACTCACCGTCCAGCTCCCCGGGGGCCTCCATAACCTGCTGCAGTCGGGGCCGCAGCTGGGCCAGGTCATCCGGATGAATGCGGTCGTACCAGATTTTCAGAGTGCCATCGCCCTCCTGCCCGGGCTTGACGCCGTACATCTCGTAAATACGCTCATCCCAGTCCAGCTGGCCGGTTATGGTGTTGTACTGCCAGATGCCCACGCCTCCGGCGGACAGGGCCAGTTGCAACTGACGACGACTTTCCGCCAGAGCATGTTCTGCCTCCTTCTCGGCCTGGATATCCTCGCACTGAACAATCAGATAGCGAACGCTATCGTCTTCACACACACCAGCAATGGACAGGCGAACCCAGACCAGCTCACCAGCCCGGGTGACATAGCGCTTTTCCAGGCGCAGGTTGTCTACCCGGCCCGCCAGCAAAAAGCCCAATTGCTGCAGATCATCCTGCAGGTCATCCGGGTAGATCAGCTGCTGAAAGGTGCTCTCGAGAAGCGCCTCTTCACGGTACCCGGTAAGCTGACAAAGAGCCCGATTGACCGCCAACCATCTACCATCCGGCCCCATCAACGCCATGGCAATGGGCGAATGCTCCATGGTCAGGCGAAAGCGTTTCTCCCGTGCCGCCAGAGCGATTCGACCAGCACGCTCACGGCGGAAGAGAATGATCGCCAGGGTCACTGCCCCCAAGGCTGCCCCAATCAGCAAAACCTGCATGGCTCACGTCCGTTGTCGGTTATTGTTATCCCCTGTTCACTTTTTGAACTGCCAGCCCCTGACTTGCCAGCCTCACCTGACAAAACCGGAACTTTCACCGACAATTGGGTGACTATCAGTGGGCCTATGATCCGAATATCCGCCCGCGGCCTGTCCGTCGCTGCCCGCAAAGGAGTATTGCCTAACCGGCTTGCAGACCATGACGTTCCGATACCGCACCCTACAATGCCTTGCCCTGTTGTTTGTGGCCTTTACCCTGTCCCAGCTCTGGTACCTGGGCCAGGTGCTGCGCTTGCAGCACCACAACCCGGAGGGCAGCGCCTATATGCAACGGGCCAAGGCCCAGGGGCAGGTACAACAATACTGGCGGGACTACGATCAGATCAGCGATTACCTGAAACGCTCGGTGCTGATCTCCGAGGATGCCCAGTTCACCAACCACAGCGGCTTCGACTGGCAGGGCATCCGTTACGCCCTTCAGCGCAACCTGGAAGCCGGCAAGCCGGTAGCAGGCGGCTCCACCATCACCCAGCAACTGGCCAAGAACCTGTACCTTTCCGGTGCCCGCAGCTATACCCGCAAGATTCAGGAAGCCATGATTGCGATGATGCTGGAAATAGGCCTGAGTAAACGTCGCATCCTTGAGCTGTATCTGAATGTGGCCCAGTGGGGGCACCAGATTTACGGTGCAGAAGCGGCGTCCAGACACTACTTCCAGGTCAGTGCTGCCGAACTCAGCATCGACCAGGCAGCACAACTGGCAGCCATGCTGCCGCGCCCCAACTACTATGATTTCAAGGGCCCGACTGATTATGTACAACAACGGGCCCAATGGATTCAGGGGCAAATGGCGCTGGTGCGTATCCCCGACCCGGGAAACCTGCCGCTGCCAGCTCCACCTGACCCCGAACCTCTCCAAGGAAACCCTCAAGAATGAAGCAGTTTGCGATACTTTGCCTGACCGGCCTGACCCTGCTGGGTTGTAGTGACAATGACAGCACTCCGGTCTCGCCGCCGGCCACCCAGGACACTGGCAACCCGCTGGTAGGTGCCTGGCAAAACGGAGAGCAGATACTGGTACTGGAAGAAAACGGCGATTTTTACCTGCCCGCCGACAACCAGCGCCAGGGTCTGACCTGGGAAAACGACGATGGCACCTTCACCTTCCGCTATCTGGATAACAGCCGGCTGGCAGTGGAAACCCAGAGCGGTAAGGGCGAGCAACAGCAGGACATCCTCAGCCTGAGCCCATCCACCCCAGCTACCGGGGAGGCAGAGCCAGCCGAAAGCCCATTGTTCAACGGCGACTATCAACGTGCCAACAACACCGTGGGTCACCTTAGCGGCAAGGTGGAATTACCCGAAGATAGCGAACTGCCCGACAAGGCGGTGCTGACTGTGTCCCTGCTCACCCCCAGCAATGACACCGTGATCCGCCGCCTGATCCCCCTGACCAATGACGCACTCAGCCAGCCCTTCCGGCTTTACTACCCGGCCAACTCGGTGAACGCTGAGAGCAACTATCAGGTAAGCAGCCAGATCCTCGCCGACGGCGGCCTGTTCTTCCAGTCCGAGTCCACCCCACTGGTGTTTAGTCGGGGCCAGTTTGCCGATATCACCCTGCCTCTCAGTGCGGTGATGACGGCCAGCGAAACCTTGCGCGGCGCCCTGGTGTACCAGTACGGCACCACCAGCCTGATTCTCTGTAATAGCGATCGCCGCCTGCAACTGGCCGGCCCCCAGCGCGACGACCTGATCGACGCCTTCGAGGCCGCCCGTGAGTATCCCCTGCAACCCCGTGTGGCCACGGTCAGCGGCCTGCTGCGCAAGGTGCCCGGCGCACAGGAAGGCAGCACCCAGAATGGCATCATCGTGGAAAGCTATTCCCTGGAGAACGGCAGTGACAACTGCCGCCTGCCCGGCGCGGAGCTGACCAACACCCGCTGGCAGCTCAGCGCCCTCGGCGATGACATTCTTGATGCAGACGGTGAACAATCGCCATACCTGACCCTGGACAGCGAGGGCAAGGTGCTCGGGCATGCCGGCTGCAATGGCCTCAATGGCAGCTACCAGCAAGACGGCGAGACCCTGTCCTTCGGCCCCATCGCGACCACCCGCAAGGCCTGCCCGGAGATGGAGGGGGAACAGGCCTTTTTGCAGGCACTGAAAGCCACTAGCAGGTTTCGTATCGACGGCGAGCTGCTCACCCTGTTCGATGACAATAACCAGCCGCTGGCCGGCTTTCAGGCCATCGCGCTGTAACCCCGTTTGAGCGCTAAAGGGAAAGACCATGCGCATCCATTACCTGTCCCACGTCCCATTCGAACAACTGGGCGCCATGGAAGTCTGGTTCCGGGAGCGCGACATCAACATCAGCCAGTCGCTGCTGTTTCAGGACGACTCACTCCCTGACATCAGCGAGTTTGATGTGCTGGTGGTCATGGGCGGCCCCATGGGGGCGGATGATGATCACAGCCATTCCTGGATGGCCCCGGAAAAGGCCCTGATCCGCGACAGCATCGCCGCCGGAAAGAAAGTCCTCGGCATCTGTCTTGGTGCACAACTGATAGCCCGGGTACTGGGCGCCCCGGTAACCGCTAACAGAGACAGGGAAATCGGCTGGTTTCCGGTCTACCCCACCAGCGCCGGAAAGTCCGACAGCATCGGCAAACTGTTTGCCGGTGCCCCGCCGGTGCTGCACTGGCACGGCGACACCTTTGCCATTCCTGATGGTGCCGTACACCTGCTGGAGAGCAAAGGCTGCGCCAATCAGGCATTTCGTTACGGGGATAACGTGCTGGGCTTACAGTTTCATCTGGAACTACAAGCCGACAATGCCGCAGCACTATGTGATGCCTGCCCGGAAGACCTGGCTGACGGCCCCTGGGTGGAGCCCCGCGCCAGCATACTGGCGGATGAGCAACGGTTTGAGGATGCAAAACAACTGCTGGGGCGGGTGTTGGGGGCATTCCTGCGCTAGGGCATTAATTGATAATTGAAAATGGATAATTGATAGCGGCGCGAATTAGCCGTTGGGGATTCTCAAAGCAAAGAGGCCGCGCCCATCGTATGGGCGCGGCCTCTTGCGTTTCGGGGTGTGGATTGCTGCCCCGCGACAGTTATCAATTATCCATTTTCAACTATCAATTGCCTCTCACTGCCTTCCTGCACCCTGCCCACAGCCGACAGAATCGCCTGCAAGGCAGCCGCAGTGGTATCCGCAGCGGTGGCCACGGCACTCTGCACCGTGTCCCCCACCTGCACCCGCACACAGGCCATGGCGTTGGCTTCGGTATTGTCACCCAATGAATACTCATCGAAGGACACTACCTTCACCTCGCCACCGATACGCCGGTTGAGCGCATCCACCAATGCCGACATGGCCCCATCTCCGCGGCCGGACAACAGGGTCACCGGCTGGCTGGCATCGCCAATGCTGATCTGGGCCTGCACCTGGTCGTTGCTGCGGTTCAGGTCATAGGAGCGCAACATCCACCCCATGGGCACGTTCAGGTAATCACTGTTGAAGCGACGATGTACCCGCTCGCTGGTGATCTCGCCACCGTCTTCCTCCGCATCTTTCTGCACCACCCCGGCCAGTTCCTGCTGCAACCAGCGCGGCAGATCGATACCGAAATCCCGCTCCAGCACGTGGGCGACACCGCCCTTGCCGGACTGGGAATTGATCCGCACCACTTCCTCGTAGCGACGGCCCACATCCGCCGGGTCGATGGGCAGATAGGCCACCTGCCAGATATCCCCCTCTTGATAGCGGGCCAGGCACTTGCGGATAGCATCCTGATGACTGCCGGAGAAAGCGCTGAAGACCAGATCGCCCGCATAGGGATGGCGCGGGTGGGTCTGGATATCGGTGATCTCCTCCACCAGGGCAACAATCTCCTTCATCCGCGAAAAGTCGATTTGCGGATCGATGCCCTGGCTGTACAGGTTCATCCCGGCGGTGACCAGATCCATGTTCCCGGTCCGTTCGCCGTTGCCCAGCAAGGTGCCTTCCACCCGATCCGCACCGGCCATGACAGCCATTTCCGCCGCCGCCACACCACAGCCCCGGTCATCGTGGGTATGCACGCTGATGATCACGTGCTCACGATGCTGAATGTTCTCATGTACAAGCTCTACCTGGTCGGCAAACACATTGGGCGTGCTCACCTCCACCGTGGCCGGCAAGTTGATGATCACCCGCTGACCCTGGTCCGGGCGCCATACCGCATTCACCGCATCGATCACTTCGATGGCGAAATCGGTTTCCGTGGCGCTGAAGGTTTCCGGGGAATACTGGAAGCTCCAGTGGGTTTCCGGCTGCTTCTCGGCACAGGCTTTCACCCAGCCAGCGGCGCGCTCGGCAATGGCCTTGCAGCCTGCCTTGTCCACGCTGAACACCTGCTCGCGGAAGGTGGGCGAGGTGGCATTGTAGATATGCACGATGGCATTTTTTGCGCCCTTGAGTGACTCAAAGGTGCGGGCAATCAACTCTTCCCGGGCCTGGGTGAGCACCTGAATGTGCACGTCATCCGGCACCAGGTCTTCCTCAATCAGGGCCCGGCAGAAATCAAAATCAATCTGGCTGGCCGAGGGGAAGCCCACCTCGATTTCCTTGAAACCCAGCTCCACCAGCATCTGGAAGAAGCGGCGCTTCTGCGCCACGGACATGGGCTTGATCAGCGCCTGGTTGCCATCACGCAGATCCACCGCCGCCCACAGCGGCGCTTTCTCGATACGCTGACTGGGCCAGCGACGGTCGGGTTTGTCGATGACCGGAAAGGGCTGGTATTTGCGATGATCAAAGCTCATGTCGAATCCTCAAACGAAAAAGGGGCATGGCCTGCCCCCCGGGTGAACTCCTAATCCAATCCGAAGGGTGTCGGCAGGATTGGACTAACAACTCGTTGTCTGTGATCTCGGGTATCGATCAGCGCGCCGGTAGGCACGGATGGCAGCGAAGAGTGGCGGCCCGCTTTTGACGGTTCGCATCATCGCCCCACGAGAGATACTTTACGGCAGCACACCGGCAATGTGCTTGCTTTTTTCATCCATAATCGGCTTTATTGGCAATAATATTGCGCAAAAAATACAAAACAGGACGGATATCATCATGAGCAAGCAGGCATTGGCAAAACTGGACCGCACCGACCTGCGCATCCTGGAAGCGCTGCAGTACAACGGCGGGCTGACCAACCAGCAGCTGGCAGAAACCGTGGGGCTGTCCCCCTCCCCCTGTTCCCGGCGGGTACAGAAGCTTGAAGCCGCTGGCATTATTCTCAAACGGGAGACCGTGCTGGACGCCCGCAAACTGGGCCTGGACCTGACTGTGATCATCCAGATCAGCATGGACCGCCATACCCCGGAACGCTTTGCCAATTTCGAGGAAAAGGTGGCCAGCTACCCGGAAGTGCAGCAGTGCTACCTGGTCACCGGCCAGGAGGCCGACTATCTGCTGAAAGTGGTGGTGCCGGATATCGATGGCTACCAGCATTTCCTGCTCAACAAGATCACCCGCATCGAAGGGGTCAGTGGGGTGCATTCCAGCTTTGTCATGCGGCGGGTGGTGGATACGGCGGCGCTGCCGTTGAATTATGTGGATGCCTGACCCATCCCCTATACCGTAAGAGCGTCGCTGGCGGCGCGATAAAGGACCAGGATCAAAAACTTTTTCACTACAGAGGGCACAGAGCACACAGAGAAAAACCCGTCTTTTCCTCGGTGATCTCTGTGCCCTCTGTGGTAAATACGTCTTTTCAGGTTTTGGCTTATCGCGCCGCCAGCGACGCGCCTACAGATAGCCCGGCCCAAACTGTTATGCTGGCATCATCGACCGCGTTGAATTGCGAGACCATGAAAAACCTGCTGATCGTCGCCCACGCCCCCTCACCGAACACGCTGAAGCTCCGTGACGCCGCCGTCCGGGGCGCTGGTCATGAGGATATCGAGAGCGTGTCCGTGACCGTAAAGGCACCGCTGGAAGCAGGGCCCGAGGATGTGATGGCCTGTGATGCCATCCTGCTCGGCACCACGGAAAATCTGGGCTACATGAGTGGCGCCCTGAAGGATTTTTTCGACCGCAGCTACTACCCGGTACTGGAAGAAAAACAGGGCCTGCCCTGTGCCCTCTACATCCGCGCCGGCCACGACGGCACCGGAACCCGCCGTGCCGTGGAAACCATCGTTACCGGCCTGCGCTGGAACTGGGCGCAGGACCCGTTGGTACTACGCGGAGAGTGGCAGGATGATTTCGAGCAACAGGTGGAAGAGTTGGGGATGTATTTAGCGGCGGGGTTGGATGCGGGGGTTCTTTGAGTTGCAAGTTACAAGTTTCAAGCTGCAAGGCGCGCCCGAGTCCCCGGGATCCTGAAAGGCCCTGCCCGCGCCTTACCTAAAATCGCGGGCAGAGAGCATGAATTTCCTGCCAAACCCAGTCGCGTTGAAACTTGCAACTTGAAACTTGCCTCCTAGCCTTTGCTCTTGTTCACCATGGCCGCCAACACCGCCTTGGCCTCATCGCCCTGCAGCATCTGGCCAAACAGTGCCAGATCTTCCTCCAGCACATCCTGCAGCGGCTTGCTGATCGCCTGGCGCATCAGACGTTTGCTCTCGCGCAGGGCCCGGGGCGGTTTCTTTGCCAGGGTGTCAGCCCAGCCACGGGCCGTGGCCTGCAGCTCTTCACGACTGACCACCTTGGCGATCAGGCCGGCCTCGAAAGCTTCCTGTGCCAGCATAGGCTCACCCAGCAGCAACATGCGGGCGGCGCGCTGATAACCCAGCCAATCCGGCAACAGCTTGGCAGAACCGGCTTCCGGCACCGCGCCAAGATCCGCAAAGGGGGTAATGAACTTGGCATCCTCTGACGCCACCACCATATCCATGTGCAGCAGCATAGTGGTGCCTACGCCCACCGCATTGCCCTGCACAGCGGCTACCACCACTTTCGGGAAGGCATAAATGGCCTTGATGAAATTCGCCGCCTCGCCCACTTCACCGGGCTTGGCATTGAGGAAGTCCACCAGGTCGTTACCGGCACTGAAGGATTTTCCTTCGGCGGCAAACAGCACCACGCGGATTTCGTCGCTTTGCTCTGCCGTGTTCAGCAGGGCAATAAGGTCCCGGTACATGGCGCCGGTGAGGGCGTTCAGTTTGTCCGGGCGGTTCAGGGTAATTTCCATCACCGATTCGGTGTGAGTCACCAGAATCAGATCACTTTCCAGTGCCGGCAAGATCACGACAGCTCTCCCAATCATTATTTGTCGGGCAAGGCTAGCCGCCCGCTCCGTCCATGCCAAGAGCGAATACCGACAAAGGGTATTGACCGGCCGGTCAAAGCGCCTTAAAAAAGCGCACCTCTTCTGAGATCGTCACCGTGAAACTGATCACTTTCGATCCTTTCCGCACCTTGGGGCTGCCCGGCGTGCGTTATATCAAGCCGGAACACATGAACCAGCATCGCGACGCATTGGCGAAAGCGGACTGGTTGCTGTTCCCGGGCTATTGGCAGATCAACAGCCTGCATTATGTGCTCAAGCGGCCGATCTTCCCCAGCCTGAGTAGCTACCATCTCGGTCATGACAAGATAGAGATGACCCGAGCCTTGCAAACTGCCTGCCCTGAGCATGTGCCGGAGACGCTGATTGTCGCCTCCGACAAGTACGGCATCGCCCAGGTATTGGACCAGTGGCGGTTTCCGTTTGTGGCCAAGTCGGTGCGCTCCAGCCAGGGTATGGGCGTTTATCTGATCGAGAACCGCCAACAGTTTCTGGATTACGCGGAGCGCGAAGCCGTGCTCTATATCCAGAAACTGTTACCGATCGTGCGCGATCTGCGTGTGGTGGTGGTAGGCGAGAACGTAGTGGCCAGCTACTGGCGTGAAAGCGCAGGCTTCCTGAACAACGTGAGCCAGGGGGGCCGGGTACGCACCGATCTGTCGGTGCCGGACACCGCTCTTTCACTGGTGGAAGGCATGGCTCGCTATCTGGGCATCAACCATGCCGGATTCGACGTAGCCATGGTGGATGGCCACCCCTACATACTGGAATTCAACCGTCTGTTCGGCAACACCGGCATCCCCGATCTCAATCAGCGGGTGCAGCGCGCCATGAGCCACTACCTGCTAGGCAACCCGTCGTCACCTCCTTCTTCGGACAGCAAGGTATCCGCCTGAGTGCGCAGCAGGTTCTGGTAGCGGTGAGCCAGTTGCTCCACCGGCTGTAGCCGCACCTTGTGATCACCGGCGGTGACCACCTGGGCCTTTTCCGGCTGGTACAAGGCTTTCACATCCAGCTCGGTGGCGGCCAATTGTGCTTCCGGCACATTAAGCCGCCCCGGCACCCCTGCCACACAAAGGGACCAGGCTTCCTGCTGGTCCCCATCGGTAGTGACCAGCGCCTTGAATTCCAGTGGCGGTTTGCCCTGTTGCTTTCGTAACGGCGCCAGCAGACGCACCACACGCAGGAACAACAAGCCCGCGCATAGCGCGGAAAATGCACAGCGTGACGCCGGCTCCTGGTAAAAGAACAGCCCGGCCTGATCACCCACTTTCTGGCCGACCCGGCCCCCGTAGATGCCTGCCACCTTGTCGAGAATGCGCTGATAATCCGCCAGCACCTCGACCATGGCCGCCTGGGTATAACGCTGACGGATATGTTCGAAATTGACGATGCTCAGGCGCAACTGGGCCAGCGGCTCGGCGCCTTCCGGCAAGGGCTCGGTCAGCGCCTGCGTGGATGCGGGGGTCGCCAGCGGCGAGGCCGCAGGCGCCTCTGTCGGGGTCGGTTCCGCAGGTTCCGGCGGGGGTAG
>Ga0114904_1000056_pt1 | contig 65829 bp, 55 predicted proteins | sample MalvirDeepMed_s6_FD_83498 | JGI IMG/M metagenome (GOLD analysis project Ga0114904, IMG submission 83498) | Marine viral communities from the Global Malaspina Expedition - Malaspina viral metaG DeepMed_s6 | ecosystem: Environmental > Aquatic > Marine > Oceanic | place: Mediterranean Sea... | reverse complement strand
TTTCGGGCGGTACATCGACCGGCAAGACGGTCGCGGCGCGCAAGATCCTTTCGCTGATCCCGCCCGAAGAGCGGATCATCACCATCGAGGAGGCGGCCGAGCTGCGCCCCGAGCAGCCCAATGCCGTGACGTTGATCGCGGACCGGGACACGGATGCCCGCAGTGCCGATGTGCTCTTGGCCTCAACGCTTCGCATGCGACCTGACCGGATCGTTCTAGGCGAAGTCCGCGGGCGCGAGGCGATGACGTTTCTCGAGGCAATCAACACCGGCCACGGTGGATCGCTGACTACGCTCCATGCCGAGACTCCACAACTTGCTGTTCGCCGCCTCGCCATCGCCGCTCTGAAAACCGATGTGCCGATGACCTATGCCGACATGATCGATTATATCGAGGGCTCAATCGACGTGATCATTCAGGCAGGCCGCCATGAAGGCGCGCGCGGAATCACCGAGTTCTTCCTGCCGGGTCAAACCACAGATTTGAACCTCGACACGGTCGACGGCAGAAGCAACAAGAGCCCCTCCGTTGCCGCTGAGTAAGAAAGGAACCCCCCAGATGCGAAAACCAATCCTCGCAGTCATGCTTGCCGCCCTTGCGGGCCCACTTGTGGCGCAGACATCGCCTCCGATCTCAAACGATCTCACGGTCGATATGTCGCCTCAAAAGTACCGGATTTGCAACGATCGTCCGGCGCGCCCGACCTGGATGGACGAAATCAATCCGCGGGAAGCCTACAAGGCGCTGACGTTGATGCGTCTCTACGAGTTGCGGTCATGGGAGACGATCAACGAAAGTGGCGATTGCGGCTGTGATGTGCGCTTCCCGTCTTGGGATGCCGCTTCGACCGAGTACGAGGAACAGTTCGCGAGCGACACCCAAGCGGAGCACACTCAAGCCCAATTGGCCCTCCGCAACGAACAGAACCAGATCGCCCGCGCCGTCCAGGATATCTGCGAAGCGCAAGGCAACTGGTAATGAGCATCGTCAGCTGGATGGTTGGAACCGCCGACGGCTTCCTCGCCGATGCGGCCGAGTCCCAGTTCGGGGCCGTGGCGAGCAATACCGGCACGATCGTCCTGCTGATGGTCACGCTTTCGCTGATCGGCGTCTGCATCAACATGGCATTCCAGTTCCGCAGCATGGATGGGGCAAGTTTCTTCTGGTACCTGATCAAGCTGATGCTGATAGGGCTCTTCGCCTTCAACTGGGCCAACTTCAACGCTGTCGCAAATGCAGTCATTGGCGGGCTCGACTATGTGGCGGGCGCACTGATTTCATCAGTCGGGGGCGGCGGGGCGGGCGCTACCTATTTCGCAGCCGAATTCGACCGACTGATTACAGAGTTCAGCCAATACCTTAACGCTATCGGCAACAACCTCAACTGGATGACCGGAGCGATCCTCGGCGGCATTGGCCTGGTGCTCCTCAGCCTTCTCGGCTTCATGACCGGCATCGTACTCATCTTCGCCAAGATGATGCTGACACTCATGCTTGGCCTCGCTCCGATCATGATCGCACTGTCGCTCTTCGACGCGACCAAGGATTTCTTCCATAGGTGGGTTTCGACGACGGTCAGCTATGCCTTCTACCCCATCGTCATCGCAGCTATGTTTTCAACTGTGGTCGGCATGGCAAATTCTCTGTTGGCACAGCTTGGCGATCCTAACTCCGCCGCCAACATCGGATCGCTGGTGCCGTTCTTCGTCATGGTCTTCCTGGCGAAGGGCTTTGTCGCAGCAACGCCCCTGATCGTACGGGGGATTTCGGGCAACCTGATGGTGGTGGCCGCGCCCGCCGTTGTCGCTGGCTCGACCGGGATCATGCGAGGCATCTTCAATACGAACGGCGTCAAGGGCAGATCGCGGATCGGTGCGCTCACGACAGGCGAAGCGATCGGACGAGGTGCGGTGCAGGCGCCTGTGGTTGTGCGGAGCGCTGCGGCGAAGGCAGGTGCGCAAGTGGTCCGGATAGCGGAGAGGGCAAAACGGCTGACAGGATAGACGCCGATGAGCTGCCGTTCGCCAAGGCCTTCGGCAAAGCCCACAATGCGGACAAAGTGCACTTCGCTACCGTTGCGCCAATGGCAGCTATCGGAAGCGAGTAGTTACAGAGGGGCGTTCTAGCCTGGTTCGATCAACGGCTCTCTATGAACGACCCGCTCTTACCCCAGACGATCCATTTCGTCCCGATCTCCGAATAGCACCACCCGGTCCCCAGCCTTGAGTGCCGTTTCCCCGTCGGGCACGCCGACATAGCTTCCATCCATACGCTCGATCCCCAAAACATTGATCCCGAGCGAGGGCAGGTTCAGGCTTTTCAGTGTTTTCCCGGACCAGTCCGATCCTTCTGCCCCCTCGACGCGCCCGACCGCGAAATTCTCCCGCAGGTGAAGCACATGGGCATAGTCCCGCAGATCGAGGTCCGTCGATTTCTGAAGGGCGTGGCGGATCAACGGGGTGGCCCACCGTTCGAGCCGCTCAGAGCGGGCGAGAGCGAAGATGAGGGCCACACCGAGCAAGAGTATGATCAACCGATCCGCGGTCGCCTGCCGCTCCGCCCCGATCATCGACAGCATCAGCGTCGAGATCGCGGTCACGATCCCCACCGAGCCGGCCCGGATCAACAGGCCGATGATGCGGCGGCGTGCCGGCCCGGAGACCACGTGTTCGGCCTCGTCGGTGGTGAAGCCCGCGCCGGAAAAGGCAGAGAGCGCCTGAAACTTCGCAACCTCTTCGGTCAGGCCGGTCATCGTCAACGCGATGGTGCCGATACGAACGATCAGCAGTGACAAGGCGATGACAAGCAGGAGCGAGAAGATCGCGATCATACACCCTGCCTCAGCGCGGCGATGCGTTTCTCCAGCGGGGGATGGCTGGCAAAGAGCGCCTGAACGCGGCCAGCGCTGATGGCAAAGGCGCGCATTTCCTCGGGCAGTGGCGGTGCGTTCTGCGCCTGCCGCAACCGTTCGAGCGCCGCGATCATGTTGCGCCGTCCTGCCAGTGCCGCGCCGCCTGCATCGGCCCGGTACTCGCGCCAGCGCGAAAACCACATGACGATGGCCATGGCCAGCACGCCCAAGACCATTTCCATGATCAGCGACACGATCCAGAAGCCCGGCCCATAGCCACGCTCGATCCGCAGGATCAGCCGATCGAACAGCAGTCCGGCAATGCGTGACAGGAAGATGACGAAGGTGTTCACCACGCCCTGGATCAGCGCGAGCGTCACCATGTCGCCATTGGCGGCATGACTGACCTCATGGGCTAGCACCGCCTCGACCTCGCCCCGGTCCATATGATGCAACAGGCCGGTGCTGACGGCGATCAGTGCGTCATTGCTATTCCAGCCGGTGGCAAAGGCGTTGGGCGAGGGGTGATCGAAGATGCCGACTTCGGGCCGCCCGATCCCGGCGCGATCCGCCTGGGCGTGGACGGTTTCGATCAGCCAGCGCTCGACCGCACTGCGTGGAGTGGTGATGACCTGCACGCGCATCGCGGCCTTTGCCATGCTCTTGGACAGAATGAGCGAGATCAGCGATCCGGCAAAGCCCAGCACCCCGGCGAAGATCAGCAGCGCCGTCAGGTTCAGATCGACGCCGTTTGCCTGCAACAGGCTGTCGATGCCGAACAGGCGGAACGCCACCGACAGCACCGCGAGGATCGCGAAGTTCGCACCGAGATAGAGCGCAAGTCGCAGCATTACTTATGCCTCCGCCGCTTTGGCTGGTGCGGCGCTCACAGTGACGCGGGCAGGCCGGATCAGGCGCTGGCCGATGGCATAGCCGGGGCGATGCAAGACCATGACCTGTCCGGGTTTGACTTTGTCTGTTTCCTGCATCTGCATCGCTTCGTGCAGGGCCGCGTCGAAAGGCGCGTTCTCGGGCGCGATGGTTCTCACGCCGAGTGCTTTCAGTCCGGTCTCGAAGGCCGTCCGGGCATTGCACAGACCCTCAAGATGCGAAACGATCCTGGGATCTTCGGCATCCGGATTTGCTCGCGCGGCCTCGATCCCGAGCGCCAGGGCGTCAAGGGCAGGCGCGAGAGCCTCGACGGCCAAGGCGATACCGTGTTCACGCCCCTCCGCGTACGACGCGTCTGCCCTCTTGCGGGTGTTTTCGGCATCAGCGAGCGCGCGCTTCCACTTGTCGGTCAGACGCGCGATGTCGACCTCCGGGCTTTTGTCCTCCGCCTTCGGCATCGTTCCAAGGCCCTTAGCGTCTTGGCCAATGTCATCGGTGATCGCTACGGCTTCGGGTTTCTTTTCAGTCTCGGACATGGAACCCTCCTCTTCGATATCCACCAAGGTTCAGCGCATGACCAGAAAGATGCGGGCCGCGCCTCGCTGAATGGTGAGGGCGAGCGCCCCATCGACCTGCGCCAGTTGCTGGCGCAAATCCGCAACCGAAGCGACCGACACGCGGTTGACAGCGAGGATGATGTCACCCGCTTCCAATCCCGAACGCGCCGCCCGGCTTCCCGGATCGAGCCGCGCAACCACGACGCCGGAAAGGTTGCCATAGAACGGGTCGCCCGGTTGAAGGTCGCGAAGCTCCGCTCCCGAAAGCCGGTCGAACGCGCGCTCGCCGGTTGCGGCGGCGACCAGCCCGCCTTCACGCAGGGTCGCACTTAAAGTCAGTTCCTCGCCGTCGCGAATGACCTGCAACTCGACATCGCTGTCGATCCGTTTCAGCCCGATCTGACTGCGAAGATCGGCGGAGCCCGCTACGGGGCGGCCATCGACGGCGACGATCAGGTCGCCGGGTTGCAAGCCGGCTTCCTCGGCCGCGCTGTCGGGCTCGACCTGTGTGACCACTGCGCCGACGCCCGCTTCGATGCCCAATGCGTCGGCAAGATCGGGCGTGAAATCCTGAATCATCACACCAAGCTGGCCTCTGCGCACTTCGCCATACTCGATCAGCTGATCCATGACCGCGCTGGCCATGTTGGCGGGCACAGCGAATCCTATTCCGACATTGCCGCCGGACGGCGCGATGATCGCGGTGTTGATGCCGACCAATCGCCCGTCGAGGGTGATCAGCGCGCCGCCCGAGTTTCCGGGGTTGATCGACGCGTCGGTCTGGATGAAATCCTCGTAGCCGTCGACATTGAGGCCGCTGCGCCCCAATGCACTGACGATACCGGAAGTCACCGTCTGTCCGAGGCCGAAAGGGTTTCCGATAGCGAGCACATAGTCCCCGACAAGCAGGCTGTCGCTGTCCCCAAGCTCCAGCGCGGAGATATCCTCGGCTTCGATCTGCAATAATGCGATGTCGGTTCCGGGGTCACTGCCGATGAGTTCAGCATCGAACTGTCGTCTATCCTTGAGCGTGACCACGATCCGGTCGCCGTTTTCGATCACGTGGTGATTGGTAAGGACATAGCCTTCTTCGGAATCGATGATCACACCCGACCCGGCGCTCATCTGCTGGCGCGGCGTGGGCTGCTGCGGCACGGGCGGCATATCGAAGAACCGCCGGAAGAACGGGTCGTTGAAGAGCGGGTTCATCTCCGCTGTCTGGCGGCTTTCGACGGATATATTGACCACGGCCGGAGTGACCTCGGCCAGAAGGGGTGCCAGAGTGGGCAGTCCGCTGTCGCTTCGAAATAGCGGACGGTCGGCCGTCTGCGACGCGACCGGCGCCGCGAATGTCAGCGAAACGATGCAAAGAGCCACCAGAATGTGGCCAAGACGAGAAACAAGTGCGGGCATCTTTGATCTCCTTCAAGCCGGTGGAAAAGGTGGCCGGAGGTATCCGGCCACCGGTGTTGCAAGGCAGTTGATTGTGGAAGGGCAGCGCATCATTCCGAATCCGTTCCGAACAGCCTCTGCTTGAGACGGATGAAGCTGTCGCCGATCTTGTCGAAGATGCCGCCGGTATCGTGCGCGGCGTCGATCTTCTCGTCGAGTTCATCGAGGTTTTCGTGCAGTTCCTCGAAATCGTCCTCGTTGCCGTAGCCGAGCGCTTCGGCAATCCTGAGTTGGTTACGCGCAGCCTCGACATATTCGCCGGGCGAAAGCGGTTCCGCATCGACGGCGGCGTCGGCATCCTCGGTCTCGGCCGCCGCGGATTCCCCGGCTTCGATATCCGCAGTCATGCTTTCACCGTCGCCAAGCGCATTTTCCGCAGCGTCGATCAGGAGTTGCGCCCTCAGAACCGGAAGCGCGATCACTTCCTCGGTCACGACCACGGTTCCAAGCGCGGTCGCAAGCGTCTGTTTCGCGGTCTCCATATCGCCTGCATCAATCTGGGAGGTCGCGCGCAGAAGCGCGTCGGGGTAGGTGGCAAGCGGCAGATTGGTGGTCTCCACCACGATTTCGCTGGCAAAATCGCGCATCAGGGGGCGGGCCTCCTGGAGGTTGCCTTCGTCCACCAGATTTTCGATTGCCTCGCGGGCCGCGTCGATCGTTTCCACGTCACCCAACAAATCACGTTGGAGCAGCTGGACATCGACAGGCGCAAGAGCGAGGTCGGGATCGCGGGCGACGACGCTTTGAAGCTTGCCGGTTGCGACTGCCAGCGCTTCGAGCGCAGCCTCGCTGTCTCCTTCATCGAGAGCCTTGAGAGCGGTCTCCGTTTCCGCAAGTGCCCTAGTTGCGTCATTGAGAAGTTTCTTCCGTTTCTCGTCGACCTGTGCGGACGCTTCATCCTGCACCGCTTCGCTTACCGCCTCATTGGTCTGGGCGGTCGGGGGCTGCGATGTCTCCTGGGCAAAGGCTGGCGAAAGGGCCAGCATGGATGTCAGCGCCAGGGCACTGACGGACGAGGCGAGTGTCTTGCGAATGAACATGGGCATCTCCTTTCTCCTTTGCGGTTTCCTGTTGTCCGGTCCTTCATCGTGATGTGAACATGCGGCGGGCCGGTTTTCGCACGTCCAATACGTCAGCGGCCCCCCAGGGTCGTTCCCGTCCAGGCCGGCGGGTCGGAGGCCGGGAAGGATTCCAGCGCGGCCAGGGTCACTGGATCGGTCTCGTCCTCGGCGGGCGGTTTGCGGTCTTCGGTCCGGACGCGCGGTTGCGGCCCGTCCAACCTTTCAAGGGGCCGGAAGATCGGTTCCCGCCGGGGGCCGCGGCGGCGCTGGCTTTCGTCCCGCACAATGTAATCCCAGTTCTGCCGTTCGGCGTAGTCGATGGCGCTTTCACGATCCGGAAAGCTGAGCCGGATCGGCCGGTAGGGATCGCGCGTGGCGGTCCAGCCCATCAGCGGCTCGATCTCCGGGGATGCGGCGGGCTCGAACTCCAGTATCCAGTGCCGCGGGCGCGGCCCCGACTGGGTCGCGCTGCGCGACGGGCGATAGATGATCGCCGTGGGCACGTCCGGCGACGACAGGTCGGTTCCGGGGATCGTCGGCCGGGACATCGGCCGGTTATGACCTCTCATGCTGAACATCGTGACCTCCTTTCAGAACAGGTTGCTTTCAGATGTCTCAGGCCGTTTCCGCCGATGCGGTATGGTCGGCCCCGCCGCCGGATTTTCGCAGCTTCAAGCCCAGCAGAATGATCGTCACGCCGAAGATCGCGGCATAGATCGCCAGCAGCCAGCCGAGGGCCAGCAGGGTTTCAACGGGGCTTGTTGCCAGGAACCAGACGATCAGGACGCCCAGCAGGACCGACACGATGCCGCTCAGCCCGAGCCAGACCTCGCCCTCGATCTCCTTGCGCAGACGGATCGCAGTGACGATCTCGAGCAGACCCGAAAAGACCGACCAGAAGGCGATGCTGGCCCAGAGGAATACGGCCAGAACCAGAGTCGCCACGAAGGGCGAGACGATCACGACGATGCCGGTCAGGATGCCGAGGATGCCGCTGAAGGCGAGCCAGCCCCAGCGTTCGCCCTCGCGCATCTGGCGCACGGCCGCGATCAGGCCGAAGACGCCATCGGCAAAGGCGAAGGCACCGAAGACCAGCGTGAGCGTCAGCACCGCCTCGGCCGGCATGAACCAGGCCAGCACGGAGATGACAAGCGCCAGCACACCGCGCAGCACGAAGGCCCACCAGTTCTTCGACAGGGAACAGAAGCCGGGGATCGGGTTGGTTTCATGTGTCATCTTCAAAACCCTCCAGTTACTTCGCGGAAGCCTCCTCGGACGCATCGGACTCCCCTTTTGCGTCCGTGGCTTCACTGTCTTCATCGCCATCGGCGGTGCCGGACGTGTCAGCCGGTTTGTCTTCCGGTTCGGCGCTGTCCTCCTCCGCGACCTCCTGTTTCTCGAAGGTGATCTTCTGCTCCTCCGCCGACCAGGCGGCGCGGACCTTGTCGCCATCCTCGACCGAGCCGGAGAGCATTGCGCGGGCCAGTTCGGTTTCCAGTTCCGACCGGATCAGGCGGCGCAATTCGCGGGCACCGAATTCGGGCTGGAAGCCCACGGCGGCGAAATGATCGGTCACGCTTTCATCGAACGCCATCTCGACGCCCTGACCAAGCGCGGTGCGCGCCACGCGGTCGAGCTGCAACTCCACGATCCGGCGGATTTCCGGGCGGTTGAGCGAATGGAAGACGATGATCTCGTCGATCCGGTTGATGAACTCGGGGCGGAAATGCTGCCGTAGCACCTCCATCAACTCACCCCGTTGCTTGCCCTCGTCGAACTCCTTCGTGCCGCGCTTCTTGAGGTTGCGCTGGATGATGTCCGAGCCGAGGTTCGAGGTGGCGATGATGATGGTGTTGGTGAAATCCACCACCCGGCCCTTGCCGTCGGTCAGCCGCCCGTCGTCGAAGACCTGCAACAGGATGTTGTAGACATCCGCGTGGGCCTTTTCGATCTCGTCCAGCAGAACCACCGAATAGGGGCGGCGGCGCACGCGCTCGGTCAGCTGGCCGCCCTCGTCATAGCCCACGTAACCCGGCGGGGCGCCCACCAGCCGCGCGACGGCGTGGCGCTCGCCGTATTCCGACATGTCGATGCGGATCATCGCATCCTCGTCGCCATAGACGGTCTCGGCCAGCGCCTTGGCGAGTTCGGTCTTGCCGACGCCGGTGGGCCCGAGGAACATGAATGTCGCCGTGGGGGCGGACCCTTCGCGCAACCCCGCGCGCGCCAGCCGCACCGCGTCGGCCACCGCACCGATCGCCTGATCCTGGCCGATGACGCGCTCGTGCAACTGGTCCTCCAGCTTCAGCAGCTTCTCGCGCTCCTCGGTCGTCAGGTCGGTGACGGGGATGCCGGTCAGCTTGGAGACGATCTGCGCGATGTGGTCGGTGCGCACCTCGGCGCTGGCCGAGGCACGGTCGCGTTTCCAGGTTTCCAGCAGGGCATCCAGTTCGGTCTGCTTTTCCTCCAGTTCCTTCTTCAGTTCGCCTGCACGGTCGAATTGCTTGCGGGCGGCGGCGTAATCCTGTTCGCGCTGGATTTGCTTCGTCTCCGCTTCCAGCTCCTGCACGTCCACCGGCCGTGCGGTGGCGCTGATTTTCACGCGCGCAGCGGCCTGGTCGATCAGGTCGATGGCCTTGTCGGGCATGAAGCGGCCGGTGACATAGCGATCGGACAATTCGGCCGCGGCGACGATGGCCTCGTCGGTGATCGTCACCTTGTGGTGAGACTCCAGCGTGTCGCGCAGGCCGCGCAGGATCATGATGGTCTGCGCCACCGTGGGTTCATCGACATAGACCGGCTGGAAACGCCGCTCCAGTGCCGCGTCCTTCTCGATGTGCTTCTGGTATTCATTGAGTGTGGTGGCACCAATCAGGTTCAACTCGCCCCGTGCCAGCGCCGGCTTGAAGGTATTGGCCACATCGAGCCCGCCTTCGCCGCCGCCCTGGCCCGCGCCCATGATCGTGTGCAATTCGTCGATAAAGAGCACGAGATCGTCCTTGTTGGCCTCGATCTCCTTCAGCACTTTCTGGATGCGTTCCTCGAATTCGCCGCGATATTTCGATCCGGCGACCATCGAGTTGATGTTCAGCTCGACCAACCGCTTGTCGCGCAGAGCTTCGGGCACCTCGCCAGCCACGATCCGTTGTGCCAGGCCCTCGATGATCGCGGTCTTGCCGACGCCGGGCTCGCCGATCAGCACGGGGTTGTTCTTCTTGCGCCGCGCCAGAACCTCGATCGTGGTCTCGATCTCGCGGGCGCGGCCGATAACGGGGTCGAGCTTGCCGTCGCGAGCCAGTTTCGTGAGGTCGCGAGAAAATTCATCGAGGTCGGGCGTGTTCGAGGGCGTCTCGACCCGACCCTCCTCGGCCCCCTGGCCCACAACCTTCGTGACCTGCTGGCGCAGCGACTGCGGCGTCAGGCCGAGCTTGCGAAGGATGTCGGCGGCCAGGCCATCGCCTTCTTCGGCGAGTCCGATCAGCAGGTGTTCCGGGCCGACATAGGAATGGCCCAGCTCGTTCGAGGCGACGAAGGCGCGGTTCAGCGCATCCTTCAGACGCGGGCTGACGCCGATCTCGCCATCCTGTTTGTCTTCGCCGCGAGGGGCCTCTTTGTCGATCTGGCGGCGCAGGTCGTCCACGTCGATCTTGAATTGCTCCAGCAGCGTCCTGACCACATCGCTGTGACTCAGCGCGAAGAGCAGATGTTCGGTATCGACCTCGGAGCGGCCGAGTTCCCCTGCTTTCTGCGCGGCCTCCTGCAAGAGCTTGTTGCCCTGTTCGCTAAGACGATCGGCGATGCTCGCCCCGCCCTGGCCGCGCCGACTGCCACGATTTACGGGAATGCGCTGACCTTCGCTTTCGTCGCCGATACGCCGGTCCATCCCGCCAAGCGGGCTGTCACCGAAGAATTCGTCGAAGAGCGATCCGCCGCCGAAGAGCGATTCCAGCGGCGAGGACGACCGCCGCTGCTGGCGTGCGAGCTTGCGGTAATCATCGTCACAAAGCTCCATTACCTGGCGTTCGCCATTGACCGATACCTGCGCCCGGAACGAGGCCGGGCGGCGCTTGCAGATGTCACAGATTCCGTTTGCCATCCTGTCTTCCTCCTGACTATTTGCTATGGCGCAATTTTATTCAAAGTTGTGGAGCCTTGCCTTGACCGGCATCAAAATGTGGCGGTTAGCGACACGCCGAGCAGTGAAATGGGGCGAGTCAGGGCGCGGACAAATCCCCGCGCCCCTAGCCAAGTCAGCCGGACTTGACGTCGATCCGCTTGACGCGCGCCTTGGCCTCCTCGGTCTTGGGCAGGGTCACGGTCAGCACGCCGCGCTTGAACTCCGCCTCGGCCTTTTCGGCGTCCACGCCCGGCGGCACCGGGATCATCCGGTGGAAGCTGCGCCGGGACTGCGAGGTGAAGCCATCCTTCTCGGCCTTCTCCTCGCGCTCGCCGCGGATCGTAAGCATGTCGTCGGTGACGTTCACCTCGACATCCTTGTCGTCGAGGCCGGGCAGATCGACCGAGACCAGCATCGCCTCGTCGGTTTCCGAGATGTCGGTGCGCGGCCCATTGGTGGCCATGCTGCCGAATGGGCTGTCGAACCGGCTCCAGAAATCCTCGAACACGCGGTTGAGGTCGCGCTGGAGCGACATCAAGGGGTTGTCGTCTTCATTGCGTCGGCCGGACGGCTGGTTGCGGTCGCGGCCCCAGGGAACGAGATCGCTGAATGCCATTGTCATTTCCTCCTTTCCTGTTTCGGTCCGGGTCGCCTCAGGCGGCCTTGACCTTGATCTGTTTCGGCTTGGCGGCCTCGCTCTTCTTCAGGGTGAGCGTGAGGACGCCGTCACGATGGGTGGCGTCGATCTTGTCGGCGTCGATGGTGTCGGGCAGGCTGAAGGCCCGCTCGAAGGTGCCGGGCGCGTATTCTGCATAGATGCGCCGATAGCCTTCGGGCACGGGCGCCTCGATCGTGCCCCGCACCGTGAGCGAGCGGTTCTCGACCGAGACATCGACGCTGTCCGGGACAACGCCCGGCATGTCGATGGTCAGCGTCACCACATCGTCCTTCTCGAAGATGTCCGTGGCGGGACGGAAAGTCGGGCCGGTATCGCGGGTTTCTTCCGCTTCGGACCGGGCCACATCGCCGCCGGTTTTCTGCATTTCGTTTGCCATGGTTCTTTCCTCCTCTCGTTTCAGCTGTCAGCTTGCCTTGACCTTGATCTTGCGCGGCCGTTCCGCATCGGGGCGGCCCATCTCGATCTCCAGCACGCCGTTCTTCGCGCGTGCCTCGACCTTGTCGGGATCAACGCGCAGCGGCAGGCGGACGGAACGTGAGAACTCGCCATGCGGGCGCTCGCGACGATGCCATGCGGCATCTTCGTCATCGGTGGACGGATTGCGCTTGCCCGAAATGATCAGGGTGTTCTCGCGCACCGTCAGGTCGATGTCGTCCTTGCCCACACCGGGCATCTCGGCGGTGACGACCACGCTTTCGTCGCCCAGCCACATGTTGACCGGGGGCCAGTTGCCATCGCTTGCACGCTGGCTACGCCCGCCGCCTTCGAACATGCGGTTCATCTGCGATTGAAGCTGGCGCAGTTCCGCGAAGGGATCCCATTGCGCCTGGGACAGTCCGTAGTTCAGCATCGTATCCTCCTCTTCCTGGTCACAACATCGGGGGTCCGCAGCGGGCGGACCGCGTTTCACGTTGCGGGACTGTCGCGAAGGGAGGGGCCCGGTTGCGAGCCTGCACGAAGACGCATGGCGACCACGTGTTTCGATACGCAAGGCCAACAGATGCACCTCGCGGCCGATGACGGGACCGAAGCGTTGCATCATGCACACGCCTCGTATCTCACCAACATCTCCGGGACCCATTCAGCGGCATCCCGCACTCAAGCATTTGGGAAGGGTGTAAAATCTTGTCAAGAGGGTGTGTCAGGAATTATGTTTGGCAGCATCAAGAAAGGAGGATTGCCGCCAATGGACAAGAAAACACAGATCAATTTCTGGTATGTCCTGCTCGCGATCTTCGGGGTCGTTCTGCTTCGCGATCTCTGGGTGCAGTCCCAGACCATTGCCGCAATCCCCTACAGCCAGTTCGAGGATTATCTCGGTGAGGGTGTCATCGAGGAAGTCGTGATCGGCAGCGATACGATCCGCGGCACGTTCAGCGAGCCGCAGGACGGCAAGACCGGTTTTGTCGCCACCACCGTGCCCGCCGACATGATCGAGCGTCTTGAAGAGGCCGATATCACCTATACCGGGGCGGTCGAGAACACCTGGCTCACAACGCTGCTATCCTGGGTGCTGCCGGCGCTTGTCTTCGTCGGCATCTGGATTTTCTTCATCCGCAAGTTCGCCGAGCGGCAGGGGATGGGCGGCTTCATGTCGATCGGCAAGAGCAAGGCCAAGATCTATGTCGAGAGCGACACCAAGGTCGGTTTCGACGATGTGGCGGGCGTGGACGAGGCCAAGCAGGAACTTGAAGAGATCGTCGAGTTCCTGAAGGACCCCGAGCATTACGGCGGCCTGGGCGCGCGGATGCCCAAGGGCGTGCTTCTCGTCGGCCCGCCCGGCACCGGCAAGACGTTGCTGGCCAAGGCCGTTGCCGGCGAGGCGGGCGTGCCTTTCTACTCGATATCCGGCTCGGAATTCGTGGAGATGTTCGTGGGCGTCGGCGCCGCGCGGGTACGCGACCTCTTCGAGCAGGCGAGGAAGGCAGCGCCGGCCATCATTTTCGTGGACGAATTGGACGCGCTTGGCCGGTCCCGCGCCGCGGGCCAGCATCCCGGCGGGGGCCATGACGAACGCGAGCAGACGTTGAACCAGCTTCTGACCGAACTCGACGGTTTCGATCCGACCGAGGGCGTCGTTCTGCTGGCCGCAACGAACCGGCCCGAAATCCTCGACCCGGCGTTGCTGCGCGCGGGCCGTTTCGACCGGCAGGTGCTGGTGGACCGCCCCGACCGCGCCGGGCGGGTGCAGATTCTCGAAGTGCACATGAAGAAGATCAAGGTGGCCGATGGCGTCGACCCGGACCAGATCGCGGCGCTGACCACGGGGTTTTCCGGCGCGGACCTAGCAAACCTGGTGAACGAGGCCGCACTGATGGCGACACGGCGCCGGGCTACCCACGTCGAGATGCAGGATTTCACGCAAGCGGTAGAGCGCATCGTCGCCGGGCTGGAAAAGAAGAACCGTCGGCTGAATGAGAAGGAGCGCGAGATCGTCGCCCATCACGAGATGGGGCACGCCATCGTCGGCATGGCCCTGCCGGGCGTGGACGAAGTGCACAAGGTCTCCATCATCCCGCGCGGCATCGGCGCACTCGGCTACACGATCCAGCGGCCGACCGAGGACCGTTACCTGATGACCCGCGAGGAGCTGGAGAACAAGATCGCCGTCCTGCTGGGCGGCCGCGCGGCGGAAAAGATCATCTATGGCCACCTTTCGACCGGCGCCTCCGACGATCTCGCCCGCGCCACCGACATCGCGCGATCGATGGTGGCGCGCTACGGCATGGACGACGAACTGGGCCACGTGGCCTACGACACCGAACGTGGCAATTTCCTGGGTCAGGGCGACCAGGGCTCGTGGCTGAATCGTCGCTACAGCGACGCCACTGCCGAACGCATGGATCAGGCGGTAAAGGACGTGATCGACAGCATTTTCGAGCGCACACTCGCGCTTCTGGACGAGAACCGCGCGTTGCTGGAAAGCTCTTCGGCCGAACTGCTGGAGCGCGAGACGCTGGAAGACGCGGATCTGAAGCGGATCGCCGACGGCGTCAAACAGCCGGCCGAGGCAGCGTGAAACAGATCACCGCGGCGCGGGTTCTCCTGTGGCCCGATCCTGCGCGTCCGGATGCAATGGCAATGCCGCGTGGCTGGTGCTGGGCGTGGCGACGTAGGGCTGCTTGTCCGCGATGACGGTCTTTTCCCGAAGCCGGATACGCAAGGTGCCGTAGGCTGCGAACAGGCCCAGGATCGCAACGATGAAGTAGAACAGGCCGGACGGTCCCACCCATCCCATCGTCACGCTTGCCGCGAACGGTCCGGCGGCGGAGCCGACCCCGTAAACCAACACAAAGCCGCTCGCCGCGGCAATCAGCTCGCCCTCGTCGATCCGGTCGTTCACCTCGGCCAGACAGACCGAATAAAGCGGCAGAAGCGTGCCGCCTAGAACGAAGGACAATACAACCGCAACTATCTGCGCAGCACTCGACAGGAGCAGGCCGAGCAGAAGTGCGGCGAGAAGACCGGCGAGGCTGCTGCAGAGGATGATGAGACGGCGATCGGCCTTGTCCGACAGCCAGCCCAAAGGCCATTGCAAGACCAGAGCCCCGATCAGGGCCGCCGAGAGGATTGTGCCGGTCTGAGTATCTGTGAAGCCGGCCTGCTGGCTCGCCACCGGCGCCATCCCGAAAAAGGCCGCGACCGTTGCGCCCAATACAAAGGCCCCAGCAAGGGCCGTCGGCGAGATCGCGAAGAGGCGCTTCAGTTCCAGGCGCGTTGCAAGCACGACGCCCGGACCGCCCGCGCGGCTGAGCGTGATCGGGACCAGTGCCAGTGACAGGCAGATCGACACGACGGCGAAAAGAACGAAGCCCGATGTCGGCGCCAGTCCGACCATCGGCTGGCTCGCCGCCCAGGCCGCGTACATCACGATGGAATAGATCGCGAGCACACGTCCGCGCCAACTGCGTTCCGCTGAGGCATTGAGCCAGCTTTCCACGATGATGATCAGCCCGGCCCAACAAGCACCCTGTGCAACCCTGAGCGCGATCCAGACCGGCGGCGAGACGAAGATCGCAAAGCAAAGCGCAAAGGCAGACGCGGCCGAAGCGAAAGCAGCGAAGGCGCGGATATGCCCGACCCGCTGGATCACCCGCGGCGCCTGAATCGAGGCGAATACAAACCCGACGAAATAGGCCGACATCATCACGCCGACCGTTTCTTCGGCATATCCTTCGATGCCCGCGCGCAGACCGACCAGCGTCTGTTGAAGGCCGTTACCGATAACCAGCAGGGCGACGCTGACGAGGATCGAGAGATATCTAAGAGGAATCCGAAGCATTTCCAATATCTATTTCACATAGCGGCAACTGTACGAAGACGAACGCATCTCGCTGTAGCTAGCATAGCCTGTTTGGTCTCCGCTTGTGGTCGCAAAAAATGAGCTGACATTCGTGCCGATCGCAGCATCGGTCGAAATGGGCTCGGAACCGCTATTCGCCGGGCCTTGCGCGAAGGTCCGCAGTTGAGAATTCACCCGTGCTCGGCAATTATCGCCCTCGTCGTCTGAACTGCCGAAGCAAGCGCCGTCCGGTCTGTGCTCGTGATACCCAATCCCTCGATATCAAGCGACAGCTGATCCTGGACACCGCCGCTCGCAGCAGCACGAGCCGCGCGGCCGCGGGCCTTCGTTGAACTAAAAGGATCAGTCTTCGATGGCTTCGCCGCGTTTGGGTCCGCGTCCGGCGCGACATTCAACGCCCGCACCTCCTGTAGCTCCAGCTTCAGCTTTTCTACAGTCTCGCGGGTTTCGGACATTTGCCGATCCCGCCGCAGTCTATCCTCGTCCGGATACGGGAAGCTCCCCGATTGACCCGCGTGCAGCACATTCAGGGCAGGGTCCTCGAAATACTTCACCCTTCTCGCGCGGATAGGCATCTGCGCGTCGATCACAAGGATGACCTCATCGAGATCCATGCGTCGGGCCTCATCCTCTGTCAGGAGCGGGGTATCCTCGGTTCGCTCTGAGACGCTGCGCCCTTCGAACGGATTGCGGCCAACAGCGCGGGAGCGGGTCACCACACGCTTGGTGGTCTTGCCGACGGCCTGGCTCAACTCCTCGATCGTCTTCTGCTCTGACGGGGTGAGGTAGAGCTTCACACCCGCGCCGCCTTGAAGCGACCTGCGGGTATTCTCGCCATAGATTTCGTCCAGCGCAGGGATGGTCTGGGTGACGATGGCGAGGTTTCCGCCGAAGGAGCGCAGCGTCTTGATGCTTTCGGCGATGATCGGCATTTTCCCCAGCCGGTCGAACTCGTCGAGCATGATCATCACGGGCCAGGGTTCATCGTCCGCGGGCTCCTGTGCCTGCAGCGAGGCGATCAGGTCTGAGAAAAAGAGACGGATCAGCGGAGCCAACGGGCGGATCATCTCTGACTCGACCACAAGATAGATCGCATGTGGGCTGCGGCGGATTTCCCGGAATGAGAAGTCAGAGGTCGCGGTGGCGGCGTCGATCGCGCGGTTGTCCCAGGTGTCGAGGCCCGATGTCATCAGGAGGGAGAGGTAGGAAGTTAGGGTGTCATTGTTGGTCGATGCCATACGCTCGAAGATCAGTTTGGCCGACTTGTTCTTCACCTCCTGCGAACGCTTCAAGTATTCCTTCTGCTTGTCGCCCCCCGAGGCTGTGATGCGATAGATCTCGCCGATGGTCGGCACGCCGCGCTCGAAGGCGAGAAGGCCCGCTGCCACAAAAAGGTCGATGCCCCCGGCCAAAAGCCCGCTCAGCTTTTCGTTGTCGGTTTGCAGGAAGAGCTTGGCGGTGAGTTTTAGCTCCATCTGCTGCCGGTCAGGGTTGGTCATGGCCGCGATGCGCGCCAGCGGGTTGTAACGGTGGGTCGGTCGATCCCAGTCGGTCGGTGCGAAGCGGAAGACCTTGTCCCCCATGCTGGCGCGGAAGCGCGAGGTCTCGCGGAAGTTCTCGCCTTTCACGTCGAGTACCACGGCAGAGCCTTTGTAGGTGAGCAGATTCGGGATCACAAATCCCACGCCCTTGCCGCGGCCCGTGGGCGCCACGATCAGTGCGTGGGGGAAGGTTTTTGAGACAAGGAACGGGCGCTTGGACTTCGGGGAGCCAAGCTTGCCCAGAAGGAAGCCGCCACCGGGCTTGGCAAAGAAACCGTTCCTCTTCATCTCGCTGCGGGTCTGCCAATGCGTCGTCCCGAAGCGGGTCAATGCATCCCCCAGAAGCGTGACGCTCAGCATCAGCGATGCCAGGCCGAAGCCGCCAAGGATGAGGTTCACCCAGAGGAAGTCCTTCGGCGCAGACTGAGACAGACCCCGATATTCGCGGGCAAGCAGGGTGACGTCGAAACGCGTGGGTGAGAGCCCATATCGGAACATGACAAAGTCGGTCGCCACGACATAGCCCATGGCGAGACCGACCAGCACGAGGCTCAACACTCCGAGGGCAATCTTGCCTTTATCCATGGGTGATTCCCTTCTCACCATGTGCCGCGGCGTGGCGCGCGCGCTGCGCCTCGATCTGCTCTTCGGCCAATGCATCGAGAACGCGCTCCATCGCCGGACCGTGCGCAGTGACCTCGCTGCTTTGAAGATAGGTCCTGGCGAGTTCTAGCTGGCGCAGCGGATCCTCAGTGAACTTGTCGAGGACTTCTGCGTTGCCGGCCCGCAGCGCGTCGATTGCGTCTGGGCTTAGTCGCTCGTCGACCTGCCGGACGATGTCCTGCTGCTCTGACTCGGAGAGCGGGCCCTCGACGTCGGCATTTCGCACAAACGCCATGACGGTTGGCGCGGTCTCTTCCATATACCGGCGCTCAGCGTAGTCTTGTCGCGCCTGGTCCTCGATCTCGAAACTGCGCTCGCTGATATAGGCACGCGACGCGCCGAGCGAACGAAGGTGGTTGATTTCGTCCTGGACGGCCTGCCCGAACTCGTCATCCGGCATCTCCGTGCGATAGCGGGCGAGGGTGCGGAGCTCTTCGGTAATCGGACCGAAATGATCCGAAGGATCCCGCAAGGCGAGGTCCATGTCGCCAGCATGAAGCGTGCGGTCCTGCTCCGATACCGCATATTGCGGCGGCATTCGACTGTCAGTCATCTGTTCCCAAGCCATCGAGGCCAATTCGGCATGCTGCGGAGATCTCTGCGCATAAGCGCTGAACGCGACGCGGGCCTCTTCAACCTCCACGGCGCCGGCCCGCCTTACAGACGGGTCGTCGGAGAACGGATGATCGAAATCCGTCCGGCGGAACTGCGCCACCAGCGCCCTAAACGCCTGCCGCTCCGATGGGGCAAAAATGTCGGGCCCGTCCTTCACGAGATCACCCCCTGGTGCCGCTAACCGCTCACCGAGCACTTCCTCAGCGTCATCCACCTCGTCGACCTCGGTTGGCGCACGCAGGACGCGTACATCGGTCAGAACATCGCCCAACCGAACATGCGTGGCTTCCAGCCGGTCGAGCGCGTCTTCCCGGTCCGCAGTTTTCTCCAGATCGAGGCCACCTTCTTTGGCAATCGCCTGAAGATCCTGTGCCAGCCACTGGCGTTCCAATGCGGCATTTCCTGCCCCTTCTCGGAGGCGCGCGGCCACAGCTCCGGCAACGATGCCCGTGCCTTGCAACGCCTCGGCCAGTTTTGGTGCCACCTCTCCATCGTCAAGGCGCGCGAGGTGATCTTCACTTAAGTTCGGCCTTGCATAGATGCCGTCCCGCGACGGGGCATCGACCAGGGCGGCGGAGCGATCCCCGAGCGGGTTCAAATGCGCGACCGAGGCCAGTACGTCGGTCAGCTTGCGCTCGATCACCGGCCTCTCGGCCGCCGGCGCCCTGTCGATCGCCGCCTCGATATGGCGAATGTTCTGAGAAAACTCGGTGATCAGCGTGTCGAACGCTGCTTCCTCTTGGGACATGTAGATGGCTCCGTCAGATTGAATCTGACCGCCACTGGCAAGGATGGTGCTGGCCCTCTCGAGCGCTTCGGCCACGTCGTCGAAATTCGAACGTGACGCCTCCGCCGCGAGCCCACGGTAGATCAACGCCTTGTGCCTGACGGTTTCCAGAGCGGCCGCCAGGTCCGCGCCGGTTCTCTGGCGCTCAACTGGGGGACGACCTTCGTCGCGAGCCTTGTAGATTTCATCGATCTCGGCGCGGTAGTCCGTGACGCCGCGATCCAGACGACGCGTCGCCTCGAGGCGGATCCCATGAACTTGGGCCGCCTCAACCATCGCCTCGCGAAAGGCGTCGTAGTTGAAGTGATGATCCTTCCCGAGAAAGAACATTTCGCCATCCTTGCTGCGGCGGTTCAGAACGATATGCGCATGTGGATGCGCGCGATCTTGGTGTATTGCAGCAATATAGTCGAATTGCGACCCCTCACCTTGAAAGAACTTCTCGCAGACCGCCTGGGTGATATCGCGCACCTCTTCACCCCTGGTCCCAACCGGGAATGCCATCAGCAGATGTGACGTATGGCCAAGCTTGGGGCTGTAGCGCTCGTTCCACTGGTTCTCGAACCGCCGCGCCACGCGGTTGATCTCGGCTTCCGAGAGCTGCTTCTTCCCGTCATGGGTGCCGCGGCTGTCGAGGATATGGGTCGACTTCGTCGTGAGATATGTGAGCTGCGCCCGTAACTGCACCCCGGTGTGGCAGCCCCCTTTCGAGATAGCCTTGAAGATCGCTGGCGAATAGCCGCGCGCGGCCCGAACCATCTGCGCGCCCTTGGAAAGCCCCTGCCAGGATCCCGAAACTCGGCTCCAGCCGCGGTCAAATAGCGCCGGGTCGATGCCACGGACCCGGTCACTCCGCGCCATTCTCATTCCTCTCGGCGAGGCCCGCCAGGGCAGAGCTGATCTCAAGGTCCAGCACGCTGCGCCGCGCACGCGACATCTCCTGGACCTGGTCGGCCAGATCGAAGACCAGACCTGCAAGGGCGCGGACGTCACGGTGACTTGAGGCCGGGTAGGACAGTCTCTCTCCCCGCACCTTGGCCTCGTTCAGACGTCGCGCGATCTGGTTCACATTGTTGCCGACCCGGTTGAGCGCGGCGCCGAGGTTGCGCAACTCGTCACACATCTCGTCGTCGGGCAGGAAAACACCTTCGGCCGCCAGCATCAGGCGGCGCATGGCATCCGAGCGGTGCGCAATCCCGCGCCGCGACAGCGCCGCGTCGAACCGGCGCAGGTCGTCGTCCGAGACCCGGATCCCCACAACCCGCGATCGGCTGCCGTTCGCTGTCTGACGCTCATCCCGGTGGTTCACCACGTTGTAGATCGTCTTCAGGCTGACATCGTAGCGCGCGGCCAATGACGCCGCGGAGACGCCGTTCCGGCGCTCCTGGGCGATGGTCGATCGCTCGATCTCTGACAGTCTGCGGCGGCGGGGCATTTTGAAGTTAACGTTCCTATTTCTTGCCAACTTCGTACAAGCCCGCCGACTCCCAACGCAAGTGGAGTCGGCCATAAGGGCTTGTACTCAATGTAGAAAATCGCCCTGCAGGGGCGATTTCCCGTCCCTTGTCAAATGGATCGCGCTTCGCGCTCATTGCACCACGCGATGCGGCCTCCGCATCGCGCATCGCGTCTTTTGCGCCCCGTCTTTTGCACCCCGCAAGACGGGTTTTGCCGCATGCTAACCGTCTCGCGTCACCCGCAGAACGCCATACGCGCGGCTGCCTCCCGTCGTTTGGCGCGCGCAATCCGTCACCTGCAGTCCGTCCGCAGCACATCGCCAAGCGCATCCCGACATTTGGAGGGTGTGTGGTGCCCCGCGACGAATGCTGAAGGCGCCACGGCAGGCGTCGCACGGTCATCGCACAACGCCACCCGCTGCATGCCAAACGCGGGTCGCATCCCGACTTCTGCTTGACCCCTCCGCAGCATGCGTTTAGCGACACTTTTGCATTATCGTTGCGTTTCACTATTTTTGCGGAGGATCAGAATGCCGAACGAAAATCTTGTGGTGATCGCAGCGATGGCCCGGAAAGGGGGCAGTGGAAAAACGACGCTTTCGCGCGCCTTGATCAGCGCCGCGATCGCTGCCGGACGCAGAGTGATGTTGATCGACACGGACAGCACGAGAGTACTCGGGGCCTGGCATACTCGGGCGGAAGCCGGTGGGCTAAGTTCGCCGCTTCTCTGCTCGGCCACCGTCGAAAGCGTGGCGGGTGTCGAGGATCAGATCGATCAGGTCTACATGGCAGGCACGGCAGACTTCATCTTCATCGATACCGCAGGGGTCGGTGCCGAATGGTCAGACGGCATCGCGGTGCTTGCGGACCACATTGTGACGCCCGTCATGCTGTCGACGTCTGATTTCGATGTCGGCGCACAGACTGCCGATTGGTATGAGAAGCTGAAATCCCGTGTTGACGACCCCTCTAGCCTTCCGCGCCACCACGTCGTCCTCAACATGGTCGACCCGAAAACGACCCGTGCTGACGCCGCCCTGATTGAAGAAGCTCTCACCCGTTTTCCGGTGATTGAGACCGTCATGATGCGACGAAACACTTACAAGGAGATGGATCAGAAGGGGCTTCTCCACGCCTTGGCACTGGAAAAGCAATCCGATCCAAACCCTCTGATGCGTCCACATGTACGTCATGTCGTCGAGGCGCTCGAGGAGGCGACGGACATTCTCAACAATATTCTTGCGGCGTGAGGACATTCGATTGCGTAAGAAGATCCCGACCATCACCAGGCCCGACCCAGCCTACGCCGCGACGCTGCAACAGGGTGACCGCGAGGTTCCCGGGAAAGAAGATGAGGCACAGGTCACAGCAACAAAGACAGGCACCCCAGCGGCTGACGTTGACGCTGATCGGCACGAGTCAGAGCGTGCGCCGGAAAGTGCCGTGGCGCCGCACCAAGTCTCTGCGGAAAGCTCTGACCCGCATACCAGCCTGAGAGCTCCCGTATCGACGCGCGATTTGAGCCCGACCCGGAAGATCGACATCAGGGTCAACGCACTCGAACGACAGGAAGCAGCGCTGGCGACTTGTGGTGTTGAGCCAGCACATGTGGTGCGTGCCGCCCTGCGCCGTGCAGTCAAAGGCTGGCAACTGTCGCCGGTCTTCGCCCCAGTCGCGGAGGAGCGACGCACTCGAAACACGCAGTGGCAGGCCCGGACATCTCTGGCAGTCGATGCGGCCAGCCTGAGTGTCCTCCTTCGGGACCACGACCCCCTCGACGTCTTGAGTAAATGGGCCCTGATCCGCGGCCAGGTGGAACCACGCATATGGGGCGAGATCGACAAAATCTTGGAAGAAATTGCTGTTCGTGCTGCATCGCCGCATGAACCGTAAGATACCTATCTGAAAAGATAACTTGCATTTCGACGGTGGATTTTCGCCCACCCGGAACTGTTCATCTTGCAGTTGCAGAAACCTAGTCCTAACACCAGCTAACAGGAATTTCAGACCTCAGTAGTGACGAGTTGCGAGGTCCATTTAGGAGGAACGCATTATGAATACGAGGCCCCGCCTGACTGGCGAACCGATCATGCGCATCCTCTGCAAGACATCTGAAAATCTGGTTGGCTACCTTTACCAATGGAACAATGGTGACGTGCAGCCTGCCTGGTTCGACGGCGCCATGGCGGACGTTCGCTATGAACCATTCATTCAAGCGCCGGAACAAAACCCTGTCGAGCCGAAGACCCCCAGACCGCGTCAGCAAGATCTGACGCACCTTGAAAAGGCCTAGCTCAAGGCCTCGCGTCGGTTTGTGGGTCATCCCATCCCGCAGGTCCTTTGAGCGATAGGGTTGACTTCTATGCCTCAGAAGTGATCTAGATGTGAGTTATAGAAAGGATGTCTATAACTCATGGCTTGGAACTGGACGCTGCCCGATTGGCCGGATTTCCGGTATGACGCCTCCGCTCTGGAGCCGTTTGAGCAGACATTTCTGCTGTCGTCCGGGGAAATCCTCGGCGCTGTCCATCATGTCAGCCAGCCGGAGCGCGAGCAACTCCGCATCGAACTGCTCAGCGAGGAAGCGATGCAGACAAGCGCCATCGAGGGTGAAATCCTCGATCGGCTCAGTGTCCAGTCTTCGCTGCGCCGCCATCTGGGCCTCGATCCGGACAGCTACCCTGCCAAACCGCGCGAACAGGGCGTCGCGGAAATGATGGTCGACGTCTATTCCAGTTTTGCAGAGCCGCTGACCCATGAGACACTGTACCGCTGGCATCGGATGCTACTGTCACATGACCGTCGGTTGGAAACCATCGGGGCCTACCGACAACACGACGAGGCGATGCAAATTGTTTCCGGCCGACTTGACCGGCCCACGATACATTTCGAAGCGCCGCCTTCAGAGCGGGTCATGCCTGAGATGGAGCGATACGCGGATTGGTTCAACAAGACCGGGCCGGGGGGAGCAGAGCCGCTTCCAGCGCTGACGCGCGCAGGGCTAAGCCACCTCTATTTCGAGAGCATCCACCCATTCGAAGACGGCAACGGCCGCCTGGGTCGCGCCCTCGCTGAAAAGTCTCTGGCGCAGAACATTGGCCAGCCGACCCTCATCTCGCTCGCCTTCACCATCGAGAAGGAGCGCAAGGCATACTACGACCAGCTCGAGCAGCATCAAAAAACGCTCGACGTGACCGATTGGCTCGTCTGGTTCGCAGAAGTTGTCTTGAAGGCCCAACAGGCAACACTCGACCGCATCGGCTTCTTCATCAGCAAGGCACACTTCTACGATCGTCACAGGGACCAGTTGAACGAACGCCAGGCCAAGGCCATCGCTCGAATGTTTCGGGAAGGCCCTAGCGGTTTCAAAGGCGGCCTCAGCGCCGACAACTATCTCAAGATCACCGGAACGTCACGCGCAACCGCAACCCGCGATCTGCAGGATCTGGTCGAGAAAGGTGCGCTCAGCCGAACCGGTGAGCGACGCCATACGAGGTACTGGTTGAACCTCAAGAAAGACGTCGAAAAACATATATAAAGCATTATTTTTCAGCGGGTTGTCTTCATTTTGACTATCTTAGGAGTCGCTTCTTTGATGCCGACTGCACAGATTGAAACAGGGTACGGATAGCGCAAAGCGACAATTCCGTCTTGAACCATGGCGAATTTCCGGGGCGAGTTATTACTTGCTGATGGCAACGCGCCCTGTGGAGCTGAAAGATTGATCCAATTTACTTTGCGGCTTAAAGTTGGAGAAACAACAGAAAAATGCCGAACTGACCGGCGCGGCAAGATGAGCGGACCTATGATCTATCTTGACCATCTCGCAAGCACGCCTGTGGCGGAGCGCGTTGTGGAGGCGATGCAAACATCGTTGGTGGCGAACTATGCCAACCCGCACGCCGCACATGGTCCGGCTTGGCAAGCCCACGATGAGATTGCGTTAGCGGCCGGGCGTGTCGCAGCGCTAATCGGCGCTGATGTAGGCGAGATCACCTTCACCTCTGGTGCAAGCGAAGCGAACAACTACGCTATCAAAGGCGTCGCGTTCGCCGGGCGCGGGCGCGGAAGCCACCTGATCATCAGTGCCGTTGAGCACGCATGTGTATTGGCCACCGCGCGGTGGCTCGAAAGGCAGGGTTTTGACATTACAATAGTTCAGCCGGACGCGAACGGAATTATTCATGCGGCAGCTGTGGCTTCGGCAATTCGAACCGAAACTATCTTGGTATCGGTTCAGCTCGCAAACAATGAAGTTGGCAGCATTCAGCCAATTGCTGAAATTGCGAAACACTGCCGCCAAAACGCGGTTCCCATGCATTGCGACGCAGCACAAGCAATTGGCAAAATCCCCGTGGATGTGACGAGTCTCGGGATCGATCTATTAAGTATCTCGGGTCACAAGTTCTATGGCCCCAAGGGCATCGGCGCTTTGTGGATAGCAAGCGACTGTCCGATCAGACCGGAACCTCTTATTCACGGCGGTGGTCAACAGGGCGGTCGCCGGAGCGGTACCGTGCCCACCTTTCTGTGCAGCGGACTCGGTGTGGCCGCGGATATGGCCACACAATGGTTAACGGATGATCAGGACGTTCCAACAATACGTGCATCAAGCTTTCTTGCCGTGCTTCAAGAAAGCCACGTTGGATTCGTCGAGAACGCGGCAGACGTCGCGCGCATTCCCGGCTGCTTGAGTTTACGGTTCCCTGGCGCTTGCGCGCAGGATGTTTTGGACCGACTTGAGGGCCTTGTTGCGGCATCGACAGGCGCAGCTTGCAGCGCGGGTAATGCTGAGCCATCACATGTCCTGCGCGCTATGGGTTTGAGTGACACCGAAGCGGCCGAAACCGTTCGGTTTGGTTTTGGACGGTCCACAACTGAAAATGAGGCTGAGGCGGCCGCGAAGGCCATTGTTGAGGCGGTTCAGACGGCTCGACGCAGAGCTGCCTAACACTCCAAATGACGATTTCGGTTGCCGACTGGCGGTTTCTTCCAGTAGCATAGGAACATGCTAAGAGGACCTTTGGGCGAACCCGACGCCATCACCCGTTTTTCCGGTCACGAGACCTTTCCTTTGCGGCGCTTATGGCTGCGGAAGGCCTATTGGGCTGTCCGCGATGCAGATTCCACCAAGACTGCTAAATCCGTGTTTGACAAGGATGATGGGCTGATCCGCTTCGGGGTTGGCAAAAATATGGTGTGGGCGATCCGCCATTGGGCGCAAGTCTGCCGGATCATCGAAGAAACTGAGAAGCAGGGCCGGTATCGAGTTACGCCACTCGGGGATCTCTTGTTTCACCCCAAGCGGGGGGTCGATCCCTATATGGAGTCGGTTGGATCTACGTGGTTGTTGCATTGGCTTATTGCGAGCAACCCGTCGCAGGCCACTACATGGTACTATGCTTTCAATCACCTAAATATCGGGCGTTTTGATCGAGAGGCGCTTGCTGCACCACTTCGAGACCTGTGCATTCGCTTACAGCGCTCGCGGTCGTCAAGCGCTACGATCAAACGTGACGTCGAATGCTTTGTGCGATCTTATGTCCCACCCTCTGGCAGCTCCACCGTCGAAGATGAAATCGAGAGCGTTTTGGGTGAGATCGGCATTCTGAAAGAGGTGTCGTCCCGAAGTTTCGAGTTTCAACGTGGCCCGAAGCCGACCTTGCCAGATGGTGTGTTTCTATTTGCCCTCGACGAATTCTGGCGTGAACGAACGATACGACGCGGGGTGGAGCTCGCCGGGCTGTCTGTTGAAGAGATCGCATATGAGCCGGGTTCGCCGGGCCGCATCTTCAAGATGGACGAGGAATCGATCGTTGATCGCTTGGTGTCAATTGAAGACCTTTCGAGTGGTGCTTTCCGTTGGTCGGACTCGGCAGGTGTGAGGGTAGTCGCGCGTCTCAACAGCGGGGTTCAGCCCTTAGACTTCATCAGGGCGGGCCTGCATCTGGCGCCCCGCGAGGTGGCTGCATGACGACGCTTGCTGATCATGTGCGGATCGAAAGGCGTTTCCAACGCTCAATCCGCCTCGACGCCGACGTGGATCAATTGGCGCCGCTGCAGGGTTATGTCCTTCAAACAACGGCCGCGGCGGCGCTGGAAACAACTCTGTCATTAAGGTCAACAGGACAGGGGGCTTTCACTTGGACCGGTCCCTACGGCGGCGGAAAGTCGAGCTTGGCCTTAGCACTTACAGGCTTGCTTTCGGCCGAGTCTGAGGTCGCGGCGCAAGCGCGGGCGCTGTTGGGTGCCACACCAGGTATTGAAAGTTTTACGCAGTCGGATTTCGGAGAATGGCTGGCGGTGCCTGTAACAGGACGTCGCGCAGATCCTTTGGAGGCGTTGCGCGAGAGCCTCGAAGCCGCAATTGCACGTGCGCCGGGGAAAGCCAGAACGCGTCGGCCGCGCGAGCGTGACTCCGGTGGACGCGATCTCATCGAGCGCTTGCAACGAGAACTCGATGCGCGCCCGCATGGCGGCGTAATGATACTTGTCGATGAGCTAGGCAAGTTTCTTGAAGCGTCCGCTGATGGATACGGTGATGTTCACATCTTCCAAGATGTGGCCGAACTCGCCAATCGGTCTGAAGGCCGGTTGCTGGTCATTGGCATTCTGCATCAAGCTTTTGAGCGCTATGCCTATCGTCTTGGTGTTACTGCCCAAGAGGATTGGGCGAAAATCCAAGGTCGTTTCGTTGATGTACCCCTTGTGGCCGGAGCCGATGAAGTAATCGATTTAGTAGGGCAGGCGATCCAGACTGATCTTGCTCATGCAGCAAGCCGAGATGTCGCTGTCCGCGTAGCCGATCGTATTAAAAAGCGGCGTCTGGGAACATCAGACGATTTGGCCATGCGGCTGGACGCGTGCTGGCCCCTTCACCCGGTGACGGCAGCGCTACTAGGACCGGTGAGCCGACGTCGCTTTGGCCAGAACGAGAGAAGTGTGTTTGGCCTTCTGACCTCTGCGGAACCCAAGGGGGTAGGAGCTTTCCTTGCCGAAACGCCATCGAATCAGAATCGTTTGTTTGGTCCAGCGGAATTGTGGGATTATCTGAAGGTCAATCTTGAGCCTGCAATCCTGGCATCGCCCGATGGGCATCGATGGGCATCGGCCGCAGATGTCGTCGAACGCGCATACCAGCTCGAAACTAAAGATCATGTTCGTGTCGCCAAGACCGTTGCACTGATTGATCTGTTTTCGAACGGGTCTGGCATTGTGGCCGAACCGGACGTGATCGCGACCTGTCTGACCGACAAATCAGTTTCTGCTAACGCGCTTTTGGACGACTTGGTTGCGCATTCCGTGCTTATCCATCGTCGCCATCTTGGTGCCTATGCTATCCATGCGGGCAGCGATTTTGATATTGAACAAGCTGTAGCGGGCCGCCGAGCGTCAAGTGAGGAACTCGATGTTGCTGCCCTCAACCGGTTGGCTAATTTGCGTCCTGTTTTAGCAAAAGCGCATCACCACCGGACGGGAACACCTCGCTGGTTTGAAGCGTCATTGGTACCACTAACCGAAACTGGGGTCGCGAAGAGCTACCTTACGGTGCCGGTCGATGCGGCGGGCGCTTTCCGTTTGGTCGTGCCGCGCCTAGGAGTTACTGGCGATGAGGCAGAGGCCCTTATCGCAGAAACCGCGGCTCAAGGGCAGGGAGAGTTACCCGTCGCTCTCGGACTGCCACCTCGATTTGAACGCATTCGAGACCTTGGCCGAGAATTTGTAGCATTGGGCGAGGTGCGGGATCACGATCCAATGCTAGACGGCGATGCCATCGCTCGGCGCGAGGTTATGGCCCGTTTGGCTCATGTCTCTGCCGACCTTGAGGAAGAGTTGCGTTTAGGGTTTGAACAGGCACGATGGTATATCGGCGGCGAAGTATTTGAGTCCACCGAGCGGTCGCTCTCTGCGATTGCGAGCCAGTTGGCTGATACAACGTTCAGCATGGCACCGGTCATTCAGTCCGAACTTGTCAACCGGCAAAGGCCTTCATCAAACACCGTGGCCGCATTCCGAACTTTGCTCCAAGCAATGGTGCAAGGCGAGGGCAAACCACATTTTGGCATCGAAGGATATCCAGCCGAAAGGGGACTTGCCTCAACCGTTTTTGAGGGCACTGGGCTCTATATACCTGTTCAGGGAAAGAGCGATACGTGGGCATTTGCCGATCCGGGGACTGCTGACAGCAGCGCGGCGGCAGCGTTTGCAGCGGTATGGCGTGAGGCTGATCAGCTCTTTGCCAAAGACGACCCGGTGTCTCTAGCAACACTGTTCCAGCTGTGGGAAAGCCCGCCCTTCGGTATCCGCCGAGGGGTTATGCCGCTATTGGCCGTAGCCTACATTCTTACTCGGCGGACTCAGATGGCGCTTTATCTCGAGGGATTGTTTCAGCCGACGCTGGACGATCTATTGATAGATCGGTTGCTCCAAAACCCTGCTGATCTCTCCGTTCGATTGGTGAAATCCGGACACAGTCAGAAAACAGCACTGAAGGCCTACGCGGCTCAACTTGAGGCACTAACTGGATCAAAGACCGCTCCTGAACCCCTGCCGATCGCACAAGCGCTTGTAGAATTTGCATTCGGGCTACCGAACTGGTCTCAGCACGCGCGGGGCCGGTTGTCGCCGCAGGCGGTCAAAGTGCGTCAGGCGCTACTGCATGCCCATGATCCACATCGCTTGCTAGATAACGAGCTGCCCGCAGCAGTCGATCGAGCCGCCAATAAGGCCACAGATTTCGTTTGCGCTGCCTTGGTAGAATTAGATGGTGCCTATGGCGAGATGCTGAGATCTCTCTCCGAACGGCTCCTGAGCAGCTTGAAACATCGAGGCGATGATTTGAGTCCTCTTCGACAGCGGGCCCAAGCCATTGCGGGTGAGGGCGGGAATGATTTGAAGTTGAGAAACTTCATCTCGCGTCTTGCTGAGTTTGATGGAAGTGTTGAGTCAATCGCGGACATATGCGGCTTGGTGGCCGGGCTACCCGTGTCACAATGGCGCGATCTCGAACCGGGGCGTGCCAGCGTGCAGATTGCTGATTTTGCTTATCGGTTTCGACGGATTGAGTTGTTCGGCGACCAACGGGACCCCACGCAGACAGCCGTAATGGTGATGGCTGGGGTAGGCGAAGCTGAGAAGTCAGTTGTTCGACGAGCCCAAATCTCTCTCGAGGCTCAACGCAAGCTCCAACCGGTGGTACAGCAGGTCACCGCGCTGCTCGACGCGGCAGCATTGGATCAAGATCATTTGCTCGCAGTGTTGGCCGAAGTAGCGCAGCAACGCTTGGAAGACGATGGCGAGGCCGACGTCACGGTTCCGTTGACGGATGAGGGCATTAGATGAGCAGAAATAGCGACATGCATGTTCTTGGGTTGTCAGGCGGGCGCGACAGCGCCGCTCTCGCGATCTGGATGCGCCAAACACGTCCTGAACTGAATATCGAATATTTTTTCACCGACACTGGCAAAGAGCTGCCCGAGGTCTATAGCTATCTCGGCGAACTTGAGGGTTTTTTGGGAAAGAAGATTACGCGCTTAAATCCGGGACGCGATTTTGACTTTTGGCTCCGCGAGTACAACAACTTCTTACCCTCACCTCGGACACGCTGGTGTACCCGACAGCTCAAAATCAAACCGTTCGAACAATGGCTCCGGCCAGTTCTCGATGTTGGCACGCGAGTTCATAGCTATGTGGCGATTCGGGCGGATGAGCCGGATCGGAGCGGTATGATCGCGACTCATCCCAATCTTACGGTACATCTTCCGTTGCGCGAAGCCGGGCTCGACAAGGCTGGTGTCATTGAGCTTTTGGAAAGCTCTGGTCTCGGTTTGCCAGACTACTATAGATGGCGATCCCGGTCCGGTTGCACCTTTTGTTTCTTTCAGCAGAAGATTGAGTGGGTCCGGTTGATGCGTGAGCACCCTGATCGGTTCGAAGAGGCAAAAGCCTATGAGAAGAACGCCCTAGATCACGGCTCGCCTTTCACCTGGTCACAAGGTGAGTCTCTTGAAGAACTATCGCAGCCAGAGCGGGTGGCACAGATCGAGTCCGATTATGAGAAGCGAAAGGCTCGACTAGCTGCACGCCGCCCGATGAATGCACTGCGGAAAGGTCTGAGTGCAGATGCAATCGACGAAGCCTATGGCGTGACCGAGGCAGAGGGTTCGTGCTTAGCTTGCCACAAGTAGGCGCTTAGACGCTCGTCTAGTATTGACGCCCTCGCACCAGCACTTCTTGGTCAGCCTCAATGCGGAACTCATCCGGGAAGAAGTGCATCATCCAAAGTTTCACGGTAGACCACGCTGCCTCGATCGGGATGTCATGATCGGCGTCATGATAGGCACCAATTATCTCAGGTGCGTTACGATCGGGAACCCCTCGAAGCGAGGCTTCCATAACATCGCGAATGACGGGTAGTTGCCGAAGGGAATGGGCAACATATTGTCGGAAGATTGGTTCGGGCAGTTCTGGTGGTACGCTCAAAGCGCGAAGATCCTGGCGCGCATACTCAAAGGTGGAAGTGACCATATGAGCAGCCGTCTTCAAGCCACGGTAGACATCATAGAGAAGATCGGGCCGCGCACAGAGTGGCATCCAGTTGTCGTAGGTATCCCCTTCTGCCTCGACGTCGGCTGCGACACGTGGAGCACCGGCCTGCCTTATTTTTTCAGCTTCTATGGCGATGCTGTTCCTCATCTCAGATGTTGCTGGCACACTGCTGGCAAATAGTGATTGCTCCCAATCAGCCAAACCGACAAAGCTGGCCGGCACCTCCAACATCAGTTCAAGATTGCTTGGCATACGCCATCCAAGCGCCCGTCCCGTAAGATTGGCTGAACCTATCAGACAGGTGTCATCAACGCGGAAGTACTTGGCATGCAAATTGTGCCGAATCCAAAGAGTGCCGCCCTCGAGCTTTTCAACCTGCTCCAATATCTCCAGGTCACAGACGCCATCGGCAATATCAACGGGATGCCAACGCGTCACCACATCTACCTTGGCACCACTCGACGCGACGTTGTTCAACACGCGGGCCAATGCGCCAGTCTTTATGAAGGGGGCCACCAATACGACGCGCGAAGCATCCTTTTCAAGCAACCTTAGAAGTTGAGCGCCGAGTGATCCTTCCATCATTTAGTCCTCATCATCGATGAGGAAATCGCGGGTCATTTTTCCCCACTCCTGCCTCATATCAGCAAGCTTTCCTTTTTGCCGCGCTTCTTCGATTTCGTAGCGCGCCCAAGCCGCAAAGACGATTTGGAGGGTGTCGGATGCCATGTTAACCCGCTGGAGCAATTGCTGCTCAGTGTCGTCTTCAGGGTCGGGCCGAAGCGTCTTGATTATTTGGTCGAAGAAGGGATGGTTAGAGTTGAACACAACATTCGTGACTCCACCCTGCTTGCTCTCGACTGTAAAGAACGCATAACCGTCCAATGCTTTGTCGAGAAATGAAACCTTCCGGCCTTTGGTGAGGATCGCATCAGCGATCTTCGCTGCAACTTCATCTGGATAGTTTTTATCTTCTTTAAGATCCTCTTCATAGCGATCGCGGGCTTCGTTGTCGAATTTGTCCTCATCGCCTTCGGCCTTGTGACCTTCTTCAGCGCGTTTTTTGAACTTGGACGTGGCCGTATCCTCTGGCCCTGGATCTTCATGACGCTGCCGACTACCGCCGCGAGTGTTTTTTGTCTGCTGTTCAGTGCGTTTTCTAAGCTGGCTAATCTGCTCTCGAATGTGCTCGACAATAGGAATCAGAAGACCTCTCGGATCCCCTTCCTCTTGGCGTCGATTGCAAAACTCCGAGCGCGTTTCACCATCTTCCGCCTCGGTCCGCCAATCATACTGAGCCAACTGCGAAAAAATTGTGGCGCTTTGCTTGTTGTTCGTTACCCCGAAGACCTCATCGAGCGCTGAGGGAAACTCAATCTCCGCTCCCCACCAGCGTTCGGTCGGGTCGTAACTGTTGGTCCAAGACGTATCGAGGTCCAACTCACGCTTTTCACGAACAATCGACAAACCTAGATTCTTGGCGGCGTGCTTGCCGTATGGCTTAGAGCCGCGATTGAGTCCGTCTTCTGGTACTGTTGCTTGCTTCGCCCAACTGAAACGCACTGTCACCGTGTGCGTTGCTCCGTTGTAATGGATGTCGAAGTCCTCGTCCTTTTCTCCCCAAGGCTGGAACATTGGGGTTTCGTTAAAAGGAGCCGGAGTCGCGGAGTTCGGCATCAGATACAGGGGATCATTTACCACTGCTTCGCGCCGTTCAACTTCTTCCTGTGGCCCTACTTGAACAAGGTGGATCGTCGCCTTTCCCTCATGGATGAACTTGCGGTACATTCGACCGACAAGGGCTTCAGTATTTCTTAAAGTGGCAGTCGCCCCTCGCCATGTTAGACGGTATTCCTCAAAGCGAGACCAGACGACGAGGGTCCCCGATGTACCAATCACATTGGAGCGATCCCGCCATTCCTTAGGCACTGGTTTGACGGTCGGAGTGGGAACACGGCTTTTGGTTCCGTTCTCGATCTCATCCACGTCGAGGTAGGAGTGGTAGGCATTGTCAGGCCCGTTCTGCCAAGTCCAAACGTCGAGACGTCGGCATTGAGAGATCGAAGAGTTTGGGAGCCCCATTCCGAAACGTCCAATGCCGGCGCGGTCACTCAGATGTGTTCCATTGCCAAACTGAAGTGCGATCGCAAGCGTCTGAGCCGTCATTCCATCACCATTGTCGATGGTCGCAATTTTGCTCAGCCGCAATCGGTTTTGGGAGTTGACCGTTTCGTATTGTTCCAGACAAACGAGTTCGACTTCCGTCGCATTTGCTTGGATGGAGTTATCAATTAGCTCGGCAAGGGCGTAGGCGGTGTTTCGGTAACCGCTGTCACGCATCGCCTTTACCGCGAGTTCAGGTGGAACAATTGGATGTTCTTGCTCGTTAATTACTTGGTTCATGCCATATATCTTCCCAATTAGCGAAGGCGTCTGAGACGTCTCCAAATCCTGGCAAGTCAGTGTCGACTACCGTTACTATTTCTGCCTCTTTGTTCCCACCTGCCTTCGAGCCGCGGGTCGCACGGCCGACCATTTGGCTGTATAGAACAAGGGACTTTGTTGGTCGCGCTATGATAGCAGCGCTTGTCTTCGGCGCGTCAAATCCAGTCGTAAGGACACCGAAATTAAACAAGATCATAGGCTGTGAGGCAGCACTCTTGAACTGCCGAATTGTGCGCTCACGAAGCGCTCCCGGCATGTCACCTGTGACGGTAAGTGCTTGGAAACCTCGCGCGAGCATGATAGCCGCCAGTACTTTCGCGTTGGCAACCGAGGGTGCGAAGACAATCACGCGCTGATGTCGTCTGATCAGCTCCTCACATGCAGCCACGATGCTTAAATTCCGCTGTGTACTCTGGCCCAATTGCCTTAGCAGTTCATCCGAAACGTCGATCTCGGAAGCGAGCCGTTGTCGGTCTTGATCGGATAGATCGAGACCGCTCGAAACGTTGAGCGATCGAAAATGAGGGCGGGCCAAGTAGCCTTCCGACATGAGGTATGCCACGGGATCATCATGTCCGTCGACCTCAAGCATGATCTTCTGTTCCGCAAAGAACTCCGCAAGCGCTTCATCTTTTGCGACGTCGGACCAAGTCCGACCGGGCGTCGCCGTCAGGCCGAGAAGTTGCGTCTGAGGGCGCTTTGTCGCCAATGCGTCAAGAACGGAGCGGTACGTTGGCGCGATGGATTGGTGCGCTTCATCAATGACGATGAGTGAGGCGCGATCAGCGAGACGCAGAATGTCAACCGGAGCTCTCTTATCGAGAGCGACCATTTTGCTCAGCCCAGCCACAAAGAAACCGTCTCGCGCCTCGTCGATCTGTACTTTCTTGTTGCCCCAAAAACGGAAGAGTTGAACATCACGGTTGCCCAACCGCGACCAAGCCTTCTCAAACTCGTCAGCCGCCTGATCGAGCAACTCAACGTTATGCGCCAACCAAATCACAAGCGTGGGTTCATGGTGCGACAGATGGGTCGCCACAAGGTGCATACCAGTTCGCGTTTTCCCCGCACCTGTCGGCATATGAAGCACACCTCGGTGCGGGGGGGCGGAGAGCATGCGCCGGGTTCGTGCGGCGGCTTTGCGCTGATGAGCAAAGAGGCCGTAGTCTGCCACGGCGGCATCTTGCCCTGGAAGTTGAGTGACCGGCGCGCGGGGCTCATCGACAACACCAAAGAATGAAAAAATGGCTGCGTGACGTTCTATGTCATCGGCCACCGACAAGGCAGCTTTGAACGGGTCTCGTCCGGGATCGACCGCCAGCTTTTCACATAGCTCGCGAGCTTTTCGTTGTGGTAACAAGCTGATCGCATAACGGCGTTGCTCAGCGTTTGCGAGAATCTCTGCGGGATCGAGAAGCTTTTGTGCCAAGCTGATGATTTGTTCGGAAGAGCTGAAACCCGGCTCTAAGCCATCCAGTATCGTTACCATGTCATCTGGCACGAACTTGCGCACCCGCTTCGGTTTCTGGAGCGCCAATAGCGACCGAAAGGCTAGGCCGGGCGCTTCAAGGTCAACTTGCGGAGGTGAAACCATTGGAAGTGTAAATCCTGCGTCGCGTCATCTGTAGCCAAGGGTCCGGCGTCTAAACACATCGCACAGATCAGAGTGAATCGTCGACGAATATCTCGATAAGTCAATGAAATCGTGGACCCCCCTTGGATCTGAGGATCGGCATTACGGGCGGCATCGACGGCTCTAGGCGTGAAGTTCTGACTGGCTTGTACATCAGCGTGATGGCCTAGCGTTTTACCTTCGGTTATTGGTTCACCCGCGCACGATAGTAACCCGGTGGTTGAACAATGGACCTCAAGGCAGAAGCTTATCAACAAAACTATCTTCAATTTCGCTCTTTGAACCAGATTATGTGGCAGATCCCAGTACTCGCTACTACCCTCACGGGCGGGCTTTGGTTTGGGGTCTCAAGGATCTTGGACAATCCGCTACTTGTTACCGTACTTCTCTCCACTGCAACCTTCGGAAACCTGGCTTTTATCGCCATCTTGATGCGTTTTCGACACGTCATGGAGTGCTACATGCAATGGTTGAAGGCTGTTGATGAAAGCCTCTATGTTGACGCGAGTGCGAATGCGGCATCTTCGAACCGGATGGAACGGTTCGTCAACCGGAACAAGACGGTTCGTTCTTTGTTCTCGCTTATGCTGCTTTGGGCAGCTATATGCAGTATGATCTTACTCGCAGGGTACTGGATCGAACGCACTTGGCTACGAAATATGACACAGTCTCAGACAGCGATCGCATACTATGACCAACATGCGGCTACCTTGGCGGACAGCTACGAAGCTGTCGATTTCGCTCATGCCTATCCGTTTCTAGTAGATCGGCTTCAAGCAGGCGGACTTAGCATCTTAGATATTGGTGCGGGCACCGGTCGCGACGCCGGGTGGCTGGCTGATCGTGGGCACAGTGTTGTTGCCGTTGAACCATCGGAAGGAATGCGGAATCTTGCAAAGCGGCTGCACCCGCATAGTGGTATTGTGTGGGTGCCAGCCCAGTTGCCGTCGCTTGAGCATCAGGCGCTACCCGACAGCCATTTTGATTTTGTATTGGCCAATGCCGTCTGGATGCACGTGCCGCCAGAGAGCCGACCGGACGCACTAGCTCGGATTGGGGCGCTATTGAAACCCAACAGCTCCGCTATCGTCTCCTTGCGCATCGGCCCTGCCGATCCGCAACGCGGGATGTACAGCGTCGACCCTAGTGAATTTGTACAACAAGCGATGGACGCCGGCTTCGATGTGACGCCCCGAGGCGACTTTCCTGATGTTCTCGGACGAGCAGAGGTCAGCTGGAAAGTCTACGAGTTGATTGCAGCAAATTAGTTGCTCTATTCAAGCTTTGCAGCACCTCAATCGCACACGCGGTCGGCTCGAAGGTTTTCAGAATTGTATCGTGAATATCTGAACGAGATACTCTTCCCGCTGATGCTCGCGTGATAGTTAGAAAGACGCGAATTCGGTCAGAGTGAAAATCATCTGTAGTTGTTTGTATCTGCTCGCTCGATTGCCCATCCTTCTGTTCGGGCCGACTGCAGTCGCCGTTGGCAGGAAACTTGTCAGCAATACAAAGTCTCCCTGCTCCTAACTACCCACGAAAAGAAGGAGGGGGCTCACGCCCCCTTCTCGAACTTCATGACCGGGATGCCGAGCTTCTTGGCCTTGTCGGCGAGGTTTTCCTGGATACCGGTTCCAGGGAAGACAAGGACCCCGACCGGCAGCACGTCCAGCATGGCGTCGTTGCGCTTGAAGGGCGCGGCCTTGGCGTGCTTGGTCCAGTCGGGCTTGAAGGCCACCTGCGTCACGCCCCGGGCTTCGGCCCATTTGGCGGCGATGAGCTCTGCGCCCTTCGGGCTGCCACCGTGCAGGAGGACCATGTCGGGATACTTGGTCCGGACCTGGTCGAGCTTGCCCCAGATCAGGCGGTGATCGTTGAAATCGGTCCCGCCGGTGAGGGCGACCTTGGGGCCTGCGGGAAGCATTACCTCGGTCTCGGCGCGGCGCTTGGCGGCCAGGAAGTCGCGGCTGTCGATCAGGGCGGCGGTCATGTGCTGGCGGTTCACCATCGAGCCGGTGCGGGGGCGCCAGGTCGATCCCGTGTGATGGACGAACTCGGTGGCGGCGTGATCGCGCATCATGTCCATGCAGTTGCGCCGTTCAACGAGAGTCAGGCCTTCGGCCGTCAGGCGCTCGAGTTCGACGGATTTCACTTCGGAGCCGTCCTGCTCGCGCTGAAGGCGGCGCTGCGCCTGCTCGTTCTCATCGAGCGTCCGCTCGATCCGGGCCGTGGCGCGGTGGAAGAGGTTGACCTGGCCCCAGAGCACCTCTTCGAGGTCGGGTTCCATACGGGTGTCTTCCAGGGTCGCGACGAGGGCGTCGAAGATGTCGGCGACGGCGACGGCGAGGCGCTGCCCATCTGGCATCGGGCGCGGATCGGGCTCGTCAAAGGGGCGGTAGCCATAGAGCTGCAGCTCGTCGAGCGCATGGGCGGTCTGGGATGCGATGTGGGCGGGTTCATACGCGTCGTCGCGGGTGTGGATCGTCATCGGTTTCTTGTCTCCGGGCCTGTCTCGTCCGCGCGTCATCCCGCGCGGCCTTCATGGGCAGACCCGAGCCGTCGGGGCGGTTGCCCCTTCACCCCGGCTTCACCGGGGCCGGAACAGCGTGGAGGAGGTCGGCAGGGAAGCTATTTGTCTCGCGATGCAAAGGCGGCTTTGCCGCCGGCGGAAATAGGTTCCCTGCCGACCTTGCAGGGGCAACCGCTTTGACGGCCTGCCCATCTCTTGAAGGCCGCGCAGGGCTGACGGGTGGATGCGCAAGGCCCGGGATGGGGTGAGGACGACGATCCAGAGCCACGACTGGGATGCTGCCCCCTGCCCCGCACTCCCAGACCCCCTGCGCGATGCAGCTCAGCCCAATAGGCGATGCTGATCCTCTGGCCCGATCTGACCTGCCAGATGCTGGCGCAGCGCGTCCTTGCCGTTCGCCCGAAGATCATCGTTGAAATCCCCGAGCCGCGGTTCCAGCACATGGCAACCAATCCCGACCTCGGTGGCTATGGCGCTCAACTTCTCTGCCGCGCGCTGCCCGGCCGGATCGCGATCGATCGCGATGTAGAGGCGCTTCAGCCCCTCTGGCAGCAGGACCGCCCCAAGGTGACCCGAAGAGAGCGCCGCCCAGACGGGAAGACCGGGGATCGCCTCGGACAGGGACAGCATGGTCTCGATGCCTTCGCCGATGACGAGGATGTCATCCTGCGGGGTCAGCCTGACAGCATTGCCGAGGAGGTGACCCATAGCCCGACGCTCTGGATTCACTGCCGCCTTCCCCTGCCCGTCAGCTGCCAACCAGGTGCGATGCACGCCCTGCACGGCCCCTGCCCCATCGGTAACCGCCGCGATCATCGCCGGTCTGGGGATGCTCCAGGTCTGCCCCTCTTCCCGATGCCAGCACTTCGGGTGGAAGCGTAAGGCGCCGTTCGCCCCGAATTGGGTGATGCCTCGGGAACGGAGGTAGGTCTCAGCAAGCGTGCCTGTGATCGGGTTCGAGGCAGCAAACAAGCGCGCCGCTGCCGCGGGAGTGCCACCGGGCGCCTTGGCCTTCCTCGGCTCTTGCCTATCCGGGACGACCGGCTGCGGACGGCCAAGATGCGCTCGGGCCTCGGCGAGAAGGTCGGGGAAGCGCGTGATCCCCGTCCGGGCGCGGATGATGTCCAGGAGATCGCCATGCTCGCCTGTGGCCCCATCCGTAAACTTGCCCGCTGCCCCCGGCCCCGACGCGGGCCCGGTCAGCCGCACGAAGAGCGAGCGGCCAGGATTGTTTTGCAGGTCACCCACGATCCAGTAGGATCCTTCCCGCCGTCCGGCGGGAAGGTAGGCACGACAGACGCCTTCGGCATTTTCTGCCAGATCGCGCACGAGGTCTTCGGTCTCGGAATACATGGGTCAACAACCTCCGCGATCATGTAGCCTTGCGACAGGACAACGTGCAAGCAGACGATCCAGTATCGCGACGCCATCGGCGTCGGTCGGGCAGAACAGCCGAAGCTTCCAACTGATGATCTCCGAGAAGAAGCCATCGGCCTTGAGCCGATCCTTGGCTGCCTCCGAGAAGCCCGACAGTTCGATCCGGTTCGCGCCCATGACGCGCGAGCGGTGCAATTCCATCCCTTCCGACAGGCGCACCACGGTCTTGCCCTCCAGAACGAGGGCATGGACCTGCGCGGCCGAGAGCTTGGGCGCATCGGCGGCCAGCGTGGTCGCGACCCAGGCAGGCGAGACGCGGCGGCCGATGATGCGCTGCCCGTCATCGGTCTGCAGGCGGTAGACGCGGGTTTCGTCCTGGGGAAGCTGCTTCCAGATCGGCAGCAGCAGACCTGCCACGATGAGCAGCGTGGAGTCCGAAAACTCCGGCACCTCGGCCAGTTCCGCGGTCCAGGCGGCGGCGAAGGCCGCGCGGTCGGCTTCCAGCCAGTGGGTGTCGTCCATGATCTTGGCCGGCACCGTGCTGGCCTCCGTTGGCCGGATCACCCGCAGGCGGGGCTCGATCGTGCCATCATCCAACATCAGGCTGGTGGCAGGCACGTGCACTGCGGCCCGACCTGAGCGGCTGTTGACCAAGAGCCGCGCCTTTGGATCATCGAGCCAGTCGAGCGCATCCACGAGCGCTGTCGGCGTGTTGCGGCGCTTTTCCGCGATGGTCAGAAGCTGGGTTTCCGCACCCGAGCCAGGATGGGTGTAGATCACCCGCGCATCCGTGACGCGGAAGCTCTCGGCGCGCAGCGTCTCGAGTCCAAGGTCATAGACCCCGGCGGCGATGGCGCCCTCAATCCGCTGGTCGAGGAGTTCCTCGAAGGCCGAGAAGAGCACGGCCTGCATGTCGATCGTCAGCGCCAGCAGGCGATTGAGGAAGGTCGTGATCGGCGGCAGGTCGTCCTTCAGCCCGTTGTCGTCGGTCAGGCTGAGGCCAGTGGCATCCTCGAAGGCCCCTAGCGAGCAGCCCGCCAGATCGCCGCGATAGATGCGGCGGTAGAGCTGGCGTAGCGCGTCGCGGGCGTAGGGCGACTCGAGGTTATCCTCGGGGCGGAACAGCCCCTGCCCGCCGGTCTGCCGCTGACCGCGCGTGATCGCGCCAAGCGTGTCGAGACGGCGCGCAATGGTCGACAGGAACCGCTTCTCCGCCTTCACATCGGTGGCAACCGGCCGGAAGAGCGGCGGCTGCGCCTGATTGGTGCGGTTGGTGCGGCCCAAACCTTGAATGGCCGCATCTGCCTTCCAGCCCGGCTCCAGCAGGTAGTGGACCCGCAAGCGCTGGTTCTTCGCCCCAAGATCGGCGTGATAGCTGCGCCCGGTACCGCCGGCATCCGAGAAGATCAGGATACGCTTTTCGTCATCCATGAAGGCTTGGGTCTCAGCGAGGTTTGCTGATCCAGCCCGGTTCTCTACAACAAGCCGTGCCGCATGCCCTTCGCCCTTGCGCACGATGCGCCGTGAACGTCCCGTGACTTCGGCCACGAGATCGGTGCCGAAGCGCTGGACTATCTGGTCGAGCGCACCCGGCACCGGCGGAAGCGAAGCCAGTTTCTCGATCAGCGCGTCACGACGGCGGACGGCTTCGCGGCACTCCACCGGTTGGCCGTCGCGCGTGACGGGGCGCGACGAGAGGTTACCCTCGCTGTCGGTGAAAGGCTCGTAGAGCTGCACCGGGAAGGAATGGGCGAGGTAGTCCAGAACGTATTCCCTGGGCGTGATGTCGACCCGGATGTCGTTCCACTCCTCGGTCGGAATCTCCGACAGGCGGCGTTCCATCAGTGCCTCACCCGTCGAGACGATCTGGATGACCGCCGCGTGACCCGCAGCCATATCTGCATCGATGGATGCGATAAGCATGGGGGTCTTCATCGAAGTGAGCAAATGGCCGAAGAAGCGCTGCTTGGCTGACTCGAAGGCTGACCGCGCAGCGGATTTCGCCTGGCGGTTCAGCGTGCCCGACCCGCTCGGCCCGTCGGCCGCGCCAGAAATGTTCGCCGCCTCCAACGCCGCGGTCAGGTTGTTGTGGATGATCGCGAAGGCCCCGGCATAGGCATCGTAGATACCGCGCTGCTCGGGGCTAAGCGCGTGTTCCAGCATCTCGTATTCGACACCGTCATAGGACAGCGACCGCGCCGTGTAGAGGCCGAGCGCCCGGAGGTCGCGGGCCAGAACCTCCATCGCCGCGACACCGCCAGCCTCGATGGCTTCCACAAACTCGGCGCGAGTAGCAAATGGAAAATCCTCCCCGCCCCAGAGCCCGAGACGCTGCGCGTAGGCGAGATTGTGGACCGTCGTCGCGCCTGTGGCGGAGACATAGACCACGCGGGCATTGGGCAGCTTGTGCTGGAGCCGCAGGCCCGCCCTGCCCTGCTGCGAGGCTTCCGTGTCGCCGCGTTCGCCCTTGCTTCCTGCGGCATTCGCCATGGCATGGCTTTCGTCAAACAGGATCACCCCGTCGAAATCCGCCCCGAGCCAGTCGACGATCTGGTCGACGCGGGATTTCTTCCCACCTCGTTCTTCCGAACGCAGCGTCGCATAGGTGGTGAAGAGAATGCCCTCGGTAAGCGGGATGTCGCGGCCTTGTGCAAAGCGCGAGAGCGGCGTGACCAGCAGGCGCTCCTGCCCGAGCGCCGACCAGTCGCGCTGCGCATCTTCCAGCAGCTTGTCGCTCTTCGAAATCCAGAGCGCCTTGCGGCGGCCCTGGCACCAATTGTCGAGCAGGATCCCGGCCGATTGGCGGCCCTTGCCCGCCCCGGTGCCATCGCCGAGGAAGAAACCCCGGCGGAAGCCGATAGCGTCAGCGGCGTCCTCCGGTGCTGCGGATACCACGTCTCCGGTCTCATCGACGGTCCAAGAGCCCGCGAGACGCGCGCCATGCGCCTCCCCCGCGTAGATAACGGTCTCGAGCTGCGCGTCTGACAGCAGGCCGTCGCGCAGGACGGCCGCCGGAAGCTTGGGGCGATAGCTCGGTTTCGGAGGTGCGACAGAGGCCATGGCCGCCGATTGCACAAGCTTGGTCGGGTGTCCGGTCGCTGCGGGGATGTCGATCGCCTGCAGACGGAAGGTCTCGTAGATCGCGTCGGACAGCCGTGCGGCGTCTTCGTCCTCGGCGGCGTCGCGGAGTGCGTAGTTTAGTTCCTCGGCCTCGATCGGTGTGTCTGATTTCGCCGGTTGAGCTGCGGAGGTCGCGCGGGATCGGTTGACGGGTTTGCGGGTGGTGAGGTGAGAATTTCCCGGAAAGGGGGAAGAATGGCCCTGTCCCGAAGCAGGAGCTGGATCCAGTTCGATGCGCGGCGGAACCTCTGCGGTGATCCGGGACATCAGATGCGCCACGTCCGGGGACGTGGGTTGGCGCAGGTCAGTCGTGATGCCGCCCGGCTCGCCGCCGCGGCATTTATCGAAGACAGAAATCCGCGTCTCGAAGCTGGTCCCATGTTTGGCGAAAGCGGCGCCCGACACCGCGCCGGTGAAGACGAGATGGGCGGTCTCGGTCAGACGGCCGAAGGTCTCGGGCCAGGCAGGCGCATCCGGCGCGAAACCGGCTCCAGTGATGGCGACGAGCCGTCCGCCGGGGGCCAGGCGCGCGAGGGCCGAGCGCAGATGCCGGGCCGTCGCCTCGGTCGACCGACCATCGACATTGGCTTGGGCCGAGAAGGGCGGGTTCATCAGGATGACGCTCGGGCTTGAGGAGGCGTCGAGATGATCATCGATCTGCGCGGCATCAAACCCCGTGACCGGTAGGCCCGGGAACAGCAAGCGAAGAAGGTCGGCGCGGGTGTCCGCCAACTCGTTCAGAGCCAGAGTACCGCCGGCGATCTCGGCGAGGATCGCCAGAAGCCCGGTCCCGGCAGACGGCTCTAGGACAAGATCATAGGGCGTGATCTGTGCTGCCGCCACAGCCGCGAGCCCCATGGGCAGCGGCGTCGAGAATTGCTGAAAGCGCTCCATCTCTTCCGACCGCCGGGTGTGCGTGGGCAAGAGGCCTGCCACCTTGGCGAGGATCGGCAAGAGCGCCGCAGGCGAGCCGGCACGCGCAAGCAGCGCCCGACCGAACTTTCGCAGAAAGAGGATCAGCGCCACCTCGCCCGCCTCATAGGCGAGCTTCCAGTCCCAAGCACCGGTCGCATCGGAACCGCCAAAGGCATGTTCCATCTCGCGGCGCAGGCGCAGCGCGTCGATCTGAAGCCCTTGCGCCAGATCGGGCTGCAGCGCTTCGGCAACAGCAACGATCGCAAGGGCAGGATTTGCTGCCAACGGGACAATGGGCGCAGGCAAGGACGCCTGCGCAACGGGGGCAAGATGGGTCATCGGGAAACTCCGGAATGAAGGACAGGATCAGGCCCGTACGCCCTCTCTCGGGCAGCCTCGGACCTGATCTTTCCCGGTCCCTCTCTCCCTCTCGCACCAAGGCGTTCCCGACGCTTGGCTTGATTATGTTCTTGTTATGTTCTATTTTCAGAACCAAGCCAGAAAGGGGGTTCCACCATGGAAAGCAACAAGCACGCCCTGCCCGCAACGCCCAAGCAGATCGCCTATGCGCGGTCGCTCGCCCTGCGCAACCGGACGCTCCTGCCCTGGGAGGTTCAGCAAGACCGGCGATCTTTGAGCGCTTGGATCGAGGCTCAGGCCCAGCTGAAGCCGGTATCGGACATGGACCAGCTGCCCACCTCCAGGCAGGTGGCCTTCGCTGAGAAGCTCGCCCGGATCAAACGGCGCGCCGTTCCGGACGAATGCTTCCGCGACAAGGGGCTCATGTCGAAGTGGATCGACGGGAACAAGTGACGGTTGTCAGCTGGTGGATGGCTTGTCGGCGCAAGAATCCACCAGAGTTTCCCTCCGCCTACGAAACGCTGCTCGTAGCGTGTCGGTCGGTGGGGGCGGACAGTCCAACGCCTCAAAGAACGGCTGATGGTCACATGGCTTCAAGTTCGTGACGTCCGCGCTGTTGTCGTTTGCCTGTTTCATTTCTTCGGCCCCCCAAAGGCGCATGCGCTGTAACTTGTCAGCCGACGGCCGCAATCGAGTAGTGCGGTGTCCCATCCCACACAAGATCCCAAGACGCGCCCGGACGAACGTTCTGAATTGCGTGGGGCTCGAAGCAGACCAAGCAATTCCCGCCCGGTGCAGGAGCCCGGACCGAAGGGTAAATCAGGCCCTTGGATCCGCCCCGACGCAGATGCTGTGCCAGGCTTTGGCCCTCGGGATACCCGACAGCCGGATCCGGATGCAGCGCCGGATGACCTGCCTCATCGGTCATGTCGTCGAAGACGCCGATGAAGTCGGCCAGCAATTCCACATAGCGGGCGCTATCGTGGAAGCTGCCGGTAAAGCCGAGTTCGCGTGTGCGGTGCCAAGCCACTTCGCTGACAGAAACCATCACATCCCATGCGCAGTACCACGCGCCGCGCTCCTCTGTGTTGAAGCGGTTTCCGCCGGCACGGGTGTAGGTGAAGGCGGCATTGACGTGACTGTCCCCATAGATGCGCAGATCGCGGCTGCGGCGCTGCCAAGCGAGTTCGCGCGGATCCAGATGCGGGTTGCGCCCGCGTTCGGCCTGTAGACGGCCACTGGTCAGGCCCTCGATCTCTGCCAAGATCTCCATCTCGTCATCGGTATCGACGAGACCACGCAGCGATGGCGGCTTGTGGTAGGTAGCGGGCAGGAGACGAACGAGACCACGATCGGAAATCTCGGTCTGCTTCATGCCCCACCACGCAACGCATCAAGATAGGTCCGAACCGCGAGGATCTGCGGCAAACCCCCGTCGATGGCGGTGTCGACTGGTCGGCTTCCACCAAAGAGCGGCCCCTTGTTCGGTCGGGTGAACCAGCTTTTTGCCAGAGGCTCCGAAAAGTAGAGTTCAAGCGACTTGAAGATGCCAATTACAGCGCTGAGCCGCAGCAGTTGGTCCTTGGTGAGCTCCCCAGCGAAATCCGGCTTCTTGGCACGCTTCCAGGTGCTCTCTGACATATCCGCAAGGCCAGCCGCTTCCTTGAGGCTGAGACCCCAGGCATCGGCCACGCGTGCATAGGCCTTCAACGCGACGGCGTTGATCTGTGCGGGTTCCCGGATCTTCTCTGCAACGTACATGGCGTCCTCCATTGGCTTCAATATAGTCCATATGGACTTACAGTAAAGATCAAATGAACCTTACACTTTGATCTCTGTTACCCGAACCGCCGCCCTGCTTCCGTAAACGTATACGCGTTCGCGATGATCCCCTCCTCGATGGCCTCGTCCGAGGTGAGGTGGTCGTATTCGGCCTCAAGCTCGCGGTAAAGCCAGCGGGCCAAATCTCGCAGCGCTTCGGTCACGACGTCTTCCGCGTCATCAGTCGGCGGCTGCCAGGTCGCGCTGTCCCGCGTGACGTCGATCGACATGGTATATTCATGGTAATAGCGGCCACGGTGGCTGGCCTCCGCGGCGAGCTGGTAGAAATTCCGCCGCTGAATGGCCTGCAGCCGGTCGGCAATTCCATGCAACGTCACATCCGTCGGGGCATCGTCCCGGATGCGCGCGGCAGCGCCCTTGGCGTGGGACCAGTAGCCTTCGAAACAGGCCCCGTCGCCCTGGCTCCAGAAGCCGGAAAACCAGATGCAGGGCTTGGCCCGCGTCCCGCCGCCCATCAGACGGACGGGGGTCGTCTTCAGGCGTATGCCGAGGAGCGCACAGACCCGCTCGAAATCCTCATAGACCGCGTCCCACCACTCGTCGTGGGGTCCAAGGTCGCGATACCAGTTGCGGGCCTTCTCCTTGGCGGCATCCGAGAGTTCGGGGAACTGGTAGACGGTGGTGCAGATGATCTCAGGCATCGACGTCCTCCCCGTTCAGCGCCGCGACCAACCATTCTTGCGTGCTGGACCAGCCGATGGATTTACGAGCGCCAAGATCGATGGCATGCGCACCGCCGCCAAAGGCGTCGAGCCGCGGCCGGGAGCAGGTCAGAGCATACTGGAACCCCCAAAGGCCGGTGAGGTCGAGGTCTTCGGCGAGCCGCAAGACGAAGCGGATGACGGCTTCGACATCGCCGTGTTCGTCGTCATGGATCCAGAGGCTGCTGCCCTCGGGGGCATCCTGGTGCACGAGATCGAAGCCAGCGACATCTGGTTCGTCAGCGTCCTGATCCGCAGCGCGAAGTTCCTGAAACAGCGCGAGCGCGCGGGCGGCCTTGTCGGGGCTGCCGACGTCGATCAGGCATGAGAAATGGGTGAAGCAATCCGCCATGGGGACCTCCTTAATGGGGAAGACCCGGCCAGGAGGCCGGGCGATCGATTGGGATGAAGGGGTAGTTGGGAACGATCAGCCGGTCGGCGTGTCGCCCGCCGCCTGCCGTGCGGCATGAGCGCAGAGCATCTGCCGGTAGAAGCGCTTGCGCGCCAGCCGGAGACTGCAAACAGCGCGCGTGTCGGGGTGTAGCGCCCGGACCGCCGCTCGAACCACTGCCAGTGGCGAAGCGGTCGGCGGCAAGCCAAGTCGTCGATAAGTGGGATCGGTCATGTCACATGACCTCGACCACGGGCGAAGCGAGATGCGGATCGACCTTTGCCTCGATCCGTTCGGTCCGACCCATCCAAGGCTCGGGCCGAATGGCCTTCACCCAATCGGCGAAGCTCGGAATGAAGCCGAGGTCCTCCTTAACATGCTGCTCGCCGACCCACCGGGTCGGGATGATGCGTCCGGTGGAGAGCGTAAGCGTCGGACCAAAGATTGTCTCGGCCATGAAGATGCCCTCAGCATGGTGGCGCAGCGCCCGGTGCCGAAAATCGGCCGTGATCTCCTTGCTCTGGTCGATTATCTGGACACTTGCGATTTCACCTCCAAGGCTGAAGTTTTCACCTTTTCCCGAGGGCAGATTATGCAAGTCACCAGAACTCCAGAGGGGACTGTCCCTCGCTATTTTGTCCGCGACGATGCGGGCAATTCCGTTGAACCGATTCACGATTTCCTCCGTTATCTTGACGCTCGGGGCTCATCCCCGAACACCATTCGCTCCTACGCCTACGACCTGCGGCGCGTGTGGGAGTTCTTCGAAGCCCGAGGGCTCGAGTGGCAGGGCTTCAACATTTCGAACGCCGTCGATCTGATCGCTTGCCTGCATGACCGGATCGATCTCCGAGCTGGCCGGCTCACAACCTCGTCCGGCCCGGACCGGCTGTCACCGGCAACGGTCAACCGAGCACTGGCCGCGATGTCGTCGTTCTGTGACTGGGCGATCATCGCTGGGCTGCTGACCCCGCCGAACCCGATGCGGGTCAGCAAGAGTATCAACAAGCCCTCGGTCACCGATCGTCACCATCCGTTCTTCGAAGGCATTTCTCGTCGCTCAGCGAGTGTGCGCGTAATCCGTGTCCGCAGCGTTCACCGCCTGCCTCGTCCGATGAGCGACGACCAAATCAAGCGTCTCCTTGCCGAGGTGACCAGTCTGCGAGATCGCGCCCTTGTGCTGCTGATGCTGCACGGTGGGCTGCGGCCAGGCGAAGCGCTCAGTCTGCATCTCGAGGATATCGCCTATGGGCGGCGGCGCGTGACCGTTCGATGTCGCGCTGACCACCCGAAAGGGGCACGCGGAAAGTCGCGCGTCGAGCGTGTCGTCGACCTCCATGACGGGCAGGCCCTAGAAGCCATCAGCGGCTATGTCATGCGTGACCGTCCCCGCGAGACAGACACGCCGTTCATCTTTCTCGTCGGCGGAAACGGCACGAGGCGGTCTGAGCCCTTGTCCTATGCCGCGTTGGCAAAAGCCTTCGCGCGAGCGGCGGAACGCGCCGGGATCAAATCGCCCGGCGTCACACCGCATGCGCTGCGGCATACCCACGCCACCCGCATGTGGGAAGCCGGCATGCGAGAGCTGACCCTGCAGCGCCGGCTCGGGCACGCATCTCCGGAGTCGACGCGCATCTACACCCGCGTATCCGACGCCACGGTGCTCGCCGAGTACAGCCGTGCGATGGGGCTGAAGCCATGACAGATCCCTTGCCGGATGCCCTGCGGACCTTTCCGACCGACGTCGCACCGTCGCATTGCGGGGAAGAGGAATACCGCACATTCATCCTCAGTCTAGACATGACCCGCGATATGAAGAACCGGTATATCGCTCAACGTCGAGAGTTCGTCGCCGCTTTTCCCGATCTCGCTCTTTGGTGCGAACAACCGCTTGAGGTTCGGCTCGGCCGACTTCACGGAACGTCCGCCTTCACACCTGAACACCCCGCCTCGTTCTGGGCGCGGCAATATCTCTACTACCTCGCCTTCACGGACCGCCTCCGCCTCGACTATGGGTTCCTCCTGTCGATTTCGCCCATGTATGCCGCCCAACTCGCAAATCAGCTGGGCATCGATCTGGGCATTCCGGATCTCCGCAAGCGCCAGAAAGCGATGGGGTATCATCAGACGACGCCACAGGGGTCGACCATCTGGGTGGTTTCCCGAATTGCGCTTCATGCCGGCATACGTTCGCCTGAACTTATCACCTCCGATGACCTTGACCTGTTGAACGATGCAATTTCTGCATATGCGGCGTCTTCCTTGATGAAGCGCTTCCATGGCTACGATCTTCAGAAGGCCAAGACGACCGCCCATTTCTGGCACCGCTATGTCCGACAGACACAGCTTGTACTGCACCACCTCGGCAACGGCATCGCGCGACCACGAATGACCGCCGACAAGCGAAGGCCTTATGTCTATCCGAGGCCGGATATGGGTGTTTTCATCGAGCGCTGGCTGGCGATCAAGCGCACCAGCCTTTCCAGGGTGACGGTCGACCACTGCGCCGTGTCGCTCCGCCGCTTTGTCGACTTCCTGGTTCGCCACGATCCAAACATCGAGCGGTTCGCGGATATCACGGCCGAAGTGATGACCGCCTTCCTGATCGATCTTAGGAGCCAAGTCGGCGCCAGAACCAAGCGTCCATTATCGATTACCGCCCAAAGATCCCGTGCACTTCATGTCGCGCAATTCCTCAGCGAGGGGGCGGCCTGGGAATGGCCGGATTTCCCGACGCGACCGGTTCTGAACACCCGCGATCTTCCCCGCCTTCCGCAGCGCTTGCCTCGGTATATCCCCGCCGAACAGCTTGGCCCCCTAATGGAAGAGGTCCGCAAGCTTCCCTGCGATTTCCAGCGCGCCGCGATTCTGACCGCGCGATGGTCCGGCGCCCGTCGGACAGAGATCGCAAGGTTGCCCGTCGACTGTCTGGACGCCTATCCAGACGGAACGCCACGGCTGCGCATTCCGGCGGGAAAGACCTACAGGGAACGGCTTGTGCCGCTTCACCCTGAGGCTGCTGAAGCTCTTCGCAAGGTCATCGAACTGCGCGCAAAGTCGGACGAACGCCCGGTCCCGGATGCCAGAACCGGCCAATACGTCAAGTTGCTCTTCTACCGCCGCGGTGTCGCGATCTCGCCCGACTACCTGTTCAATTATCCCCTCAAAGACATCTCTCACCGACTCGGCCTGATCGATGGAAAAGGGCAGAATCTCATCTCGGCACATCGCTTCCGCCATACGGTCGGCACGGAACTCGCCGAAGGCGGTGCGCGGATGCAGACGATCATGGACGTGCTTGGGCATCAAAGCCCGCACATGTCGATGGTCTATATCCGTGTCAGCGATGAAGCGGTGCTCGCGGACTATCAGGCCGTGTTGAAACCTGATGCGCCGATCGCCGGACCCGCGGCAGAGATCATCCGTAATCAGCGCCTGCCGCAAAGCACGGTCGATTGGCTGAAGTGCAACTTCCTGAAGACCGAGCTCGAACTCGGCCATTGTCTCCGGCTGCCGGAAGAAGGTCCCTGTGAATGCGACCTCTATCTGAACTGCGCCAAATTCGTCACCACCCGATCTTATGCGCCGAGGCTGCGAGCGCGCCATCGCCTCGAACTCAATCTGACGGAAGATGCGCGTTGCCGCGGTTGGACACGAGAGATCGAACGGCATTCAGGAATAGCTTCCCGCATCGAACAGCTTCTCGTCGAACTGGGCGAGCCAGTCACAGACGCGGCCCAGGAGGTCGGGCAGACGGTCGAAGCGGCACGGAAAATGTCGCGGTAGCCCACAGGTACCTCCCCGCCGCCCGCTCCGCTGCGCGCGTATCCGCGCTACGCGGGCGGCGGGGACCCTCCTATGGACAACCACGACAAACCCCGGCCGAGAGAACAAAAACAGCTTGATTGTCCGGATAACATCGAACCAGGAATGCACGGCGAGGTAGTCGTCGACCGTGCCGCCCCATTTCTTCACCGAGGACAGGGCGTGGTGGTAGGGATGTGCCATTGCCGCCCCCTCAGAAATCGTGCGTGGTGAGTTCGGACGAGGTGAAGCGCTCGTTGAACTCAAGGTGGACGGTGCGAGCGCTCGCGTCGAAGCAGAATTCGCCGTAAGCCCCGTCGTTGTTCTCCCAGCCGCCATGGGTGTCGGAGAGGAAGTCGTAGGCCAGTTGCTCGACGACATCTTCGAGCGAAAGCGCCCGCATCTCGACCTCCGGGTCGTCCCAGGTCAATGCGGCATAGGCGATCTCGGTCTTGGGGAAAGCAACCTCGGTATCGCCAGCGTAGGCTTCGATGCTTTCAACCTGGCCGCTATCGCCATAGCCGTCGAAACTCACGGTCACATGGGTGATGCCCGCGGCAGTCAGGCCATCGAAGAGGCGCTCCTTGTTGGCCGGACGCAAAGCTGCGATCCGCGCGTCACGCTCGGCCTGCCGAGCCAGCATGGCGGTGAAATCAATCCTGGACGGCGCCATCGGCGCGGCCAGGGTGGGTTCGATCTTGGACATTGGAAACTCCGAAATGAGGGAAAGGATCTGAACCCCGAGGCTCTCTCGTCCTCGCAGGCTCACATCCTCCCCTGCCCTTCTCTGACTCTCGGGCGTCACGCCGCGATCTGCAGGGCGCGAGACGCGAAGACACGCCAGAGTGGATCGACAAGACGGGCATCGAGAACGTCGGCGTGGTGCCGCAGCCGTCGCGCAAGGCCATGTTCATGCCACTCGGCCGCCCGCATGGCCTGCGCGCGGGCCTGGCTGGCCTCGGACACGACGGCGCGGACTTCGGCTGCATCCGAGACCGGGTGGCACCATGCGACCCCGCCCTCACAGGTAGCTCCGGCTAGAGCGAGACGGCCCTGCCGATCGAGGATCGCCAGGATGCGCGGAGCGTCTTCAGGTATGATATCTTCGGCGTGAACGATTGCCCCCTCCATGGCCTCGGTCAGCGTGGCAAACCGCTCCAGTACCTTGGGGTTTGCCTGCCCGGACATGAGAGCCCCGGGCGTATGGCAAGCCGTCGTGAGTGCGAACGGCAAATCTTGATCTGCAAAAGCGGTCGGGAAGCTCGGCGGCAAACCTGTTTTCTGCGTTTCCGGCCGAGTTTGGAGAGGAAGGTCGAACATGGCATATCTCCGACGGTGCGGAGAGCCACTCTCCCCGCTTCAAACCGTCAAAGACCAAACCCCCGCCCTCTTCCTCGGAAGGGTGACGGCGGCAGGCTCGCAAGGTGCGTCAGAGCTTGCCCAGGGCCCGCAGGCTCAGTTCCGTCCCGGCACCTACGATGATGTGGTCATGCAGCGTCAGGCCGAGATACCTGCAACCCTTCTGGATCTCCTTGGTCATGCCGAGATCGGCCTCCGACGGTGTCGGGTCGCCTGACGGGTGGTTGTGGATCAGGATCAGGGCGCTGGCGTTCAGCATCAGCGCCCGTTTGATCACCTCGCGCGGATAGACTGGGACATGGTCGACCGTGCCGGTCGAGAGCAGTTCATCGGCGAGGATGCGGTTCTTGCGGTCGAGATAGAGCACGTGAAATCGCTCGATCGGGCCGCGGACGGTGAGCGCGCAATAGTCCAGCAGTGCTTGCCAGCTGCCGATGACCGGGTTCTGGCTGAGATAGCGGCCGAGGATGTCGCGGGCCTCGAGGATGATGGTTTCTTCCTGGGGAGTCATGGTGGTCTCGCTGACTAGCACGCACGGAAGCCCCCTGCCCTTTCGGGGCGGTGCCAGTGGCGTGCTTGTTGAAGGGAAGTGCGCGACCGCCGCGAATGCAGGCGGTCGCTGTGTCGGGGTTCTCGTCAGCCGACCCGGTCGAGGAGCTTCTTGGCGCGCCCTTCCATGTCGAGCCGCGTATCCTGCTGGGTCTTGTCGCGCGCAAGCCGCGTAATGCCCTGCACGAAATCGAAGATGCTCTCAGGCGGGCGGCCTTCCTCCATCAGCACCTTCTCGATGATCTTGCCGGATTCGGCCTTCGAGAAACCGCGCTTGCGCAGGAAATCCACACGATCTTCGTCGCTGCGCGCCACGATCTGCTGCCGCGCCGCTTTGATGCCGTTCACGAACCCCTGGGGCGAGGAATTGGCGAAGCGCGTCAACGCGGGCGCCGCCTCATGTGCAAAGCGCGAGGCGGCGTATTTCGAGTGACGGATCTTGATCTCCTGGAAATCCTCGACGCCCCAGAGGTTGCGGTTCTGGCACACCGCCCGCAGGTAGAAGCTCGCCATGCCAAGGGTCTTCGCGCCCACTTCGGAATTCCAGCAATAGAAGCCCCGGAAATAGAGATCGGGGGAGCCGTTGGGTAACTTGCCCGCTTCGATCGGATTGCGGTCGTCGACCAGGAACAGGAAGACATCGCGGTCCGAGGCGTAGAGCGTGGTCGTGTCGCGGCTGATTTCGACATCGGGGTTGTAGACCCCGGTCGACCAATCCAGCACACCCGGAACCTTCCAGCGCGTGTCACCCGTGCCATTGCCCGCGATGCGCTGGACCGCCTCGACCAGTTCATGGTCATGGATGCGGCCATAGTCCGGACCGGTCACTGCCCGCAGTTCGGTGCGGCCATCCTCGGTCTCGAAGGTCTTAACCTGCTCGGCGCGGTGGTTGGTCAAACCGTATTGCAGGTTGATCCCCGCCAGAGGTGCGGGCAGCTGTCGCAGGTAGGACGCCGGAGCGCCGACGATGCTGGCAAGCTGGCCGAAGGCCCAATGCGTGGGCGCGACGGGCTCCTGCGCTTTCGGCAGCATCAGGTGCAACCGCTCGGGGTTATCGCGCGCGGCCTCGACCCGGATGTCGGCCGTCTGGACCACCCGGCTGCGGCTGCGCTCGGAGCGGCCTTTCACATTGGCCCAAAGATCGTCGAGCGAGAGATACCGCTCGTCATTGGGCCGGTTGAACCATTCGGACGACACCCGCCCGTTCCGCTCGCCCCGGCTCACATCCACTTTCCAGCCACCGGCCCGCGCCGGCTGAACCGGATCCAGAACTTCCACAACGCCCATCTGCGATCTCCCGCGACGGGCGCCGGGAGCCACTCTCCCAGCCCTCAACCCGTCACCGGAAAACCGGCACTCCTCTCACTCTCGAAGGCCGGCTCCGCCGCGTTAACTTCCGCGTCGATGTCAATGCACTATCGGGAAAACGCAATCGGGTCCAACATGCGGAGGAGCAAGTCTATTTGATCTTCTTGAGTTCCTGGATCTCACGGAGCGCGGCACGTTCAAACCGCCTGATCTGCTGAGTGATCTTTTCGTCATCGCCGAATGCGGAGGCGCTACGCCGCCCATAGGAAGAAAAGTTGCGTACGATCCGAACACCTTCGTCGTCACGCACCTTCAGGTGGGTGAAACGGCGGTACAGGCGTTTGGTGTGTACCTTAGTCGATTTTCCAGATGCGATGTTTCTCTCCGCGATCTTGCGGGTTCGGCGCATCGCCCTTCGCATCTTTCGCCACTGCCGAGCGAGGGAGCTTTCTCGAATGGCTGGCCCCTCTTCGTGGAGCGAGAAGCCTAGGTATTGTGCTGCTTTTCCCGCTACGCCCCCCGTACCCGTGAACTCGGTCCTTTCGGTCTTGTGGGGAGAGATATCCAGCTTCTCTGCCTTGATGAGATCCATGATTTTGGCTTCGGCTGCTACGGCGTGAGCAGGGTCGCAGATCACCAAGATGTCGTCCGAATAGCGGCGATACAACGCACCGATGCTGTCGCAGAAAGCGCGCGCTGCCGTGTCGAAATCAATCATGTACAGGTTCGAAGCTGCTGCGCTGATGGGGGTTCCCTGAGGGATGCCTCGCCGATGCCCCTTTGCCAGTTCGGGGTTGGGGTGAAACTTGATGCCATTGGCCTTGAGCTCTTCGACACTGGCGATCCGGTCGGGGCTGTTCTCCTTGAGCCGGGAGGAGAACGTGGCGTTCGCCCTAAGCTCTTCCATATCAACATAGTGGAACGCGGTGATCGCCCGAAACACGCGCATCCAGTGTTCGGGCAGCGAGGTTACGCCCAGCACTGCCTTTAGGCGGCGTTTCAGGAGCGTGTGGTCAAGGTTGTCGAAGAAGCTGCTGACGTCGAACGCCAGTATCGTGACGGGGGCATGGGTCTTGGCAAACGCAAGCACTTCCGCCGAGAAATCGTAGTTACCACGCCCGAGTGCACGATAGGCCAAAACGCTATCGGAGAGGCCCGCGGCGTCATAATGGGCGTCCAGCAACTTATTCATCTCGCTGGCGTAGAACGAAAGTATGCAGGCGTCCCGGTGCGATGCATATTTGATCGGGCGGTCCTTCGAAGTGATCGTCCGCTTCCCTGTCCTCGAGCACTTCTTGTAGCGTTTCTCGGATTTCGTGTAGTGCAGGAGTGGGAGGAAAGAGTGCTTAAGAACGAAATCCGGGTCCATTACCTTGCTAGCGAACTTCTCGCCAACAGGCAGATCAAAATGGCGATAGCCTCTGGACTTAAACCAATCGAGCGGCATTCAGCCTCCTTGTCGCAGAGTTCGGAGGACTGGCCCTGACCCTGGGCTCCGGTTTGTTAGGCCGGGCGTCCCCCGAACGCACGCCACCTTCTGTCAGCGTATACGTTCAGCGTCTCACTTCCGAACGCCTCGCAGACACGGGTCTCGAAACGCGAGGTGGTATAATGTAACCGTGGAGGTCCGAGCTATGCTCAGTGTCTCATTCAGTCTGGCTCTGGTCGCGGCGATGCTGTTCGGCATCGTGCTGCCAGGTCACCATAAAGAAGTTGACAAGTTCAACGGCCAAACCCGTGGGCCATTTCCCGCGGGCAATAACGATTTGGTGAGCGAGTGTCGGCAATTCAAGGTTGCGAAAAGACAATTTTCGCCAATCGGCGTTGGTGTCTGCAATCCGGTAAACCCGGCGGGTTTTCCCGCCGGGCCCGAGGGGGAGACCCAGTTCCTCAGAACGGGATCTCGTCGTCGCGGTCGACCAGCTCGGGGTTTTCGTTCTCGGCCGACTTCGGTCGGCTCAGGAAGTCGATCTTCTCTGCGATGATCTCGCAGCCGTAGCGGTCGTTCCCCATGCTGTCGATCCATTTGGTGTAGTGGATGCGGCCGTGGACGAGGACCTTCATGCCCTTTTCGCAGTGCTCAGCGACCGTCTTGCCGAGACCGTTGAAGCAGGTGATGCGGTGCCATTCGGTGTCCATGACCCGATAGCCGTTCTCGTCGCGCATTACTCGGCCTTCCGAGAGGCGGGGGCGCGAGGTGGCGAGGCTGAAGTTGGTGATCTTGGTGCCGCTCTGGGTGGTGCGGACTTCGGGGGTCTGACCGATGTTGCCGGCGAGGATGACGATGTTCTGCATGATAAGCTCCTGTGTTTCCTGTCTTCGGGACCGTCCCTTCGACAAGACCCTGAAAAAGCCCGTCGGGTGACGCGTGCACGGTGGACAGCATGGACACCGGACACCCCCAGAGGACCGGGGAGGAGCGGGCAGGACGCCAAAGGCGGCCAACACGGCCCGGACTGACGCGGGGTTGCGCGCGAGAGCCCGAACGGGATTAGGGGATTGTCAGTCGAAGGGATGGGCCAGGAGACAGAGAGATACGGGGAGCCCATGCCAGACCATGACCTCTTGCCAATCGGACTGTTTGACCCAAAGCCCAGCACCCCACCAGCGGCGCAAGTGTCGATCACCCGCTCTCGCCCCCTGCCCTTCCCTGCCGGGGAATGCAGGGCCTTGCCGAGACAGGCTATCGATACCTGAATATTCAGGACACGAACCGCACCAACGGCTGATTTCGATCTCGGGACATTGTCGCCCAACGCTCTGCAGAAAATGCGGAAGAAAGTCGCCAAGTCTATCTCCACGGTCTCCGATTGGCAGATGGCGAAAGGTTGCACCAATGCGGAAGCCATCGCCACGGGATGGACCACTTCCTGGCCGAACTGATCGGGGAGAATGGAAACCACTTGTGCGCCGGTATCGCAGGGTTTCCGGCACCCTGGGCTTTTGGCGCCGACCTGGTCCGGTCACGGCCGAAAACTACGGGTTCAGTCTGGATTGGACGGTTCAACTGCGTCCAACTCGAAAATCGTTGCCTCGGGTTTTGGTCCCATCACACGCGTTGGCAGATTAGGCGCAGGCAATTGCCCTCTGTGGTGCCCCTTCACCAACACAACCTTACCGCTGCGATAGCGCCGCTCATGTTCGCTCACCCAATGGCGAACAGGGCCGCTTCGCCCGTCCTGGACCTGACACTCGAACTCAAGGCGAGCCTGCCGCTCCTGCATGTGAGCCGCGGCCTGCGGACCAATGCGGATTGTAAGATGGGATTTCTGCGCGCCTAGAATCCAGGACTTCCCGAATTTTCGAGCGGTCTTGGCATCCTTGGCTGTGAACGTCTCGTTTTCCGTGGGAATGATGCCACCCAAGTCCGGGGAAACCAGCATCGCAAAGAGCGCGTAGGGGATGAACAGGTCGTAGCCTGTTTCAACTTGGTGCACCGTGCGCCGACCGTTGATCATTTCCATCGTATCACCGCTCCGCACACGGAAATCGACCATGGAACGGCTCAACTCGACTTCGACGTTGTCGTAGTTCAACTCGCCTGTCGGAGTTCGCTTCACGAGCAAAGCGCAGATTGGATCGACGACCTGCGAATTGTCGCGGCGATGGAACATCGTGATGCGCAAGTGGCCCTTGTTTCGATCATCGATGAGATAGCCGCGTAGACCAGTGCCTATGGGTTTGTCGTCATGTCTCGTTACAGGTGAAGCCCGTTCAAAGCGCGCGACACCCAGCTCTCGATCGTCGAATTCGACCCAAACAACGTCGGCGGGGAGCTTTACCTCACCCAGAATGGCCATTGCGGGAAGACCGGTTTCCGAAGCTTGCTTGGCGACTGCGTCATGAAGCGTATCGGCGTAGGCGGCAGCCATATGGTCGAGCAGGTACACTTTCGCTTGCTGCAGGGCATTGAGCGCATACTCGCGAAAAAGCCTCAGATCCTCGGACGGCGTAAAGTGCCAAACTAGGTCGTCAGCAGGAGCCGATTTACCCGCAAGCGATGAACCGTATAAGGAAATCAATGATTTGTAGAGCATGCGACGTGACCTGAACCAAATACAACGCAGTTTCCGACGAACCCTGACGATGTTCAAGCTGCATTCATTGCACTGCAATTGACCGCTGATGTCTGGGCAAAGCCAGATTGGCTGACGCTCGAGCTTGATTTCTTAATGCATAGGCATGCCGACCATTGTCGGCTCATTTTGCCGGTCGGCCGAAACGGTGGACAGGCGAAAGGCCCGGATCGGAGCCTTGCTCCGAACCCGAGCCGTCTTCGACCCCGTGGGCTTCACGCCCACGGGTCGATCTCACCCACCACCTGAACCTCGTCTCCGTCGATTTCATCAGTGGGGACGGCGCCATAGGTTCCATCACCGGCCTGGAAGACGACGATCGAGACCATGAGCGTGGCGGCGAGGGAGGCTGCGAAGGCGTGAGCATCTTTGCGGGACATCTGTTTGGCTCCTGTCTTGGAGGCGGAGGACCATCCCCCGCGCGACAGGACCCCGCAGGCCCGAAGACTGACTGACATCACCGGGTGCGTTCGGCTCGTCCGAATCCACCCGGCGGCACGGGTTCGCCCGTAGTCCGACCCCTCGCGGGTTGATCTCGAAGACAGGATTCGGGGCAAGGAAGGGAATGGCGAGCGGGGGATGGTGCGACCGCTGACTGGAGCCGGGTGTCCCGCTGATGCTATCGCTGCCAGCCTCCCGGCAGACATTTGGTACCAGATCTAGTTCCGTGTTGGATTGGACCCTATGGTGCCCCGCGATTTCGCGGGAAAGACTCGTGATGGGTGAGAGGCCCGCGCTTTGGCGGACCCCTTGGGTTCTACAGGCTCAGGCGGCAAGTTCCGCATCCCCTGCCCTATCGCCGCCCTCGCTGCCGACGATCTCGAGCCGCGCGTTGCAATAGCCTTCTCTGGCGATCCAGAGTTCCGCAGCCGTGACAGACTCGGCCAGGTGGAGCATCTCCGTGCAGCCGCCAAAATCCAAAAGGACACGCACCTGCCCGGGCTGTGGTTCCTCAGCGACCTCGAAGGTCAAGGCGCTATCCGCCGAATGCGTTCGCATGATGGTGACGAGAATGACGCCGTCCGAGGAGAAGTTCCCCTCGTGCAGCGTGAACGACGCCGGCGCCGTCCAGGTCGGATAGCGTCGCGGCGGCTCCTTCTTCACAAGCCAACCGACGCCGTTCGAACGCTCCCACGCCGCGAGCTTCTTTGTGAACCGGGCGGGCGGCTTGGGACTGTTGTCGGTGTAGCGGATGTGCGCCCCCAGGGGCGCAGTGTCGAGAATGGTGGTTGCAGACATGATTCCTCATCCTGAATGCGTCATTTTGCATTCATCATATTGATATTGTTGTGTTTTATTTGATTGAGGGCGGGGAAACCCGCCCTCGGATGGCTCAGATCACTCCGCAGCCATCATCGACGCATCATCACCCGGAAGGTCAGCGGTGAGGAAGGCAGGAAGGTCGACATCCTCGTTCTGGCCGGCGTCAGAAACGGGCTCAGGTGCCCCCTGCCCTTCCGCACAGTCGAGTGTTACCAGGTCGTGACGGCGAAGAACCTCCGGCAACCAACCGCTGCCTTTCAGCAGACGCTCGGCTTCGGTCGCCATCTCGCCCTTCTTCAGGTGATCGAGGAGTTGCGCCGTCCCCTCCCCTTTCGCTTCACGCACGGCCTCGAGGATCCGTGCCTTGGGCACGCGGTTCAGATAGGTATCGGCCGTCGGCTGCCAACCCGCCTCGACCATGTCGAGTTCGACCGCCCGTGCGACCAAGTCGGACTGAGTCATCCGCTTGGTCAAACCGCTGGCCGAGATACCAGCACCATAGGGGTTCACCTTCTCGTGGAGCGCGTTGATCCCGAAGCTGAGGCAATGCGCGAGCAGAGACAGCCGGCTCGCCTGATCAAGGGAGGTCAGGTAGTCCCAGAGTGGGGCATCGTCGCCGAGCGGCAAGTCGGCCTCCCACTCCGCGTGGCGATCGCCCACCAGCTTGGCCACCACGCTGTCCTTCAGATCGCTCGCCTGCGCCGACATGTAGACGTGACGGACCGAAGCCTCGAGGCAGCTGCCGACCAAACTGGACGTCCGGAAGGTGTCATTGACGAGCTTCAGGAGCAGCAGCGTCAGGGCGACGTCGGGGGAGCGCCCGACAGCTTCGCGCAGCGCCAATGTCCGGTGCGCCGTCAGCTCCATGATCAGTCGCTCGGGCAAGGGCTTCAACGCGCCATCGTCCTCGTCATCGGGCATAATTGCGCCAAGCGCCTGACCGGCAGAGGTGATCACCGTGCCATGGCCGACACCGTCCGCGCTGCGCCCCGCTGAAAGCTCAGCGCCCTGCCCGACTGCCGCCTGTTCACCGCTGTGGACGTCGGCGTCTTCCCCTGGCTCATCCTCGGGCCGCACGAAGCCCCGATAAACTGAAAGCTCGCCATAGCGGTCAAGCGTCACGAAAGCCCCTGCCCGCGCGATCTCCTCCGCGTCGAAGATCAGCGGCCGGGCCTCGAGCTTCTCCATCCCGACTTCCAACTCGCCAAGACGCGCGTCGATCTCTTCGGGGAACTCATCCTGGCCCTCGTATTGCTCTTCGAGCGCCCGGTACTCGGCAAGCAGCTTGGCATGGGCCGCGCCTTCGCCATCCGTCATCGGCGCCGGGTCTCCGCTTAGCCGCCGCAAACCGTGGCTGTAGCCATAGGGCAGGTCGAGCGAGACCTCGATCCATTTCCAACCTTCGGTCGCGATCGCTTCGGCTTCAACCTGAAGCTTCTCGCTGACCAGACGATCCAGCAGGGCCGGGTCTTCCAGCCAGCCGCCGTCATCGCCCTGGAAGAGGTCGTGCAACATGGTGCCGCCAGCAGCCTCATAGGCATCGACGCCGACAAAGACGGCACGACGATCGGAGGCCCGCACCGAGGTTTCGGTCAGCATGCGTCTGATCTGATAAGGCTCCTTGTTCCAGGACGACTTGATCGCATCCCAGACCTGAACCTGGCGCTCATGATCCGGATTGACCGTGAAGGCCATCAGCTGCTCCAGCGTCATTTCATCCTCGGCATAGAGCTCAAGCAGGGCAGGGGCCACGGCGGCGAGTTTCAGGCGCTGTTTGACCACCTGCGGCGTGACGAAGAATGCGGCCGCGATCTCTTCATCGCCCTGACCCTTCTCCCGAAGCGCCACGAAGGCGCGGAACTGATCAAGCGGGTGGAGGGCTGCACGCTGCATGTTCTCAGCGAGCGAGTCGTCTTCGGCGAGGATCGTGGAGCTGGCATCCCGCACGATGCAGGGAATGGGCGTCGTCTTGGCCAAGCGTTTCTGCTTCACCAGCAAAGACAGGGCCTGGAAGCGCCGGCCGCCAGCGGGAATTTCGAACTTACCGGTCTCGGATCCATCATCCGCCAGAACGGGCCGGACGCTCAGGCTCTGCAGCAACCCGCGGCGGGCGATGTCTTCGGCCAGTTCCTCGACTGAGATTCCGGCCTTGATGCGCCGGACGTTGGACTGGCTCAGCACGAGCTTGTCGAAGGGAATGTCCCGGGACGGGGACAGGGTGACTTTCTGGGCAGATTTCGCCATCAGATCTTCTCCACGACGGGCGCCGGAAGCCACTCTTCCGATCTCACTTCCCGTCACCCCTTTCACAGCCCATCTCTACCTCTCAACATGTCCACCGCGGTGGACATCACGCAGTTGCTGCCCCAGAACGAGAAAGCCTCTCCAACAACAGTGATGGGTTGAAGTCAGTTTCTCTGCGACCAAGCGTGATGCTGTGGAAATACGCTCCAAAGTCTCGGATGCGATTGCTCATCTGGAGAATTATGAAGATGGCGCATGATGCTTTTTGAGAGCCTATTTTCCTAGCAGCCTTTTCGAAGGTGCTTTCGTGGATTCCCATCATTGGAGCGAGCGTTCTCGCGTGGCTTTCGACATCGTGCCAGTTCCTAAGTGAGTTCGTCGCGAACGATGTAGCTTGGTCACAAACGGTTGTGAGCGTTTTCAGGGTAAGTGTTTCGCTGTCGGTCCCGCTTTCTAAATCTTTTTGTTCTTTTTTAGACTTAGAATGGTGGCGGACAGTTTGCCCGTCATTGGCGGGCAGTTTCATTGTTTCTGGTGCGTCCACCGCGGTGGACATCTGTTTGCATTGAGCCTCCAGTTCGCCGAGCAAAGCACGATACTCCGCGATCGAGAGCTTCCTCCGAAGAACTCGGCGTACCTGATGAGTGAGTTCGTTCTCGGGGTCAGCTTCGTCGATCTGAGCAAGTTTGGTTAGGATTTGCTTTCGCAAAAACACGCGATCCCGACGAGCGTTTTCCATCGCTTGGGCTGTCGCAAGTAGTTCGCCGGCACGCGCGAGCAACGGAGCCAGCGACAAGCCATAGCTAATGGACTGACCTTCGGAGGACTTCACTCGGTATCTCTTGCGATTTGGGCTGTCGTGGCGCTTCATGAAACCGAGTTCAACAAAGCGATCGATGTGCCTACGGAGGGTTCGTTCATCGATCCCGCCAACTCGACGGCAGATCTCGTCGTTGGAAGCGAAGACTGTGTCTCCATGCCCGGGCTTGAGAAAGCTCAGCATCGCTTGGAGCGTTTGAACATGTCCTGGACGGAGACCGAACAGGCTGCGAGTATCTCTGAGCGCGCGGAAGACTGCCCAGATGTCGGTCTCAGGTGTTGACGTGGCGGGGGTGCCCTTGCCGACGCCAAAGGTCTGAACGGAAAGCTTTGTGAATGCCATGTTTGTTGAACGACGACCATTGCGGCCCACAACTTCCCCGGCTCTTCCCGCTGTTTTTGGCGAGAAAAGGCAACAAAAAGACGTCCACCGAATCGGTGACTCTTGACCGGTATGTCGGAGATTGCTACATCACAGGTGCTAATCAGATGATGAGGGCTCTCCGGGGGAAACCTTGGGGGGCTCTTTTCTTTTTGGTCTTCGCCTTTCTCCTCTGCTCGTGTTTTTGGTTATGACCGGGGATCAGCTCCCCGAGCCTCTCTCATTCTGCCATTGTTCAAAAAGCTGTCGCAGCGTGGTTTCCGCGCGCTCTTCGAGCCATTGGCCGAATTCCGGGTTGTCCTTGCGGGTGATCTTGATAGCGATCGACTTGCCATCGACTGAAAGTGTGCCGACAGGGCTACCACTATTGTCCTTTACCACGGTCGTTTGGCTACGGGCGCTTTGGTTGGCTGCGCCACGCGCCTTGCTGGAGCAAGCAACATAGACGGCTTGAAACTTGTCCGAGCTTGGAGTGGTGTCAGGCAGAGAGGCAAGTGTCTCACGCGCAATGTCGACAAGCGGAACCTTCTCTGAAAGTGCAGCAAGATCACCCCATTGGCGTCGACCTACGCCATGAGCCGGGCCGATAAGCCGGACAAGTTCGTCAGGCAGCTGCTCGATGACCACACGATGGTTCGACACACCTTGCCGGGTGAGGCCTAGGGCGTCCTGAATGACGCCAGGCTTGTAACCGGCCTCTTGCATCTCTTTGATAAAAAGAGATTTTTCAATGAAGGACGGATCCAGCCGCAGGTTGTTTTCCTGACCTTGCGCGATCAGAGAAGCATCATCATCGAGCGTTCGAACGATCGCTTTGACGGTTCCACCAACTCTTCGAATGGCTGCAAGTCTGCGACGCCCGTAGATGATGCGGTATCGATCCGGTTGGTCAGAGGGGCGAACCATGATCGGCACTTGCTGACCATGCTTGCGAATGCTTTCGGCGAGATCTTCAATGCTACTATCTTCCAGGATCAGGCGATCCCGGAGACCATCCATATCGATCCGGTCGGGCTCGATATCTCGGATTGAGTTGGCAGTGATTTCCCGGAGAGAATCCCGCAATCCGCCAACAGAGCCAGGTAGCTTCGAGGATTTGACCGGGGCAGGGGAGGGGGCTGCCGACTCTTTTTCGTCTTTCGGTGGTTGGTTGAAGATATTTCGAGCCATCAGCGACGCCCCCATGCCATTTGGATTGTCTGCTCCAGCTCATCAGCAACGCTGTTCACGCTGGTCAAAGCCCGATCGATGGTCTTCCGAATGAGCTGGCTCGGGTCTACCTCATAGATGGTTTGCTGAGTCATGCCGGCGTCAGAAATGGCTGTCGACTTCAGCATCGGTTCAGTCATGACTTGGCCCGCAAGGATTGAACGCAAGTACCCGGCCATTTGCGTTTGTGGTCCGTCCGACGGCTCGTAGCGTGTGATCAGGAACTTTACGAAGTCCCAAGTGACATGTCGTCCAATTGCCTCTTCGACGGCTTTGACCGTTTCCGAAGCGAGTTTGAGGAACTGGCTCATCGAAGCGATGTCGAGCATGCCGGGGACGACCGTAACGAGTAAGCCCGTGGACGCTGCCAATGCTGTCAATGTCAGGAAGCCTAACTGCGGAGGGCAATCGATCAGCACGATGTCATATTCTGAGTCGACTTCCTCTAGCGCCAGAGCAAGACGCTCTGCGAAAATCGGCTGAACCCTGCGCGCAAGGGCGTTCGCTGTCTCGGTTTCGTACTCGGACAACATCAAGCCAGCCGGGACCATGTCGAGCTTGTGGAAGTATGTTTTCTGGATGACCTCCGAGAGCGGAACCTGATCATCGTATCTCAATGCGTCGTAGATCGTGCCGCCTTCGGCAAATTCGAGCTCAGGCCGGAAGCCGAAAAAGGTCGTCAAACTGGCTTGCGGGTCGAGGTCAAGCACAAGCACGCGATAGCCACGCAGGGCATACCTGTGTGCCAAATGGATCGTCGCTGTTGTCTTCGAGCTGCCGCCTTTGAAATTCACGACCGAAATGACCTGAAGACGGTCGCCGTCTCGGCGGCCAGGTCTGTACGCGTCAGCATTTTTGCCTGTCCGCGCCAAAATGTTGCGGAGGTCGTCAACTTCTTCGGCCGTGTAGAACCTATGACCGCGACCGTCAGTGTGAACTTCTGGGAAGCTGCCATCTTTGTGGCGGTTGCGCAGGTTCGATGTGCTAACGCGCAGCAACTCGGCGACCTCGGTCGAGCTGAAGCGGCGCAAGGACTTGCGTTCTTCTGGCTCGAACGCAACTTTCATCTGCCGGTCAAGCGACTCAGCAAGACTGTCTGCGAATGCTCCGATGTCAGAAGAGCCTATGCCTTGCGCGTAGCCCGTATTTCGATCATCCATGTTCTGCCGCCTCTCATGGCCTTTGCTAAGGCTCTTTGTCGTTCTGACGGTCAAAGCCACGTCTGACGCGTTTTGCCGTCAGAATGGAAATGCCACGAACATCTGAGTCCGGCAAGAAGAATCTAGATGTAGTGCAAAAGTTATCCACAGCACCAATTTGGCCGCGCGGGGCCCGTGCTGTATAACGCATTGATTCCTAACGATAAAGACCGCGTCTGGCGAAGCCGATACCCTTCGAGATATTTTCTGCTCGCGCGAACTAACCCCAAGGCTTTGTTGGATATTTACGTGGTTTTCGTCCAGTTTAGGCGATGATTCTGTAGGATTTTGGCCGAGTGACAGGAGTAGTTTGCCGACCATCGCCGCCTACAAAAGGCCGAGACGCTCTGCCCGCTCCAGCAGCATTCTGACTGAGGAAGGCTGCCAGCTGGTGCGACCGCGAGGGGTGCGCTCACGCATGGATTCCAGTCGGTCGCAGATTGCTTGCAAGGTGATCTCGGGGTCAGCACCTTTGATTGCGGCGACAATCGCAGGCAGGCGATCGTCGGTTTCGCGACGTCCAGCGCGTCCAAGCACTTCAGCGGGCAGGAATCCGTCCGCCACGTATGCCTTCACGGCGCGGAGCAGGCGGCTTTGCGTCCAGCGCCGATCATGGGGCAGGGGGCCATTGATGATCCGCAGGACGTCTTCCCAAGCCATATCGGGGCGCAAACGGCGCACATGGGGCACCCAATCCTGCGCAGTTCCGTTCAAGCGCTCCATGTAGCCGTCCTGTCGCGCCAGCCGCACCTTGCGCAGCGCTTCAGGGTCCTTGGCGCGA
>Ga0114904_1000055_pt1 | contig 66056 bp, 58 predicted proteins | sample MalvirDeepMed_s6_FD_83498 | JGI IMG/M metagenome (GOLD analysis project Ga0114904, IMG submission 83498) | Marine viral communities from the Global Malaspina Expedition - Malaspina viral metaG DeepMed_s6 | ecosystem: Environmental > Aquatic > Marine > Oceanic | place: Mediterranean Sea... | reverse complement strand
GATCCGCCCCGCGCCAGTAACCCCACCGCGCCAGGCGGGGCCACATCGCACGCGTCCCAAACGGGCGACCGGCCTATCGGTACGGCCCGTTCCAAGTGCGACGCACGGAAGCCCTAGCCGCCCTGCATGGCGACCACTGCCCCATTGGCCGGGTCCAGAGAGATCAGGGCGGATTGTGCCTTGGGTAGCTGGGCGAGGCGCCAGCGGCGACTTTCGTCGGGGCCTACGGGACGGACGCGGACGATGTCGCCCCGGGTCAGTACGTCGGCTGCCTGCTGGGGTTCTTCGCCGACATACTTGTTGTTGAGCTGGGGTCGGGCCCAGCGAATATCATCCCAGGCCAGCCGGGCGCGCTTGCCGTCGCGGAAAAGAATGTCGGCATCCTGTTCGCCCACGCGGGTGACAATCACTGGTTGCAGGGGGCCAATTCGTTGCTGGTCGCGAATCATATTGACCCAGCTGGCGACCTTCGGGTCCAGCCCGGTAATGGTCTTCTCTATTTCCGCTTTTTCTGCCTGAGCAGGTAGTTCGCTCTCTTCCGCTGGCGGTTGTTCGCTGTCAGAGATGTTTATGGCTGGCAATGCCGGAGCCGCACTGACATCTTTCTGTGCTACCGGGCCGCGATAGCCATGGCGTTCGTCATAGCTGTGCAGGCCGGACCGCAGTGCCTTGACGGCTGCTGTCTGGCGGTTGCTGTCGATGGTGGTGATGATGCGAATGCCGTCGGTAAAAATGTCCTGCTCCACCAGTTGGGCGGCTTGCAAGCGGACCATCTCGCCCACATAGGCGGCATCTACCTCTGGTTGGGCGGCATGGAAACGGGCGCTGACAGGTTCTGCCTGGGCGGCTTCGCGTTCTTCGGGAGTGAGGGCGCCGGTTTCTTCCATGCGGAACAGGATCCAGTTACGACGCACCCGTGCCCTCTCCGGATTGGTGATCGGGTTGTAGGCGGAGGGCGCCTTGGGTAGCCCCGCGATCATGGCCTGTTGGGCGATATTGAGATCGCCGACGGATTTGCCGTAGTAGACCTGGGCGGCGGCCTCGGCCCCGTAGGCCCGGTGGCCCAGATAGATCTTGTTCAGGTATAGCTCGAGAATTTCCTCCTTGCTGAGTACTCGCTCAATCTGGATGGCAAGGACAATCTCGTTGAATTTGCGCAGGAAGCGCTGGTCCCGGCTGAGGAAAAAGTTGCGCGCTACCTGCATGGTGATGGTGGAGCCGCCGGAGCGGATTTCCCGGTAGCGGGCCAGCTCTACGGCAGCCCGCACCAGGCCCTTGAGGTCAACGCCGTTGTGCCTGAAAAAGCGTTCATCCTCGGCGGCGAGAACGGCCTGAACCAGGGTTTCCGGCAATTCGTCGTAGGATACCGGCTGTCGGCGTTTTTCCCCATACTCAGCAATAAGTTTTATATCTTTGCTGTAAATGCGCAGGGGAATCTGGTATTCCACCTCGCGTATCTGGCTGGCGGGTGGAAGTTGCGGGGCCAGATACAAATAGCTGGCGGCCAGAATGGATAGCCCGCCACCGGTGCCGGCAATCAGGAGAAGGAGCAGGTATCGGATCCAGGAGGGTAAGCGCATGTTTTCGACAACTACTGGCTGGGATCGGTAGAAAGGCCTAGCGGGCCCGTGAAGTGGGTCATTATATGGTGGAAAGGTTGTTGTGATCTAATATCTGTTCTGCTATTACTACACCTAAAGTGATTCGACATAAAAAACGTGTAAGTGTATCTTTATCAAGAAAAAACACTTTAATAATAACCAGACGGGACGACAACAGTGCTGCCTTTCCTCAGAAAAAAGGCCCAGACACTACTGGGGATCGACATCAGCTCCACGGCCGTGAAGCTGCTCGAGCTGTCCAAATCGGGGAACCGCTACAAGGTCGAAAGCTATGGGGTTGAGCCTCTGCCGGCCAATGCGGTTGTCGAAAAAAACATCAGTGACGTAGAAGGTGTCGGGGATGCTATCGCCCGTCTGGTCAGCCGTGCGCGCCCCGGGGTGAAGACTGCGGCTGTGGCTGTGTCCGGCTCCGCCGTGATCACCAAGCTGATAGAAATGGATGCCTCTCTCAGCGAAGACGAGATGGAGAGTCAGCTGAAAGTGGAGGCAGACCAGTACATCCCCTTCCCGCTGGATGAAGTGCGCATGGACTTTCAGGTCATGGGGGCTGTTGAGGGCAATGACGATCGCGTGGAAGTGCTCGTTGCCGCTTCGCGGACGGAAAACGTTGAAATGCGAACCGACGCCCTGGAAATTGGTGGGTTGCAGGCCAAGGCGGTAGATGTGGAAGCCTATGCCATGGAGCGGGCCTTCCAGCTGGTATTGCCGGGACTACCCAACGCTGAGGAGCTGGAGACCGTGGCGGTCTTCGATATCGGTGCCACCATGACCACGTTGAACGTCTTCCATCAGGGGCGCAGTGTTTATACCCGTGAGCAGTTGTTTGGTGGCAAGCAACTGACCGAAGAGATTCAGCGGCGTTACGGTATTTCCATGGAAGAGGCCGGTCTGGCCAAGAAAACCGGTGAACTGCCGGATGATTATGAGGCAGAAGTGCTTCAGCCGTTCAAGGATGCGGTCGTTCAGCAGGTTAATCGCTCTCTGCAGTTTTTCTACGGCTCCACCCAGTTCAATGAGGTGGACTATATCCTGCTGGCCGGGGGGTCGGCTTCCATTCAGGATCTGGCTGAGCTGGTACAGGAAAAAGTGGGTGCCAGTTGTTCCGTGGCCAACCCGTTCAGTGACATGGCGCTGGCAAACAAGGTGGGTGCGTCTGCCATAGCCAATGATGCGCCGGCACTGATGATCGCGTGCGGTTTGGCATTGAGGAGCTTTGAACAATGACAACAACAATCAATCTGCTGCCTTGGCGGGAGGAGCGCCGCAAGCGCCAGCAGCAGGAGTTCATCGTTCTTCTGGTAATGGCAGCTGTTCTGGGTGCGGTGCTGTTCTTTGGTTGGAAAACCGTAGTTGACCAGCAGATTGCTGATCAACGCGCCCGAAATAGCCATATTCAGAGCAAAGCTGCTGAGCTTGATGAGAAGATCAAGGAGATCAACGAAATCAAGACTCGGCGTGACGAGCTGATTGCCAGGATGGAGGTCATCCAGAGTTTGCAGGGCAACAGACCGACGATCGTATATGTGTTCGATCAGTTGGTCAGAACACTGCCCGATGGTGTGTATTACTCAAAAGTGGAGCGCAAGGGCGACGTTTACACGATCAACGGGATTGCAGAATCCAATAACCGTATTTCCCGGCTGATGCGAAATTTTGATCAGTCACAGTGGTTCAAAGATGCAACGCTGCAAAACGTGACGGCTCTGGAAGATGGCTCCCAAGCAAACAAGTTTACGCTCAATCTGAAGCAGTCTTCACCCGCCAGCAAGAATGAGGAAGAAAAACAATGAAAGCCTCTGAGCTGAAAAACATGGATTTGCGAGAGCTGATTGACGAGCTGAATAGTCTCGATTTCGAGAATGTGGGGGGGTGGCCGACACCGATCAAGTTTGGAGCAGCCATCATAGTTTTGGCGCTTGTTTTGGCGTTGGGCTATTTTTTCGTGATTAAGGATTTGAATGCTTCTCTTGAACAGCAGCGTGGAGAGGAAAAAACGCTACTCCAAAGCTATGAAAAGAAAGCATTTGAAGCTCACAATCTTGATCAATTTCGTGCGCAGCTTGCCGAGATGGAGCAGACTTTCGGGGCCCTTTTGAAGCAGTTGCCTAAAGATACCGAAGTCCCTGGTCTGCTTGAGGATATCACTCATACCGGTTTGGGAAGTGGTCTGGAATTCGAGGAAATCGAGCTCAAGAGCGAAGTGGAGAAAGAGTTTTATGCCGAGCTCCCTATTGATATCAAGGTGATCGGGGATTATCACGGTTTCGGGTCGTTTGTTTCCGGTGTGGCCGCTTTACCGCGAATTGTTACCCTTCATGATTTCGTCATTGCCTGGCCCAAGGATAATGAGAAAGAGTTGAAGGCTTTGGGTTTGCTGAAAATGAACATCACTGCAAAGACCTATCGTTACTCCAGTCAGGGCGGTGTTTCTCCGAATAATAAACCGGCCTCCGGTCGCAAATAGGGAGGGCAGATGATGTCTTGTAACAGGTATGCTGCGTTTCCTCTGGTTGCGATCTTTGTGTTCGGTCTTGCGGGTTGCGGTTCCGGTGCCAATCTGGGTGAGCTTGATGCTCGGCTGCAAGAGATCAAGGCAAGGCCCCGGGGGCGAATTGAGCCGCCACCGGAATTCAAACCGATCGCTACCTATGCTTATGTGAGCCATCAGCTCCGTTCGCCGTTTGTTGCTCCAATGGAGCAGGAGCTGATAGCGGTAACCGATGGAAGAAAGGTGGAGCCGGATATTGGTCGCCCGAAGGAATATCTTGAGCGTTTTCCTCTGGATGCTCTGAAAATGGTAGGAACGATCAGTCGGCCAGGTGGGGACCTTGAGGCTTTGATATCAGACCCGTCTGGAGCGGTGACGCGGGTAAAGCCGGGTAGCTATATGGGGAAAAATTTTGGTCGAGTCAAAGATGTGACAGAGGCCAAGGTGAGTCTTGTGGAAATTGTGCCAGATGGGCGTGACGGTTGGGTAGAGCGGTCCAGTAACGTCACTATTTCCGAATAACAGTCGCTGGGGATCCAGTTATGAATATTGCAACACTGACAACAACAAATAATGCTTCCCGGCGCTTTTCGGGACTACTGCTATGCGGGCTCCTGTCGCTGTCTGCTTCTTTTGCGGGGGCAGACACTCTGAAATCCATAGAGGCGAACTCGTTGTCCGGCGATGGAATGGAAGTCCGTCTGAAGTTCGAAGGAGGGGTTCCGGAGGCCAAGGGCTACAGTATTGAAAAGCCTGCCAGAATTGCCCTTGATCTTATCGGTGCTGACAGTGATGTTGCTGGTAAGCAGCAAAACCTTGGTACGGGAAATGCCCGGAGTGTCACCATTGTCGAGGCCAAGGACCGCACCCGCCTGATCTTCAACCTTGAATCGCTCACAGGGTATTCCACTAGAGTCGAGGGCAGTAGTCTGATTGTGATGCTCGGGGAGGAGCAGCAGGACTCGGTTGCAAAGGATGGTTATGAGGTTGAAGGGGATGCCTCCGTCAAGAGTATTGATTTTCGTCGTGGAGATGCTGGAGAAGGTCGAATTGTTATCGGTTTGTCAAAGGCCTCAATTCCTGTGGACGTGCAGGAAGAGGGTGGAAAGATCATTGCGAAGTTTGTGGGTGCCGGTATATCCAATGAGTTGATAAGGAAGCTGGATGTCACGGATTTTGCCACGCCAGTGAAAATGGTGGACACAAGGTCCAGTGATGACAGTGTTTTAGTGGTTGTTGAGCCTACAGGAACCTGGGAGTACCTGGCTTATCAGGCAGATAATGAGTTTAGTATCAATGTGAAGCCATTGACTCGCGCGGAAGCAGAGCGCCAAAAGAAGGAAGATTTTGCCTATACGGGGGAGAAGCTTTCCCTGAACTTCCAGGATATTGAAGTTCGTGCAGTTCTCCAGTTGATTGCTGATTTTACAGGTTTGAATCTGGTTGCTTCGGATACTGTGAATGGACGTATTACCCTGCGTCTGCAGAACGTGCCATGGGATCAGGCGCTGGAATTGATTCTCAAAACCAAGGGGTTGGATAGGCGCCAGGTCGGCAATGTATTGCTGGTGGCCCCGGCTGATGAAATTGCCGCGCGAGAACAACTCGAGCTGGAAAGCCAGAAAAAAATTGAAGCACTTGCTCCTCTTCGCACAGAGTACATCAGCATTAACTATGCCAACGCCTCTGATATGAAAGAGCTCATAAGTAATGCTGGGGGGGAAGGCGATGCGCTGGTTTCCAATCGAGGTTCGGTTGTCGTGGATCAGCGTACTAACACTCTTATTATACAGGACACCCAGGCCAAGCTTCAGGAAATTCGCGACCTGATTGATACGCTGGATGTGCCGGTTCGTCAGGTACTGATCGAAGCTCGCGTGGTTGTGGCCAGTAATAATGTGGCTGATGAATTCGGCGTGCGCTGGGGGGGGCTTGGATTTGATGGTGAGTCCATGCTGCAAGACAAGCGCACTTTCGGAGTGTCTGGCCGCCTTCAGTCTCTGAGAAATCTTCACCAGTCGAATGTTGACTCAACCGTTTTTCAGGCTACGCCGGCGATTGATCCTGATGATGTGGACTTCGGTCCGGATGACTTCACGTTTCAGGAGCCTGAAAATGACGATGATCTGATTGTCGATCTAGGTGTGGATTCCGCCGATGCCTCCCGGTTCGCAATTGGCTTCACGTCCCTGGCTTCAGGGCTGATTGAGCTTGAGCTTTCTGCCTTGGAGGCGGAGGGGCATGGCGAGCTGGTGGCCACGCCGAAGGTTCTCACTGCGGACCAGCAGCCTGCTATCATTGCTTCCGGGCAGCAGGTGCCTTTCGAAACCGCTACGGCTTCCGGTGCTACCGCGATTGAATTTGTTGAAGCTGAGTTGAGCTTGCAAGTGACTCCTCATATTACCCCTGATGGTAATATCATCATGGAGTTGAAAGTGAATAACGATTCCTTTGACCCTTCCGGTACAACGGCTATCAATACCAATCGTGTAGAGACTTCTGTTTTGGTGAGTGATGGCGAGACAGTGGTGCTTGGTGGTATCTTTCAGCAGGAAAAGGTCAACTCTGTGACCAAGACACCTTTCCTGGGTGACTTGCCGTGGATTGGCAATCTGTTCAAGAAGACCGTGAAGCGTGATAACAAGCAGGAGTTGCTGATTTTTATTACGCCACGGTTGATGAAGGATGCTTTGGCGAATCGGTGACCAAGACGACTAACCCCTCTCTGATACTGGTCGGCCCAATGGGTGCTGGAAAAAGCACCCTGGGTCGCCACCTTTCCCAGATACTGGATTATCCCTTCTTCGATTCTGATCGGGTTATTGAGGAAAAGACGGGGGCAGATATCCCGTGGATCTTCGATATGGAGGGCGAAGCGGGTTTCCGGCGTCGTGAGCATGAGGCAATCGAAGAGCTCACCCGTCAGGATGGCATCGTTCTGGCGACCGGTGGCGGCGTTGTGGTGACACCGGAGAATCGTGACCTTCTGCATGAGCGTGGTTGTGTGGTCTACCTGTGGACCCCTGTCGACGTTCAGCTCGCCCGCACTCGTAATGATAAGAACCGGCCCCTGCTGCAAACCGCGGACCCGCGGGCCAGGCTGGAGACACTGTTCGCCGAACGCGATCCGCTGTACCGGCAGGTGTCCCATCATGTGGTGTCTACTGCTTCCGGCAACCTGAAAAAAGTGGCGGATGACGTGTTGGCTTGTTTGGAGTCTCACCGGCAAGGATAATGTAACCGCGCAACTGTTGGCGCTCGTAAGGTGCCAGTCTTCCATGTTGCATGCGACATTATTCAACGGAGATCCAATGCGAACACTTCAGGTGGCCTTGGCCGAGCGTAGTTACCCGATCCATATCGGTGCCGGTCTGCTCGACACCTTCCCCATTGCCGAGCAGGTGCGCGGCAATCAGGTGATGATCATTACCAATGAGACCATCGCCCCGTTGTATCTGGCGCGTCTGACCCGGCATTTCTCCGCAGCCCAGTGCGATACTCTGGTTCTGCCTGATGGGGAGAAGTTCAAGACGCTGGAGACTCTGGAAAGCATTTTTGATGCCCTGATGGCCAAGCGCCACTCGAGAACTACTACTCTTATTGCTTTGGGTGGCGGCGTGATTGGCGACATGGTTGGCTTCGCTGCCGCCTGTTATCAGCGAGGGGTGGACTTTATTCAGGTGCCCACTACGCTGCTGGCCCAAGTGGACTCGTCGGTGGGCGGAAAGACGGCCGTTAATCACCCTCGCGGAAAGAACATGATCGGTGCGTTTCACCAGCCGCGTCTGGTGTTGATTGACACCGATGTGCTGGCTACATTGCCGCAGCGCGAACTGGCGGCAGGCTATGCGGAAGTGATCAAGTATGGCCTGATTCGCGATCCCGATTTTTACCATTGGCTGGAAACCAACAACGGAAAATTGTTGTCCAGAGATACAGAGGCGTTGTCCGAAGCCATCTATCGCAGTTGCGAAAACAAGGCGCAGGTGGTGGCCGATGATGAAACCGAGCAGGGTAATCGTGCCCTGCTCAATTTGGGGCATACCTTCGGCCATGCGATAGAGACGGCCACTGGCTACAGTCAGTGGCTCCATGGTGAGGCGGTAGCGGTCGGCATGCTGATGGCAGTGCATATGTCGGTCAGGCTTGGCTGGGTGGATGCGTCGCTGGAGCCTGGCCTTGCAGATCTGCTGGCGCAGTGGCAATTACCGGTCACGATTCCTCCGGGGATGACCCCGGATCAGTTCATGGATCTGATGGCGCTGGACAAGAAAGTACAGAATGGCCAGCTGCGTCTTGTGTTGCTGCGACAGCTGGGCGAGGCTGTGGTCACTGCAGACTACGATGCGGTGGTATTGCGCCAGACGCTGGAGGCTTTTTGTGGAATATGATGATGATCGTTTTTTCAGTGGTGCATCCCGTGGCGATTATCTGGATGCATTGACTGCCCATGCCGGCCTGGGCTCCGTGGTTGCGCTGGAGGGCGATAGCGGTAGTGGCGTATCCACCTTGCTCGGCCACACGGTGATGGCGCTGCTTGGCGACATGGAGATTGTCAGGATCGATGGCGCTGCCGAGCATAATGCCAATGTGGTTGTTGAGGCCTTGTTGCGGCATTTTGACATCGATCGGGCTGCGCTTCCTGAAAAGCTTCGGGAAACCCTGACTGACGGTCGCATACTGGTGGTGGTGGATAACAGCGAAGATCTGTTGGATGAAGCCATCGCTACCATGGCAGCCCTGAAGCAGAAGCTGGGCGCCCGGCTTGGGTATCTGTTCGGTGGTTTGCCGGGTACAGTGGAAAAGCTGAAGGGAGCGGATCTGGCGCTGGATGACGTGCTTGATCTGCCCTCCCTGGTTGCCGACGACATTCAGGATTTTGCCTGGTTTGTACTTGGGCTGGAGCTTGATGAAGGTCAGGCAGACCGCCTGCGGCATGATAGTGATGGCAATATCGCCCGCCTTCTGGAAGTGCTTCGTAGCCAGGATGTCGGCGCACCGATGATAATGTCCGCTTCTACAGAGGAAGAGGACGCCGAGCCCGCTCCTGTATTTGCATCGCGTCCGGCTGATGATAATTCCCAGGCAGAGCTGCACCTTTCTTCCTCAGAAGCGGATGAGGTTGAGGATGGTGTCGAGGGTGATGATGATGAGTATCAGGATGACGATCAGGATCACCGTGCCGCGGTGACCCCGCCATGGCGTCACGTGGCGGCCGTTGTCGGGCTGCTGGTTGTCGTGGTTATTGTCTGGTCGGTCTTCTCCGGCGGCAGTGATGACGGGGTGGTGCAGGGAGAATCTCGTCAGCTTGCTCTGCCGGTTCCCGAGCAATCCGGCGCTGAGGTGGATGCAGATGCTGGCGGTGAAGATGCACCTGCGCGCCCGTTGGCATCTTCCATGGAGCCGGTGGCGAGATTGGAGGATCTTCCAGAGCGCCAGGCTTCAGAGGATCCGCAAGTCGATAAAGAATCCACCAATGTGTCCCTGGCGCCGGTAACGGATCCGGTCATGCAATCTGCCCCGGCCAGACAAGAGCAGGAAGTTCGCGTGGCGCAGGAGTCTACGGCTGCCCCCGCCGAAGAGTCCAAACCGGAGGCGCAAACGACGCAAGAAGCAGTGGCGCAAAAGTCCGCCGAGGAGCAGGATACGGTGCCTGCCAGTGCGCCGGTCCTTAGTGGCCTTGATGCCGAGCTGGGCTATCAGCAGGAAGACTGGTTGGCGACCCTGGACGATAATCGCTGGTTTCTGCAGATTACTGTCACCAGCCAGGAAGCCAATGCCCGGGGAGTGCTGGACCAGCTGGAGCGCAAGGGGGCCTATTATCGCGCCGAACGTAACGGAAAAGCGGTTTATCTGGTGCTCTCCGGGGACTATTCCAGCCGCCAGGCAGCACTGGATGCAAAGTCGACGTTGCCTGCAAAGTTGCGCTCAGCAGGGCCATTTCCTCGCAAGATGGCCGATATTCGCGGCGAACTTTGAAAACCAAATTACCCCTTGGGCGACTGTTCAATTTGTCGCCCGAGGGCGCAATGTGTAGAATGCATATCCCTTTTTTGCCGTCACCACTATCCTGACGCCATTCGCCTTCTGTAAGTCTCTGAATTTCAAGAGGAAAGGTTTTGATGCAGCAGAACTCAACGCTGGTGCGGGGGCTCACTGAGCCCGGAGAATTCCGGGACAACTGTGGTTTTGGTCTGATTGCCCATATGGAGGGCAACGCCAGCCACGAGCTTTTGCAAACGGCCATCGAAGCACTGACATGTATGACTCACCGGGGCGGCATTAATGCCGACGGAAAAACCGGTGATGGCTGCGGTCTGTTGCTCAAGAAACCCGATTCTTTCTTCCGCAAGGTCGCGGAAGCCCAATCCATTAGCCTGCCGGACAACTACGGCGTGGGGATGATCTTTACCCACCCGGATGCTGACCAGGCCGAGCAGCAGAAAACGGCCATCAATACGGCTCTGGAAGCGCAGGATGTGCAGGTGCTGGGCTGGCGGGAAGTCCCCACCGATGACGCCTGTCTCGGTGAGCTGGCCCGTGCCTCCCTGCCCGGCTTCTGGCAAGTGCTGGTGGCGGCTGACGGCAATACGGAGCAGGAGCTTAACCGCCGCCTGTTCTTTGCCCGTCGCCATGCGGAGAAGGCGTTGGAGAGCGATGGCTACTTCTACGTCTGCTCCCTGTCTGCCTCGGTGATTTCCTACAAGGGTCTGATGATGCCGGTGGACCTGCCGGCCTTCTTCCCGGACCTGGGTGACAGTGCCATGGAAACCGCCATTGTGGTGTTCCATCAGCGCTTCTCCACCAATACCTCGCCGCAGTGGCCGCTGGCCCAGCCGTTCCGGTATCTGGCTCACAACGGGGAAATCAATACCGTACAGGGCAACCGTAACTGGGCCCTGGCCCGGGAAAACAAGTTCGAAAATGAACTGTTGCCCGGTCTGGAAGAGTTGAGTCCGCTGGTTAACCGCACCGGCTCCGACTCTTCCAGCATGGATAACATGCTGGAAGTGTTGTTGGCTGGCGGCATGGATCTGTTCCGCGCCGTGCGCATGATGATCCCGCCGGCCTGGCAGAACGTGGAAACCATGGACTCGGATCTGCGGGCTTTCTACGAATATAACTCCATGCACATGGAGCCCTGGGATGGTCCCGCCGGTCTGGTGATGACCGACGGCCGTTACGCGGTTTGTATGCTCGACCGTAACGGTCTGCGCCCAGCCCGCTGGGTAGTGACCAAGAACGGCTTTATTACCCTGGCCTCGGAAATCGGCGTGTACGGTTACAAGCCGGAAGACGTGGTGGCCAAGGGTCGGGTCGGACCGGGCCAGATCCTGGCTGTTGATACCGAAACCGGTGAAGTGCTGCACACCAAGGACATCGACAATCGTCTCAAGGTGCGTCACCCCTACCGGGACTGGCTGAAAGGCAACGCCCTGCGCATCGAAGCGGACTACGACCACGAAGTGGAGCGTACCGACGAGGTGGATCAGCAGGACCTGCTCAGCTACCAGAAGTTTTTCCAGATCAGCTTTGAAGAGCGGGATCAGGTGCTGCGTCCGCTGGCAGAATCCGGCCAGGAAGCCACCGGCTCCATGGGCGATGACACGCCCATGGCGGTGCTGTCGCGCCGTGAGCGTTCCCTGTACGACTACTTCCGCCAACAGTTTGCCCAGGTGACCAACCCGCCCATCGATCCGCTGCGCGAAGCGATCGTGATGAGCCTGGAAACCTGTGTGGGTGCCGAACGGAATGTGTTCGAGGAAACCGCGGACCACGCGGACCGGGCGATTTTGTCCACTCCGGTGCTGTCACATTCCAAGTTCACCAACCTGATGAAGATCGATCGTCCCGGGTACGATGTGGCCAAGCTGAGCCTGCATTACGACCCGCAGATCGGTCTGCGTCAGGCGGTGGAAAATCTTTGCGAGCAGGCCGCCCAGGCGGTCCGCGATGGCAAGGTGATCCTGGTACTCACCGATCATGGTATCGCCCAGGATCAACTGACTATCCATGCGCTGATGGCCACCGGTGCAGTGCATCATTACCTGACCGAAAAAGGTCTGCGTTCTGACGCCAACATTATTGTGGAAACGGCCACTGCCCGTGATTCCCATCACTTCGCGGTGCTGTTCGGTTTCGGTGCTACTGCCGTTTACCCGTACCTGGCCTACGACGTGATCTCCGACATGGTGCGTTCCGGCGAGCTGCTGGGCGATGCGGTGGAACTGCAGAAGAATTTCCGCAAGGGCATCAACAAGGGCCTGATGAAGATCCTCTCCAAGATGGGGATTTCCACCATCACCTCCTATCGTGGTGCCCAGCTGTTTGAAGCGGTGGGGATCGCCAGTGATGTGGTGGACCTGTGCTTCCGCGGTGTGCCAAGCCGTATCCAGGGCGCCAGCTTCGAGGATTTCGAAGCCGACCAGCAGAGCCTGGCCAAGGATGCCTGGAAGCAGCGCAAGCCCATCGATGCCGGCGGCATTCTCAAGTACATCCATGGCAAGGAATATCACGCCTTCAACCCGGACGTGATCTATGCCCTGCACCGGGCTACCCAGGACAGTGACTACGACGCCTACAAGGAATACGCCGAGCTGGTTAACAAGCGCCCGGTGGCCACCCTGCGGGATCTCTTTGCCTTGCGCGATGACGTAGAAGCCATCGACGTGGAACAGGTGGAGCCGCTGGAAAACATCCTGCTGCGTTTCGACTCCGCAGGCATGTCCCTCGGTGCTCTCAGCCCGGAGGCTCACGAGGCTATCGCCACCGCCATGAACCGTCTGGGCGGTCGCTCAAACTCCGGTGAGGGAGGTGAAGACCCGGCTCGTTACGGCACCGAGCGAGTGTCCAAGATCAAGCAGATCGCCTCTGGTCGTTTCGGCGTGACCCCGCATTACCTGGTCAATGCCGAAGTGTTGCAGATCAAGGTGGCCCAGGGTGCCAAGCCCGGCGAGGGCGGCCAGCTGCCCGGCGGCAAGGTGAATGCGCTGATCGCGCGTCTGCGTCACTCCGTACCCGGTGTGACCCTGATTTCGCCGCCGCCGCACCACGATATCTACTCCATTGAGGATCTGGCCCAGCTGATCTTCGACCTCAAGCAGGTCAATCCGGACGCACAGGTGTCCGTGAAGCTGGTGTCCGAGCCTGGCGTGGGGACCGTGGCGTCCGGTGTGGCCAAGGCCTACGCAGACCTGATCACCATTTCCGGTTACGACGGCGGTACCGCGGCCAGCCCGCTGACCTCCATCCGCTATGCGGGCTCTCCCTGGGAGCTGGGCCTGGCGGAAGCCCATCAGGCCCTGCGTGGCAACGACCTGCGCGACAAGATCCGGTTGCAGACCGATGGTGGTCTGAAGACCGGTCTGGACGTGATCAAGGCGGCCATCCTGGGTGCCGAGTCTTTCGGTTTCGGCACCGTGCCGATGATCGTGCTGGGCTGTAAGTACCTGCGTATCTGTCACCTGAACAACTGCGCCACCGGCGTAGCGACCCAGCGTGACGATCTGCGCAAGGAGCACTTCATTGGTGCCCCCGAGCTGCTGATCAACTACTTCACCTTCGTGGCCAAGGAAGTCCGTGAGCTGCTGGCGTTGCTGGGCGTGAAAAGCATTCCCGAGCTCATCGGTCGTACCGACCTGCTGAAAGTGCTGGAAGGCGAGACCGTGCGTCAGGGCAAGCTGGATCTGACCCCGATCCTGCGCAACGACCTGGTGCCGGCGGACAAGCCCACCCACTGTCAGGTCAGCCGTAACGAGCCGTTCGACAAGGCGTTGCTGAACCAGAAGATGGTGGAAGACATGTTGACCGCCATCGACAGCAAATCCGGCGGTTCCTTCCACTACGAGATCACCAACTGTGATCGCTCCGTGGGGGCCCGGGTGTCCGGCGAGATTGCCAAGCGCCACGGCAACCTGGATATGGAAACGGCGCCGATCAAGGTCCGCTTCACTGGTACTGCCGGGCAGAGCTTCGGCGTGTTCAACGCCGGTGGTCTGCACATGTACATCGAAGGTGATGCCAACGATTACGTGGGCAAGGGTATGGCCGGCGGCAAGCTGGTGATTCGTCCGCCCAACGGCAGCCCGTTCAAGAGCCAGGAAACCGCCATCATCGGTAACACCTGCCTGTACGGCGCCACCGGCGGCAAGTTGCTGGCGGCCGGGACGGCCGGTGAGCGTTTCGGGGTGCGTAACTCCGGTGCCCACGCCGTTGTCGAAGGTGCTGGCGATCACTGCTGTGAATACATGACTGGTGGTTCCATCACTGTGCTGGGTCGCACCGGGCATAACTTCGGTGCCGGCATGACCGGTGGTTTCGCCTTTGTACTGGACGAGGACAATGACTTCTTCGACCGCATCAACCCGGAACTGATCGAACTGCATCGTATCAGCTCCGAAGCTACTGAATCTCACCGCAGTCACCTGCGTGGCGTGATCTCCGATTACGTGCAAGAGACCGGCAGCGAATGGGGCCAGTACATTCTGGATAACTTTGATGCCATGAGCCGCAAGTTCTGGCTGGTTAAGCCCAAGGCCGCAAGCCTGGAAAACCTGCTCAAGAGCACGCGTGCCAATCCGGCATAACGGGGGAGACCATGGCTGAACGTTTGAGTAATAACTTCCAGTTTCTCGACGTGCCCCGGCACGATCCGAAGAAAAAGGACATTGAAGACCGCAAGCACAAGTACGAGGAAATCTACTACCCGTTCGAAACCAGGGAAGTGGAGCACCAGGCACATCGTTGCCTGCACTGCGGCAACCCGTACTGTGAGTGGAAGTGCCCGGTCCACAACTACATTCCCAACTGGTTGAAGCTGATCAGTGAAGGCAACCTGATGGAAGCTGTGGAGCTGAGTCACCAGACCAACTCCCTGCCGGAAGTCTGTGGCCGTGTCTGCCCGCAGGACCGTCTCTGTGAAGGGGCCTGTACCCTGAATGACGGTTTCGGTGCGGTCACCATCGGTGCCACCGAGAAGTACATCACCGACACCGCCCTGGCCATGGGCTGGCGTCCGGACATGTCCAAGGTGGTGTGGACCGACAAGAAAGTCGCCGTGATCGGTGCCGGCCCCGCGGGTATTGGCTGTGCTGACGTGCTGGTACGCAGCGGCGTCAAACCGGTGGTCTTCGATCGTTATGAGGAAATCGGCGGTCTGCTGACCTTCGGCATTCCCGAGTTCAAGCTGGAAAAACCGGTCATGGCCAAGCGCCGTGAGGTGTTTGAAGGCATGGGCGTGGAATTCCGCCTGGGCGTGGAAGTGGGCAAGGACATCACCATTGATGAACTGCTGGCCGACTACGATGCCGTCTTCATGGGCATGGGCACCTACACCTACATGAAGGGTGGGTTCCCCGGTGAAGACCTGGATGGCGTGCACGAAGCACTGCCGTTCCTGGTGGCCAACGCCAACCGTAACCTGGGTTTCGAAAAAGACCCGGCCGACTTCATCGACATGAAGGGCAAGCGTGTTGTGGTGCTGGGTGGTGGTGACACCGCCATGGATTGTAACCGCACCTCCATTCGCCAGCAGGCGGACAGCGTGGTCTGCGCCTACCGTCGTGACGAAGAAAACATGCCCGGTTCCCGTAAGGAAGTGGCCAACGCCAAGGAAGAAGGCGTTCAGTTCCTGTTTAACCGTCAGCCCATCGAAGTGGTGGGAGAAGACGGCAAGGTCACCGGCGTGAAAGTCGTGGAAACCAAGCTGGGCGAGCCGGACAACAACGGTCGTCGTCGCCCCGAGCCGATCCCGGGCAGCGAGGAAATTCTGCCGGCGGATGCGGTCATCGTGGCCTTCGGTTTCCGTCCCAGCCCGGCGGACTGGTTCGAACCAAAGAATGTGGTGACTGACGATTCCGGCCGTGTTCAGGCGGCGGAAGAACAGGAATTCCCGTTCCAGACCAGCAACGAAAAGATCTTTGCTGGCGGCGACATGGTTCGTGGCTCAGACCTGGTGGTAACCGCCATCTGGGAAGGGCGTGAAGCGGCCAAGGGTATTCTTGATTATCTGGACGTGTAAGAAAGTCGAAAGTGTGACAGGGAGGGCCCGCAATGCGGGCCCTTTTGTTATGCGCACAACGGGCTCAATAGGGTAAAGTTGCCGACTATTGCCGATTGTTTCAGAGCGCCGTCCACAGATCTTCGGCGTCAGACCCAAAGGATCACTCATGACCTTCGCTCCTCTACAAAACGACCGTTTTCTCCGTGCCCTCAACCGTGAGTCTGTGGATCAGACTCCGGTGTGGATGATGCGCCAGGCCGGCCGCTATTTGCCGGAATACCGGGCCAGTCGCGAGCATGCTGGCTCGTTCATGGATCTGTGCCAGAACGCGGACCTGGCCTGCGAGGTCACCCTGCAGCCGCTGGAACGTTACCCGCTGGATGCCGCCATTCTGTTCTCGGATATCCTGACCATCCCCGATGCCATGGGGTTGGGGCTGTATTTCGAGACCGGAGAGGGACCGAAATTCCGCAAGGTAGTGCGCACGGAAGCAGACGTGGCGGCGTTGCCGATCCCGGACGCGGAAAGTGATCTGGGTTATGTGATGAAGGCGGTCAGCACCATTCGTGGCGCACTCAATGGTCGGGTGCCTCTGATCGGGTTTTCCGGCAGCCCCTGGACGCTGGCCACTTATATGGTGGAAGGCGGTTCCAGCAAGGATTTTCGCCACCTCAAGGCCATGGTGTACAGCCAGCCGGAGCTGGCCCATGCCCTGTTGGACAAGCTGGCCCAGTCGGTGACTTCGTATCTGAATGCCCAGATTCGCCATGGTGCACAGGCGGTGCAGATCTTTGATACCTGGGGCGGAGCGCTGTCCGCCGAGGCCTACCAGCAGTTTTCCCTGAAATACATGCAGCAGATCGTTGACGGTCTGATTCGCGATCACGAAGGCCGCAAGGTGCCGGTGATCCTGTTCACCAAAAACGGTGGGCTGTGGCTGGAGTCCATGGCGGCGACCGGCTGTGATGCCCTGGGCCTGGACTGGACTATCAATATCGGCGAAGCCCGCCGTCGCGTCGGTAACAAGGTTGCCCTGCAGGGCAATATGGACCCGGCGGTGCTGTACGCGTCCCCGGATGCCATCCGTGCGGAGGTGAAGCGGATACTGGCAGATTTCGGCGACCATCCGGGCCATATCTTCAATCTGGGGCACGGTATTACACCCCAGGTGGACCCGGCCCATGCGGGTGTCTTTATTGAAGCGGTGCAGGAATTCAGCAGGAAATAACAAAGCTACAAGCCTCAAGATGCAAGCTACAACGCGAGTCCGGGTTTTGTCTCGTCTTACGTCGCAGGCGCCGCGCCGGGGGACTAGGCGCGGCGGCTTGCGTTAAAAACAGATAAAACATTCAAGCGCGTTGTAGTTTGTAGCTTGAGGCTTAAAAGGGGGGAAGGGGAATGCGTACTGTAATAGCTGTCCTGTTACTGGTGTGGGGGGCACCGGCACTGGCCATGTCACTGGCGCTGGCCAAGGTGGAGCGGGCCGGGGAGGGGGAAAGTGAGCAGCAGGTCTGTGACCGGGCCCTGCAGATGATGACTGAGGAGCTGCACGCCAGCCTGCTCAGTGTCATTGCTGCCACCGATGATTATCAGACGCGAATGCAGGCTTACAAGGAGCAGGATCGATCGGAGTCCCTGCTCAGAGATGCCTATCTCAGTCAGTTGCAGGAAGAAAAGCCCACTCTGCAGGGGCGTCGCTGGAGCGGTTCGCGTTGCACGCTGCGGGCTCGCTATGAGGCGGATATTGATGCCCTGGCCCGACGAGTGCCGATTCCCGAGAAGTCGCAGACAAACCGTCCACAGCACCAGGACGAGCCGCCACCGGGTATCGACCCGAAGACCTGGGAGCTGTTCAGTAGTAGCCGTGACCGATCCGCCCTGGCGCAGACATTCAGCACGGTGTCGGTGCTGCGAATGCAGATCAGTGAGTACTACCTGTCCAGTGGCACCTGGCCGGGCAGCCTGAACGATATGGGTATAGCCCCGGAGCAGGTGGTGGGACAGCGCATCAAGCGAGCTTACATGCTTCGCGAAGGTATGCTGAAGCTGGAGTTAGGCGGTCGCCTGGAAGGCCATGAACTGACTACCTGGCCGGTGGAAGGCGGGGTGCGCGGGCTGGAATGGCAATGCTCGACTACCGTCAATATGGGGCCGAACGGGTTCTGTGAGCAGGCAGAATAACAAGCTGCAAGCCGCAAGCTACAACACGATTGCCTGTTTTATCTATGTTGAATGCAAGAGGCCGCGCCCAAAGCTCTGGCGCGGCGGCTGCGAGGAAAAACCAGACAAGCCCCGGATTCGCGTTGTGGCTTGTCGTGCATCACCCGCCGATCTTGCGCATCTGATAGACGTTATGGGTGATGGCAACTACCTCGCCATTGGCGTCTTTCAATTCCACGTCCCATTCGAAGTCGCATTTACCCACCTCTTCCGTGGTCTTTTCGATGCGTGAGATCTCCTCTTCGCTGAGGGTAACCTCCACTGTGATGTCGGTGGTGGCCGGACGGCGGAAGCGGATCGACATGTCCTTGACGATGGGGTAGAAGCGTTTGGTGTCGAAGGACGTCAGGTAGATCACTCCGCCGGGTAGTTCGGCGATGGTGTAGAGCGCGCCCGCATACATGATGCCCACATGGTTAAGATTGGGTTCAAGGGGCATCATCATTTTGCAGTAGCCCCGCTCCACATCCAGAGTTTTCACTCCGCAGCGCTCTACAAACGGAAAGGTCTTGTCACTGGCGGCTTTGATCAGGATTTTCTGTTCTTCGGAAAGGGACATGCTGTTTCTCCTTCGGTTGAGAAGGATGCTAGCAAAGGCGACAGTTGTTGCCGCAAGCCGTTTTTATCATGGCGGTGGAGGAAAAGGTCAAAAAGAGCTGCAAGCTACAAGTTTCAAGCTGCAACGCGGACGAGGCAGTGCCAACCGAATGGCGCCTTGCCCGCGATATTGACGTCAAAGTTGAAGAGAACGTAGGGAGCTTTTTTCGACGCTCCTATCCAAAAACGTAACTTGTGCTTAGAGCAGCGCGTCGGTCTTGGCAGCACAGATAAAATCATTGCGGTGTAGGCCGCCAATCTTGTGCGTCCACCAGGTGACGGTGACCTTGCCGTATTCGGTGAGAATGGCCGGGTGATGGCCTTCACGTTCAGCCAGCTCTGCCACCTGATTGGTAAAGGCGAGGGCTTCGGTAAAGTTGCCGAACGAGAAAGGCCGTTGCAGTTTTTCGATGCCGTCTTCCTCCACCAGAATCCAGTCAGGAATCTGGGGATGCAGTTCCTGGCGCTCCTGATCTGTAACACTGGGGGCATCAGCTCGACATGCGTCGCAGTTCTGTTGTGTCAGTGAAGTCATAACAGCAGTGAATGGTTGATAGTGAATAGTTAACAGCACAAACCAACAACCAATCAGTCAGGTCTTTGTGCTGTTTTCTCGGTTCATGGAGCCCGCGCTACTGCTATGAGGTGCGGGCTGTTACCCATTCAGTACACACCAAGCCCCTTGTTCGTTGCAACTTTTAACTTTGAGCTGGCAACTGACTTCAGGCCGGTTCGCACAGTCGAACCGGGTCACCATCGGTGCCGCCAGGGGCCATTTTCTTCAAGAGCCGGCGCAGCTTTTCCATGTCCGTGTCGTCGCGGACACGGCCGGGGATTTCCATGCCGTCGGCCAGGTTCAGCAGTACCGCCTTCATTTTTTCGGGCATCAATACCGGTTGGCGATGCTGCAGCACATAGATGCGGTCGCCACGCTTGAACAGCATGAAACCATAGTAGTACGTGCCGCTTTCCGCCTCGCTGTCTTTCACCTGGGCAGCATCCACATTGATGCCAATGATGGCGAACAGGGCGCGAGGATCGGCGTCTTCCAGGAATTCCCGGTAGGAGGCCTCCGCACTGATAATCATGGGGGCCTTGGCAACCACTTCACGCAGGTAACTGTTCAGGGTCAGGTTAAGCAGGGTCAGGTCGGAAGCAAATCGCGGTGCCTGGATCATCGGATGGTTTTCTGCGCTCAGATAGTCCACTCGGAACAGGCGTCCGCTACCATCCCAGAAGGTGGTCGAGCCACCATTACGGTCACAACGCTCGTCCAGCACCACTTCACCCCGAAAGGTGTTGATGCTCATGTCCAGAATATAGGCGCCGGCGGGAGAGAAGTAGTAATCCCCTTGTCGTTCGCCCTGAAGATTCTGGCAACTGGCGAGCAGTAGGGTGCAGATCAGTAACGCGGCAGTTTTGATTGTTTTCATTATTCGCCCCGGATAGAAAAAGCCCGTCGATCATAGCACAACCAACCGCATGTGCAGCGATTGGCAGTGATCTTCTTGAGGTCAGAGGATGGGTAGGCCTTCCAGAGGGATCACGGTTTTCTGTTGGCTGGCCTTGCGGCTGCGATTGTAATGCCAGGTGGCCTGGTGGGGTTTGTCGTAGACCCGCGCGGGCAGTTCCGAGACAGGGATCTGGCAGGCGCTGATCTCGCTGGCCGCCTGGTTGAAGCGGGCCAGCAGCTCGGCGGAGATGACCTGTTGACGCTCGGAGACGGCGTCGCTGCATTGCTGGCCTTGAGTCTGCAGGTAGTTCACCGCCGGTGAGATCAGTACATATTGCTGCAGCTGTCTCTGGCTGGCGTCGACTACCTCGATGCATTGGTGCACCCAGTAGTAGTAGCAGTCCTGGGCCCGGGCGATGGCAGCACAGGTCATGATCAGGCAGACAAGCAGGCCACGTATCATGAGGGCACTCCTCCGCGTTGCTGACGGGCGGGTTCCCACTGCAGCAGGATGTTGTCGGTAATCAGATGCTCGGGTATGCGATGGCGGATCTTGTCGTGTAATTCCGGTAGCTGGCTCCAGTGGATCCCGGGCAGCATATGGTGGGCCGTGTGGTAGCCCAGATTCCAGGATGGCAGATTGTAGCGTTTCAGCTCTACATTGCGTGAGGCGTGATAGTGGTCACTGAAACCGGTGCCGGCATGCTGGCCATAGGTATTGTCCAGCAGCATGAACAGCATGGCCGCCATGGGCAGGATGAAGAGAATCAGTGCGTTACGCGGGTCGTATAGCAGCGCCATTAGCAGAGGGGTGTTTGCGAGCACTAACAAACGAAGGAAGCGGCGGTACAAAAGAGGGTGCTTTTGTCCGATACGGTGGATTTCCGGATAGACCCTCAGCGTATTGACCAGCACATAGCGCCAGCGGGGCATCAACGAGCCATCCGCCTGCTGCCAGGGGGATGGGTCCCTGTCTGGCTCCAGATAATGCTTATGGTGGCCGATATTGTGATGCAGGGTCCAACTCAGGGGGCTGGTGCCGGTCTGCAGGTAGAGAATGCACTCGAACAACCGGTTTAACGGCTTTCTGACGAACACATTCACATGGTGATGGTTGTGGCAGATGGCACCACAGGATACCTGTACCGGTAACAGTGCCAGCATGGCCAGCCAGGTTGTCAGGCCGTCACTGTAGAAAAACAGGCCCAGTTGAATGGAAAACACCGCCAACACCAGGGCAACTGCGGCACGATCAGCCCTATAGCGTACTAACATTTCAACCACCCAGGCTGATTTCTCAGCCTTTACTACGAATAATGGTTGAGTGTATGTCGTAATTCAGAGTGTGATGAAGACCACAAAAACCATTCTGCCCGGCGCAATGGTCAATATGCTGACATTGCGACAGGCAAAAAGCTTACGACCTTTATGGTCAATTGCTTACACGCGACCCAGCAGATCCCGGGCAATGGCGATGATCTGCATTTCGTCGGTCCCCGCGTAGATCTGCAGAATCTTGGCATCACGCATCAGCTGTTCCACCCGGGATTCTCGCATGTACCCGTAACCACCATGGATCTGTACCGCTTCGGTGGCCACCTCCATGGCCGCCTGGGCAGCGTACAGTTTCATGGCGGAGGCTTCGGCCAGTGTCATCTGCTGGCCCGCGGCGGTCATTTCGATATAGCGGAACACCATATTTTGCAGGTTGGTACGGGCCACTTCCATTTTGGCCAGCTTGAGCTGGATAAGCTGATTCTGCCCGATGGCCCGGCCGAACTGGACCCGGTCATGAGCGTACTGGGTGCTCAGTTGCAGCGCCCGTTCCACCATCCCCAGCGCCATGGCAGCGACACCGGCGCGTTCCTGCATGAAGGTGCCCTTGGCGCCGCTACGACCGTAGCTGTCTTCGCTGCCTCCCAGCAGCCGGTCGGCGCCCACCTTCACATCGGACAGGAACAGCTCGCCGGTGGGAGAGGAGCCGATGCCCATTTTCTTGAAGGGTTTGGATTGCTCCAGGCCTTCCATGCCGCTGTCGAGGATAAAGGAAACAATCTTGCGCTGATCGGCGGGCACACCTTCTTCATCCAGCTTGCAGATCAGGATGATGGTATCGGCGTAGGGGCCATTGGTGATCCAGGTCTTGCTGCCGTTGATGATATAGCCGCCATTGCCGTCGCGTCTGGCCAGCGTCTTCATCTGTCCGAAGGCGTCGGAGCCGGCATTCGGCTCGGAAATTGCCCAGGCGCCCACCTTTTCCAGGGTGAGCAGGGGCAGGGCCCAGCGCTCTTTCTGCTCGATGGTACCCTTGCTCATGATGGCGCCACCGCCAAGCCCCATGGACACCCCCATGGCCGTGACAAGCCCCTGGGCATGTTTGCAGATTTCAATAATGGGGATCATGCGCATGGCCGCCTCTTCGCCTGCCATGGCAGATGGGCCGTCCTTTTTCTTTTCCTCGACGGTTTCCCCGGCGGCAATGGCTTTCTCACGGGCGAGCTGTTTCTCGAAAGACTGCTGGGCCATGACATCCATGCCGAAGGTCTTGATCAGTTTGCGGAGGATGTCGTAGGGCGGCACGCCGTTGTACTCGATATCGTCCAGCTGCGGCACGATTTCCTTTTCCACGAAATCGCGCACCATTTTCTGGATCATCTGTTGTTGTTCGGACCACTGGATCATGGGGCTGCCTTGTCTGTTGAATTGGTTTCAACAGTAGCAGGGCCGTGATGGGTGCCGCATTGATCAAAAAGAACGGAAACCTTGACGTCCGGGGTCAGTCCTGTGGCGCCGGGTGGGCGGTGATGCAGGGAATCGGATCAAAGCGCACGCGCATGATCAGGGCGGTGGGGCCTTCGCTGGTGGCGGCCGCTTCAATATCCTCCGGGCGAAGACGGGGGTGAGTGCCGTCGTAGAATTTTTTTGCGGCCTTGGCATTCAGGGTGCGTTCACGGGCAGCAGCGTAACTGACTCCTTCGCCGCCCAGCAGGTGGCGGATGTACTCCGCGCAGGCCACGTCTTCGTCACCGGTGGGGTGGGAGGCCACCAGCACCACGGTGGACGGATTCTTTTCGCGCAGATAGTTGGCCGTGGCTTCCGCGTTGACCAGCCCGGCCACCAGCACCTCCTTGCTATCCTGGGCTTTCAGGGTGGCGACCACGCCGTTGGTGGTGCGCAGGATCAGTTCCCGGTCCTGCAGGTCGGCCTGGTCAATTTCCCAGGGGGAATTGCCGAAATCGAAGCCCTTTATCGGCAGGGCCTCCACTTCGCCGGCCAGCAAGGCATCGGGCAGGTGCTCGTCACGCAGGGCAAAGGCCTGCTCAGCATTGGCAACCGGCCAGATGCAGCGCAGCCCCTTGCGAAAAGCATGGTGGCTGGTGGTGAAAGCCCGGATCACGTCGATCACCACAGTGATGCCATGAATGTTGTGTGGGGGGTTATGCCCCTGGGCAATATGGACTTCCATCGATGATCCTTTTCAGAGCGCTGGTTCAGAACAACAGACCAACGCCCCAGGTTGCGTTGTCGAAAATCTCTTCATCGCTGTCCTGGTATTGTTCCACCGCAACGGTAAAAGTGATGCGGTCACCCAGGGTCATTCGGTCTTTCGGGGTGCGTTTGCCGGTAAAGAAATCCACCACCGAGCGATAGTTGAAATCGGAACGGAAGCGCAGCAGGTCTCCGTGGTTACCGTAGCCATACTGGATCTGCACAATACGGCCGAAACCAATGCCGGCGTAAGCGTTGTTGACCCGTTCGCCATCCGCGTCTGAAAGGTCGTCCTCACGCTGGTCGGAGCGCAACGGCGAGTCGCCGAATTTCTTGCTGCCGATGCCTCCGTTGATGGCCACGCTGCTGTAATTGGCATCAACAAAAAAACCGGTGTCCACATTTTCGGTGGGATCCACCCTGCCCACCGAGAAGACGGTGCCGCGGATCAGGGTGACGCCGCTGTAGCGATCTTCGGCATAGGCGTGACTGGCAAGGGTGCCGACCAGCAAAAACAGGGTGATCAGGGTTGTTATTGTTTTCATGGGTATCCCTCCGTGAACAAGGGATCATTATGCCTAACAGGCGATTGAAATACAGTCCGGGTAGCTGATTCTGTGGGAGGCGATGCTTGAATTGCGAAGGTGCCGTCAGGACCGCCGTTATTCGCGATGAAAGCATCGCTTCCCACAGTAGAAAAGACGTTTTTCAGAGGCCCCTCAACGCTCCGGAGTCCGTGCCAAGGTCCATACCCGCACTTCCGCGGCGCCATGGCGCAACAGACATTCACTGGCGGCCCGGGCACTGCTGCCGGTGGTCATAACGTCATCTACCAGTACCAGCTTCAACCCGCTGACTGGCCGAGCGCAGGCAAAGGCGCCACGCAGATTGCGCCGCCGCTGGCTACGGCTGAGGCCTTGTTGCATGGGGGTTGATTGTTGACGTTGCAGTGCGGGCAAGGATGGCATTTTCCACAGGCCGGCGAGACGATCGGTCAGCCGCTGGCTCTGGTCGAAGCCTCGCTGCCAGCGGCGTCGCCAGTGGGCGGGCAGTGGGCATAGGGCATCCATGTCCGGCCAAGGGCTGGGCGTGTTCGCCAGCAGTTGCTCGATACCCCTTTCCGCCACCAGATCACCGCGGTACTTGTAACGGCGAATCAACCGATCCAGCGGGAAGCTGTAGCGCAGCGGCGCCTGACTGGCGGTAAAAGGAGGCGGGCGACGCAGGCAGCGCCCACACAGCGGTGCCGGAAGCTCATCGCCAGGGTTGCCGGCTGGGAGGGGCAGGCCGCATCGACACAGCGGGCCTTCCAGGCGCGCCAGTAATGCCAGACAGGCTGGGCAAACCCGGCTGCTCTGTGTCTGACCACAAAACAGGCATCGGCAGTCCTGGTCGAAAAATGATCGACAGTAAACTGTGGTTGCCTCTATCAGGTTGACAGGTGCCATATTGCTCCCTAGCCTGCTTGAAGTCCCGAATGGAGAAGAAGCATGCCCGCAACCGCCAGCCCCGCCCAATCGTCAGCCTCTGACGTTGCTGTACGCCATGACTGGAAACGCAGTGAGATCGACGCCCTGTTTGCCCTGCCATTCAACGATCTGTTGTTTCAGGCAGCCAGCGTGCACCGGGCCCATTTCGATCCCAACGCGGTGCAGGTGAGCACTCTGCTGTCGATCAAGACCGGGGCCTGCCCGGAGGACTGCAAATACTGCTCCCAGTCCGGCCACTACAACACCGAGCTGGAAAAGGAAAAGCTGCTGGAAGTGGCGCGGGTAGTGGAAGAAGCCCAGGCCGCCCGTGACAAGGGCGCCTCGCGTTTCTGTATGGGGGCCGCCTGGCGTAGCCCCCGCGACAAGGACATGCCCTACGTGCTGGATATGGTGCGTCAGGTGAAATCCCTGGGACTGGAAACCTGCATGACCCTGGGCATGCTGGATCAGGGGCAGGCGGAAGCGTTGGCGGATGCCGGCCTCGATTACTACAACCACAACCTGGACACCTCGCCGGAATACTATGGCCAGGTCATTACAACCCGCACCTATAACGACCGTCTCTCTACCCTGGCCAACGTGCGCGATGCGGGCATGAAAGTGTGCTGTGGCGGTATCGTTGGCATGGGCGAGCAGCGTGATGACCGGGTAGGTCTGCTGCAGCAGCTTGCTAATCTGCCGCACCATCCGGAATCCGTGCCCATCAATATGCTGGTGAAGATCGAAGGGACACCGCTGGCGGATGTGGATGATCTGGACCCGTTCGAGTTTGTCCGCACCGTGGCGGTGGCCCGTATTCTGATGCCGGAATCCTATGTGCGCCTGTCCGCCGGTCGCCAGGAGATGAATGATGAGGCCCAGGCCCTGTGTTTCCTGGCCGGTGCCAATTCCATCTTCTACGGCGAGCGGTTGTTGACCACGGACAACCCGGAAGCCAGCCACGACAAGCAGCTGTTCAACCGGCTGGGTATTCACCCTCTGGACCTTCGCCATGAAGCCTCCGACGAGGCCCACGAAGAGGTGATCAAGGCCCAGGTGGCCGAGCAACAGGCAGAAGACGCCGGGCTGTTCTATAACGCCATGGCGCAGAGCGAGGGCGGCAAACGTCCGGCCAAACATGTGCTGGACAAGGACACCGGCCGGCCCGCTGCCACCGAACATTGAGCCATGGCTTTCGATCTGGCTGCCGACCTGGCGGCCCGCCGTGAGCAGCACCGTTACCGCCAACCCGTAATTCAGGACGGCCCCTGTGGCCGTTATGCGGTGGTCGACGGGCGCCGGTATCTGAATTTTTGCAGCAACGACTACCTGGGGCTGGCCAATGACCCGGCGGTGATCAAGGCTTTTCAGGGGGCCGTGGCAGACTGGGGCGTCGGCAGTGGTGCCTCCCACCTGGTCTGCGGTCATCAGCGCCCCCACCAACAGCTGGAAGAGGCGCTGGCCGATCATCTCGGTCGCGAAAGCGCGTTGCTGTTTTCCAACGGTTACATGGCCAATCTGGGGGTGATGACCGCCTTGCTGGGCAAGGGCGATGCGGTTTTTCATGATCGCCTGAACCATGCCTCCCTGCTGGATGGTGGGTTGCTCAGTGGCGCCCGGTTTCGCCGTTTTGCCCACAACGATGCATCCGCCCTGCGGGGTCAGCTGCAGCGCAGTGATGCGCGCCGCAAGCTGGTGGTCACTGACGGTGTGTTCAGCATGGATGGCGACCTGGCGCCGTTGTCTGACTATGTCGCTGCCTGCGACGACAATGATGCCTGGTTGATGGTGGACGATGCCCATGGTCTGGGCGTACTGGATGCCCAGGGGCGTGGCAGTGTCGTTGCACAGGGCGTCAATGAGCGGGTGCCGGTACTGATGGGCACGCTCGGCAAGGGGCTGGGTACCGCCGGTGCCTTTGTGGCTGGCAGCCATGCATTGATCGAGACCCTGATACAATTCGCGCGCACCTATATCTATACCACCGCCATGCCGGCAGCGGTGGCGTCGGCCACCCTGGTGAGCCTGTCCAAGGCCCGTGAAGAGCATTGGCGTCGCGAAAAACTGGTTGTGTTGATTCAGCGTTTTCGGGTCGGAGCCGCGCAATTGGGTTTCACCCTGATGGACTCGGCGACCCCGATCCAGCCCTTGCTGATCGGCGCTGATCAGCAGGCCATGGCCCTCAGCCAGCAACTGAGCGAGCAGGGCTTTCTGATCACCGCCATTCGCCCGCCAACGGTGCCGGACGGGCAAGCCCGGCTGCGGGTCACCCTGTCGGCGGCCCATGAAGAAAGCGACGTGGATGCGTTGCTGGCGGCGCTGGATAAGGCCGGGTGTCGGACGTCTGACGTCTGACGTCTGAGGCTAACCACGATATCCGGATTATGTTGTTTGTTTTTGTCGTCAGGCCTCCGACGTCAGACGTCTGACCAAAGGAACTCGAATGCCCAAGCTGATCCCTTTCCATAACACCTACAAAGCCACCGGCGTCGCGGATGCGGATGCTCAGGACGTGGTGCTGATCCATGGTTGGGGTCTGCATGCCATTGTCTTTGACGACATTGTGCCGGCATTACTGGAGCGGTTCCGGGTCACCGTGGTGGATCTGCCGGGCATGGGGCAGAGCCCGCTGCCCAATGATGACTACAGCCTGGACTTCCTCGCCGACCAGGTGTTGGCCATCATGCCGAAAAACGCTCACCTGCTGGGCTGGTCCCTGGGTGGGCTGGTGGCACTGGCCATGGCCGAGAAGGCGCCCCAGAGAGTCCAGTCAGTGGTGACGGTGGCGACCTCGCCGCGCTTTACTGCGGCAGCGGACTGGGAGCCGGCCATGAAGGCGGACATCCTGGCTAAGTTTGCCGAGCTGTTCGATGAAGATCATGAAGGCACCCTGGTGCGCTTCCTGGCCCTCAACTGCAAGGGCAGCGCGGCCATGCGCGAAGACACTGCGCGCTTGAAAGAAATTCTCTATTTCTGCGGCCTGCCGGCGCCCAGAGCCCTGCGAGGCGGGCTTGATATCCTCCGCGATACGGATCTGCGTGACACCCTGTCAGCGTTATCCATGCCGGTGCTGATGGTGTTTGGCGAGCACGACCATATCGTGCCGGCGGCGGCCATGGCGGCGGTTGAACCGCTGATCCAGAACGGTCGCACCGCACTCATCGAGCAGGTGGCCCATGTGCCTTTCCTGTCCGCTCCCGATACCTTTACCCGGGCGGTCTATGACTTCTATCGCGACCATCGACTGGTCCACTGAGGCTGCCGTGGACAGACCTGTCAAGACGGCGGTCAGCCAGCACTTCAGTCGTGCCGCGCGCAGCTATGATGCCCATGCGGCGTTGCAGCTGGCGGTAGGGCGCTCCCTGGTGCAGCGCTTGCCGGCGCAGCTGGTGATACCGGCTGCACTGGATCTGGGCTGCGCCACCGCACCGTTTGCCCGCGCCCAGCAACAGGCCCTGCCAGGCGTATTGTGGCAGGCGGTGGATCTGTCTTCCGATATGCTGAATGAGGCCGCTGAACGGGGCCGACTCAACGACCAATACCGGCCACTGTGCGCCGATGCGGAATCGCTGCCCGTGGAGAGTGGATCCCAGGGGTTGGTGTTTTCCTGTTTTGCCTTGCAGTGGTGTGACCCGACCCGGGTGATGGCGGAAGTGCATCGGGTGCTGGCACCGGGCGGTCGACTCTTGCTGGCGGTGCCGTTGGCGGGCTCCCTGCGGGAATTGAGCCAGAGCTGGCAAGCGGTGAATCATCGCCCCCATGTGAATGCCTTGCCAACGTTGGGCGACTGGCAAGAAGCCTCTCTGCGGGTCGGGTTTGCTGACGTGCAAATTCAACAACAGGTGATGGTGGAATATTACGAATCGGTCAAACAGATTGCCCGCCGCCTCAAGGCCACCGGCGCCGACCATGTCAGTGGCGCCAGCGGCCTAACAGGCAAGCATGCCTGGCAAGCCATGGTGGCCGAGTATGAAACCAAAAGGACCGGTCAGGGCTTGCCGTTGACGTGGAATGTGCTGTTTCTGGAAGCGGAAAAGCTTTGAGCTGCGCTGATTGGATTAAGAAAGGCCCGGACGTTCGCGGGGGTTCAGAAGTGTCTACGAGGCCGCTTGCAGGAGTTCCTCTTGAGGGACGAACCGTGCGAAGCACGGAATCGACCGCAGGGTGATCAAAGCGATAAGTTCAATCCAAGGATAGCTATGGAAAATCAGAAGCCACCCCTTCCTGCCCTCAAGGGCATCTTCTTCGTCACTGGTACCGACACCGAAGTCGGCAAGACCTGGGTAAGTTGTCGTCTCCTGGAGCGGGCCCGCGAGGCCGGGTTGAGCTGCTATGGACTCAAGCCGGTGGCGGCGGGTTGTGAGGAAACGGCGGAGGGCTGGCGTAATGACGATGCCCTGCAGCTGATGGCAGCCAGTTCGGTGACATTGCCCTATGAGCTGGTTAATCCGGTGGCACTGAAAGCGCCAGTAGCGCCGCATATCGCCGCCCAGCAGGAAGGCAAAGCGATTACCCTGGCGCGTCTGGCGGGCTATGTACGTGGCGCCCTGAATGCCCACAAGGCGGACCTGATTCTGATCGAAGGTGCCGGTGGTTGGCGGGTGCCGCTTAATGATCGGGAGATGTTGTCCGGTCTTGCCAGTGAGTTGGGACTGCCAGTGATTCAGGTGGTGGGCATGAAGCTGGGCTGTATCAACCATGCCCTGCTTACCGCTGAAGCGATAAAGAAAGACGGGTTGCGCTATGCCGGTACAATGGCCAATTGTTTTGGTTCAATGGCGGTTCAGGAAGAAAACCTGCTCACTTTGCGCCAGCATTTACCCGGGGCCTTTGCTGTGGTGTAAGTGCAGTTTGAACAGCGAAAATCATCACCTGTTCAACGCCTTTTCATGCCTCTGTCACCTTTAACTGGGCGTTTACAGGTAGCTACATAGTACTACAGTGCAACTACCCAAGGCCCACTGTTTCGATGCAATTTCCTGCCTAATCTTGAGTCGTCATCGTGTAAAGCGATGGTATTCAATCAGGGGGAAGTTCCATGGATCGCAAACGACGTCGCCTGGTGCAGGCACTGGGTGCAGGCAGCGCACTGGGCCTGGCGGGCTGCGGTGGTGGTAGCAGCTCGCCATCGACACCGGTCAATACGCCCACACCCAATCAGCCGGATGTTCCGGATCAGCCTGATGCCTTGCCCGGCGTCTCCTTTTTGCATGGTGTGGCCTCCGGAGATCCGCTTGCTGACCGGGTGATTCTGTGGACCCGGGTCACCCCGGACCTGGGCAACGGTGAGGATGTGGCCGTGACCGTCACTGTTGCCAGTGACCCGGCCATGCAACAGACCGTTGCCTCCTATGGGGCCACCGCTTCAGCGGCAGCGGATTATTGTGTGAAGGTGGATGCGACCGGGCTGCAGGCGGATCGCTGGTACTACTACCGGTTCTCGGTGGGGGAACAGACCTCCCCGGTAGGGCGTACCCGGACTTTCCCGGCTTCTGATCGTTTTGTTGATCGCGCCCGTTTCGCAGTGGTGTCCTGTTCCAATTACCCCAACGGCTTCTTCTCCGTCTACAGGGCGGTGGCCAATCAGGCGGACCTGGATTTTGTCCTGCACCTGGGGGATTACATTTACGAATATGGCGCCGGTGAATATGGCGACTTCCCGGAGCGGGATCCCCAGCCGCCCCATGAAATGGTGGCGCTGAGCGATTACCGTCAACGCCATGCCCAGTACAAAACCGATCAGGATCTGCAGGCCATTCATCAGCAATTCCCCATGATCGCTGTCTGGGATGATCACGAGTCTACCAACGACAGCTATCGTGACGGTGCCGAGAATCACCAGCCGCTCACCGAGGGGGACTGGGAAACCCGTAAGCAGATTGCCCAGCAGGCCTACTTCGAATGGCTGCCCATCCGCCCTCGCGAACCGGGTAATAACAGTGTGATCTATCGCCGTTTCCAGTTCGGCGATCTGCTGGATCTCACCATGCTGGACACGCGTCTGGAGGGTCGTGACGAGCAACTGACGATTCCTGCTGACCCGGCCCGTAACGATGAAGACCGTCATCTGATCAGCGCCGAGCAGATGGACTTTCTGCTCGATAGCCTCAGCGCTTCCACCAGCCAGTGGCGTTTCATTGGGCAGCAGGTCATGTTTGCCCAGCTCAACATTGCCGAGCTGCCGACCCTGGATGAGCGTAGTGCGCAACTGCGCGGCAATCTGTCCGCCATCAACATGGATCAATGGGATGGCTATGCGGCGGACCGGCTGAAAATTCTCAACCACATCGACGACAACAACATCGACAATGTGGTGATTCTCACCGGGGATATTCATACCTCCTGGGCCAGTGAAATCTATCGCAACCCGGGGTCATTGGTTGGTGATCTGTTCGACAGGCCGCTGGCAGCAGAGCTGGTTACCCCGGCGGTGACCAGCCCGGGCTTTCCGGACGGTGCTGCTGAAGTGGCCGGCGTACTGATTCCGGTGGTCAACCCGCATATCCGTTATGTGGAAGCCAAATCCCGCGGTTTCATTCTGGTGGACGTGGATCGCCAGCGTACCCAGGGCGAGTTCTACTACGCGCAGAGCATCGAATCCTTCGATCTGCGTGGCCAGATTGATACCAGCAAGACCAAGGTGGTAGCGGTGAAAAGCGGCGACAGTCGCATTGTCGAGGACCTGCCTCCGTCCCGCCCGCGCTCTCTGCGCACTGCGGTTTTCCATCCTCCTGTACCGAATTCCGATGAGGTGATGTCATGACTTTTCCCTGGAAATTACTGCCGTTGGTGGCAGCACTGGCGCTGACCGCTTGTGGCGGCGGGGGATCTTCCAGTCCTGCCAACAGCGCCAATGATGAGGGGAATGGCGCCACCCCCAATTCTCCTTCCGAGCCGGGCGGCGATGAGGGCGACGAAGGGCCGGAGACATTGAATACCCCTGCCGCCTTACGGTTTATCGTGATCGGCGATTCCGGCAGCGGTTCCGCAGGCCAGTATGCGGTTGGCGAAGCCATCGCAACGGTCTGTCAGGAAAAAGACGAGTTTATTGGCGACATCGGGTTTCCGGGCTGTGACCTGGTTGTCGGGTTGGGCGACAACATCTACGAGTCCGGGGTCACCAGTGTGGACGATCCCCAATTTGCAGAAAAATTTGAAAAGCCTTTCGAGCCGGTGCAGTTGCCGTTCTATATGGTCCTGGGCAACCACGACAATACCGCCTATGTGGGCGGTGACGGTGCGGGCAATTCACGTGGCGAATTCCAGGTGGATTACACCTACTTTGACGGCAAGCTGTCCAACCGCTGGAACATGCCGGATCGTTATTTCCTGCACAGTGCCGGCACTACCCACACCAACCCGCGCCCGCTGGTAGATTTTGTAGCGCTGGATTCCAATCCGATTGCTGGCGGCTTTGGCGATCCGGATATCGCCTATGCCTACCACACCTACGGCGTTGATCAACGTAACTGGGTGGTCAATACGCTGGCCGGTTCCAATGCGGTCTTCAAGATCGCCATGGCCCACCACCCCTACCTGTCCAACGGCACTCACGGTAATGCCGGTAACTACGATGGTGTGCCCAGTGAGATCCTGCCAGTACTGGCCGGCGAGCGGTGGAAAGCCTTTATGGAAGAAGCGGTCTGTGATCAGACCGACTTTTTCTTTGCCGGCCACGACCATGACCTGCAGGTGCTTGAAGCGGTACCGGAGTGTGGTCGTACCGAATTCGTGGTCAGTGGTGCGGCGGGCAAGACTCGCTCCATTGATGACCCGGAGCGCAATGTGGCTCGCTTCCAGCAGGGCGATGTCTATGGCTTCTTCTGGATGAAGGCTACCGAAGCCGACCCTGTCACGCTGGCGCCGGCCAGGCTCTGCCTGGATGCCTACGTGGTGGATCCAGAGGCGGAGGGGCTCGGTGTGATCAGCGATGGCGAACTGACTCCGGCCTATACCCATTGCTATGACAAACAGCCCATGGCGGGTATTGCTCCGGGCAATGACTTCTCCGGCTTGCCACTGGGGGAAGGCGCCTTGCCGCTGCCCTTGCCGGATGGCTTTGATGCGGACTTTACCGGGCCACTGAAAGAACTCCGTGAAACCCTGGTTTCCGGCTTCACACAGGTGGGAGCAGACCTGCCCGAAGAGCAGCGTCAGGTCTTTGATCAGATGATTGCCGGCACCGACATTCTCTTCAATGCGCTGGACGCGGCCACGGCTGCCATCCTGGAAGGCGACAGCAGCGAGATGAGCCAGTCCGTGCAGGCGGTGCTGGCGGCAGCGGAGCAATTGCAGGCCATCGATACCAGCAGTTTGCCGGCACCGTTTGATCAGCTTGGCAGTGCCTTTGATGCCCTGGCGGACGGTTTTGGCGGCGATGGCAGCGACGCGGGTGATGGCAGCACGGTGGAAGACATCGCCTTTATCGCCGGCCCGTTGGTGGCGCTGTCCCGCAACCTGAATAACATCCTTGACGGCATCGAAGAACAGGTGCCGGCAGAGGTGCCGGTGTTTGCCGGTCTGACCTCGGTGCTGTCCACGGTGTCCCTGGGGCTGGCCAATACCCTGGAGCAGCTGGTGCTGCTGGATACCAGCGCCACCGGTGAGCAACTGGTGGGCACGGTGCAGCAAACCCTGGAAAACCTGGTCAATGATGTGCTCTGGCTCAACCAGATTCCCGGTGCCGAGGAATACACCACCTTGCCCGGCGATGCCTTGTCTTCCGGACTACTGATCGTGGTGCGGGAAGTGACTGAGCAGCTGGATGAGCGTCTCCTCAGTCCCCTGGCCCCCTTGCTGGATTTGTTATCTCCGGTTACCGATCTGCTGGCCGGGCTACTGGATGGGTTCTGATTTCCAATAACAAAAAAGCCGTCTTCCTTGTCCATAAACCGTGAGGTGGAAACGCCTCACGGTTTTTTTTGACAGAAGAAAGAGATCGTTGGCGCTTTGCCTGCAAAGCGAAGGTATCAGCATACTCCAGGGTGGTTTCGACCCTTCGCCTTGCAAGCAAGGCTCGAGGACGTGTCGCGTCAGGAAATACGCAACGTGTTCAGCGCGCCCAGGTGGGCGGCAGGCATCACGCCAAGTTCGTCCAGGGTACGGATTACCCGGTCCACGGTGATCCGTTGCAGGCAGGGGTAGCTGTCCAGGGCGCAGCTGCTGCGTTCGCAATTGCGCAGACAATGCTGCCACCGCAGTACCCGTGCATGGGGAGACAGGGGTTGCCAGAGGGTGTCATCGGTGGGGCCAAACAGGGCCACGGTGGCAACCCCGCAGGCGGCGGCCAGATGCATGGGGCCGCTGTCGTTACCGATAAACCCCCGGCTGCGTTTCAGCAAGGCCACCAGACCGGCCAGACTCAGTTGGTCGCACAAATCCATCACCGGATCACTGAGAAAGCTCTGGATGCGGGCAATTTGTTGCCGGTCTTTCTGGCCAGCGCCAATCAGCAGCGGAGTGAGACCGGCTCGCCGCAACTGTTGGCACAGGGCAGCAAATTGCTCCGCATGCCAGATCTTGTAGGTCTTGGTGGCGCCAGCATGAATGGCCACCAGATTGTCGTTTGCCGGTCCGTCGCTGAGGATGCTGTCCAGTTCAGCCTGGCCCGCCGGGCTGTCATTCAGTGGTAGATAGTGTGCCGGTGAGCTTGCCGCCGGCCGGCTCAGGCTGGCGTAGGCTTGCCAGCGATGGCCGGACCAGTCTACGGGTGGCTGCTGTGTATAGAACCACTGGCCATGGCGGCGATGCGGGCCAATGCGCTCTGTGGCGCCACTGAGCCGCGCCAGGGTGGCAGACTTTTGTTCCCCCTCGATATCCACGACAACCTTCGAATGGAAGCGGCGCATGGCCATGACCAGTTTCAGGTAACTGTGGACGCGCTGAAACAACGGCATTTGTCGTGACAGGGACTGTTCCGGGTAATACAGCAATCGCGACTCACCGGGCAGGCTCTGCTCCACCAGCGTCTGATAGCGCTGATTCACCATCAGCAGTGATTCGGGATGTGCCGCCAGCATGGCACGCAGGTGCGGCAGGGCTATCAGCAGATTGCCCATGTGGCTGCAGGGAAAAAGAATCAACAGGCGGGACATGACAGGCAGACGGTTATCCATAACATGGCATAACAGCCTAGGGGGATTGCGTGTCGGTTACATGACAACAGGCAGCTACGCTCGATTGGATAGGGGGGCTGGTTCCCCGGACCCCGGCATTTCCACGAAGCCGCTGTAGGAACGGAGCGCAGCGGAGTAACGCACGTAGTTCCGTGCGGCCCGAAGGGTGAGCGAAGCGAATAATACCGCTTGAGCCGCGAACCGCGCTTGCGCGGAAATCGCCCGCTGGGCGATCAGGGATATCAGGGCTCGACAGGTTTCAAACAATGCAGCAGCCCACGCCTCTGTCCCCTCGCTACGCTCGGTTCGCACCTCAAGCGGTGCTCCTACATTGAATCCTCAAATCCTTGCCAGGGCTCGAATCGCGCCGCCAGCGACGCTCTTGCATCCCGGCTGTTCGTCAGCACGGCACAATTCGATGGGCACGGCCATGCCCGACTAGTCGCTAGCCGCTCGCAGCTGCTTTCAATCCCGCTCAATCAACCAGTCAGCAATGCGGCCCCAGCTTTGCTTCTGGGCTGCGGCGCTGCCCAGGATGCCCATGTGGCCCCCTTCGATGGTGATGAAGGTCTTGTCCTTGCTGCGGATCAGCGGCTCCATGGCCTGGCTGCATTCCGGTGTGACGATGGGGTCGCTGGCGCCGGTAACGTTCAGCACGTTGGCAGTGACCTGATTCAGATGGCCCTCGGTTCCCTCCATGGGGAGCTGACCATGGGCCACCACGTTGTCGGTCCACAGATAACGGATGATGTCCTGAATCACGCCGCCCGGGTACGCCACCATGTCATCCAGGAAGGCACCATTGGTGGCGTGGGCGGAGACGAAGTCCCGGTCGTGCAGATTCTTAACCAGATTCCAGTAACCCTGCAGGCTGCCCACCGGGTTGGTGAGTTTGAAGGCAAGACTGTTCACCCAGCCGGGCGAGCGCAGCAGCCCTGCCGGCACATCATGAATGCGCAGGCCGGTGCTGCGGCGTATCCATTTGGCGCGGCGGCTGAAGCGACGGTACTGGGCGCCGAGGGCGCCGTTGCGATGATAGTCCGTGGGCGCGCCCACCAGTACCAGGTTCTTGATATCCGGATCCTGGCCCAGCGCGCTGTAGCACAGGCTGAACAGACCACCGAAACTCCAGCCATGCAGGCTGAGCTGCTGCTTGCCGCTGTGCTGGCGTACCTGCACCAGCAGCTTGGGCAGGTAATCGGAAAAATAGCTGCTCAGATTCAGATGGTTGTGATACTTGCCGGGCCGGCCCCAATCCACCATGTACAGTTCGAAGCCGCGGGCGCGCAGGTAGCGCACCAGGCTGCGCTGGGGGAACAGGTCATAGATCAGCATGTTCACTGCCAGCGGGGCCACCAATACCAGTGGTGTGCGCTGGGTGTCCCGGCTCACGGACATCACCGTACCATCGGTAAGCGGGATGGCATTTTCCTGCAGCGGTGGGTAGTAGCGCAGTTTCACCAGGCCATCGTCGAACAGGGTCTCGTAGGGGGTCTGCTCTGCCTGACTCAAGGCGTCCGCCTGGAACAGACGGGCGCGGCCGTTATCCAGGCGTTGCCGCCAGGGGCGTGTGGTGTTGTGGAGAGCCTGTTGCAGGGTGTCAGTGATCATGGTTCCACCGGCGATGAATTCATTGGGCGGCCATTGTAGGGAAGATGCGCCAATCTGCAGTTGCTTTGCGGACCGGGCCTGATGTCAGGCGGGACACCCGGTCAATCCGGGTCATTGAATGATCGGGGGAGATGAGGTAAACGACAGAGAGGAAAATGTTCCTGCCCGAGGGCAGAAACGGGCCGACGGTATCGGCCCGCCGCGCCCAATCAGGCCGGGTTGTCTTGGTTGTATTGTCCCAGCTTGCCTTTCACCCTGACCAGACTGCCGGCTTTCAGGTCCGACTCGAAGCGGACCTTACCTTCCGGGAACAGCAATACCACGGTGGAACCGAGCAGGAAGCGGCCCAGTTCGTCGCCTTTTTCCAGGGTAATGGGGGCGGTGCGCTGGTAGTCGGTGGTCACCACCTGTTTGGGCAGGGGCGTGACCTGACCGCTGAATACGGTTTCGATGCCCGCCACGATCATGGCACCTACCAGAATCACCGCCGCTGGGCCGCGCTCGGTGTCAAAGATGCACACCAGCCGCTCGTTGCGGGCGAACAGATTGGGCACGCCATTGGCGGTGGCTTCGTTAACGGAAAACAGGTCGCCGGGCACGTAGCGGGTTTCGCGCAGGGTGCCGGTCACCGGCATATGCACACGGTGGTAGTCCCGGGGAGACAGATAGATGGTGGCGAACTGGCCATTGGTGAATTCGCTGGCCAGGGCGCTGTCGCCGCCGAGCAGGTCGTACAGGGAATAGTCGTGGCCCTTGGCCTGGAACACCTGATTGGCGCGGATAGCACCCAGCTGGCTCACCGCTCCGTCCGCCGGGCAGGCGATGTCGGCGTCTTCCGCTGCTTCCAGTGGGCGGGCGTCCGCTTTCAGTGCCCGGGTAAAGAAGGCGTTGAAAGTCTCGAACTGGTCCGGGTCCTCGATCTGGGCTTCCGACAGGTCGATGCCAAAGCGCTTCATGAAGAGGTTTATGAAGGTGGTCTTGATCCACGGCACTTCGCTACGCGCCAGTATGCCCACCAGCCGGGACAGGCCATGCTGGGGAATCAGGTATTGCAGGGTAACGAAGAGCTTGTCTCGCCAGTTGTTCAAGAGATGTCCTTAACGTGGGTTATTCGGATTTTTCCGCCGGGGTATCGGGGTGGTTGCCCCATTCTGCCCAGGACCCGGCATAGCCACGCAAGGTGGGGTAGCCGAGGATCTTGCCCACCAGCCAGGAAAAGCTGGAGCGATGGTGGGTCTGGCAATGGCATATCACTTCCTTGTCGGGAGTGATGCCGCGGGCTTCCAGCTCAGCGCGGATATCATCCAGCGGACGCAGGCGCAGGTTGTTCTGCTTGTCCATGGGTTCGGTCCATTCATAGTGAATGGCGCCGGGAATATGGCCGGCTTTCTGGGCAAAGGCGCGTACCCCGGAGAACTCTTCTTCCGAGCGCGAATCCCAGATCGCCACCGCCGGGTCCTGATAATGGGCCAGCAGGTAATCCAGGCTCACCTCGGTTAACGGATCATGCTCGCCCACTTCATAGTCACTGGGTGTGGGTTCTGTGGATTCGCTGCTGGTGGGGTGCCCCTCTGCCAGCCAGGCATGAATGCCGCCGTTCAGATAGCTGTAGTGCTTGTGGCCAATAGCATCCAGCGTCCACAGCAGTCGCCCGGCCCAGCCGCCGCCTTCGTCGTCATAGGCGATCACATGGGTATCAGGGGTCAGCCCCAACCCGGAAAACAGGTCGCCGAGGGTGTCGTCATCAGGCAGCATTCCCGGTGCTGGCTGGGCGCCAGTCTGCAGGCGTCTGAAATCCAGATGGATAGCCCCGGGCACATGGGCCTGAACATAAATGGTGGGCTTGCTCAGGTCGAGAATGAGCAGCTTGTCATCGCCCAGGTGCTTGGCGAGGTCGGCAGGTTCGAGCAGCAGAGGAAGCATAAAAGGCAATTGATAATGGATAATTGAAAATGGATAACGAGAGACTCTGCCCGTTAGCGAACCCCATTATCAATTATCAACTATCAATTATCCATTGCCGTCAGGAGTATCTCTCCCGCCCATCCTCATCCAGCGTATCGGCGATCTGGTAGAAGTTGGCCAGCCGTTCCTCGCTGATCTCGCCACTTTCTGCCGCCATGATCAGGGCGCAGCCGGGTTCATTGCGGTGGGAGCAGTTGCGGAATTTGCAGTGGCCGGCTAGGGCGGACAGCTCCCGGTAGCCATGCAGCAGCTCATCTTCGCTGATATGCCAGAGGCCGAATTCGCGGATACCCGGGGAATCGATCAGCTCACCGCCGGTGGGCAGGTGGAACAGCCGGGCGGTGACGGTGGTGTGCTGGCCAAGTCCTGAGCTGGCGGACAGGTCACCCACCTGCAGATCGGCTTCCGGCAGCACCGCATTCACCAGGGAGGATTTGCCCACCCCGGATTGCCCCACAAACACGCTGGTCTTTCCGATCAGGGCTTCCTGCAGCGAGGCCAGGCCCTGGCTGTCGTGGGCGCTCACTTCCAGTACCGGATAATCCAGTCGCTGGTACAGGGCTTTCAGCTCGTCGATGAAGGGCCGCACTTCCTCATCGATCAGATCTGCCTTGTTGAGCACCAGGGTAGCGGGAATCTCGGACAGCTCCGCCGCTACCAGATAGCGGTCCAGCAGGGCGCTGGAGGGAGTGGGCAAGGGCGCGAACACCACCAACATCTGTTCCACATTGGCGGCCACCGGTTTCAGGTTGCCGTACATGTCCGGCCGTTTCAGTACCGTCTGCCGTGGTTCGATGGCTACCACCACCCCCAGCCCTTCGCTTTTCGGCGGCTGCCAGATCACCCGGTCGCCCACCACCAGCTGCTCCAGGGTGGCGCGGAAGTGGCAGCGCATGGATTCGCCATCCGCGCTTTCCACGCCCACCTGCTGGCCGAAATGGGCGGTGATGGTGCCGGTCTGCTCATCGCCCAGGTCGTCCGCCACCAGGGTCTCCAGCTCCGCGTTGCGGCGCTGTGCCCGCTGGCGTTTCTCTGCCTGGATTTTTTCAATGCGCCAGCGCTGGCGCCGGTTGAGCTTGCGTTTTGCCACGAGGTATTCCGATTGATTGGTGGCTGCATGCTACCATGCCGGTATAAAGCCATGATACGGAATCCCCATGACTGACAAGCGCAACAATCTGATCTGGATCGATCTGGAAATGACCGGCCTGAGCCCGGAAAACGATCGCATCATCGAAATTGCCACCATTGTCACGGATGCCCAGCTGAATGTGCTGGCTGAAGGGCCGGTGCTGGCGGTGCATCAGAGTGATGCCCTGCTGGAGGGCATGGACGAGTGGAATACCGAACACCACAACAACTCCGGGCTGGTGGCGCGGGTGAAGGAAAGCCGCATCAGCGAGATGCAGGCCCAGGCTCAGACCCTGGATTTCCTCAAGGAGCATGTGGAGGCGGGCATGTCCCCCATGTGCGGCAACAGTATCTGCCAGGATCGCCGCTTTCTGGCCAACTATATGCCAGAACTGGAGGCCTTCTTTCACTACCGCAACCTGGATGTGTCGACCTTGAAAGAACTGGCGCGTCGCTGGAAGCCGGAGATCCTGCCGGGCTTCAAGAAGGACAACAAGCATCTGGCGCTGGACGACATTCGCGAATCCATTGCCGAGCTACAGTACTACCGCGAGCATTTTATCGACGTTTGAAAATGCTCCGTCGTAGGAGCGTCGCTTGCGGCGCGATAGCCGGGCTGGGTCAAAAGCATTTTTCACCACAGAGGGCGCAGAGCACACTGAGAAAAAACAGCTTTTTCCTCAGTGTGCTCTGCGCCCTCTGTGGTAAATCAGTCTTTTCAGAGGTTAGGCTATCGCACCGCCAGTGACGTGCCTACAGCGGGGTGTCAGGTTTGGGTGTGCCGCTCCAGTGCCCACTGCACATGCTCCTGCACTGTTTCGTCCGGAAAGTCCTGCCTGTCCCTTAGCGCCTGCACAATGTCCGCTGACTGCGGCGCATTCCCTAGCGCCACGGCAATATTCCTCAACCACTTGCGATACCCGGCTCGGCGAATGGCGCTGCCTGCGGTGCGCTCCAGAAATTCTTCCTCGCTCCAGGAAAACAGGGTCACCAGATCGCTGTCGTCGAGCCCGTGACGGGGATGAAAATCCCCCTCCCCGGTGTGCTGGGCAAAGCGGTTCCACGGGCACATGAGCTGGCAGTCGTCGCAGCCGAAAATGCGGTTGCCGATGCCTTCGCGCAGGTCTTCGGGGATGCTGCCTTCATGCTCAATGGTCAGGTAGGAAATGCAGCGTCGGGCATCCAGCTCGTAAGGTGCGACGATGGCATCGGTGGGGCAGACGGTGATGCAGGCCCGGCACTTGCCGCAATGGTCTTCGCCGGGCTGGTCTAACGGCAGCGGAATATCCGTATAGATTTCGCCTAAAAAGAACCAGCTTCCCGCTTCCCGGTTCAGTACCAGAGTGTGCTTGCCCTGCCAACCCAGCCCGGCCTTGGCAGCCAGGGGCTTCTCCATCACCGGCGCACTGTCTACAAAGGCCCGGGCCAGCTGGCTGTCGGTCACCTCGTCGCGGATGCGGGCGGCCAGGGTGGCGAGGCGCTTGCGGATCAGCTTGTGGTAATCGCGGCCCAGGGCGTAGCGGGACACATAGGCCTTGTCCTTCTGCTGCAGCATCTTTACCGGTTGAGTATCCGGCGGCAGATAGTCCATCCGTGCTGAGATTACCCGCAGGGTGCCCGGTTCCAGTTCTTCCGGGCGATAGCGTTTGTTACCGTGGGCAGCCATCCATTCCATCTGGCCCTGATAACCTTTTTCCAGCCAGGCCTTCAGGTCTGCCTCGGCGGCGCGCAGATCCGTATCGGCAATGCCGATCTGCTGGAAGCCGAGCTCGCGCCCCCAGAGCTGGATCTTTTCTTTCAGTGCCTGCAGGTCCATGGTTTGAAGGGATATAATGCCGGGAAATGAACGATGAAGGGTAACATGACGACACTGCCGAAGGCTCTCTATACCGCTGCCCAGACCCGTGAACTGGATCGGCTGGCGATTGCTGCCGGCACGCCGGGTGCCGAGCTGATGACCCGGGCGGGTCAGGCGGCCTTCGATGCGTTGTGTGGGCGCTGGCCGGAAGCCCGCCGGATCGCTGTGCTTTGTGGTGGTGGCAACAACGGTGGCGATGGCTATGTGGTGGCGCGCCTGGCTCACGCGGCAGGGCTGGCGCCGCAAATCCATTTCACCACGCCGCCGGAAGCGCTGAAAGGCGATGCCCTGACCATGGCAGAACGTTGTCGTGATGCCGGTATCCCCATGATCCCCCTGACACTGGACCATCTGCCCGAAGGGGTGGACCTGCTGGTCGATGGTTTGCTGGGTACCGGTCTCAATGGTGCGCTGCGTGATGAAATGGCAGCTCTGCTCGCGGCCCTGGATGCAATGCCGGTCCCCCGGCTGGCGCTGGATATTCCCTCCGGCCTGGGCGCGGATACCGGCATGCCGCTGGGGGCCGTATTGTCAGCAGAGCTGACCTGTAGCTTTATCGGTCTCAAGCGGGGTCTGCTGACCGGTGAGGGTCCGGTGCATAGCGGTGAGCTGTGTTTCTTCGATTTGCAGGTGGACCGGGATGTCTATAGCCAGGTGCCGCCGGATTGCCGGGTGCCCATGCCTGCTGACCTGCACGCACTGCTGCCGCCGAGACGGGCGGATGGCCACAAGGGCCACTACGGCCATGTGTTGGTCATCGGCGGTGACCATGGTTTTGCCGGTGCGCCGGTGATGAGCGCTCAGGCTGCCGCACGCTGCGGGGCAGGCAAGGTCAGCCTGATTACCCGCCCGGATCATGTGGCGGTGGCGCTCATGCGCCAACCGGAAATAATGGTTCGCGGAGTGGAAAATGCCAGCGAGGCGGCGTCCTTGCTGGCGGCGGCCAGTGTTATCGCCATTGGCCCTGGGCTGGGCTGCGATGACTGGGGGCGTGCGCTGCTGGCACTGGCTCTGGAAAGCGGCAAGCCGCTGGTGGTGGATGCGGATGCCCTGACCCTGATGGCCGACGATGACGGCATTGGTCAGGGCGACTGGGTGCTGACCCCCCATCCGGGAGAGGCGGGTCGCCTGCTCGGCGTATCTGCAGCGGATATTCAACAGGATCGCTTTGCGGCTCTGGAAAGTCTGGCGACCCGCTATGGCGGCACGGTGTTGCTGAAGGGCCTGGGAACCCTGATTCAGGGCGAAGATGTGCTGGGCGAGAAGGGGCGCGCCCTGATCCGTGACGGCAATCCTGGAATGGCTTCCGGGGGCATGGGCGATGTGCTCACCGGTGTGATAGCCGCCTTACGCGCACAGGGCCTGACAAGCTATGATGCGACCCGGCTGGGAGCCATGATTCACGCTCGCGCTGCCGATGCCTGCGCGGCCCGTCGTGGACCCCGAGGCATGCTGGCCACGGACCTGTTGCCATATTTGCGTGCCGAACTGAATGAAACCTGTCTGGCTGGATGACGAGAGCGTGGATGACTGTTGAACATGTGGAGCTGCCCGATGAAGCCGCTACCCTGGCGCTGGGAGTCAGCTTGGCACGGCGCCTTACCGGTGGTGGCTGCATCTATCTGGAAGGGGATCTGGGTGCCGGCAAGACCACTCTGGTGCGCGGTCTGCTGCGCGGCCTGGGCCACCAGGGGGCGGTAAAGAGCCCGACTTACACGATTGTGGAACCCTACGAGCTTGGCGGCGTCCATATCTATCACTTCGACCTGTATCGTCTTGGTGATCCGGAAGAACTGGAGCTGATAGGCGTACGTGATTATTTCTCCTCCGACAGCCTGTGCTTGCTGGAGTGGCCGGAGCGGGGCGCCGGGGTGGTGCCTTCACCGGATTTGACCATTACACTGGCCGTTAACGGCCGTGGAAGAAAGGCGACCCTGGATTGGGCCTATGACGCATCGTGACAATAACAATAACCTGACGACACTGTTTGTCCTTCTGGTCAGTGGATTCTGGGCCAGTCTGGGGTTTGCCCAGACGAACATTGATTCGGTACGCCTGCACCGGGCGCCGGACCACACCCGTATCGTCTTCGATCTGCCAGCGCCGGTGGATCACAAACTCGACAAGCTGGCCAATCCGGACCGCATCGTGCTGGATCTGCTGGATGCCAGCCTGGGCTTTGACGTCAACACTCTGGATTACGCCAGCAGCCCTATCGCCAACATTCGCGTGGGCAAGCACAGCGACAAGACCCGTGTGGTCTTCGACATGAAAGACGGCGTGCGCACTCGCACCAACCTGCTCAAGCCTATTGAGCCCCATGGCTGGCGTCTGGTGGTGGATCTGTTTGACAGTGAACTGCAGAGTCCGGCCAAGACCAGTCCGGAACCGGAAAAGAAAAAGGAAGCACCCAGCGAGCCACGGTTGATGGTAGTTGCCATTGATGCCGGCCATGGTGGTGAAGACCCGGGTGCTCGTGGGCCCAGCGGCGTCTACGAGAAAACCCTGGTATTGCAGATCGCCAAGAAGGTGGAAAAGCAGGTCAATGATCAGGCCGGCATGCGTGCAGTGATGGTGCGTGACGGGGATTATTATGTGCCTCTCGCCGAGCGTCGTCGCATCGCCCGTGAAGATCACGGGGCGGATGTGTTTATTTCCATTCACGCGGATGCCTTCACGGATGCCCGCGCCAACGGTGCCTCCGTGTTCGCCCTGTCCAGCAGTGGAGCCACCAGTGCCCGGGCCCGCTACCTGGCCAAGATTGCCAATGAATCAGACCGGGTGGCCGGGGTCTACGAAGAGGAAAAGGACGACAGCTCCCTGCTCAGCGTGCTGGCGGATCTGCGCATGAACGGCTCCATGGCCGGCAGCCTTTACCTGGGGCGCCAGGTGCTGGGGGAAATGGGCAAGGTGACCAAGCTGCACGGCAACCGGGACCGGGTGGAGCAGGCCGGGTTTGCCGTGCTCAAGGAGCCGGAGATGGTATCGATCCTGGTGGAGACCGGTTTTATTTCCAACCCCAGGGAGGAGCGCAACCTGCGCTCCTCTGCCCACCAGAGCAAGCTGGCCCGTTCCATCGTCAACGGGGTGGACGCCTATTTTCGCAGTCACCCGGCGCCGCATAGCTGGTATGCGGCGCAGCGCCGTGAGCACGGCGAGCAGTATCGTATCCAGCCCGGTGATACACTCTCGGAAATTGCCCGTCAGTACAGCGTATCCGAACAGGCAATCCGCAGTGCCAATGCCCTGAATGGTGATCGCATTGTGGTTGGGCAGGTATTAAAAATTCCTCGTTCATGAAGGGGCTATGAGGGCGCATCCTCTATGCCAACGTCATCCCGGGCACAAGCGCAGCGCAGAACAGACGAAGTCTGGCCCCGAAGGGGTGAGCGCAGTGAATAACCCCGGGATGACATGCCGCTTAATTGGCGAATAGCCATGAATCCCACCAACAGAGACGCCCGTGACAAAGATCCAGCTGCTTGATTCCCGCCTTGCCAACCAGATCGCCGCCGGTGAGGTGGTGGAACGTCCTGCCTCGGTATTGAAAGAACTGCTGGAGAACGCTCTGGATGCCGGCTCGGAATCCATCAGCGTGGATGTGGAGCAGGGTGGTGTAAAGCTGGTGCGGGTGCGCGATAACGGCAGCGGCATCGACCGCGACGATCTGCCCCTGGCCCTGTCCCGTCATGCCACCAGCAAGATCCGTGGCCTCGACGATCTGGAAGCTATCGGCACTCTCGGGTTTCGCGGCGAGGCCCTGGCCGCAATCAGTTCGGTATCGCGGCTGACTCTGGCCAGCAACGTGGAGGGCGAAGCGGAAGGCTGGCAGGTGCAGGTGGAAGGGCGCGACATGGCCCCCTCTGTGACCCCGGCCGGGCATCCGCGCGGCACCACCGTGACCATGCGCGACCTGTTCTTCAATACTCCGGCCCGGCGTCGTTTCCTGCGTACTGAGAAGACCGAATTCAATCACCTGGAAGAAGTGTTTCGGCGTATCGCGCTCAGTGAATTCAATACCGCTTTCCGTCTGACCCACAACCAGAAGGTGATCCACCAGTTGCCCGCAGGACTGGATGACACCCTGCGCGCGGCGCGGGTGGCGAAGCTGTGCGGCAAGGGCTTCATGGAGCAGGCGATCCCGGTGGATGTGGAGCGCGATGGCATCCGTCTGCACGGCTGGATGGGGCTGCCCACGTTTTCCCGCTCCCAAGCGGATCTTCAATACTTTTATGTGAATGGCCGGGTGATTCGCGACAAGGTAGTCAGTCACGCGGTCCGTCAGGCCTATGCGGATGTGCTCTATCACGGTCGCCATCCGGCCTATGTGCTATTTCTGGAGCTGGACCCGGCTCAGGTGGATGTGAATGTGCACCCCACCAAGCACGAGGTGCGTTTCCGTGAGCAGCGCATGGTGCACGGCTTCCTTTATAGCTCCCTGCACCGGGCCATTGCTGAGGTGCGCCCGGGCCAGTCATTGGCCGCCAATGTGGTGGACGAGGGGGAGTCGGTGATGCCGGCCATGGAGCCCAGTCAGGCCAGCATGTCCCTGTCCGTCCCGGCAGGCAGACCTTCTTATGCGTCACCGTCCGGCAACGGATTCGGCTATGGCCAAGGTCAGCGGCAGGCAGACGCCTACGGAGCGCTGGTGCGTTCCGGTGTGGCTGAAGCGCCAGCCATGCCGGCGGCCTCGGGTCAGGAAACCGTGCCGCCGCTGGGTTATGCGGTGGCGCAGTTACATGGCATCTTTATTCTCGCTGAAAATCAGCAGGGGTTGGTGGTGGTGGATATGCACGCTGCCCACGAGCGCATTACCTACGAGCGGCTGAAACAGAGCTGGTCCGAGGACAAGGTGCGCAGCCAGCCGTTGCTGGTGCCGGTGTCGCTGGCGGTATCCTCCCGGGAAGCAGACTTTGCCGAGCAGCAGCCGGAGGTGTTTTCCCGGCTGGGCTTTATGGTGGAGCGTGCCGGGCCGGAGACTCTGGTGGTACGCGAAGTGCCGGCCATGCTGCGTGATAGTGACAGCGAGGCCATGGTGCGCGATGTATTGTCTGACCTGCTGGCCCAGGGCAGCAGCGAACGAATTGAACAGAAACTGGATGAGTTGCTCTCCACCATGGCCTGCCACGGCAGTGTGCGTGCCAACCGCCGGCTGACCATCCCGGAAATGAATGCTCTGCTACGCGACATGGAAGCCACCGAGCGTTCTGGCCAGTGCAACCATGGCCGTCCCACCTGGACCCAGATGAGCCTGAAGGATCTGGATCGGCTGTTTATGCGGGGGCAGTGAGTGGAAGCTGCAAGCTGGGCATCGTCCGCTGAGGACGGGACAGATCTCGGGCTGCCTGTGCTGCTCCTCATGGGGCCCACCTGCTCTGGCAAGACTGCGCTGGCCATCGAGGCGGCGCAGACACTGCCCATCGACATCATCAATGTGGATTCCGCGCTGGTCTATCGGGGGCTGGACATCGGTGCGGCGCGGCCCAGTGATGAGGAGCTGGCAGCGGCCCCGCACCGGCTGCTGGGATTTCGCGAGCTGAACATGCCTTACTCGGCGGCGGATTTTCGCGCCGATGCCCTGCGGGAAATCGAACAGATCCATGCCAATGGCAAACTACCCCTGCTGGTGGGCGGCACCATTCTCTATTTCAAGGCACTGGTGGAGGGGCTGGCGCCCCTGCCGGAGGCGGATCCGGCGGTGCGAGCCGAGATTACGGCCCTGGCCGAGAGTAAAGGTTGGCCGGCAGTGCATGCGGCCCTGGCCCAGGTGGACCCGGTCAGCGCCGAACGGCTCAAGCCCACGGACCGTCAGCGCCTGCAGCGGGCCTTGGAAGTGCACCGGGTCACCGGTCGGCCCCTGTCCGCCTTTCATGCGGATCATCATACAACTGTCACACAGAACCGGGATGGTTTGAGTGAGTTCAGTGCCTTTCCCTGGCCGGTGTATAGCGCGGCCCTGGTGCCGCCGGATCGTGCCTGGTTACATCACATGATTGAGCAGCGTTTCCGGCAGATGCTGGAACAGGGGTTGGTAGAAGAGGTGCAGGGCCTGCGACAGCTGCCCGAAATCCATCGGAATCTGCCGGCCATGAAGGCGGTGGGTTACCGCCAGGTGTGGGACTATCTGGATGGCCAGTATGATTATGACAGCATGGTGGAGCGTGGCATTATCGCGACCCGGCAATTAGCCAAACGACAGTTCACCTGGCTGCGTAAATGGCCGTATCTGCACGGCTTCGACAGTAACGATGCGTCACAGCGGCAGGCGCTAGTGGAGCAGCTTGCGAAGATCTGTAAATCTGTGTTTAGTTAGCCCTGTTGCTGGACTTTTTGGTTTATAATTCGCCAAATATCGATTTTGAGCCATTTTGCGGCAATTTGAGATGTGTGGCGCAGAATGTGTTGGGTCGGGACCTGGAACCAATTTGCTGGGTTGTTGACAAAAAATTTGCCCGATAGCGCATCGGGTGAAGGCAGTGACCGTATGGGACGGTTTCACTGTGTTGCAGCGCTGATTGCCCGAAGTGTTGGGCACTACTTTTTACTGTTATTTCAAGGAGACTTGCCATGTCAAAGGGGCACTCGCTACAAGACCCTTTTCTCAACGCCCTTCGTAAAGAGCGTATTCCGGTTTCTATTTTTCTGGTGAACGGAATAAAGCTGCAGGGGCAGATTGAGTCTTTTGACCAATATGTCGTGCTGCTGAAAAATGCAGTCAGTCAGATGGTTTACAAACACGCTATTTCCACTGTCGTGCCCGCCCGCAACCCCCGTGGCGGCGGTAACCCGGCCATGACTGCCACCGGTACAGGCGCGCCTGCTGTTCCTGCTGCCGATGAGGGTTTCGGCAACCAGTAACACTGCCGCAGATCCTGTAATAGAGCCACCTTCGGGTGGCTCTTTGCGTTGTGGCCGGGCTAACGGTCCTGATCGGTACTTTTTCATGCCGGTTTCCCTGTCTTCTTGCTCTGACTGGTTTAAACTGGCGGTCTCATCCCCCATGTCAGTTCTTTATGGACCTATTTGATCGCACAGAGCAGACCAGAACCGGCGCCGGTGAACGCGCTGTTCTGGTGCATTTGGATCTGCCCGATGCCATGGGCCGCGAAGATCTGGATGAATTTTATCACCTGGTCACGTCAAGCGGCGTAGAACCGGCGGCGGAGTTGACCGGCAAGCGTGACCGGCCTGATCCGGCCCTGTTTATCGGCTCAGGCAAGAGTGAGGAGCTGGCGGCGCTGGTAAGCGACATCAAAGCGGATGTGGTGCTGTTCAATCATGCTCTGAGCCCGGCTCAGGAGCGTAACCTGGAGCGGGTGGTCAAATGCCGGGTGCTGGATCGCACCGGCCTGATTCTGGATATCTTCGCCCAGCGTGCCCGTACCCATGAAGGGCGCTTGCAGGTGGAGCTGGCCCAGTTGCGCCACTTGTCTTCCCGGCTGGTCAGGGGCTGGACTCACCTGGAGCGGCAGAAGGGCGGCATCGGCCTGCGTGGTCCCGGTGAAACCCAGCTGGAAACCGACCGCCGGTTACTTCGTGATCGTATCCGCGCCATCGAATCGCGTCTGGAGAAGGTGCGCAAGCAGCGGGCTCAGGGACGTCGCGCTCGCCAGCGTTCCGAAACACCACTGATTTCCCTGGTGGGCTATACCAATGCGGGCAAGTCCACTTTGTTCAACGCCATCACCACTGGCGATGTGTATGTGGCAGACCAGCTGTTCGCCACCCTGGACCCGACCCTGCGCAAGGTAAAGGTGCCGGGCGTGGGGCCGGCGATTCTGGCCGACACCGTGGGTTTTATCCGTCATCTACCCCACCGGCTGGTGCAGGCGTTTCGCGCGACTCTGGAAGAAACCGTTAACGCCACCTTGCTGTTGCACGTGACAGACTGCAGTGCAGAAGAGCGCGACAGTAATGTGGCGGCGGTGAACGAAGTGCTGGAAGAGATTGGCGGTGACACCCTGCCAGTGCTGCACGTTTACAACAAGGTGGATAATCTGGGCCAGTCACCGAAAATTGATCGGGATGAGCACGGCAATCCCTGGCGCGTATGGATTTCTGCGCAGACGGGAGATGGTTTTGATCTACTGTTTCAGGCCATCGCCGAGCGACTGGCCGCCGGTTGGGTGGATTGCTGGGTGCGTCTGCCCGCGTCTGCCGGTCGTCTGCGTGCTCGCCTGCACGAGGCCGGCGAAGTGCTGGAGGAGCAGGCGGCTCTGGATGGCAGCATGCTGCTGCGTATCAACGTGAACCGGGTGCATTTTGAACGTCTCTTGCGTGAGCAGGGGCTCACGGAAGAAGAACTGGTGGTGCCGGCTCCTGCGGTTGCAGGGGATGATGCCCCTTCCTACAATTCACAACGCTCGCACGATGCGAGCCATCAATAATCCGGTGGGCACAGCGCCCGGACCGATTGGAGACCTACATGGCGTGGAATGAACCCGGCGGCAACAAGCCGAAGGACCCTTGGGGTGGAGGCGGTGACCAGGGGCCGCCGGATCTGGATGAAGCTCTGAAGAATCTGAAAGAGAAGATCAACAGCGTATTCGGCGGCAAGGGCGGCAAGTCAGGAGGCGGCGGTCGCAGTGGCGGTGGTTCTCCCTGGCCGGTGCTGATCATCGCTGTGGTGATCGGCGTGGTGGTTTACGGCCTGGTCGGCTTTTTCCAGGTGGATCAGCGCGAACGTGCCGTGGTGCTGCGTTTCGGTGAATACAACCGCACCGTGGATCCAGGTCTGCGCTGGCGTGCACCGATCATTGAGCAGTACGAGAAGGTGGACGTGGAGCAGAATCGCCGCTACGAAATCACTGAGGCAATGCTCACCCGTGACACCAACATCGTCAGTGTGACCTTGCAGGTGCAGTATCAGGTGCTGGACCCGATTCCCTTCCTGCTGAAAGTGGCGCGCCCGGAAGTCATTCTGCAGCACGCCACCAGCTCTGCGCTGCGCCATGTGGTGGGTACCTCCACCATGGATGATGTGCTCAAGGACAACCGTGAGGCCATCCGGGTACAGGTCCGTGAACGTCTTGATGAATACCTGAATCGTTACGACACCGGTCTGGTATTGAAGCAGGTAGTGCTGGATCGGACCCAGGCACCGGATGCCGTACGTGACGCCTTCGATGATGTATCCAGAGCCAAGGAAGATGAGGACCGTTTCAAGAAGGAAGCGGAAGCCTATCGTAATGCGGTGATTCCTCAGGCTCGAGGCGAGGCCAAGCGCCTGGAAGAGGAGGCGGAAGCCTACCGGAACCGTCTGATTGACAGCGCCGTGGGTGATGCAGAGCGCTTTAGCGATCTGTTGACCGAATACCGCAAGGCACCTGAAGTGACCCGTGAGCGTCTCTATCTGGAAACCATGACGGAGGTGTACAGCGCCACCAGCAAGGTGCTGGTGGATGTGGATAACGGCAATAGCCTCATCTACCTGCCTCTGGAGCAGCTGGTCAAGGGGCGTGGGGGTAATGTCAAAGTGCCAGAGAGTAAAGGAGGCGCCAATCCGGCCAGTTCTTCATCAGCAGGAGCCGACGATGGCGGCAGTGGTCGCGAGGCCTCTCGCAGCCTCTACAGCACACCAAATCGGGAGTTGCGCTAATGAATAATCGTGGATGGTTGGCGCTGCTGGCTCTGGGTGTTCTGGCCCTGCTGGCGCTGGATTCCTTCTTTATTGTGAACCAGGCCGAAAAGGCGGTGCTCAAACAGTTCAGCCGGATCGACAAGGCCGACGTGGAGCCGGGCATTTATTTTAAATGGCCACTGGTGGAAGAGGTGGTACGGGTAGATGGTCGTGCCCTGGTGTACGACGTGCCCACCCAGTCTTTCCTCACGGCCGAAAAGAAATTGCTCAACGTGGATGCCTTTGTGGTCTGGCGTATCAACAATGTGCAGCGCTACATCGTCAGTGTGGGTGGCGGCTCTTCCAATGCCCAGGTAATGGAAGGGCGGGCCCGCCAGTTGCTGGACCCGCGGGTCAACGAGGCGTTGCGTAACGAGTTTGCCTCACGCACCGTATTCCAGGTTGTCGCTGGTGAAAGCGATGTGGAGAAACTGGAAGGTGACACGGCCGTACTGCGCGATCCGGTAACTGGTGAAATGACCGAGGTGCCGAGGGATCAGCTGGACGAGTCCATTATCCGTGAAGCCGAGGCCGAAGCCTCCACGGACAAGGTGGATCCCCGGAAAATGGCCAGCGATCAGCGCGAAGCGCTGATGGATCAGGTTCGTGCCAAAGTGAACGAATCCACCATGGAAGACCTGGGTATCGAAGTGGTGGATATCCGTGTCAAGCAGGTGGACTGGCCCGATCAGGTCCGTGGCCGGGTGTTTGATCGTATGCGCGCCGAGCGTCAGCGTGATGCGGCAGCCCACCGTTCCCAGGGCCGTGAGGAAGCGGAGAAAATCCGCGCCGGTGCGGATCGTCAGCGTAGTGAAATCCTTGCTGAAGCCTACCGCAAGGCTCAGGCCACTCGCGGTGAGGGTGACGCTCAGGCCGCTGCCACTTATGCCCAGGCCTACAATCAGGACAAGGAGTTCTTCCGCTTCTATCGCAGCCTCCAGGCCTACAAGGAGAGCTTCAAGGACAAGGAAGATGTGCTGATCCTGGAGCCGGATGGCGAGTTCTTCCGCTATCTGAAGGGGGCCAAGGGCACGCAGCCCTAAGCCCATTCTGAAAAGCCCTGTCGACCCGGTCGGCAGGGCTTTTTTGTGACTCCAGGGAAGAGGGCGTTAACCTGTCCGCCGCCGGGAGACCGTGGTAGAATGCTGCAACCGGGGGCCGAGGCTCCCGGTTTTTTTGTGGCTGTCTGGCAGGAACAATGGACTTCAGCTTATTGATCAAGGCCCTGTGCCTGGTATTGGTGATCGAGGGCATTCCGCTGTTTCTGGCGCCTAATCGTGCGCGTGAGGCGGCCTTGCAGGTTGCCCGCATGCCCGGGCGCTCACTGAGAATTCTGGGGCTGGTGCTGATGATACTGGGTGCCGGCCTGCTACTACTGATGCGGTCGTAAATGATGAACCAGGAAGAACAGTGGCTACTGCCCGACGGGGTAGAAGAGGTTCTCCCGGGCCGAGCCCGGGCCATTGAGCAATTACGTCGTCAGACGCTGGATCTGTACCAGTGCTGGGGCTATGAACTGGTTTTTCCGCCGCTGATCGAATTTCTCGAATCCCTCCTCAACGGCGCTGGCCGTGACCTGGAACGGGAAACCTTCAAGATCACTGATCAGCTGACTGGCCGTCTGATGGGCGTGCGTGCGGATATAACCCCTCAGGTGGCGCGCATGGATGCCCACAGCCTGCGCCGTTCGGCCCCCTCCCGCCTGTGTTACTGCTCCAGTGCCTTGCGCACCCGCCCGGCGGTGGCCGGCGCTACCCGGCTGCCCTACCAGCTGGGGGTGGAGCTGTTCGGCCATGCCGGCAGCGACAGCGATCTGGAAGTGATGACCCTGCTGCTGGATACCCTGGCCCTGGCTGGCGTAGCCAATGAAGTGGTGCTGGATCTGGGGCACGTGGGACTGTTCCGCGGGCTGCTGGATGCCTGTGATTTGAGTGATGCCGAGCAAGGCCAGCTGGAAGACATTTATGTCCGCAAGGCGCGGGTAGAGCTGGATAGTTTTTTGGCGGAGCGCAATCTGCCTGCGCCGGCAGCTAGTGCCCTGGCGTCCCTGCCCTGGCTGGCTGGTGGCATCGGCATTCTTGATGAGGCCCGCACCTTGCTAGGCGATTTCCCCGGCGCTCTGGCGGCGCTGGATGAGCTCTCGGTGCTTGCCGGGGTCCTGGACTCCCGTGGCGTGCAGTTGCACCTGGATCTGGGTGAGCTGCGTGGCTATCACTACCACACCGGCTGTGTTTTCGCCGCCTACCTGCCCGGCGAGAGTGAGCCTGTGGCCAAGGGCGGTCGTTATGATCACATCGGTGAGGTGTTTGGCCGTGCCCGTCCGGCTACCGGTTTCAGCGCCGATCTGAAGATGCTGGCGGCGCGTACCGAAGCGGCCGCGCTCAATGGCATCCTGGCGGAAGGTTCCCTGCAGGATGCCGACTTTGCCGCTCGGGTGGCCGAGTTGCGTGATGCGGGCGAGCGGGTGGTGCTGGCGTTGACCGGGGCCGATAATGATCCCCGGGAGCTGGGATGTCAGCGCAAGCTGGTGCAGGAAGGTGGTCACTGGGTGATCCAGGATATTTTCTAGACCGGACACTTCCCAGGGAAGTCTCCGTAACAACCCCCGGGTCGGGAATCGCTGACTTGGGGTGAATCAAACTGTGCGCGAAGCGTGTCGCGTACAAGCGTTCAATCAACAGGCAGCAAGCAATCATGGGTAAGAACGTAGTCATTCTCGGCACCCAGTGGGGTGATGAAGGCAAGGGCAAGATCGTCGATCTGCTTACGGATCAGGCCTCTCTGGTGGCCCGCTTTCAGGGCGGTCATAACGCCGGCCATACCCTGGTGATCGACGGCAAGAAAACCGTCCTGCACCTGATTCCTTCCGGCATTCTGCGCAATGACGTTCAGTGTCTGATTGGCAATGGTGTGGTGCTGGCCCTGGATGCCCTGCTCAAGGAAATCGGTGGCCTGGAAGAACAGGGTGTGCCGGTCCGTGAGCGTCTGCGCCTTTCTGCGTCCTGCCCGTTGATCCTGCCGGTTCATGTGGCGCTGGATCAGGCTCGCGAAGCCGCCCGTGGCAACAAGAAGATCGGCACCACCGGTCGTGGCATCGGCCCGGCCTACGAAGATAAAGTGGCCCGTCGCGGCCTGCGTCTTGGTGATGTCTACTCCCGTGAACGCTTTGCCGCCAAGCTCGGCGAAGTGATGGATTATCACAACTTTGTGCTGCGCAGTTACTACAATGCCGAGCCGGTGGACTTCCAGAAAACCCTGGATGAGACCCTGGCCATGGGCGAGGAAGTCCGCAGCATGGTCACCGACGTGACCACTGTGCTCCACGGTGCCCGTGAGCGTAATGAGAACATCATGTTCGAGGGCGCCCAGGGCACCCTGCTGGATATCGACCACGGCACCTATCCCTATGTGACCAGCTCCAACACCACCGCTGGCGGCGCCGCCACCGGCACCGGTTTTGGCCCGCTGTATCTGGACTATGTACTGGGCATCACCAAGGCCTACACCACCCGGGTGGGTAGCGGTCCTTTCCCTACCGAGCTGTTCGACGAAAACGGCCGTTACCTGGCAGAGAAAGGTCACGAGTTCGGTTCCACCACCGGCCGTGCCCGTCGTTGCGGCTGGTTTGATGCAGTGGCCCTGAAGCGCTCCATCCAGATCAACTCCATCACCGGTCTGTGTCTGACCAAGCTGGACGTGCTGGATGGTCTGGAAGAAGTGAATATCTGTATCGGTTATCAGGACGCGGAAGGCAACTCTCTGACCTGTGCCTGGGATGCGGATAGCTACGAAGAAGTGAAGCCGGTCTACGAAAGCCTGCCCGGCTGGACTGAATCCACCCTGGGCGCCAAATCCGTGGACGAGCTGCCGGCCAATGCCGTGGCTTACCTGAAGCGGATTGAGGAAGTGACCGGAGCGCCCATCGATATCATTTCCACCGGCCCGGATCGTGTGGAAACCATTATCAAGCGCCACCCGTTCGCCTGAACAGGCTTCCTGTTCGATAAACAAAAACGCCCCGGCATGCCGGGGCGTTTTTGTTGGTGCCTGCGGAAACTTATTCCGCCGCGTTGGGGGTGTAAAGCCACAACATGTTGTTGACGTGGTTGCCGGAGTCCTCGCCGATCAGCAGGCGACCATCGTTCATGACGAACAAATTGTCCGGCTGCGCGATGTTGTCTACAGAGCACTTGTCGCCGGTGGCTCCACCGTCATATGGCCCGCCTACTATTGCCGGTTCCATGCGGCTGACGTTGAAATCCGTTTCCAGATCAAACCGGTAAACGATGCCGCAGCGGTTGGCGTCGATGGCAATGTCGCCTGTCCCATCAGCCATGGAGCCGGCCACGTCGGCCATGGCCACATACATGTAGGGCACCTCACCGCTGGCTGCGCCGGCGGGGTTGATGTTGATCCCTTCCATTTTGTTGAACTCGGTGGTCGCCCCCATGGCCATGGCAACCGCGTTGGTTTCCAGGAAGGCGATAGGGTCAAGAGCGCTATTGTCTCCGCCAGCCACATAGGCAGCGGCATAGTCGTCCACTTGCTGCTGGGAAATGTAATTGGTGTCCCCTTCAACGAAGTCGTTTTCGTCCAGGCCATCGAAGGAGCGGATCAAGGTTTCGATCGTGGCGTTGTCGGATTTGCCGAGTTCGATCCAGGTGATGTCAAAGCCGGTGGTGGCATTGTCAGTGCCGGCATCCTGGGTCACTTTGGCTGCATACAGTGTGCCCGCTGACAGGTTCTGAGCGTCATCGGCGACAAACTTGAAAAAGCCCTGGGAGCCGCCGTCGGAGGTCAGGTAGACGGTTTTCTCATCGGGCATGATGATGGCATTTTCATGGGCCATACGGCCGGTGGTGAAGTGTTTCACCGGTTGCGGTGTGCCGGTGGGTGCCGTCAGTTCAACGATATACCCGTAGTCATAGGGGTTGGGGAAGGTGCCATCCAGATAGGTCTGGATGTTCTTTACATCGTTGTAACTGGGGTAACCGCCGGCCCCAGCCTGGTTCCACTGTGCCGTGGCTGATACCTCGGAAGCCATGTAGTTTTCCTCCGAGGTGAGTGGTGTACCCCAGGGAGATACACTGCCGAAGCAATTGATCATGGTGCCGTTCACACCACTGAAGTCCACATTGAGGGCGCCATTCACGGTCCAGCCGTCGTCGGTCTTGCTGAGGGCCAGTCGGGAAACGCCGCCGGGGCGATCTTCCCAGGCAGTGAAAAGATAGCCGCTGTTCTCGCCGTCGGCGATCCAGGCGTTGAAGTCCGGATCGTTGGACTGCAGAACGGAAGCCTCATTTTTGTCCAGCACTGTGATATGACCGAGACCGAAGGGCAGATCTCCACGGTAGTTGTAACCTTCGCGGCCGAGTACCTGGTAGCTGCCCAGAGCCATGCGGGTGGTTTCCGCATCGCTGCTGGTGGGGTCGGGAACGGTGATCGGTGTAATGCCTGCAGGCAGCTCGTTGATGTTGGCACCAACCCAGGCGCCGATAGCGGCCTTGTTCTCTGCATCCGGGAGAGAGTCTGCCGGGTGCTGGATGTTAAAGAAGGCATCGCCTTCCTCGGTCACTTCCAGGCCGGTCAGTTCGGCGCCCAACGGAATGGTGGCCAAGCGGGTCAAGGGAAGGGTCGCAGATTGTTCGCCGCCGTTACTGGGGTTGTTGTCATTGTCGCTGTCGCCACCGCAGGCCGCCAGCAAGGAAGTGGCAGCAATGGCGATAGCCAGCTGTGTTTTGCGTGTATTGATAGTCATGGTTTTCCCACCAGTTGTCGAATGAACTCAAGGGTGGGAAAAGCCTAGGACTCAAACTATGAAGTTTTATGTCGATGAAAATAACATTAAATGACAATGCACTTCGCGCCCTCTCGTATTCGACGCTGGGGCGGGTTGTCAGGGGTGGCGGGCGAGCTTCTCCTGGTTTCTGGGCGGTTGCCAGTCCATGCGCAAATCCCATTGGAAGAAGCGGAATTCCGCTGGCAGAGGCGGCTCGCTTTCATCCACTTCGGTAAACACATTCCTGGCGGGTAGCCAGGTGGCATCACGGCCGTGAATGTAGCTTTGATGGCGCACGATATGGGTATAGGCCTTGTTTAGTTTCAGGGCCCTTTCCCGGGAGGGTGTGATCAGAGTATAGACATCGGCATTGGCAATGGCCTCTTCGTTCAGGCTGCCGTCCGCACGGTACCACTTGTCCACCATTTCCGGATTTTCCCGGAACTCACTGCCGCCACCGGCACGTTTCAGGTAGTTGCGAATTTCGCCGCCAGGTTCACTGATGTTGGCAGCATCCGGCATGCCTTGCAGGTCGATGTAACCCCAGCCCTCGGCGCCATCTACCTTGCGGGCCAAAGCGAAAGTCTGGTCAATGGTGACGCCCACTGCGGCATGGCATCCCATACAGAAAAGGTTTTCTTCATGGCTTTGCGGGCGCAGGCGGCCATCATAGTCTTCAATAAACCCCTGCATTACCCAGCCCATGCCGTTTTCCATGCCTTTCTCGTGAAGGTTGACGAACGTTGGCAGCAGTCCCCGGTGCTTGTCCTTTCGTTCGCGATCATAACGGCTGCGAACATCATGGTTTTCCAGTGCCCGGATCTTGCGCATGTAGCGCAGTTCTTTCATGCGTGGTGGCACGCCAATCACATCATGCTCATCAATGCCCACATAGCGCACCGTATGCATGAGTTCGGCGCCTTGCGGATATTGTTGAAAAGCGATTTCAATGTTGCGGGCATCGCCCAGATAATGCTGGCGTTTTTTCAGAGTACGGGCGATGCCTGACACGCGACCGTCGCCATTCAGGTCGGTGTTGAGGCGGGTTTCATCGGTGGCAGGAATTGACATGCTGTCGTGTTGCTTGATCGCCATTTCCAGCAGCGTCAGATTGAGTAGATAAAGTTCGCGTTGGTAGCTGCCGTCGATTTCCCGGAAGGCGGCGGGTAGTCGTATCACCGCGTCATCGGTTGAGCCATTGGTTGGCCAGAAGGTGCCGGGGAAAGGCTTGTAGTTAAAGGCAACCCAGTGGCTGCCGTCGCGGGCCAGCCCCTGCTTATCAAAGGCACCGGCGGCCAGGTGGTAATTATCCAGATCGGGGGTGAAGCCCTCCCAGCCCTGTTTTTCAAGGCGTGGCGCCAAGTCACTGTAATTGTCCTGGTTGATGTAGGTGAGGATCTGATCGTCGCTAATGCTTGCCTGCCAGTCGCGTCGATCCACGAACAGGTTGTCCCAGTGATTGGTGACGCCTACATCAGAAAATAGATAACCGCCTTGCAGATGTCCGTCATCAAGCTGATTCATTCTTGCCGCTTTGTCCCGGTCGTAATTCTGATGACAGGTGTAGCAGGGATTGTGCTCTGCTTCGGTTTTTGTATAGCACTGTGGCGGGATGGGTGCCTCCAGGTTGCCGATGCGTTCGTCAGTGACGGGCGTGCGCGACTCGGTATCAACGGGCGGTAGCAGGGCGTTGTCGGTATCCCCGTCGCAACCGTGCAGCGGCAGGGTGGCAAGGCCGAGAAGTAGCAGGGCTGGGACGGTGTATTGAGTCATGTTGTTTCCTGTTGATCGGGGACGCCCGCAGCCTAGTCAGTGGCAATGACAGGAAAGTGACAACACTGGAGTTGTGGCAGCAATAAAGATGTAGGGAGAGTGAGATCAGGCTGACATGAAAGAGCGGTTTACTGGCGGACAGACAGGGTGATTCCCTGGAGTCTGTTCGGGATTTGCCGGGGGCGCGAGGAGAGTGTCCAGGGGCTGTTCAGTTGTTCCCGGTGCCGGGTTACTTCCGGCGCCGGGTAATGATGATCAGTGCCACGGTGATACCGATGACGGCCGCCGGAAACACCAGCAGGTAGCGTTTTCGGTTGGCTTCTTTCTCCCGCTGGGCGTCGGCCTGCTGGATGGTGGGATGCTTGCTGGTGGCGTCGTTGTCGGCGTAGGTGGCAACCGGGGCCAGAAACAGGCCGGTGGCCAGTACCAATGCGGCGATCATGGAGCGGAGAATAGTCATGGCTTTCTGCACCCTGGCTCTGTGGAGACTGGTGGTGTCTGGCCTGAAACGAAAAAGGGCCCCCGTCTGGGAGCCCTTTGAATTGGTGCCGAGGAGAGGACTTGAACCTCCACGGGGTTGCCCCCACTAGCACCTGAAGCTAGCGTGTCTACCAATTTCACCACCTCGGCGTTTCGTGCTGTACCAGACCCTTGTAGATAAGGTAAAGTTTCTTACCGTTTCCGGCCGGTTCATCGCGAAAGCGCGTGCATTCTAGTATATGATGGCCGGATGTCAAACCCTCTTTCCGAAAAAAATTTAATGCCCCCTAAAAAACGTTACCGCGACCCCCATGCCGATCGTGAGGCCGAAAATTACGAAAACCCCGTCCCCAGCCGGGAGCTGATCCTGGAAGTGCTCAACGACCATGGCAAGCCCATGGAGTTCGAGCAGATCGCCTCCCTGCTGGAGGTTGATGAGGACGGTGAAGTCGGGCTCGAGCGCCGCTTGAAGGCCATGCTGCGTGATGCCCAGTTGGTGCAGAATCGCAATGGCAAGTTGGGTGTTGTGTCCCGAATGGACCTGATTCCCGGACGCGTGCAAGGCCACAAGGATGGCTTCGGCTTCCTGATTCCCGATGACAAGGCCCAGAGTGACCTGTTTCTCGGCCCGCGCCAGATGGAAAAGGTCATGGACGGGGATCGGGTGCTGGTCAGCGATGCCGGCTACAACCGCTTCGGCAAGAAAGAAGCCCGTATCGTGGAGATTACCGAGCGGGTTGCCACCGAAGTGGTGGGCCGCTATCGCCGTGAAGCCGGTATCAGCTTTGTGGAGCCGGAAAATCGCCGCATCACCAAGGAAGTGCTGGTTGAGGACAAGAACGGCCTGAAGCCAAATCCTGGCGACCATGTCCGCGCCATCATTACCCAGTACCCCAGCCGCGACCACCATGTGTTGGTGCGCCTTGAAGAAATCATTGCCACCCCGGATCAGGCCGGCATGGAAATCGAGGTGGCCCTGCGCCGTTTCGAGATTCCCCATGTCTGGCCGGACGGCGTGGAAGCCGACGCCGAGCGTTTTGGTGCCGGTGTGCCCCACAAGGCCAAAGCCCATCGGGTGGATCTGCGTGATCTGCCGCTGGTCACCATCGATGACGAAACCGCCCGGGATTTCGACGATGCGGTCTATGTGGAGCGCCGTCCCCGTGGTGGTTGGCGCCTGATCGTCGCCATTGCCGATGTCAGCCACTATGTGTCACCGGGTTCCGCCTTGGATCGGGAAGCGGCCACCCGTGGCAACTCGGTCTACTTCCCCAACCGGGTAGTGCCGATGCTGCCGGAAGCCCTGTCCAACGGCCTTTGCTCGCTCAATCCCCATGTGGATCGGCTGTGTCTCTATTGCGACATGAGGATTTCCGCCAACGGTCGCCTGACCGGGTTTGTCTTCCGTGAAGGGGTGATGCGCTCGCGGCACCGCCTGACCTACAACAAGGTCGGCGCCATGATCGAGGAGCCGGATTCCCAATTGGCCCAGGACACCGTGGCCAGCCTGGATGATGAATCTCTGGACATGATCTGGTCGTTCCACGAAATGTTCCTGGCACTGCGCAAGCGCCGTGCGGAGCGGGGCGCCATCGATTTCGACAGCGATGACACCCGCATCATTTACGATGAAAACCAGAAAATTCAGGCGATTGTGCCGGTGACCCGCAACGTGGCGCATATCATGATCGAGGAGGCCATGCTGGCCGCCAACATCTGCTCCGCCAAGCTGCTGGAAAAGGCCGGTGTACCGGCCCTGTTCCGTAACCACGAGCCGCCCAAGGAAGAGCGACTGAGCAAGTTGCAGCAATTCCTCGGTGGCCTGGGGTTGAGCCTGGGTTGGTCGGAAGGGGCTCCCAGCCCCCATGTCTATCAGGATCTGCGCGAGCAGATCCTGGAGCGCCCGGATCGCAACGTGATCCAGACCATGATGCTGCGCTCGATGACCCAGGCCAAATACGAAGCGGAGAACAAGGGGCACTTCGGGCTGGCCTACAAGGCCTATACCCACTTCACCTCGCCGATTCGCCGTTACCCGGACTTGCTGGTGCACCGGGCCATTCGCTTCCTGATCCGTAGCGAGGCTGTGCCCAATCACGTAGATAATCCGGGTAAGTTGCCGAAGATTCCCAGCGAGAAAATCATCCCCTACAGCCAGGCGGACATGGTGGCTATCGGTGAGCAGTGCTCCATGACTGAGCGCCGGGCGGACGATGCCACCCGCGATGTGGTGTCCTGGCTCAAATGCCAGTTCATGGAGTCGCACATCGGAGATGTGTTTGAGGGCGTTATCAGTGGTGTGGCCAACTTTGGCCTCTTTGTGCAGCTCAACGAGCTGCACATTGATGGTCTGGTGCACGTGGCCAACCTGGATAGTGACTACTACCACTTCGATGAGGTCAATTTGACCCTCACCGGGGAAAGCAGTGGCCGTAAATTTGGGCTCGGCGACGGTGTCACCGTGCGTGTGGCTGCGGTGCATACCGAAGAGCGCAAGATTGATCTGCAACTGGAATCCTCCACCCCGTCTGGCAGGGGCCGGCCCAAGGGTGGCAGCAAGAAGGCGAGTGGCGGTAACCGCAGAGGCGGCAACAGTGAACGGGAAAAGTTGGCCAAGGGCGATATCCCCAAGCCCAAGGCCAAACGCAAGGGCCCGCCGCGTGGCAAGAAGGCGGCCCGGCGTAGTAGCAAGAGCTAGGCCTCCTGTAGAGCTTGTCTGCAAGCGAATGAACCACGCTGCGTAGCGGGGGCGCTTGCAGGCATACCCGCGGGGTACAGAGAGCTCCTACATCCAATATTTGCCCGGTCGTGTTACGTGCGGGCGTGATGCGTGCAGGCGTTATCATGAGCAAACCCCAGAAACCCTTGATGTATTCCGGCTTCCACGCGGTGGAAGCCCTGTTGCGGCATCGCCCTGAGGCGGTGTTGGAGCTGTTCGTGCAGGACAGCCGTGCGGAACGGGAGGAGCCGCGGCTGGCGGCCATGATCCAGTCCGCCCGGGATTTCGGTATCGCGGTGCAGCGCGCCCGTCGGGAAGTCCTGGAAAAACACGCCGGTCCTCAGCATCAGGGCATCGTGGCCCGGGCAAGGCCGCGTAAACCGGGTGATGAAAGCGGTCTGCTGAAGTGGCTGGACGGTAAACCCGCGCGGCCCTGGCTACTGATTCTGGAGAACGTGACTGACCCTCATAACCTGGGGGCCTGCCTGCGCAGTGCCGATGCGGCTGGCGTGGATGCGGTGATCGTACCGCGTCGCAACGCCGCCGGGCTCACCCCGGTGGCCTGCCGCACAGCGGTGGGGGCGGCAGAGAGTCTGGCCTATTACGAAGTGGGCAATCTGGCCAGCCTGCTGGATCAGCTTCGTGAAAGAGGTGTCTGGGTGGTAGGCACCGCGCTCGAGGAGCGCAGCGAGTCCTTGTTTACGTTCCAGGCCCCGGATGCCCTGGCCGTCGTGATGGGGGCGGAAGGCGCCGGCCTGAAGCGGCTGACCCGGGACAAGTGCGACCAGCTACTGGAAATTCCCATGGCTGGCGAAGTGCAGAGCCTGAATGTGTCCGTGGCGACGGGGGTGATGTTGTTCCATGTGCGGGCGCAAAGAAGAGCAATTGACAGTTGATAATTGATAGCTCGCGCTCTGGGCTGATCTGATTCTTCAACGTAAGAGGCCGCGCTCATTGTCTGGGCGCGGCCTCTTACGTTGAAGAATCGATGGCGCTGCCCCGCGCCGTTGTCAATTATCAACTATCAATTATCAACTGCCTTTCACCGCAGTTCGGCCTGGTTGACGACGGTTTGCCGCTCCAGGGTGGGCAGTGGCAGTTGGGGGCGGCGGGCGGAGAGTTCCCGCTGGATGCGCACGTTGTCCTCCAGCAGTATCTCCGGGATCTCCTTGTCATGGTTGTCCGGCAAGATGCCCGGGGCGCTCAGGGCCTTGTCGGCCAGTTGCTGGCCGGGCAGTGGCGCCAATGGAAAACTGACATGGGTGGTACGGTTGAAACGGATCGGTTCCCGGTATTTGGGCTGTACATAGCCGTGGGCATTGCGCACGGCGGTATCCAGATCCTCCGGGCCGGTGACATGGTGCCAGTCGTTGGGTGTGCTGGGCCGGGGCGGGGTAATGGACTCACCGCGGGACAGCCTGGCGGTCAGGCGAGTTTTGCGTTGCTGCCAGGCCAGCAAGTCGGTGACGAACTGGTCCTGACGGCGGTAGTTCTGGATGTCCGGGCGTGGCCCCAGGGCCTGCTCAAGAGCCTGCTGCTGACCTTGGCTCAGCCCGTTGTCACCGGCCGCCGACGTGGCCGCTGGCAACATCGGGCCCAGCAGGGCAAGAAAGGCAATAAAGCGGATCAGGGTCATGATGTGCTCCGGGGCTCCTCTCCTTCGTGTCTCCGGCGGCGCTAGGGGGAACTGTCGCAGCCGCTGCTCAAACAGCTTTCCACTTCAATGATGCCAGTGGTCAGCACAGGCTCATTGTTCAGATCCAGATAGAGCATCAGGTTGCCGTTGCGGGATATCTCGACGATGGCATTGGGATTGCTGGCCAGCAGGGTGGCCAGGTCTGCCTTGCGCTCTTCGTTAAACAGGTTTCGGTAAAGCTGTTCGGTGAGCAGATTTCTGGCGTCACCGCCGTCGTTCAGTCCGTCCAGTTGCATGCCGACAATGGTCATGGGCAGCACCAGGGGGGTGTCGGAGCCAGCATTGCCGAGCAGGGTACGGATATGCTCCCCCGACAGGGAGTTGCCGGGCAGGGCGGGCAGGCCAAAGCTCTGCGAGGTAGACCGGTCGTACCAGGTTCGGTTGCGCTGATAATCAATGGGGCTCAGGCGCTCGGTGCGTGCCAGGGCGCTGTCCAGGGTTTCCGGCTGATCAATCACGGTGGGGTCACTGCTGGCCACCGGCTCTGGCTGATAATCCTGGGGGCAGGCTGCCTGATGGGCTGCCTGATCGCGATTGGCCTGCTTGTACTGCATGACCTGCAGCAGGAAGTCCGAGTAATCCGGGTAATCTTCCAGTGCCGGTTTGTCCGGTACGATCACTGGGCTGCCACAGGGCGGCGGGGCCGATTCCCGCGCAGACAGGGGGCTCAGCATGCAGATGCTGCACAGGCCGAGGGCCAGAGCTCTGAGTTTCATGGTCGTATCCCGTTCTTGTTGTTTTCCCCTTTTATTTCAGGGATTTAGGGTTAACGACGCTTCTTGTAAGCGTTTGTAGCGTTTGGTTTCTACTGAGGATACGTCCGTCTTTGCCGGATGTCAACGGATATACCTTGAGGAGAGGGCGTGCTATGGGATAGAATCGCGCGCTTCCTGCGTCCGACAGGGATTAACTGTCGGGCAGGTCTCCTTGCTTCACCGTCACGCCTATGCGGATGGGAAGCTGAATTGATGCCGTGAGGTATCGCAACCGTAAGGAGCTAATATGCGTCATTACGAAGTTGTGTTCCTGGTTCATCCGGACCAGAGCGAACAGGTGCCGGCCATGATCGAGCGTTACAGCGCGATCGTGACTGATGGTAAGGGCACTATCCACCGTCTTGAAGATTGGGGCCGTCGTCAGCTGGCGTACCCGATCAACAAGATCCACAAAGCCCACTACGTGATGCTGAACATCGAATGTGACGGCGAAACCCTGGGCGAGCTGGAAAACACTTTCCGCTTTAACGATGCCGTAATCCGTCACCTCGTAATTCGTTGCGACAAGGCGGCCACCGAGCCGTCCCCGCTAGCCAAGAATGACGAGAAGGAGGGGGCTGCCAGCTGATTTTGGAAAGCAATCGCTGCGAACTCACCGGTGTGATCGTCACTTTGGAAAAAGTGGCACTGACGCCGGCAGGGGTGCCGCGCCAACGCCTTTGGCTGGAGCATCGCTCCCGACAACTGGAAGATGGCCATCCCCGTGAAGTCCAGGCCCGCATTGCCGTAATACTGGCAGGCGGGATGACCCGACAGGCCCAGGGCCTGAGAGAGGGTCAGCGCATCAAGGTTACCGGTTGCCTGAGTCGTGCCGGTTACAAAGGTGACGCCCGGGACCGTTTGCAACTGATTGCCCAGACGCTGGACACCCTCAACCAGGATTAAACAGGAGATTATCCAATGGCCCGTTTTTATCGCCGCCGCAAGTTCTGCCGCTTTACCGCGGAAGGTGTTGAGTACATCGATTACAAAGATCTCGACACCCTGAAAGCCTACATCACCGAAACCGGCAAAATCGTGCCCAGCCGTATCACCGGCACCAAGGCACGCTACCAGCGTCAGCTGGCCTCTGCTATCAAGCAGGCCCGCTTCCTGGCGCTGCTGCCGTACACTGACAGCCACGACAATTAAGCCGAGGGGACCATCATGCAAGTGATCCTGCTGGAAACGATCAAGAACCTGGGCGACCTGGGTG
>Ga0114904_1000052_pt1 | contig 67754 bp, 57 predicted proteins | sample MalvirDeepMed_s6_FD_83498 | JGI IMG/M metagenome (GOLD analysis project Ga0114904, IMG submission 83498) | Marine viral communities from the Global Malaspina Expedition - Malaspina viral metaG DeepMed_s6 | ecosystem: Environmental > Aquatic > Marine > Oceanic | place: Mediterranean Sea... | reverse complement strand
TCCCGGTGCACGATGCCCTGCGCGTGGGTCGCCACCAGCCCCTCGAGCACGCGATGCGCAACGATCAGCAGCGCGCGATCCTCAAGCCGGCGCTGCTCCATCAGGTCGCTGAGCGAGATGCCGTCGACGTAATCCATCACGAGGAAGACGTGGCCGTCATCCGAGCGCGAGCAGTCGGAGTAGCGCACCACCGCGTCGTTGAGGATGCTGCGCATCTGCTCTTCGCGCTTCATCAGCTCGACATATTCGGACTGGCCCGAGAACCGCGCGTTGAGCGCCTTGATCGCCACGTTGCGTTCCGAGATCTGGTTGCGGGCGAGATAGACCTCGCCGGTGCCGCCACGTCCGAGCACGCCCTGCACCTCGTAGGTGTTGTTGAGCACCTGGCCCCTGGAAAAGATGTCCGTCGCGAGCGGGTCCTTGAGCACGAGCAGTCCCCCGTGGCCGGCGAGCGCCAAAGCGGTCGATTTTAAAGCGAAATTAGGTTAGTCTGAGAGCATAATTCGAGACCGATTATTTCATTACCGGCGGTGCCGGGCAATATTATTTGCCGGAGATACTCAGAGATGGCCAATCGCGGCTCGCAGGAGACGATAAAGCGCAAGGAGCTTGTCGGAAAGCTCAACCCGACGTGTCTCAAGGCCTTTTCCGAGGCCGCGCAGGCCGCGAAACGGCGCGGCAACCCGTATGTGGAACTCGTTCACTTCGTCACGGCGCTCGCTGATACCGAGTATTCGGATGTTGCGATTCTTCTCGATTCCGCAGGGGTCGACCGGCACCGCTTCGACGGCGACATCCTGAAGGCGACCGACGCGCTGCCGCATGGCTCAAGCGCCGTCGAGGAGTTCTCCGACCACATCTTCCGCGCCATCCAGGAGGCCTGGAGCCTCGCGACGCTCGACTACGGCGACGACACGGTGCGCTCGGCCTACCTGCTGATCGCGGCGCTGAAGGTGCCGGTGCTCGAGGGGCTGCTCTACAAGATCAGCCTCGAGTTCGACAGGATCGACCCCAACGCCATGGCGGGCGCGCTCGACACGCTGCTGGTCGACAGCATCGAGCGCCCCGCCACCGCGCCCGAGGAGGCGCCCAAGGCCAAGCCCGCGCCCGGCGGCAAGTCGGCGCTGGCGCAATATGCCACCAACCTCACCGAGCGCGCCAAGGCGGGCAAGATGGACCCGGTGGTGGGCCGCGATCCCGAGATCCGGCAGATCGTCGACATCCTGCTCCGGCGCAAGCAGAACAACCCGATCCTCACCGGCGAGGCCGGGGTCGGCAAGACCGCGGTGGTCGAGGGCTTCGCCCAGCGGTTGGCGCGTGGCGACGTGCCGCCGCAGCTGCGAAATGTCGATCTGCACATGCTCGATATCGGCCTGATGCAGGCCGGGGCCTCGGTGAAGGGCGAGTTCGAGAAACGCCTCAAGGCGGTGATCGAGGAGGTGCAGAGCTCGGACACGCCGGTGATCCTGTTCATCGACGAAGCCCATACCCTGATCGGGGCGGGCGGTGCCGCGGGCACCGGCGATGCCGCCAACCTGCTCAAGCCGCCGCTGGCGCGCGGCGAGCTGCGCACCATCGCGGCCACCACATGGGCCGAGTACAAGCAGCATATCGAGCCCGACCCGGCGCTGACCCGACGCTTCCAGACGGTGAGCATCGACGAGCCGGACGAGGAGAAGGCGGTGCTGATGTGCCGGGGCGTGGCCGGGGTGCTCGAGAAGCACCACAAGGTCGAGTTGCTGGACGAGAGCATCGAGGCGGCGGTGAAGCTGTCGCATCGCTACATCCCCGCGCGGCAGCTGCCTGACAAGGCGATCAGCCTGCTCGACACCGCGTGCGCCCGCGTCGCGGTGAGCCAGCACGCCACCCCTGCCGAGGTCGAGGATTGCGAGCGGCGGGTGGCGGCGCTCGAGATCGAGGCCGGCATCATCGAGCGCGAGGAAGCCATCGGCATCGAGGTCGAGGCCCGCGCCGCCGAGGTGGCGGCCCCGCTTGCCGATGCCCGGGCCTGTCTGGGTCGCGCCAACGCCCGCTGGGAGGAGGAAAAGGCCATCGTAGCCGAGATCCTCGACCTGCGTGCCCGGCTGCGCGGCGCCGGGGCCACGCTCGACGAGACCGGTGAGATCGGCGACGCGCCACCGCCCGAGTGTGAGGTGGCCGAAGGCGACGTGGCGGTGGCCGAGGCCCCGGTTCAGGCCGAGGTGGTGACCGAGAGCTTCGACCGCGCTGCCGCGCTCGACAGCCTGCGCGAGCGCATGGCGGCGCTGAGCGCGGCGCAGGGCGAGACGCCGCTGATCCTGCCGGCGGTGGATGCCGTGGCGGTGGCCGCGGTGGTGCAGGACTGGACCGGCATTCCCATGGGGCGGATGCTGGCAAGCCAGACCGAGCGCGCGCTGTCGCTGGCGCGCACCCTCGCCGAGCGGGTGGTCGGGCAGGACCACGCCATGGAGATGATCGCCAACCGCATCCAGACCTCCGCCGCCGGGCTCAAGGCGCCCGAGAAGCCGGTGGGCGTGTTCCTGCTGTGCGGCCCCTCGGGCGTTGGCAAGACAGAGACCGCGCTGGCGCTGGCTGAGTTGATGTATGGCGGCGAGGACAACCTCATCTCGATCAACATGAGCGAGTACCAGGAGGCCCACACAGTCTCGACCCTGAAGGGCGCGCCTCCGGGTTATGTCGGCTATGGCAAGGGCGGTGTATTGACCGAGGCGGTGCGGCGCCGGCCCTATTCGGTGGTGCTGCTCGATGAGGTCGAGAAGGCGCATCCCGATGTGCACGAGATCTTCTTTCAGGTCTTCGACAAGGGCATGATGGATGACAGCGAGGGGCGCCGGATCGACTTCAAGAACACGCTGATCCTGCTGACCTCGAATGTCGGCTCGGACGAGATCATGCGCCTGACAAAGGACGGCACCGAGGCGGTCGAGGAGCAGGTGCTCTCGGACGCACTGCGCACGCCGCTGCTTGGCGTGTTCCCGGCGGCGCTGCTGGGGCGGGTGGTGACAATCCCGTATTACCCGCTCTCGGACACGATGATCGAGGCCATCGCCGGCCACAAGCTGCGCGGCGTCGCCAAGCGGCTGGGCGAGGGCTATGGCGCCGAGCTGGTCATGGGCGAGGGCGCGATGCAGGTGATCAAGGACCGCTGCACCGAGATCGAAAGCGGCGGACGGATGATCGATGCCATCCTGACCAACACGCTCCTGCCCGAACTGAGCCGGCGGATCCTGTCGTATCAGCTCGAGAAGAAAGCGCTGCGCAGGGTCACCGTGACCGGCGGCCCCGCAGGGTTCGACTACGCGTTCGATTAGGCGTCTGCGTCGGGTCGGAGGCAGGTCGCCGGTTCACGACCTCCAAGCAATTGCAACCAATGAGGGAATCTTGACGTAGCGTCGCCTTCTCTTTGTCGCACGCCGAAAATTTGGGCATTGAATACCTTACTTCCAAGATTGTTGCTAGAATCGGTGTTTTCTGTAACACTTTGTTTCGTTAATTCATTTTTTAGAGGCCATTTGAGATGGAGTTCGTTTCGCTCCTGGCGCCCGTTGAAGGCGAGCAGCCTTCCGGTGTCGAGTTGAGAAATGATGGGCGGTTCCACGCCATCGAGCGTTTGCTCGAGGTCGCCGATAAAGGCGCTCGCCTTAAAGATGATGGCACGATCAACGAGGCCGCCGCTGCGGTGCCGTGGCAGGAGATCATGGAGAAGGGCCGGGCGCTCTCTGCCGATGGTCGCGATCTCCGACTTCTGGTGATGCTCGTGCGCGCTGGCTACGGCATCGAGGGCTTCGAGGGGCTGCGCGACGGGCTCGAGCTGCTGACCAGGACATTGGCCGAGCATTGGGACAGCCTGCACCCGGCGCTGCGCGACCGGCCCGATCCCAAGATGGCGGTGCTGCCGCGCTCGAACGCGCTGCGTCAGCTTGACAACGACGACAACGGATTGCTGGGCGATTTGCGCTGGGGCTACGTGCTGACCCCGCGCGGCATTGGACCGATCAGCGGCGATGACCTCGCTCAGGCGGGGCTGAGCGATTTCGAGATGCTCAACCGCGCCGCCTCGGGTCTCAGCCAGACCGAGAAGGACGCGCTGGTCTCGAAGCATGGCCAGCGGGTCAACCGGGTGAACGCGGCGACGCGGGCGCTCGCCACCGAGGAGACCGAGCGCGCCGACGCGATGATCGCGGATCTGGCGGCCTGCGAGGCGGGCTTGACGGCGCTGTGCGCCACCTTCGATCAGCGCGCCGGGTTGCTGGAGGGGCAGGGCCTGATCCTGCCCGAGTTGCGCGGGTTCCTCGAGCGCTGCCGCGCCAGCCTCGAAACGGGCCGGGCGGCCGTGGCCGGGGCCGCCGCTCCCGAGACACAGGCCGCCGCGCCTGCGCCGGACGGAGCCACCACAGCGCCCGCCGCCGGGGCCGCGCCTGCCGCCGCCGCACCGCCCGTGCCGGCGGTCGACGGTGCGATCCGCAACCGGGCCGATGTCGAGACGTCGCTCGACCGCATCGTGGCGTTCTACGAGCGCACCGAGCCCTCCTCGCCGATCCCGCATCTCGCCCGGCGGATGCGGCGCATGGTGGCGATGGATTTCTTGGAGCTGATGGAAGAGATCGCGCCCTCGGGACTGAAGGAGTTCCGCAACATCGCAGGGGTCGACGACAAGAAGACATAGGGACACAGGAAAGGAACCCGGATGGCCGACAGCAAGCAGAAAGTCATTGAACGAAACCGGGCCCCCCGGGTTCAGATCGCCTATGACGTGGAGCATTACGGCAGCCCCACGACCATCGAGTTGCCCTTCGTGATGGGGGTGATGGCGGACCTCTCCGGGGCCTCCGAGACGCCCGAGGCCAAGAAACCGATCGGCGAGCGCAATTTCGTCGAGACCGATGCCGGGCGCTTCAACAAGTTCATGGAAGCTCTGGCCCCGCGGGTGAAGGCACGGGTGAAGAACACCCTGCCGGCGGACGAGGGCGCGGCGGCGGACGAAGAGATGTTCGTCGATCTCAGCTTCAGGAGCATGAGCGATTTCGCCCCCGACAAGGTCGCCGAGCAGGTGCCGGCGCTCAACGAGCTGCTGGCCATGCGCCGAAAGCTCGAGGAACTGCTCAGCTACATGGACGGCAAGGTCGATGCCGAGAAGCGCATCGCTCAGCTTCTCAACAACGAGCCGCTGCTGGCGCAGGCCGCCGAGCAGGCAATGGCCGCGCAGGCCGACAGCAAGGAGGACTGACGCATGGCGGAAGAACAGAAGACCGACGCCGCAGGCACCGCCGAGGCCGAAGCGCTCGACCTCGGGGAGTTCTCCTCGCTGCTCGAGAAGGATTTCCGCGTCAGGGACGCCGAGAGCGACAAGCTGCAATCGCTGGTCGCCAACCTTGCCGTGGCGGCGAAGGAGAAGTCGGGCACCGCGACGATCTCGGGCAACGCGGTGAAGTCGATCAAGTCGCTGATCGCGGGCATCGACCAGATGCTGTCGAAGCAGATGAACGAGATCCTGCACGCCCCCGAGATGCGCGAGATCGAAGGCACATGGCGTGGGCTGCATTACCTCGTGAACAACACCGAGACGGATCAGAAGCTGAAGATCCGGGTGATGAACATGAAAAAGGACGAGCTTGCCGACCACCTCGAGGATTACGAGGGCCAGATGTGGGACCAGTCGGCGGTCTTCAAGAAGATCTACTCGGACGAGTACTCGATGTTCGGCGGCGAGCCCTTCGGCGCCATCGTCGGCGCCTACGAGTTCAGCCACAAGCCCAAGGACGTGGGCATGTTGCGCAATCTCAGCGGCATCTGCGCCTCGGCGCACGCGCCGTTCATCGCCGCCGCCGCGCCGCAGCTGTTCCGCATGGAAAGCTGGCAGGAACTGCCCAATCCGCAGGATCTCGAGCAGATCGTCTCGAGCCCGGAATATGCCAGCTGGCAGTCGCTGCGGGAATCCGAGGATGCGCGCTATATCGGCCTGACCATGCCGCGCGTGCTCGGGCGTCTGCCCTACGGCGCCGAGACGGTGCCGGTGAAGGGCTTCGATTTCGAGGAAGAGCTCGACGGCCAGCACGACCATTACGTCTGGATGAACGCGGCCTTCGCCATGGGCGTGAACATCAACCGCAGCCACAAGATCTCGGGCTGGGGAACGCAGATCCGGGGCGTGGAATCCGGCGGCACGGTGATGAACCTGCCGGTGCACACCTTCCCCACCGATGACGGCTCGGTGGCGATGAAATGCCCCACCGAGATCGCCATCGACGACCGGCGCGAGGCGGAACTGGCCAAACTCGGCATGATGCCCATCCTGCACCGCAAGAACACCGACGTGGCCGCCTTCATCGGCGCCCACTCACTGCAGGATGACGAAACGCGGGCCGGCAGGCTGGTCGACCCGGACGCGCAGGCCAACGAACGCCTGTCGGCGAACCTTCCTTATCTGTTTCCGGTCAGTCGGTTCGCCCACTACCTCAAAGCCATCGCGCGCGACAAAGTCGGAAGTTTCAAGGAACGCGCCGATATGCAGGTTTGGCTGGGAGAGTGGATCAACCGCTACGTCCTCGCCAATCCGGCCATGGCCGATGACAAGGCCAAGGCCCGACGACCGCTTGCCGCCGCTGAGGTGCAGGTGGACAGTGTCGAGGGACGCCCAGGGTATTACAACGCCCGCTTCTACCTTCGGCCGCACTACCAGCTGGAGGGGATCAATGCGAGCCTGAGGCTCGTCTCCGAGCTGCCCTCCGTGAAATCGTAGCACTGACTTTGAAGCAAATGGAGAGGTAGAATGGCATTTACCGGCTATCTGAAAATCCCGGATATCGACGGCGAGTCGCAGCGCGCCGACCACGAGGACGAGATCGACATCACCGACATCATGTGGTCGGTCGAGCAGGCCGCCACCGCCCAGACCGGCCGTGGCCGGGCGCGCTCGCGCGCGGAAGTGTCGTCGCTCTACTGCAAGAAGGTCTACGATGCCTCCTCGCCCTATATCGCGCTGGCCGCGATGCAGGCCAAGAGCTTCAAGGACGTGATCGTGACGGTGCGGCGGGACTCGGGCGATGCCCATCTCGACTACCTCACCATCACCATGACCAACACGATCATCTCCAGATACGAGATCGACGGCGTCGGCAGGATCACCGACTCCGAGGGCACCGAGCGTGAAGGTCAGGAGCTGCAGGAAAACATCGGCTTCGCGTTCGAGAACATCAAGATCAAGTACGTCGTCCAGGAGGAGGATCACTCCGCCGGGGACGAGCACGAGGTCGAGTTCGACATCGCCATGGGGGCCTGAGGCGCGCCGATGAGCACTCCCGATGCCCGAACGTAGCACGTCGCAGGCCGTCTCCCGGCAGGACGTCGTCCAGCCGTCCCTCTGGGACCGGTTGGTCAACGACCTGCCGGGGCTTTCGGCCGAGGCCGAGGCGCTGTCTCGCGATCTCGCGACGGTGCTGGGCTCGGCCGAAGAGGTCGGCCTGCTGCTCGAGGGCGGCCTGCGCGGCATCGAACGGCGCGAGGGGCTGGGCGACGAGACTCGCATGCTCGCGCGGCGTCTGTTCGGGCTGCGCGCCCGGCAAAGGATGCTCGAGGACAGCGGCGTCGTGGTCACCGCGGATGTCCTGCGCGAGGCGGTGCGGCGCGACATCGAGATCCTTTTCAACACCGAACGGCTGGAGGCGGACTTCCTGCTGACCGAGCGCGAAATGCTGGACCACGAAAGCCCCGGGGATCTTCTTTCGGAGTTTCCCGAAGTGCGGCGCAGCGTGCTCAATTTCGGCGTGCCGGCCTTCTCGGGCCGGGGCGGGCTCGATTTCGACGCCGACGCGCTGGCGCGCGAGCTGAAGCTGGTGCTGAACACCTTCGAACCCCGGCTCAAGCGCGACAGCGTCAAGGTCAGGGTCGAGCGCTCGGCCAAGGCCGGGCTGGTGATCCAGATCGAGGGCACGCTGCAGCTGTCGCCGGTGCCCGAGCGGATGCGCCTGTCGACCACCATCGACCTCGACAACGGCAACGCCCGCACCACGCTGGAGGAGCGCTGATGGATGCCGTCTTCCTCGACTACTACGAAGAAGAGCTCGGCCATATCCGCGGGCTGGCGCAGGAATTCGCCGCGCTGCATCCCAACGTGGCACGCAACCTCGCGCTCGACGCGGTGCCGTGTCCGGACCCGTATGTCGAGCGGCTGCTCGAGGGCGTGGCCTTCCTTGCCGCGCGCACCCGGCTCAAGGTCGATGCCGAGGCCAGCCGCTACGTGCGCAACCTGCTCGACATGCTCTATCCCGACCTCGCAGGTCCGTCGCCGGCGATGTCGATGGCGCGCATGGGGCCCGGCCCGCAGGTCGAGCGGATGCTCGACGGCTACCGCATGAAGCGCGGCACGCGGCTGGTCTCGGGCCTGCGCGAGGGGTTGCAGACCCGCTGCACCTACACCACCGCGCAGGAGGTACATCTCTGGCCGATCAAGCTTGGCGCGGTGCGCTACCTGCCGGACCGCGGCGCGCTGGCACAGGCGGGCGTGAGCCAGACGCTGACCCGCGAGGCCTCGGCCGGGCTGCTGTTCGAGATCGAGCGGCAAGGGGCGGGTGCGCTGTCGGACCTGTCGCTCGACCGGCTCGACGTCTATCTCGGCACCGGCGCCCGCGGCGGCGCGCTGTTCGACGCGGTGTTCGGCTTCGGGGCAGGGGCCGCGGCACGTCCCGCCGACGGGCGCACCCCGTTCCGCCGCATCGACGCACCCCAGATGGTGGGGATCTCCGACACAGAGGCGCTGCTGCCGCGGGTGCGGCCCTCGTTCGAGGGTTACCGCCTGCTGCGCGAGTATTTCCTGATGCCCGAGCGCTTCCACTACCTGCGGCTCGACGGGCTCGCCCCGGTGATCCGCGCCTGCGACAAAGGCAAGGCCGAGATCGTGGTGCTGCTGAGCGCGGCGCGCGGCGCGCTTGCCAGCATCACGGCGCAGGACCTGAGCCTGTTCGTGAGCCCGGTGGTCAACCTCTTCGAGCACGAGTGCAACCTCGTGGAACTGCGCCGCAACCGCTCGGCCCATATCGTGCAGGCCGACCGCACCCGCCCCAGGGATTACGAGATCTACCGCCTTCTGCGGGTCGAGGATGCCGAGGCCGACGGCCCGAGGGCGCGGGTCAAGCCGCTGTTCTCGACCGAGGTCAGCGCCGACAGCGGCGCGGTCTATTCCGCCGAGCGCCGTCCGCGCCTGCCCGACACCGAGGAGGTGCGCCGTGGCCAGACCCGCTCGAGCTATGCGGGCGACGATTTCTACCTCTCCATAGGCCGCCCGGCGGGCGGCGAGGCGACCAAGCCGCTGCGCCGGCTCGATGTGCGGGCGCTCTGCACCAACCGCGACCTGCCGATCCTCGACGACATGCCCAAGCTCACCCTCGAGACCGGCGACCCGGTGCAGGAGATCCGTCTGCTGCGCAACATGCGCCGGCCGCGCCCCTCGCTGCGCTCGAGCCTGCCGCATGGCGCTGGCGGCGAGGGCGAGCTCGATCACCTCACGTGGCGCTGGATCAGCCAGCTCGGCCTCAACCACATCTCGCTGACCGAGAGCCGCGACGGGGCCGAGCCGCTGCAGGCGCTGATCGCGCTCTATGCCGATCGCGGCGACCCGAACCTGCGCCGTCACGGCGAAAGCGTCGAGGGCATCGAGGCGCGCTCGATCGTCGAGCGGTTGCAGAGCACGGGGCCGATCTGCTTCGGGCGCGGCACCGAGATCACCTTGCTGGTCAACGACCAGATGCTCTCGGGCGGCAGCGACCTGCTGCTCTCGGCGCTGCTCTCGCGGCTCTTCGCGCGGCACGCGGCGATCAATTCCTTCATCCGGACCCGCACGAAACTGACCCATCAGCAGACGGAGGTGACATGGCCGATGACGCCGGGCACACGCGCGCGGATCTGAGCGCCGCGCCCCCCTCGGCGAAGGAGATCGCCGAGATGGATTTCTTCGAGCTGCTGCGCCAGCTCGAGACCGAGGAGCGCCGCTTCGGACGCTCCGGCGATGCCGGGCGCGAGCCGGCCCGGCTGGGCCAGTCGGCGCGCATGAGCTTTGCCACCTCCGATCTCGCCGCGGTCACACCGGCGCGGGGCGCACATCCGGCGCAGGTCACCGTCAACCTGCTGGGGCTGATCGGGCCCGAGGGGCCGATGCCGCTGCACATGACGCGCTGGATCCTGCAGCGCCTGTCGAACCGCTGGTTCTCGGGCGAGAGCGAGGGCGTCACCGCCGACACCTCCTTTCTCGAGTTCGCCAACCTGCTGCAGCACCGGATGATCGCGCTCTACTGGCGGGCCTGGGCCGACACCCGGCCCGAGATCCACATCGCCCATGGCGACGGCGCGCGCATCACCGCGATGCTGCGCGCGCTGGCGGGGATCGGGCTGCCCGGCGAAATGACCGGCGATCGCCGCCTCGACGGCTCCAAGCTGCACCACGCCACCTCGCTGGCGCAGGAGGTGCGCAGCCCCGAGCGGCTGGCGCGTTTCCTCGAGACGGTGCTCGAGATGCCGGTGAGCATTGACGAGTTCTCCGGCCACTGGATCGCGATCCCCGAACCGCTGCAGACCCGCTTGGGGCAGCAATACTGTGGCCTTGGCACCGGGGCGGTGGTGGGGTCGCGCAGCTATGACCGGCAATCCCGCGCCGAGATCCGGCTCGGGCCGCTGTCGCTCACGCAGTTCACCACCTTCCTTGACGATGCAGGGTCATGGGACCGGCTGCGTCATGCGGTCGTCTTCGCCATGGGGCGCGACCTCGATTTCGGCCTGCGCCTTGTGCTGCGCGCCGACGAGGTGCCCGGCGCGCGCATCGGCACGGGCCGGCTGGGGCAGACGCTGTGGCTCGATCCGGTCGCCGGGCGCGATGGCGACGAGCTCTGCTTTGGCCGCCTCACCGAGCGCACCGGCGCGGCGACGGGAGGGGCATCATGAGGCTGCGGCTGGTGATCGAGACCGCCCCGCGCCCGCAGGCGGTGACCGAGAGGGTCTTCGAGGGCGGGCGGCTCAGCATCGGGCGCAGTGACGAGGCCGACTGGCAGCTCGACGATCCCGAGATGTTCGTCTCGCGTCGGCATTGCGTGCTGTCGGAGGAGGACGGGCGGGTGATGGTCACCGATGCGTCCTCGGGCGGGCTGTTCATCGACAACGCCGCCCACCCGGTGGGCGCCGGCAACGCGGTGCCGCTGGAGCCAGGCATGCGGCTGCGGCTGGGGGATTTCACCCTGCGGGTGGAGCCGGCCAGCGCCGCTCCGGCGCAGGCGGGCGGCGGCATGAAGGCACCGGCGCGGGTGCAATCGGGCGGCTTCGATTTCGGCCCGCCCGAGGAGGTCGCCCCGCCGCCCGAGCGCCCGGCCTCGCTGCCCGATCCGTTCGGCCTGCGCCGCGATGGCGGCGAGGCGCTGAGCTGGGAGAAGGAAGAGCCCAAGCCGCCGAGGCCGCTGGATCAGGCCGATCCGTTCGAGCTTGACCTGCGCGGCTCGGCCCGGAGCGCGCCGCGTGGCGAGGACGCGGCCTCGGATGTGGCGCGCCGTGACGACGTGGCCTCAGGTGTGGCGCGCCTGGACGACGCGGCCTCAGGTGTGGCGCGCCGAGACGACGCGACGCCGCGCCAGCGCGAGCGGCCCGGACGGGGCTACTTCTTCGACGAGGATGCGACCGCTTCGCGTGGATCGGAGCCGGTGAGCGAACCCGAACCAGAGCAGGCGCCGCCGCGCCGTTCCGACCTCTTCGCCGATCTCGCGGCGGGGCTTGTGCCGCCCGTGGCAGAGGTCGAGGCGCCCAAGGAACCGGACGAGGACGCGCCGCCGATCCTGTCGCCGGATTTTTCCTTCGGCCCGCCACCCAAGCCGGAGCCAGAGCCAGAGCCGGAGCGCGCGCCCGAGCCGCCCGTGGCCGCCGGCGCGCAGCTGGGGACGCCGCCGCCCGAAGGCTCTGCGGCAGGCCCACCCCAGCCGCCCGAAGCCGGTGCCCCGCCGGCGCCGAGTGGGCAGGGCGACCGGCTCGAGGCACTGTTTCGCGGCATGGGGCTCGACCCCGCCGGCCGCGAGATCTTGAGCGAGGCGGAGATCGAGCGCATTGGCGCGGCCATGCGCGCCATGGTCGAGGGGGTCATGCTGCTGCTGCGCACCCGCGCCAAGGAGCGCCAGAAGGTGCGCGTGGCCCAGACCATCATCGCCAGCCACGACGTCAACCCGCTGAAGTTCCTCGCCACCTCCGAGGAGGCGCTCGAGGCGCTGATCCGCCCGCGCGGACGGGGCTACCTTGCCCCCGAGCCGGCGCTGGCCGAGGCCTTCCGCGATCTCACCGACCACCAACTGCGCACCTGGTCGGCGCTGCAGACCGCGCTGCGCCGCATGGTCGACAAGTTCGATCCCGCCGAGATCTCGCGCGAGATGGAGGATGTCGGCCGGCTCGAGAGCCTGATCGCCGGGGGGCGCAGCGCCAAGCTGTGGCAGCTTTACGAGGAACGCTACCGCGAGATCGCGCGCGCGGCCGAGGAGCAGTTCCTCGGCGAGGTCGGGGCGGATTTCCGCGAGGCTTATGAAAACCAGAGGAGGGACTGACATGCTGATCCATCGGCGCAATTTCCTGATCATCGGCGGCTGCGGGCTGGCGCTCGCGGGGTGCATGGAGACCGCCGCACCGGTGATTAGCCTGCGCGTCTCGGGCACGCCCGGGATGAACCCCGGCCCCTACGGCGCCGACCGCCCGGTCACGGTGAGCGTGCTGCAGCTCTCGGGCTCCAGCGCCTTTGACGCGGCGGATGTCTTCGCGCTGCAGGACCCGGCGGCGGCGCTCGGCGGTGAGCTGATCAGGTCCGACCAGATCGTGCTTGCGCCCGGCGCCACCGCCGCCCGCGACATCACGCTGCAGACCGGTGTCACCACCATCGGCGTCACCGCAGGCTTCCGCGAGCCCGCGGGCAAGATCGTGCGCCGCAAGATCGCCGCCCCCGCCGAGGATATCGGCCTGATGATCTCGGTCGGCAGCGGCGGCCTGAGCGTGACCACCGCCTGAACGAAAGGACCGGCATGGCAAACAGGAACAAGGTCGTCTGGTCCGAGGGGCTTTTCCTTCGCACCCAGCACCTGCAGCAGCAGGACCGGCACGCGGCGTGGCAGCTGTGGCAGGCGCTCGAGGCGATGCCGCTGCAGAGCTTCGGTTTCACCAAGCTCGCGCTCGACCCGGTGGCGCTGGAGACCGGGCAGGTCGCCATCGCCGAGGCGCAGGGCGTGATGCCGGACGGCACGTTCTTTTCGATCCCGCAGGACACCGCCGAGATCGAGCCGGTGGGCGTGGTCTCGCAATCGGGGGCGGGGCTGGTACACCTCGCGGTGCCGGCGGTGGCCGGCGACGCGCCGCAGATCGATCCGGCCCACGCGCCGGTCTCGGGCACCCGCTATCGCGGCCGCATGGTCACGGTGCGCGACGAGATCCGCGAAGGCGCGGACCCGGTCGAGCTCGAGGTGGCGCAGCTGGCGCCGAAGCTGCTCTTGCCGCAGGACGAGACCCGCGGCTACGCAACGCTGCCCATTGCCCGGCTCGAGGGGCTGGGCGCGGATGGCGCGGTGCTGCTCGACGCGGGCTTTCTGCCGCCGGCGCTGACCACCGGGGCGGTGCCGTGGTACGGGCGGTTGCTGAAGGAGCTGGTGACCGGCATCGACCGGGTGGCCGACGCCCATGGCGGCATGGTGCTGGGCGGCACCGGGGCCTCGATGGAGAACCTGCTGATCCTCGAGGCGGCCAACAGCGCGCGTCAGAGACTGGCGCACATGCTGGCGCAGGACAATTTCCACCCTTCCGAGCTTTACATGGAGCTCGCCGCCATCGCCGGGCGGCTGGCGACCTACGGTGCCTCGGCGCGGCGGCTGGGAGAGATGCCGCCCTATGACCACACCGATCCGCAGCCGGGCTTCGGCGAGCTTGCCGACACGCTGCGCTCGCTGGTGCTGTCGCTGCGCCACGTGGAGCCCAAGAGCCGCGCCCTGCGGGTGACGCGCCATTCCGAGAACATCTGGACGGTGCGCATCGACACCCCCGAGATCATCCGCACCAGCCGCATCGTGCTGCGCGTCGGCGGCGATCTGTCGGAGGCGCTGTTGCGCAAGATGTTCGTCGATCAGGCGACGGTGGGCGCGGCGGACGATTTCGACGCGCTGTGGAAGTCGCGGCTGACTGGCATCGCGCTCAAGCCGCTCGGCTCGCAGCCGCGCGAGATTCCCTATGACGGCGAGCGGCTCTGCCTCGAGCTCGACCGCAGCTCGACCCACTGGGCCTCGCTGGCCGAGGCACCGGGCTTCGTGGTGGGGGTGGCGGGCAAGCTCGAGCGCGAGCCCGAGATCGATTGCTACGCGGTGAGCCGGTGACATGAGCGACGAGGATCCATTCGGGCTGGAGAACGACGCCGGGCGCACCCGCATCCGTCCGCGCCCCGCCGCCCGGCAGACCCAGAGCGCGCCGCGGCACGATCACGTGGTCATGCCCGAGGGCGGCGGCGCGGCACGGCTGCGCGGCGGACGGGCGAGCGACAACCCCCTGGTCAATTCCTACGCCGCATTGCTGGGTTTCGCGCCCGAACTCGAGCGCGCGGTGCCGCCCGAGAACCCGGATCTCCTGCGCCTGCGCCTGCACGAGAACCTCACCTATGCGCGCGACGCTGCGGTGACCGCGGGGGTCACGCTGACCCGTGCCGATCAGGGGGCGTGGTTCGTGGCTGCGCTGCTCGACGACATCGCGCTCAACACGCCATGGGGCGGGGAAAGCGGCTGGCCGGGTCATCCGCTGGTGGTGCAGATGTATGGCGACATCGACGCAGGCGAGCGCTTCTTCGAGCTGGCCGAGGGGCTGGTGCGCTACCCCGAGCGCGACCCGGAACTGCTCGAGCTGGCGTTCCTCTGCCTGTCGCTGGGCTTTCGCGGCAAGCACCGGCTCGAGCCGGGCGCCGGCGAGGCGGCTCTGGGGCAGCTGCGTGGCCAGATGGCCCGTCTCCTGCGCGACCGCGACAGCGAGGACGCGCCGCTCTCGCCGCATTGGCAGGGTGTTCACGCCTCGGACGAGGATCGCGGTTTCATCGTGCCGCTCTGGTCCATCGGGCTGATCGCAGTGGCGCTCGTCGTGGGCATCTACGTGGCGCTGGGCATGAGCCTGTCGACGCGGGGCGAGCAGCTGTTCTCGGTGGCGGGGCTGCTGCCGCCGACCGAACGGGCCGAGATCTTCCGCCCGGTGATCGAGACCGTCGAGAGCCCGCAATTCGTGGCCGAGCCGGTGGTGCTCGAACTGCTGCCGCTATTTGCCGAGGCGGCGCCCTCCGACACCGCTGGGGCGCTGAGCGGGCGCGAGGACGTGTCGCTGGCGGTGGTGGTGATCCAGGCGACCCAGCCCGAGGTGTTCCGCTCGGCCAAGGCCGACATCAACGAGGTGTACGGCCCGCTGGTGGGCTCCATCGCGCAGGTCATCCGGGACAATATCGAGTTCATCGGCGCGGTGCGGGTGGTCGGCCATACCGACAGCATCCCGGTGCAGACCTCGAACCCGTTCCGCTCCAATCAGGGACTGAGCGAGGCGCGCGCCAAGACCATCGCCGACATGCTGCGCGCGCAGGGCGTGCCGGCAGAGCTGGTGAGTTCCGAGGGACGCGCCGCCGAGGACCCGATCGCCGACAACGGCACCCGCGACGGGCGCGCGCGCAACCGCCGCGTCGAAGTCATCCTGCAGAAGAAGGTGTGAGACGATGGGGGTGCTCAAGGCGATCTTGCGGGTCCTGTTCTCCCGCTTCCTCTGGACCCTGATCGGCATCGCCGTGCTTTGCACGCTGATCTGGGTCTACGGTCCGCTGGTCAGCATCGGCTCGGCCCAGCCGCTCGCCGGGGAACTGGTGCGGGTCATCGTGATCGGGGGGATCCTGATCCTGTGGCTTCTGTCGATGCTGATCCGCCAGATCCGCGCCGCCAAGGCCAACCGCGCCTTCGTGTCCGACCTGGCGGCACCGCCGCCCGAGAGCGCGATGGCCCCGGGCGAGGAGAACCTCGCCGAGGTCAGCGCCAAGTTCCAGGGCGTGCTCGAGCAGATGAAGCGCTCCAAGCTGGGCGGGCGCAAGTTCCTGCGCGACATGCCGTGGTACGTCTTCATCGGCCCGCCGGGCACCGGCAAGACCACGGCGCTGCGCCAGTCGGGGCTGCATTTCCCCATCGACCTGTCGGACGATCTCAAGGGCATCGGCGGCACCCGCAACTGCGACTGGTTCTTCACCGAGGACGCGGTGCTGATCGACACCGCCGGGCGCTACGTCCAGCAGCAGTCCGACCCGGAGGTCGACGCCGCCGAGTGGAAAGGCTTTGTCGAGTTGCTGGTCAAGCACCGCGGGCGGCGGGCGCTCAACGGCGTGATCCTGACGCTTTCGACCCGCGAGCTGACCGGCGATGACACCGCGATCCGCGAGCATGGGCGCGAGATCCGCAAGCGCCTTGCGGAGCTCTCGGCGCAGACCGGCCTGAAGCTGCCGGTCTACCTGATGATCACCAAGGCCGACCTGATCCCGGGCTTCGAGAGCTTCTTCGGCGATCTCAACACCCGCGAGCGCGAGCAGGTCTGGGGCGCCACGCTGGGCACCGCCGACCGGGTCGACGCGATCACCGTCGAGCGCGAGATGAAGGTGCTTCAGGAAGCGCTCGAGGCGCGGCTCGACGGGCGCATCGCCGAGGATCTGCCGCTCGAGGACCGGGCCGAGATCTTCCGCTTTCCGGCGCAGGTCGAGGCGCTGACGCGGCCGCTCAAGGTGCTGGTCGAGGCGGTGTTCGGCGAAAGCCGCTACGAGGACAGCCCGTGGCTGCGCGGCGTCTATTTCAGCTCGGCCACGCAGGAAGGCTCGCCCATCGACCGGCTGGTGGCGGGCACCGCGGCGGCGCTGGGCATGGATGCACCGCGCCCCGAGCGGCGCGCGCATCGCGAGACCCGCAGCTTCTTTCTGCGCAACCTGCTGAGCGAGCTGATCTTCCCCGAGGCCGGGCTTGGCCGTTTCGATCCGCGCGCCGAGGACCGCCGGCGCTGGGCGTGGCGCGGCACGCTGGCCGCGGCGGTGCTGGTGACGGCGCTGCTGGGCACCGCCTTCCTGTTTTCCTACCTGCGCTACAACGGCGCGCTCGCCGACCAGGAGCGCCAGCTCGCGACGCTCTCGGCGCGGCTGGCCAATGTCGCCTCCCGGCAGGCGCCCACCGATCCGCTCGATCTCGACCTCGCGCTCGACGCCGCCAACGAGACGGTGAACGCCGCCACCACGCTGCCGCCGTCGCCGCTCACCGTGCTGGGCCCGACCGCCGCGCCCGAGCTCGCCCGGGTGCACGAGATCGCCTATGACCACACGCTCCGCAACGTGCTCGAGCCGCGCATGGTGGCGCTGCTCGAGGCGACCATGTGGCGCCATGCGCGCGACCCGGAATTCCTGCTCGGCGGGCTCAAGGCCTACCAGATGCTGACCGGTCAGGCGCCCTACGATGCCGCCTTTCTCAGTGTCTGGTGGCAGACCGTGCTGCCCGAGTTCGCGCCCATCGACGTGTTCCCGACCGAGGCGAGCATCGACCACCAGCTCGCCGCGCTGCAACGCATGGGCGGAGAGGAGCAGAAGATCGAACCCGACGCGGCGCTGATCTCGACCGCGCTCGAGAGCATCTGCACCATACCGCTGGCGGTGCGCGCCTACCGAACGTTGCGCAGTGATCCAGCGGTGGCTTCGCTGCCCGAATGGGTGCCCGCCGAGGTCGCAGGCCCCAATGGTGCACGGGTGCTGACCCGGCTGTCGGAGAAATCCCTGCGCGTGGGTCTGCCCGGCGCCTTCACCTTCGCGGGCTTCCACGAGACCGTGCTGCCGCTGGTGCCCGAGGTGGCGGCGCAGGCGCAACTCGACCGGGCGGTGTTCGCCGGCGGCTGCAACGAGAGCGCCGAGGCCTCGGTCGACACGCTGCAAGCGGACGTGCTCAAGCTCTACTACGACGACTTCATCGCCCAGTGGGACGGCTTCCTGCGCGACATCCGCCTGACCCCGATCTCGGATCTCGAGCAGGCGCGGCAGAACCTCAAGGACCTGGCTTCGGCCGACAGCGCGCTGAAGCGGCTGCTGACCGCGGTGGTGAGCGAGACCCATCTGGCGCGGCCCGAGGATGCGGGCGGCGGCGGGCTTGCCGACAACTCCGCCGCGCAGCGCGAGGGCACCAAGGCGCTGTCGAAGCTTGGCAAGCTGGGCAAGCTGGTCAAGACCGGCACCCGCATCGCCAGGGCGGGCGGCGGCTCGGAGACGGTCGAGCGCGATCCGCCGGGCACCCCGGTCTCGGAGCATTTCGCGCCGATCCGCGCCACCGTCGAGGAGGTCGACGGTCAGCCGCCGCTGCTGGGCGATGCGGTCGCGGCGCTCACCGCGCTGTCGAACGAGCTGCAGACCGTCTCGGCCAGCCCCGACCCGCAGGCGGCGCTCCTGGCGCGCGGCGGTCTGCCCAAGCTCACCGGGGCCATCGCCAACGAGGCGGCGGCGCTGCCCGATCCGATCGACGACTGGATCTCGGGCATTGCCGGCGACGCGATCAGCGTCACCCGCGAGGCGGTGCTGGCGCAGCTCAACGCCCGCTGGCGCGCCGACGTGCTGCCGTTCTGTGTCTCTGCCACGGCGGGGCGCTACCCGTTCGACCAGAGCTCGGCCATCGACGTGAACACGCTCGATTTCGCCCGGCTCTTCGGGCGCGGCGGGCTGATCGACGCCTTCATCGAAACGCACCTCGCGGCCTATATCGACACCACCGTGCGGCCCTGGCAGTGGCGCGCGGATTTCGGGCTCGAGCCGTCGGTGCTCGCCCCGTTCGAGAACGCCCGCTCGATGCGGGACGCGCTGTTCCCCGGCGGCGCCGGGCCGGTCATGGCCTTCAGCCTCGAGCCGCGCGACCTGTCGCCCAATGCCAGCCGGGTGACGCTGAATGTCGACGGGCAGGTGCTGTCGTACTTCAACGCCGCCGCACGCCCGGTGCCGATGACATGGCCGGGACCGGACCAGACCAACATGATCACCCTGAGCTTCGCGCCGGTGGATGGCAGCGGCGAGGTCATCACCTCGGAAACCGGCAGCTGGGCGATCCTGCGGATGCTGCGCAAGGGCGCGCTCTCGGCCACGGCGCTGCCCGAGGTGTTCGGCCTCCGGCTCGGCGCGCGCGGCTTCTCGGCGCGTTTCAACCTGCGCGCCAATTCGGTGGAGAACCCGTTCGATCTCGAGATGTTCTCGGGCTTCACCTGTCCGCGTGGGTTCTGAGCGTGGCCACCGGCCTGTTCGGAAAGCTGCCTCTGGCGGGAGATTTCCTCGCCCGCGGCCTCGGGCCGGGGCAGCGGGCGCGCGTCGACCCGTGGCTGACGCGCCACCTTGGTGCCTTCGCGGCATGCCCCGAACGCTGGCCGTCGCAAGGGCTGATGGTGCTGCTCGAGGGCACCCGGGAGGACGTGCTCCTGCTGCTGGTGGTGCCCAGCGTCGACGCGGCTGGGCGGGCGTTTCCGCTGGCGGCGGTCTCTGCGGTGGCGTCCGTGGCGCAGGACGCGGCCGAGCGCTGGGGCGGGGAGGTATTGCCGCATCTCGACCGCGCGGTTGCCGGAGAGGCCGGGGCAGACGATCTTGCCGCAGCGCTGGCGCCGCTCGCTCCCGAAGGCGGGGGCAGGGCGCTGCGCCCGCCGCTGGTCTGGGCGCCCGGGCGCACCCCGCAGGGCCCCGAGGCGCTGGCGCGGCTGGTCAGTTCTGGTTGATCTTCGCGCCCTTCAGGGTCATGTCGCGCGCCGCCTTCGCGGTGATCTCGCCAGAGCCGTCGATGGTGATGTCCTTGCCCTTGATGGTGATGGTGCCGTCCTTCTTCATCTGGATGCTGGCCTTGCCGCAGGTCAGGATGATGCTGTCCTCGACGGCGATGGTGAGATCCTTGCCCACCGAGACCACGCCGTTCTCGCCGATCGCGACGATGGCGTCCTTGCCGACCGAGATCGAGCTCATCTCGCCCACGTCGAGCGAATGGTTCGCGCCGACCTGCGTGACCTGATCGGCGCCCACCGAGACCGACTGGCTGGCACCGATCTTCCATGCGTCCGAGCCGCCGATGCCGTGGCCCTGGCTGGCGCCCACGGTGACCTGACGCGCCGCGCCGATGGTGTTCATCTGCGCCGCGCCCACGGTGCGGGTCTCGGTGACGCCGACGGTGTCGACGCGGTTGGTGCCCACGTTCACCGTCTGGTTGCTGCCGACGCGCTGGCTGTGGTTGACGCCGATGGTTTCGCTCGAGTTGCCGCCGACCCTGATGGTCTCGTTCACGCCGACCGTCAGCGCGCGGTCGTTGCCGACGGTCTCGGTGTCGTCGTGGTCGATATTGACGGTGCGGTCGACCTTCACGTGGGTGGTCTTGCAGTTGTCGACGGTCTCGTCGCGGTTGTTGCCGACCCATTGCGTGGCGTCGTGGACAACCTCTTCGGACCAGTCGTTGCCGATGTGGCGGGTCTCGTTGTTCTTGACCAGTTCGTCATGGTCCTTCTCGGCCTGGAAATAGACCAGCTCCGAGCCCGCCTTGTCCTCGAACATCAGCTCGTTCCAGCCGCCGCCCCCCGGCGAGGAATTGGATTTCCATCCCGACTTCGTGGCCTCTGCGGGCAGGCCGTAGGGTGGCATCTGCTCGGCGTTGTAGACCCGGCCGGTGATGATCGGCCGGTCTGGATCGCCTTCGAGGAAGTCGACGATCACCTCCTGACCGATGCGCGGGATCTGGATGAAGCCCCAGCCCGAGCCGGCCCAGGCCGCGCTCCCACGCACCCAGCAGGACGCGTTCTCGTCCCGCCCGCCGACCCGGTCCCAGTGGAACTGCACCTTCACCCGGCTGTACTGGTCGGTGTAGATCTCCTCGCCGGCCGGGCCCACCACCACGGCGGTCTGCGGGCCGCGCATCACCGGGCGCGGGGTCGCGTGGGGCGGACGCCAGCGCGAGGACGCCGGCAGCACCCGGTAGCGGGCGCTGAAGCCCATCGCCTCTTCGCCCGTCTCGGAACCTCCGGCGAAATACTGCCCGTCCCAGAGCGCGTAATCGGCGCGCAGGATGAAATAGGCATCGTTTTCTGCCTGGCGCGGGAAATCGATGAACTCGAAGCTGTTGCCCGCCCAGAGCAGGCTCGCCGTGCTGTCGGCGTCCATCTCGAAATAGCGGCCCTGATCGGCCTCGAGGCGCATATCGGTGAGGCGCTGGCCGCCGCCGATCTCGGTGTAGGCGCCGGGATAGTCGTAGCGCTCCATGCCGCTTTCGCCGTGCGCCTTCGGGTCCGAGAGCTGGGTGCTGAGATCGGCGGAGGGCTTTTCGAAATCGTAATCGGTCTGGGTATGGGTGCCGGTCACCACCGTGGCCTGCCGCCGCCAGCTGGTGATCACGCCGGGGCCGCGCTGCGCGTCGGTGGTGTCTGGCTCGAAGCGCAACACCGGCAGATCGGCCTGCGGCACGAGATCGTCGAGCCTGTCGGCGATGATCAGCGTGTGCCGCGACTCGTCGAATTCGTGGAAGTAGAAGATCCCCTCGTGCTCCATCAGGCGCTGCAGGAAATCCAGCGTGCTCTCGCCGTATTGCACGCAGTAAACCCGCGGATCGTAGCTGCCGCTCAGCCGCAACTCGTAATCCGAGAAGCCGTGCTGGTCGAGGATCTGGCTGAGGATCTCGGGCACCGACATCTCCTGGAAGATGCGGTTGTCGCTGGCTTTCGAGAGCAGCCAGAGCGCCGGGCGCAGCACCAGTCGGTAGCCGTAGACCGCATCGAAGGCATCGCTTTCCGTGCCAAGAAAGGCGAACTGGTCGACGATGCCGCTGAAGTGGCGGGTCTGTGCGTCGTCGAGCGTGTTGGTATGGGCCGCGACGTTGCAGACCTGACCGAGCAGCGCGCTCGCGGGGATGTCGGGGTCCTCGCTGAGCGCGATCACTTCGTAGCGGAAGCAGCTGCTGATCGCGTCGTGCCCGGTCATCCGCGAGAAGGTCAGGTCGCCGGCGCCGCCGGTGTTGATCGGGGTGGTCAGCTCGGCAATTCGGTCGGTCATATCGCGCGTCCCCTCTATCGGGAATGGTCGGCTCAAAATAACGATCTGCAATTGCAGTTGACTATACAGGGATTCCCGACCCCGTGGGTTGAAAACCTCACAGGCGCGCCGGGCAGTCGAAGACGCTCAGCACCGGCCGGATCGACACCGGGTTGAGCGGCGCTGGAAACCCGAGCTCGAGAAACACCCGTCCCTCGCTGTTGCGCAGGTCGAGAAGGGCGCGCGCGCCGTCATCGCGCAGCCGCAGGCGCGTGTCGTCGATCAGGCGGTAAAGCCCCCACGGGCCGGTCTCGATCAGCCGTGCCGCATCGGTGCCCTCGCGAAACGCCACCTCCACCCCGGCCTCGGGGCGGGGGCCGGGCCAGTCGAGCGTTGCCGGCGCGCCGCTGGCGCGCACCGGGGCAGCGCGGCCGCCGATCGCCACGAGGGTCTGGCCGCGCTCGGCGAGTGCCGCGAGCGTCAGGCTGTGCTCGAGCCGGCCATCTGCGGTGAACAGCGCCTGCGAGATCTGCGCCGCGCGCTCGAGAAACGCGGCGCTTTCCGGCTGCATCCCGGCAAAGCGCGCCTCGGGTTTCCAGCGCCACGGGCGCTCGCCGGTCTCGAGCATGGGCTGGGCATAGGTCGCGAGGAAGGTGGCCAGCATGCCTTGCGGACCCAGCAGGGAGGCCACCTCGGCAAGGCTCGCATCGGGGCCGTTCTGGAACGGGTAGCGTCCGCTTACGGTGTTGCGGCAGAGCGGAAAGACCTGCTGTTGCCATTGCCGGGCAAGGGGCGATTGCGCCGCGTCCTCGGCGGCGGGGCGGGCGGATTGCGCCAGCACGTCCTCGGCGATCTGCACCACGATGCGCGGTGCGCTCTGCAGCGCCGCGACAGAGCGCGCGCGGTCCTGAAAGCTCATCAGGCGGCGGCTGGCGCGGCGGGCGTCGATATCGACCGCGCCGAGCGCCACGTTGAGGGTCGAAAAGAGCCGCGCGATCTCGGCCATGCGGCCCTGTTCGACATACTGGATCATCGGCCCGAACTCTCGCGCGAGAAGGAGTTGCTGCTGGTGGCTGCGGCTGCGGTCATTGCCACCGCTCTGCGCCCAGACCTCGCGCAGCAGGCGGGTGAGCGGGTTCTCGGCCTGCGCCAGCTGCCCCGAGACCAAGATCGCGGTCTCGCGGTCGGCAAAGGGCCGCACCCGAAGATCCGCCAGCCACTCCTTCCACGCCGCCGCCGTCTCGCGGTGCAGCCGGTCGAGCAGCAGGTCGGGCGAGCTGTTCTCGGGCGGCAGCGCCACGCCGGTGATCTCGGGCGCCACGGCGCGCGCTGTCTGCACCGCGAGGCCCACGCCGGTGCGGCGCGCCGCCTGCCAGCCCTGCGTCGTGAAAAGGCCGGGGAGGCCCCGCGAGATTGCCGCACCGGAGCGGCGCACGAGCACTGTCTCGACCCCGGGCACCGCCTTGGGGGCGACCCAGTCGGGCAGGGCGCGCATCTCGTCCGAGCGCAGCAGCTCGAGCCAGGCGCGCGCGGGCTCCGGCACCTCGGCGGCGAAAGCGCGCGCCTGCTCCATGATCTGCATGTCCTGCGGTTGCAGCGCCAAAGGCCCCTCGAGCGGCGCCACGTGCCGCGCCAGCCCGTCGAGGCCGACCGACGCGCCGTGATCCTCGAGCCAGCCTGCAAGGTAGCCGGGCTGCCAGCGTTGCTCGCCGCTTAGCACCGACCAGGCGCGCAGCGTGTCGTAAAGTGCCAGCCCGTCGCCCTCGGTGGCGAGGACCTGCTCCAACCCGCGCGCCAGCGCTGGCGGCAGCTGACGGCGCGCAGCCTCGGCATAGGCGGCCTCGGCGCGGGTCTCACTGTCGATCCCGGGCAGCTGTACGACGCGGTGCAGCGGCGCGCGCTGCGCGACCTGCGCCACCCGGTCGGCGGCGGCGCGCAGCGCGTCGAGGCGCTGCACCAGCTCGGCGCCCTCCTGCGGGCGGTCGAGCCCGAGATGCAGCGCCTCGGCCTCGAAATCCGCGCCGATCTGGCGCTGGAACCGGTACTCGAGCACCCCGGCATAGGCCGTCAGACTGCCGACCAGCAACAGCGCGAAGGCCGCCGCCTTCCAGCCCCAGCCACCGCCATGGCGGCGCTGAGGCCCGGCGCGCAGGGTCTCGGCCCGCTCCAGCATCTCGCCCAGAAACGCCTCGAGATCGTCCATGCCGTTGTGCCGGGCGGTGTCGCGGAACGCGCGGATGCGGGCCATCGGGATGTCGCGCCCCTCGAAGAGCGTGCGCCGCGCCAGCACCGACCACGTGCCCAGCGTGATGCCCCTGAGCTGGCGCGCGCGCTGGTCGATCAGCATCGCCAGCGCGTAGCGCGCGGGCTTGATCGCCACCGGGGCCACGCCGGCCCGTTGCGCGGCTGTTTCGAACCCGTCAAGGAGCGGCGCGGCCTCGTCGATGATGCGGCGCTCGCCCTGCCTGCCGTCGAGCCCTTCGATGAAGCGGAGCACCGGCCCGGCGGTCTGTCTAAGCGGGGACGGGGCCATCTGTCAGAGCAGGCCCTCGGCCTGCCATTTGCGCAGGGTCTCGACCCCGACCTCGAAATGCATCGAGTCCTCGCGCCGGTAGCCGGCCCCCCAGTACCAGCCTTCCTCGTTGAACAGCTCGGCCAGCAGCAGCAGGCCGAATTGGGTGCCGCCATCGGCAAAGCCGTCGAGCTGGCCCTGCAGCTTCACGTCGATCGCGGTGCCCCAGCTGTGGTTCGAGACGGCGCTGCGCGAGCCGCGGATCAGCCGGGCGCAGATCGCGCCCGCGGTGCCGAGCGCGGCGTAGATGTCGGGCTCCTGCGCCGCGAGCTTGTCGACGACGCGCTGAAGGCTGTCGAGCGCCGGGCGGATCATGGTGACCCGGATCGGCCCGACCTGCCGGGTCTCCATCAGCGCCTTGAGCCTGGGCTGGGTCACCGCCTGGCAGGTGGTCGAATAGCTGCTGCGCGGGTGACCGAGGATCTCCAGCATGACGCGGTTGCCGGGCTGGGTGATGCCCATGTTGAAGCGCGACTTGGCGGTGCGCATCTCTTCGGTCATCTCCTCGGTCCCGGGCAGATCCTCGGCGGCGCCGATGACCTCGTCCACGCCGGGCACAAATTCGGGCACGGCGAGCGCGGCGCTCGCGGCCGGGGTGCGGCTGGCGGCGAGGGCGACCTCCTCCTCGAGCCGCTCGGTCTCTGCCTCGGCGTCGCGCAGCTCCGAGCGCAGCGTGTCGAGCCCGCGGCGCAGCTGCGCGATCTCGGCCTCGGCGCGCTCGAGCCGCAGCTCGGTGCGGCCGTCGGCGGTCTGCAGGAGGGCACCGACCACGGCAAAGCAAAGCGCGGCGACGATCAGGCCGATGGCGATGATGATGGGGCCGATGACGGCGCCGTCCCGCATCGCTCAGCCCTCCGAGGCGAAGACGCAGATCACCGAGACGTTGTCCGGTGCGCCGGCCTCGAGGCAGGCGCGCACCAGCTCGGCGCAGATCTCGCGCGGGCCAAGGTCGAGATGCATCAGCGTGGCGATGGTCTGGTCGGCAAGCCCCGCGGTGAGTCCGTCGCTGCAGAGCAGGATGCGGTCGCCGGGCACCAGCGGCACGGCGGTGTCGTCGACCTCGAGATCGGGCTCGGCCCCCACGGCGCGGGTGACCACGTGGCGCTGCGGGTGGCGGCTGCGGTCGTTATCCATCAAAAGGCCCTGATCGACCATTTCCTGCACCACCGTGTGATCGCGGGTCAGCAGACGCAGCTGCCCCGCGCGCATCAGGTAGGCGCGGCAATCACCGGCCCAGGCGATATGGGCGGTGGCATTCTGGATCAGCATGACCACGGCGGTGGCGCCCATCTGCCCGATCCCGGGGCGCTGCGCCTTGGCGTGGATGGCGCGGTTGGCCTCTTGCAGGCGGGCGCGGATGGTCGGAGCGGGCGGGGCGAAATCGCCCACCAGCGTGACCTGGTCGATCACCATGTCCGAGGCCATCGCGCCGTGGCCATAGCCGCCCATGCCATCGGCCACGGCCCAGAGCAGACCGGCGGGATCGGTGAGAATGCTGTCCTCGTTCTCTTCGCGGACACAGCCGGTATGCGTGAGGCCGGCGCCTTGGACGCTGGGGGGCGGCAATGGTCTCAGAACGGGATTTCGGGTCTGGGGCGTGGACATGCGCGCGCCTTGATCAATGCCGGTGAGGCTCGGCGTCAATGCGGGTTTTCCAGCCCCGCCTTTTCCCCGAAAATAGCTGAATTCAAACACCCTCCATGCTACTCTTTTTTCGGCATTCGAAAAACCCTTTTCCCAGAGAGGTTGAATATGCTTTTTAGAATGAGTTTTTTTTCCCTGTCCTGTCTCGGCGTCCTCGCGATGCCGGCATGCGCGCAGGACACACTGTCCGTCGATGACCTGACCAAGATCTTCCAGCGCCAGAAGCAGGCCTTTCAGGAGGCCGAGACCAGCGGCCTCGGCCAGACCCGCGGTCTCAAGCTGATCACCGTTCAGGACGTCACCGCCGAGAGCGCGGCGCCCGTGGGGGCCGCTACCGATCCGGCCTCCGCCGCCGCGCCCGAGCCACAGCAGAGCGCGCCGCAGGTGGCGACCACCGCGCCCGAGCTTTCCGCGCCGTCGGGCAGCGGGCAGGGCGTGTCGATCACCGCCTCGAGCGATGCTGGCCCGCAGCGCCCCGCCGATCCCAACAAGCCGCTGCTGGCGGCGACCGGCGATGCGCCGCTTTCGGCGGCGACCGGCGACGCGCCAATGGTGTTCGGCCAGCTCGCGCCCGAGCTGCAGGTCAACCTGCATATCGAGTTCGGCTTCGACAGCGCCGCGATCGCGGACGACCAGACGCCCAAGCTGGAGACCGTCTGCATGGCGCTGATGGCGGCGGATGTCGGCAGGATCCGCATCGTCGGCCACACGGACTCCGCCGGCTCCGACGCCTATAACGAAACGCTCTCGGTGCTGCGCGCCAAGGAAGTGGCGCGCAACCTGATCGAGGAGTGCGGCCTGCCGCCGTCGCGGCTCGAGACCGTCGGCATGGGCGAGCGCTTCCCGTTCAACGAGGCCAACCCGCGCGCCGACGAGAACCGCCGCGTCGAGTTCCAGGCGCTGAGCTGAGAATTTCGCGCGGGCGGGGCATCGGCCACCGCCCGCGCCACCACACCGGGGTCGAAAGGGAGGGCGGTCAGATGCAGGTATCGGAGCGCATTCAGGGCGTGATCATCGGGCTGCTGCTCGGCTTCGAGGATGGCCATCCGCTGGTGGTCTTCGCCGGCAACCCCGAGGACCGGGCGGTGCCGGCGCGCAGCCTTGCCCATCTCGGGCCCGACGACGCCGGATCGGAGGTGGCGCTGCTCTACGAGGATGGCGACAGCACGCGCCCGCTGATCGTCGGCAAGATCGTCGCGCCGCGCCTGCGCGAGGACGCGCCGCAGGTGGTGCGCGACGGCGAGCGGGTCAGGGTCACCGCCGACGAGCGCATCGAGCTGCGCTGCGGAAAGGCCTCCATCGTGATGGAAAAGGATGGCCACATCACCATCCGCGGGACCTATCTCGTCAGCCATGCTTCGGCCGCGAACCGCATTCGCGGCGGATCGGTGAACCTGAACTGATGCCGGCGCCCGTGCTGCCCGAGATGCTGCGTCAGCACGCCGAGCAGGCCGCGTTCCTGTGGGCGGTCTACGACCACGCGCTGCTCAACCCCGACGACAATCCCGACATGGATGCCGAGCGCATCGCGCGGCTGCTGGAACGTCTCGAGGCGCATATCGACGGGCTGAGGGTGGCGGGCTCCGACGGGCTGAAGGTCGCCGAGGAGCGCTATATCGAATACCCGGAGCCGGGCGAGCTCTTCGTGGTGCGGATGCTGCAGCCAGGCGCCGCCGGGCTGACCGTGGCGGCGCTCGATCTCGACAAGGTGCGCGCCTTCCTGATGGGCACGCTGCCGGCCTGAGGCCGTGCGGGCTCAGGCGAGGTCGGAAATCTCGGTCAGCCGCCAGCGCCCATCCCTGAGCCGGAAGATGCCCTGCAGATCAGTGGCCCAGAGCACCGAACCGGTGACCTTGAGATGTGTAAGGTGCCCGGGCTCGCGCTCGCAGCCGGTCTCGACCGGAACAAGCGCATCATCCTCCAGCGTGAACAGGCACGGGCCCTCGTGGTCGGGGTCGAGCCCGGCGCCGATATAGCGCGTGCCGCCGTGTAGGGCGGTCAGGTGCAGCGCCGGGTCGTCGTGCTGGAACAGTTGCTCGAAACCGCCCTCCATGGTGCCGCGATAGATCCCTGCAACGGGATCGTCGCCGCACAGCACCGCCGCGCCGCCCTCGTCGTAACCATGCACCAGCCGTGCGCCGGTCTCGAGCCATTGCTCGTCGGTGGCGCCGTCCCTCAACCGGATCACCCGCCCCAGCGCGCCGCAGAAATAGGTCTCCTGTCCGACCGGAAACGCGCGGTATATGTCGGGGAAGCGCCGGGCATAGTCGTACATCTGCGGGCTGGTGCGGCGGGTGTAGCTCTCGGCACTCTCGCCGCCCTGTCGCGGCGGCATCTCGGGGCGCGGCTCGGGCACCACCAGCGGTACCCACTCTTCGCGCGTGACGTCGTAATACCAGATGTTGGAGGCCGCGCCGCAGACATAGTAGCGATCGCCGATCAGCGTCACGTCGAAGGGCACCATGCCCTCGACCGGCAGCGGCAGGGGCACCGCGACCTCCATCTCGCGCGAGGAGGCATAGAGCCGCCCGGCGGCGACGATCCACGCCGCGTGGCTCTCGGGGTTCACCGTCATCGCCAGCACTGCCCGCCATGCGGCGTGCGATAGCTGTGATGGGCGCTGGGATCGAACTCGATGAAATGGAAGACCCAGTCTTCCTCCCCGGAGTCGTCGAGGGCGAGGACCAGCGTGTCGGTGACGGGCAGGGCAAACATCGGCGGTCTCCATCCGGGCGGGCGGCCCGGTTCAGGTCAGCGAGGAATGGCGGGTCGGCATCAGGTTCTGGTTCAGATGGCCATCCCGGCTCAGCCGGTCCCGGGCGTTGTCGAAGCGCTCGTTCGATTTGCGGGTGTTGGCCTTGCAGGTGGGCTGAGGATCCCTGGCACAGGCATTTTCGAACTGCTTCTCGACGCAGTCCTTGCCAGCCTCGGCGCAGTCGGTATCGACCACTGCCGACTGGTAGGCGGCGCAGTTGGTCAGCGCCTGCTTGGCAATATCGACGGCGTCACCGATGGGGCGGGCGTTGTTGCCGAAGCTCGCATCGAAGAAATAGTGCATGTAGCCATGGCCGCGCCCGGTGCTGAGCGACCGGACCTTCTTGTCGGCAGCGTATTCGTCGGCCTTCTCGGCGATCTTCTTTCCGGTGTCGCTCTGGCGCTCGGCCTGAGACTTGCCGCTCGACTTGCCGCCGACGCAGATCGCGCAGGCCTCGTCGATGGGCGGGAAGGTCTCGTGCGCGGGCGTAGACTCGTCGCGGGTGCCATCCCTGAGATATTCGTCGGGAATGATGTGGTGCGCCTCGCCGCCGCGCGCATTGCACTTATCCTTGATCTCGCCATAGCTGCCCACGAGGCAATTGTCGGTGTCGCGAAAGCCCGGCTTGCCCGGCTTGCCGACGATCAGCCAGGGCGCGTCGTTGCCGGTGTTGCTCGCGTGATTGGTGGTGGCGAGATCGGTGAAGCGCACCACGCCCTTGCCCTCGGCCTTGACGTCCATCGACCATTTCTGGGCATAGGCCTTGCCCATGTTCTTCGAGGTGATGATGCCCTTCTTGGGCGCGCAGCCGGCCTCGTCGCCCGAGATCCGCGAGAATTTCGAGGCGTTCTCCTGGCTGATCTCCTGGCCGCCGATCTTCACCGTGCCGGTGCCCGAGGTGAGGTCGCTGTCGGTGGCGAAATTGGGGTAGGGGATCGGCACGCCCGGCGGCGTGGCCGGGGTCTGGGGCGGGGTGAAGCAGGTGTCCGGGAAGGCCGCGATGATCTTGCAGCCCTGCGCCTTGGCCGAGATTTCCAGAGAATTCGCGAAGACGGTCATGCCGCCGCCCTCGCCACGATCGCGCCGCAGGCGCCGTCATCACCCGAGGCTTCGATCAGCACCGGACCCTGCGGCCCGTAGCGCTTTTCGGCCGCGGCCAGCGCCCAGCCCAGCATCAGCGGCACCACCGCCGCGCCGATATTGCCGAGGCTCGCGCCCACCGCCCAGATCGGCTGCACCGCGCTGCGCATGCGCTGGGTGCGCATCATCGCCAGAGCGGTCTGGCGGAACCAGAAGCTCTCGCCGGGCAGATCGCCGATCTTGAGCACGATGTCGGAATGCGCCAGCCCCGCCTCGGCGAAGGCTTCGGAATAGGCGCGCACCATGCCATCGCCGCGCAGCGGCAGGTCGAACCCGTCGCTGTCCAGACCGTTGTGGATCGGCGCCGGCTCGCGCGCGAGGCCGAGCCCGGTGATCGCAAGCCCGCCCGGATGGCGGGCCGAGCACAGCACCGCCGCCGCCGCCTCGCCGGGGATGAACCCGTCGGGGGTGGTGGGGGTCAGCAGCCGCGACTGCGCCCGGTACTGGCCGACCGCCGGGGCGCTGAGGTAGCTGTCGACGCCGAGGATCATCACGTAGTCCGAGCCGTCCGAGAGCATCCGCCGCGCGGCCTGCAGCGCCACGAAGCCCGAGGGGCGGCCATGCGACACCAGCCTGACGCGCTGGCGCTCGGACAGGCGCACGATCCCCGAGATCATCCCCACGAAGGCGGCGCCGTCGCGGATCAGGCGGCCCTGGCGGCTGTCCTCGGCAAGGCAGAGGATCAGGTCGGTCCTGTCCGCCGCCTCGGGCACGCGTTCGAACACCTCGGAGATCGCCGCGGCGCACATGTGCGCCAGCCGCTTGGCCCCCATCCAGTTGCGCGGCATCGGCACCGGTGCGCCGACCAGCCACGCGCCGTCGCCGCGTGCGAAGCGGGTCTCCTGAAAACCGTCGAGCCGGGCGCGCAGCGCGGCGCAGGAGGAGGGCGCGTCGAGCCCGACCGCCGTCACCATGCCCGATGTCAGGATCTGCAGCGCGCCGTTCATTCCGGAGCCTCGCCGCCATCGCCGGTGGCCGCGGCGCGGACATAGCGGCGGCCCTCGCGCCTGACGCGCGCCATGGCCGCGGTGGGCGGGCCGACCCAGGCTTCGGAAAACTCGAGGACGCCGCGCCGCATCGGCAGGTCGACCCGCCAGACCAGCGCGAACTTGCGCGCATCGGTGTCGAACAGCACCGTGTCGGGCAGCACCTCGCACTCGAGCGCGGGCTGCGCGCCGCGAAAGATCGCCAGCGGCAGCTCGCAGTCGATGAGACGGAAGGACTCGCGCCCGCGATCGGTGAGGTTGAGCAGGACGACCTCGGTCCCCGAGCGCGGCGGCGGAACCTGCTGGTCGGGCGGGGCGCTCTGGTAATAGCGCTCGTCGAAATCCTTGGGCAGAAACGGGAACACGTTGTCCTGCCAGTCCTGATCATAGGTTCCGGCGTAGCGCCGACGCTGCGGCCAGGCGCGGCCATAGGGGCCAAGCGCCATGGGGGTGTAGGTGCCGAAGGGCGAGGAGATGTCCTCGTCGGAGGCCTGCGTATGGGGCAGCCTCATGCCGTTGATCCGCAGGTGGTTGCGCCGCGCCGCCCAGCCGGTGCCCACCGGGTTGGCATCATAGGCGCCGGGCTCGGGATCGTCGGGATCGAGCCTGTCGGTGCCGCCAAAGGCGTGATCGTAACTGATGGGCTGGCGGCGGAAGGGGGCCGGATCGGTGGCGACAAAGGCGGGCCCCACCGCCATCCAGTGCCGCTCGCCGAAGACATCAAAGGATTTCGACCACTGGCCCAGCCGGATGCCGACGCGGAGCCTGGTCGCGACCTCGCCTCGCGGGGCATGGGCCGCACCATTCAAGATGACATCGCAGCGGGCCTTGCGGAAGGCGAAGTCGGTCTCCCAGCGGCAGGCCGAAAGCCCCGTCGCGCCATGATACTGGTCGGCATGAACCAGCGGCGCCTGCGTCTTGCTGGGCACCGGGGCGCCGCCTGCGGTGTCGGGGAAATCGAAGGTCCGCTTCACCACCAGCGACAGGTGGTCCCGGCCGGCGGGGTCCTGTCCCATGGTGAACTCCGCCTCGCAGGGAAGTTGCCGGTAAATCTCCAAATCGCCCTCGGGCTTTGTTGTCAGAACATGGTAAAATCAGTGGGTCTTTATTGGTCTTCTGCCCTCGCGGGCTGTGAGGGCCGTCTGGCGCCTGTCAGGCGGCGGGCGGCTCAGCTTCCAAGCCGGGCAATGGCTTGGGGCGCGGCGGGGGGCGAACGTAACCGCGAAGTGGCGTCGGACACGGGAAAGCGGAACGACCTAAGCGGTCTTTGGTGTGAAACATGGGTATGACCTTCCCCGGGTGACAGCGAGAATACGAGCGTCGGGTCGGTTGGCGAATAAGATCCAGTATCCTTAAAATTGTGCGTTCAGGCAACACCGGTGACCGGAAGCCCCGGTTTTCGCATGTCGCGGGCTTCAGGAGCGTCAATTCATCCGCCGAGGCGTTCCCGGGGGCGCAGAGCGTGTCACACTTGGACGAGCGCGGACCGGCACCCCGGCGGCAGCCCTGAGCGCACGCGGGGAAGGCAGCGCATCAGTGGACGCACCGCTTTACCCGCAAGGTCCATGCGCGCGGCAAAGCTGGGCTGGAACGGATCAATCCGCGCGATGGCTTCGGCTCAGTCGAGCGCCTTGTCGCTGCCGCCGGCGTCGCCGCGCACCCAGTAGCCAGCCGCCTTGAGATGCTGCGCCGGGTGGCCGCGCTCGTCGAGGAAGTGCTGCTTGAGCGTCCGCGCCACCTTCGCCTCGGCGGCGATCCAGACAAAGCCCTTGCCCTCGGGCAGGTCGAGCGCCCGCACGGCCTCGAGCAGGGGGGCGGCCTCATGCGCCTCGGCGACCGGGCGGTGCACCCAGTGGCTCTGCAGCGCGGCGTCGCTCGCAAATCGCTGCTGGTCTTCGGCGCCGGGCACGGCGGCCAGCGTGATGATCCGCGGCCCGGCGGGTGTTTCCTCGACGCGGCGTCCGATGGCGGGCAGGGCGGTTTCGTCGCCGATCAGCAGCCACCAGTCGAAGACCGGCGCGATCACCGCCGAGCCGCGCGGCCCGCCGATGTTGAGCGTGTCGCCGGGCGCGGCATTGATCGCCCAGTCGGTCGCCGGTCCGGCATCGTGCACGGCGAAATCGAGCACCAGCTCGCAGCGCTCGGTGTCGAAGCGGCGCGGGGTGTATTCGCGCATCTCCGGGGTCTCGCCGGCGCCGGGGAAGATCAGCTTGATGTGGTCGTCCGCCCCGAGGCTGGTGAAATCGGCAAGCTCCTCGCTGTGCAGCACCATGCGGATCATGTGCGGCGTGAGGTAGCCTGTCTCGCGCACCGTGAGCGTGCGGCGTTTGAGCTCGTGGCGGTGCCTCGTGATGATCTGTTCCATGGGAATTCCTGTGTCTGAATGGGGGCTTGCGGCGTCTAGTTCGCGCCGCTGGCAATCTTCTGCGCGGTCTGGCGCAGCGTCTCGGTCAGGGCCTCGATCACCTTGGGGTCGCTGTCGCAGGCCGCGAGGCGCTGGCGCAGGGCCAGCTTGATCTCGTCCATCGCGGCGACGATCTCCTCGGGCGCATTGGCGCGGTGATTGGGCGGAATGGTGCGGGTCAGCAGCTCGTCGGCGGCGGCGCGGTTGGCCGCGATGAAGGCCGCGCCTTCGGCGGTGATCCGCGACAGCTTGCGGGCGTTCTCGTCCGGCTCCACGGTGATGTGGCCCATCTCCTCGAGCCACGACAGGCTCGGGTAGATCACGCCGGGGCTGGGGCAATAATCGCCGTTGAAGCGCTCTTCGATGGCCTTGATGATCTCGTACCCGTGGCGCGGGCTCTGGTCGATCATCGCGAGGATCAAGAGCCGCAGCTCGCCATACTCGAAAAGCCGCCTCGAACGTTGCTTCGGCGGATTCCTGCGGCGCTCGGCCGAGGCGCGGGATTGGGGAGATCCGGAAGAGGTTGGTTTCATTGCACGGGGGTCCAGACGGTGTTGAATTCGATATATCGTGAATCGAGATATATCGAGATTATGCGCGTGCGCAAGAACAAGGCAGGAGTGGGGACAGCGGAGTGGATGCGAGCTAAATCACGGTTTTGGCACCACAATGCGTGCGTCCGGCGTGGCGCTTGGACCGCACGTTTGCGTGAGCCGACGCGCGAGGCCGGGCGGAAGCGCGCGCACGCTCCCCGCGTGGTTCGTCGGGTCGACCGGTTGCTAGGCCGGTCTGGACGAATGCAGCGCCTGACGCTCGGCAAGCCGCTGCTTGGCGGTGGCGAATTTCACCCGCGCGGTCTCCAGCCGGACGAGCGCGCGGGCGCGACACTCGTAAAGCTCGCGCACCCGCGAACCGGGGTCGCCGATCGCCACGCGGTAGGGCCGCTCTCCGGTCGGGAACCATCGCTTCATGTCCGAAAGGGCAAGGGCCCACGCACGATCGGCCTCGAGATAGCGCTCGTATGTGAGGCGCAGGACCCGGCGTCGGGTCATCAGTTCTGACTGCATCGTCTCCTCCCTGAGTTCGGATCCAGTACTAGGCGAGTATAGCAGGCCATCGGCCACCCGCAAAATCGCATCTCCTTGAAGCGGTCCCGACATGACAACGCCCGCATCCCAAGGGAGGGGGATGCGGGCGTTCTCGGCCGGTCTCGGGGAGGAGATCAGACCAGCGCGAGGGAGATCGCCGGGATGAAGGTGACCATCATCAGTGCGACCAGAAGGGCCAGCAGGAACGGCCAGCCGCGTTTGACGAACTCGCCAAAGGGGGTCTCGGTGAGGTTGCAGACCAGCAGCATCACCGTGCCGACCGGCGGGGTCAGGGTGCCGAGCGCGAGGTTGAGGATCATCACGATGCCGAAATGCACCGGGTCGATGCCGAGCTGCATTACCACCGGCTTCAGCAACGGCACGAGGATGATCAGCAGCGCGTTGCCCTCGATGAACATGCCCAGCACCAGCAGGATCAGGTTGACGATGAGCAGGAACAGCCACGGGTTCTGCGTCAGCGACATGATCCATTCGGCAAGCGCCACGCCGGCCTGTTCGAGCGAGAAGATCCAGCCGAGCGCCGAGGACATCATGATCACCAGCAGGACGGCGGCGGTCTGCCGTGCCGTCTGGCTGAAGGCGTCGGTCAGGTCGCTGAGCCGCATCTCGCGATAGACGAAGAGCCCGATCACGATGGTCACCACGGTGGCGATGGCACCGGCCTCGGTGGGGGTGAAGATCGCCATCCGGATGCCGCCGATGATCACCAGGATCAACAGGAAGGCGGGCCAGGCGCTGGCCAGCGTGCTGGTGGTCTCCTTGGCGGTCGGCCAGCTGGTGCGCGACGGTTTGTAGCCCTCTTTCTTGGCGACCCAGTAGGTCGCCGCAAAGAGAAGCAAGGCGCAGAGCAGGCCGGGCAGGATGCCGGCGACGAACATCGAGCCGATCGAGACATCCGCCACCAGCCCGTAGATGATCAGAGCGATGCCCGGCGGCAGGATCGGGGTGATCAGCGCCGAGGCCGCGGTGATGGCGGCGGCGGTGCCGCGGTTGTAGCCGGCCTTGAGCATGTCCGGCACCAGCATCCGGCACATCATCGCGGCATCCGCGAGGTTCGAGGCCGAGAGCCCGCCCATCAGGGTCGAGAGCATGATGTTGGTGTGGCCGAGCCCGCCGGTGAGCTTGCCGACCAGAAGGTCGGCGACCTTCAGCAGCCGCGAGGCGATGCCGGTGGTGCCCAGAAGCGTGCCCAGCAGGATGAAGAACGGGATTGCCAGAAGCGAGGGGTTCTGCGTCGGCGCGATCAGCCGCTGCACCGCGATCTGGATCGGGATCTGCTGGAAGAACAGGAAATAGCCGAGGATCGCAGCGAACATCGCGAGGTAGATCCGCATGTTCAGGGCAAACAGCAGGAACATGATGGGGATGATGATGAACCAGTCCATGTCGCGCGCCTCAGCCCAGGTCTTCGGAGGTGTCGTCGACGGACGGGACGGGGCGGTTCAGGATCAGCATCCCGACCCGCCACAGCATCACCAGCGCGATGCCGATGGCGCCCACGGTCACGGCGATGTCGATCCAGTACCACGACATGCGCAGGATCTGCGTCTTCTTCAGCGCGGCGCTCTCGGCCAGCCGGTAGCCGAGCCAGGCCATGTAGCCCAGCAGCCCCACCGAGGCGAGCCCGACGAGCACCCCGAGCCAGCGGTTGAGCGTCTGGGGCAGCATCATGGTGATGACGTCGATCTTGAGGTGATGGTCCTCGATCTCGCAGGCGATGGCACCGAGGAACACGATCCAGATCAGCAGGAACGCGGACATCTCCTCGGTCCACTGGATCGGGTTGCCAAGCATGTAGCGGGCGATCACGGCGGCGGCCGTGATCGCGATCAGCGCAAAGACCAGCAGGCCGGCCAGCGCCGAGACGAGTTTGTAGGAAAGCTTCACGAGGGACCTTCGGAATAGAGGGCGACCCGCGCGACAGACATCGCGCGGGCCGGGATTGGATTATTGGCCGAGCTGCTCCTGGATCTCTTCATAGAGACCGTCGGACCACTCGGGGAACTGGTCGTACACCGCCATGGCCTTTTCCTTGAACGGGGCGATGTCGGGGTAGGTCACGGTCACGCCGGCGGCTTCCATGTCGGCGAGGATCTGCTCGTCGGCTTCCGCGGCGAGCTCCTGGCTGTAGAGGCCTGCCTCGTAGCCGGTCTCGTGCAGCATCTCGACCACTTCGGGATCGAGCGTGTCGAAATAGGCCTGACCGCCGAGCCACAGCGAGGTGTTCTGCAGGTAGGAGATCATCGACAGCTCCTTGGCCTGCTCGTGCAGCTTCTGGCCGAACAGCACCGGGAGCGGGTTCTCGACACCGTCGATCACGCCCTGGGTCAGCGCCGGGTAAACATCGCCCAGCGGCATCGGGGTCGGCGTGCCGCCCATCGCCTCGATGGCGCGGATCTGCATGATGTTGTTGGGCGTGCGGATCTTCATGCCCTCGAGGTCCGCCGGCGTCTCGACCTTCTTGGTCGCGAGCAGCTGGCGGGTGCCGTAGAGGTAGTTCTTGATCACGATGTGGATGCCCTGCTCCTGCAGCGCGGCCTCTTTTTCCTTGAACCAGTCGGATTCGTAGATCTCGAACAGGCTCTGCGCGTCCTCGGTGAGGTACGGCCCGAAGAGGATGCCGAGATCGGGGTCGTAGTCGGTCAGGAAGCCCACGTCGGCGATGGTGATGACGTTGACGCCGAGCATGCCCTGCTCGATCACGTCCTTCTTGGCGCCGAGCTGCGAGGAGGGGTAGAGCTCGAGCACCACTTCGCCGTCGGAAGCCTCGGCCACGAGCTCTTTCCAGCGGTTCATCACGAGGTCCGCGGGCTCGCCCGGGTTGTTCTCGTAGGCGATGCGCACGGTGGTTTCCGCCAGCGCCGGCATCGCCAGCATCATCGCGGTGGTGGCGCCGAGAAGCGCCTTGGTGAGAGTTTTCATGGATCTCCTCCGTATCACGGTTGTTGGGTCGGTTGGGGCGCGCGCTGAACCGGCCAGATGGTGATCGGTTCCGAGCGCTGCTCGCGGGAGGTCAGCCAGCTGGCCAGAACCTCGCCGGAATGCTGGAAATGGTCTGAAAGTGCTGCGCCAAGGGCGGAGGCGTCATGCGCCTCGAGCGCCGCGATGATGCGGTCGTGCTGGGCCTTGGCGGTCGCGGTGTTGAGCTCCTGCGACTTGCCGACCTCGAGATAGTATTTCAGCGGCACCGAGAGCACGTCATACATGCGGCTCAGCACCGTGTTGCCGGCGGCCTGCACCAGCCCGTAATGGAAATCGTAATCCGCCTGCGCGGCCTCTGCGGCGGTCAGTGCAACGACCATGCGGTCGTTGGCGGCGCGGATCGCATCGAGCTGGGCGGGCGTGACATGGCAGATCATCAGCGGCGCCGCGCCGGTCTCGTTGATGCGGCGGAAGTTCAGCACATCGGTGAAGCTGCGCGCCGAGGTGTCGAAATGATCGGTCAGCTCCTGGAACATCACGCCGAAATCCGGCGTCCGCACCTTGGCGCCGCGCTTGGTCTTTTCGATCAGGGAGAGGGCTTCGAGGTGGATCATGGTCTCGCGGATGGTGTTGCGCGACACGTCGAACCGCTCCGCGAGCTCGCGCTCGTTGGGCATGAGATCACCGGGGCGATAGCTCTCGGCAATCTCGCGGCGCAGCACGTCGCGTATCTCCTCGACTGTCGATTTGGCCACCTGCTCCTCCCACAGATCGTGACTTTGGTTGGACCATAGGGCCACAGAAAAAGCGTCGTCAAGCGGTGATAATGCTGTTTGCGCAAACATCACGGCGAGGTCAGGACCAGTTCACCGAGGCGAGAAGGGTCTCGCGGGCGGTCTGCAGATGCTGGTCGAACGCTTCGCGCGCCTCATCGCCGCGGCCCTGCAAAATCGCTTGGATGACAGCAAGATGCTCGCGGATCGCCTCGCGGTTCCGCACCGTCTCGTCGCGCTTGTTCCACTGGTAATGGTAGTGGACGATGATCGAGATCCGGTGCGCGAACTCGTCATAGAAACGGTTGCGCGTGGCGGCGCAGACCAGCCGGTGAAACCGCGCGTCGAGGGCGGGAAACTCGGTCATCGCCGAATCGTCGCGGGCCAGAAGATTGATGTGCAGACGCTCCATCTCGACCATGCGGGGCAGGGCGGGATGGTCGGGATCGGCGCAGAGCCGGCGCATCGCTTCGCGCTCGATCAGCTCGCGCATGTCGCACATCTCAAGCGCGTAGTCGCGTGTGAAGCCGCGGAATGTCCAATGTTTGTTGGGGTTCTTCTCGACCAGCCCGCTGACCCGGAAGTTCTGCAGCAGATCCCTTACCAGCGCCACGGAGATGCCAAGCTGCCGCGCCAGCTCGCTTTCGTGGATCTGCGCATTGGGCGGCAGATCGGTGCGCAGGATCCATTCGTGGAACTGGTGCTCGGCGCGCTCGGCCGGCAGCGTCACGTCTTCGGGCGGGAACCGGTCCGCCACGGTGGGCGCCCGAAGGAGCACCTTGCGGCGCCCCTCCCATTCGATGATCCCGAGGCTCGAAAGGTGTGACAGGACGTTGCGCGCGGTGGTGCGCGAGATCGCGAGCTGGTCGCAGAGCTCGGCCTCGGTGCCAAGCTCGCTGCCCGGCGCGAGTCCGGAAAACAGGTCCATCGCCTGATTGGCGGCGGCCTTGAAGGTCTGGTTCTGTCGCGACATCTTGCGCGCCTTCCCGGGTGATCCGCATTTCAACTTGAGCTGAATGTATTTTATTTATAAAAAACCGTAAAGGGGCGCGCGACTCCCTCATCGCTTCCGCGCGCCTTCAGCCGACGGAGGATTCCCATGACCGCGACCGAAATGAAGGCTCTGCTCTGCGACGAGCCGGGCAAACTGACCTGCGTGAGCCGCCCGCGTCCCGAGGACAAGCCGGGCCATCTGCGCATCCGCATCGAGGCCATTGGCATCTGCGGCACCGATTACCACATCTACGGCGGCAACCAGCCCTTCCTGCAATACCCGCGCGTCATGGGCCACGAGCTCTCGGCCCGCGCCATGGCCGACAGCGCGGATGGCCGCATCAAGCAAGGCGACCTCGTGGTCGTGAACCCCTATCTCACCTGCGGCAAGTGCCGCGCCTGCCTCATCGGCAAGCCCAATTGCTGCGAGAACATCGCGGTGTTGGGCGTGCACACCGATGGCGGCATGTGCGAGGAGATCGTGGTGCCCGAGGGCAACCTCTACCCGGCGGGCGATCTGAGCCCGCAGGCGGCGGCGATGGTCGAGTTCCTTGCCATCGGCGCGCATGGCGTGCGCCGCTCGGGGCTGGGCGAGGGCGTGACGGCACTGATCGTCGGGGCGGGCCCGATCGGCGTGGGCGCGGGGCTCTTCGCCCATATCGCCGGCGCCGAGGTCACCCTGCGCGACACCTCGCCCGACCGTCTTGCGCTGGCCAAGGAGATCATCCCGGCCGCGAGGACCGAGCTGGTCTCGGAGATGGCCGACACGGTCTATGACAACGTGTTCGACGCCACCGGCAATATCGGCGCGATGAATGCCGGGCTGACCTACCTTGCCCATGGCGGCAATTACGTGCTGCTCTCGGTGGTGAAGGGCGAGCTGAGCTTTGCCGACCCGGAATTCCACAAGCGCGAGACCACGCTTTTTGCCAGCCGCAACGCGCTCAAGGTCGATTTCGAGCACGTCATGGACTGCATGGCCAAGGGGCTGGTCCCGGTCGACAAGATCGGCACCCACCGCACCACCATCGAGGGCGCGGTCGAGGATCTGCCGAAATGGGCCGAGGATCGCGGCAGCGTGGTCAAGGCGCTGATCGAGGTGAGTGCATGAGCGACGTGAAAACCCCCATCGTGCAATTCGGCACCTCGCGCTTCCTGCAGGCGCATGCCGACCTGTTCTTCTCCGAAGGCACGCCCGCGCGGGCCATCACCGTGGTGCAGAGCTCCGGCGATCCCGCCCGCGCCGCGCGGCTCGGGGCGCTGGCCGCCGAGGGCGGCTTCCCAGTGCGCGTGCGCGGCCAGCAGGACGGCAAGGTCGTCGATGAAGAGCGCCGCGTGACCTCGGTCAAGCGCACGCTTTCGACAGCCTCCGACTGGGCCGAGTTGTCGCGCGTGGTCACCGAGGAGGCCGAGGCCATCCTGTCGAACACCGGCGACTCGGGCTATGAGCCCAGGCCCGACGACGATCAGGCGCGGCCGGATCAGGCGATGTCCTACCCCGCCAAGCTGTTCCACCTGCTGGCGGCGCGCCACGCGGGCGGGGGCAAGCCGCTCACCGTGTTCCCGATGGAACTGATCCCCAACAACGGCAAGGTCCTGAAGGCGCGCGTGCTCGAGATCGCCGCCGGCCAGAAGGCCGATCCGCTGCTGATCGAGTGGCTGAACGCCTGTCTGTGGGTGAACAGCCTTGTCGACCGCATCGTCTCCGAGCCTATCGATCCGGTGGGCGCGGTGGCCGAGCCGTATGCGCTCTGGGCCATCGAGGCGCAGGACGGGCTCGAGCTGCCGGTGGTGCATCCCTCGGTGCAGCTGGTCGAGGATCTCGAGGAGATCGAGCGGCTCAAGCTTCACATCCTCAACCTCGGCCACACCGCGATGGCGTCGTTCTGGATGGCGGGCGCAGCCGATCCCGACGCCATCGTGCGCGATCTGCTCGCGGGCGAGGTCGGCGAGCAGGTGACAGACGTCATGAAGACGGAAGTGCTGCCGGGCTTTGCCCTGCGCGGGCTGGGCGACAAGGCCGAGGCCTATCTGGCGGTGACGCTGGAGCGCTTCGCCAACCCGTTCCTCGACCATCGCATCGCCGACATCGCGCAGAACCACGGCCAGAAGCTCGAGCGCCGCATCGGCGCGTTCCTCGCATGGGTGCGCGAGGTGCAGCCCGACTATGCCGCGCCCACGCTCGACGCGCTTTGTGCGCGCGAGGAGGCCTGACATGGCAGCTCCCACGATCATGGTGCTCGACCCCACGGATACCGTGGCCGTCGTGCTTTCCGACATGGAGGCCGGTGAGACCCGCGATGGCCTCACCGCGCAGGAGCCGATCCCGCGCGGCCACAAGATCGCCCGCAAGGCGATGGCCGCCGGCGATCCGGTGCTCAAATACGGTCAGGTGATGGCGGTTGCGAGCCGGGACATCGCCCTGGGCGACCATGTGCACGTGCAGAACTGCGCGCTGCCCGAGGGCAGCCACGGCGTCAGCGCCGTGCAGGCGCGGCTGCCGGAGGCGCCGGCGCGCACGACCTTTCAGGGCTTCGCCCGTCCCGACGGCCGGGTGGGCACACGCAACTATATCGGGGTGATCGCCTCGGTGAACTGCTCGACCACGGTCTGCGACGCCATCGCCGCCGAGGCCAACCGCACGTTGCTGCCGCAATTTCCCAACGTGGACGGCTTCGCGCCCATCGTCCACGATCAGGGCTGCGGCATGGCCAACCAGGGCGAGGGGTTCGACGCGCTGGTCCGCACCCTCAAGGGGTATCGCGACCATCCGAATTTCGGCGGTGTGCTGATCATCGGCCTTGGTTGCGAGGTCAACCAGCTGACGCTCTACAAGCCCACCGAATGGACCAGGGAGCGCTTCAAGACCTTCAACATCCAAGAGGTCGGCGGGTCGCGCTCGGCGGTGAAGCGGGCGCTGGAACTGCTCGAGCCGATTGCCGCGATGGCCAACGAGGACACGCGCAGCGAGCAGCCGGTCTCGGCCCTGACGCTCGGGATGCAATGCGGGGGCTCTGACGGGTTTTCGGGCATCACCGCCAACCCGGCGCTCGGCGTGGCCTCGGACATGCTGGTCGCGGCGGGCGGCACCTCGATCCTGTCGGAAACACCGGAGATCTATGGCGCCGAGCATCTGCTGATCGCGCGGGCCGAGGACGAGACCGGCCGGAAGATCGAGGACATGATCGCGTGGTGGCGCGACTATGCCGACCGCAACGGCGCCTCGCTCGACAACAACCCGAGCCCCGGCAACAAGAAGGGCGGTCTGACCACCATCCTCGAGAAATCGCTGGGCGCCGTGGCCAAGGGCGGTCTCGCGCCGCTCTCGGGTGCTTATGCCTATTCCGAAAAGATCGACCGGCACGGCTTTGTCTACATGGACAGCCCCGGCTACGATCCGGTCGCTGCGACCGGGCAGGTGGCCTCGGGGGCGAACCTCATCGCCTTCACCACCGGTCGCGGCTCGTGCTTTGGTGCCAAGCCCGCGCCGTCGATCAAGCTGGCCTCGAATTCGGATCTGGCGCGCTCGATGCCCGAGGATATCGACATCGATTGCGGCGGCGTGGTCGAGCAGGGCGTGTCGCTGACCGAGATGGGCCAGCGGATCTACGACCTGCTGCTCGATACCGCCTCGGGCAAGAAAACCATGTCGGAAGAGTTCGGCTACGGCGACAACGAGTTCGTGCCGTGGAAGATCGGCGCGGTGCTGTAGGCTTCGACGAGAGCTACGCTTTCGAGAGGCGCGGTGCGCGGAGCGCCGCGCCTCTTTCGTTTTAGGTGAGTAGAAAGGGATCGGTCTCTGCGTCCGGCGGCTGAACCACTCAGGCGCGGGACAAGGCCGAAGGCCGCCGCGCCATCGCCAGCCCGCCCCCGGGGCTGGCGATCTGGTTGGGCAGGGCGCAACGTGTCGAGGTCTTTCGGACTTGGCTAGAATAAATCGAGAGGATTGGCGGTTTGATCGCCATCCCGCGGGCTGGCGACGCCGCGACGGCGCCCGATCAGTTCTCTGGGTGCAATCTCCGAACAAAAAGGGCCGCCCCGAGGGACGGCCCTTTCCACATCCTGTTCGCTCGCGCTCAGCCGAGCGCCGCGACGCCCGGCAGGACCTTGCCTTCCATCCACTCGAGGAAGGCACCGCCTGCGGTGGAGATGTAGGTGAAATCGTCCGCCGCACCGGCCTTGTTCAGCGCCGCCACCGTGTCGCCGCCACCGGCGACCGAGACCAGCTTTCCAGATGCGGTGGCCTTTGCCGCGTGGGCCGCGGCGGCGTTGGTCGCGGTGTCGAAGGGCGCGATCTCGAAGGCGCCGAGGGGGCCGTTCCAGATCAGCGTTTCGGCCCGGTCGATGGCCTGCTCCACATGCGCCACGCTGTCGGGGCCGGCGTCGAGGATCATCGCGTCCGCCGGGCAGTCCTCGGCCTTCACGACCTCCGACGGTGCGTTCTCGCGGAATTCGTGGGCCACGACCACGTCGCGCGGCAGCAGGATCTCGCAGCCGGTCGAGGCGGCCTTCTCGGCGATCTCCTTGGCGGTGCCGGTCATGTCATGCTCGCAAAGCGACTTGCCCACGTCGAGGCCCTGTGCCGCGAGGAAGGTGTTGGCCATGCCGCCGCCGATGACGAGCAGGTCGACCTTTTCGACAAGGTTGCCGAGCAGCTCGAGCTTGGTCGAGACCTTGGCGCCGCCGACCACCGCCAGAACCGGGCGCTTGGGCGTGCCGAGCGCCGCTTCCAGCGCCTCGAGCTCGGCCTGCATCAGCCGGCCGGCGCAGGCCGGCAGCAGGTGCGCCAGTGCCTCGGTCGAGGCATGTGCCCGGTGCGCCGCCGAGAAGGCGTCGTTGCAATAGACATCGCCGAGCGCGGCATAGGTCTTGGCGAGCTCAGGGTCGTTCTTTTCCTCGCCGGGCTCGAAACGGGTGTTCTCCAGCAGCACAACATGGCCCTTGTCGCAGGCCTCGATCACCCCCTCGGCCTCGTCGAGCGTGGCGAAATGCACCTTGGTGCCGAAGGCCGCCTCGAGCGCCGGCAGCAGCATCTTCAGCGACATCTCGGGCACCACCTTGCCCTTGGGGCGGCCGAAATGCGCCAGCAGCACCGGGGTGCCGCCGCGCGCGAGAATGTCCTGCACCGTGGCGCAGACGCGCTCGATGCGGGTGGCGTCGGTGACCTCGCCGTTTTCCACCGGCACGTTGATGTCGACACGGGTCAGCACGCGCTTGCCGTCCAGTTCCATGTCGTCGAGGGTCTTCCAGGCCATCTTGTCCTCCTGTCAAAGCGTTGCCCAAGGTCTGCCCCGAAGCACCGGCGGCGTCAATGTGCGCGCGTCCCTTGGCATTCGCGCGGGGGCGGATTAAGTCTCGGGACGTAATATGCTGCGCAGGGAGTGATGCGACATGGCCGAGATCAAGGACCCCGAAAACACCATCCTCATGGAGCTGAAGGACGGCACCGTGACCATCGAGCTGCTGCCCGACGTGGCGCCCAAGCACGTGGAGCGGATGAAGGAACTGGCGCGGTCGGGCGCCTATGACGGCGTGGTGTTCCACCGCGTGATCGAGGGCTTCATGGCCCAGACCGGCGACGTGCAGCACGGCAACAAGGACAATGGCTTCAACATCGGCCGCGCCGGCACCGGCGGCTCCGATCTGCCCGACCTGCCGGCGGAGTTCTCCAAGCTGCCGCACGACCGCGGCACGCTGGGCGCGGCCCGGTCGCAGAACCCGAACTCGGCCAACTCGCAGTTCTTCATCAACTTCAAGGACAACCATTTCCTCAACGGTCAATACACCGTCTATGGCCGCGTCATCGACGGCATGGCGCATGTGGATGCGATCACCCGCGGCGAGCCGCCCGCGGATCCCGACAAGATGGTCAGCGTCAAGGTGGCCGCCGATGCGTAACCTGATCGCAGCGGCGCTTTGCACCCTCGCGGCTCCGCTCTCGGCGGCGGGGCTCGACGTGACGGTGTCGGGCGAGGGCGCCAACGGCACCTTTCACATCGACCTGTTCGAGGACGTGGCGCCGAACCACGTGGCCCAGATCACCGCGCTGGCGGAAGAGGGCGCCTATGACGGCGTGGCCTTCCACCGGGTGATCGACGGCTTCATGGCCCAGACCGGCGACGTGCAGCACGGCAAGATGGGCTCCGACATGCGCATGGCGGGCATGGGCGGCTCGGACCGGCCGGATCTCGAGGCGGAATTCTCGGATCGCGACTTTGGTCGTGGCGTGGTCGGCATGGCCCGGTCGCAGAACCCGAACTCGGCCAACTCGCAGTTCTTCATCATGTTCGCACCCGCGCCGCATCTCAACGGCCAGTACACGGTCGTGGGCGAGGTGACCTCGGGCATGGACGTGGTCGAGCAGATCAAGCGTGGCACCGGGCGCAATGGTGCCGTCGTGGGCCAGCCCGACCAGATGGCGACGGTCACCGTGACCGAGTGATATCTTGCGGTGCGCGCCCTGCGGGGCGCGCGCTGGTTTTGCCGGTCCGCGCCTCTGGCGCGGACCGGCGGCTCAGGAGGGCGCTGCCCTCCTCTTGCCCCGGCAGGCCGGGGCAATTCACCTCCCGGGATATTTCTGGCCAGAAGAAGGGCGGGCTCAGCGTGAGAGCCGGTCGGGCAGGTGACGTGCCAGCGGCGCGAGGCCCGGATGGTACAGCCAGGTGCCGCCGAGCCGGTGCGGCCATGCGCCGGTGCCGAGCTTGAAGCGGGCGAGGCCGGGGGCGACATCGGAGGTCAATATCCCGAGGTCGAGGCTGGTGTGGCCCTGGCTTGCGAGCCAGCGCATGGCGGCCCAGAGCAGCGCATTCATGGCGCAGAGGCGGCGGCCCTCGGGGTGCGACACGCCGATCTGCCAGGTCGCGGTCGGGCCGTGGCGCAGGATGGCGATGGCGGCGACGGCCTGGCCATCGTGGCGGGCCTCCCAGATCAGCGCGGCGCCGGGATTGGCGTGCGCGAAGGCGGCGATCAGCGCCGGGGGCAAGGTGCGGTAACGTTTGCGCCGGGATTGTTTTTCTTCTGCGTGGAGCAGCCAGTGGTCAGGGGTCAGCGGTCGGCGGCGGATCTGCAGGCGGTGGGCGGCGCTGCGGTTCAGCCGGTTGCGCCACTTGCCGTGCATCGCGGCGCGCATCTCGGGCTCCGTCGAGAGCGGCAGCAGCGCCAGCGTGGCCGGGGTGAGCAGGGGCCAGAAACCCTCGGCGCGGAGGCGGTCGGGCGGCAGCCCGTCGGCGTTGAGCAGCAGCGGGCCGCGATGGCCCCCGCGGCAGAGAGCGAGCCAGTCCGGTGGCATGGGGCTGGAAAAGACCGGCCCGCGGGAGATCAGCGACAGCTCGCCCAGCAGGGGCAGACGCCGGCTTTGCGCCACCCAGCGCAGGCCCGGGGCGTTGCCGCAGCGCACCGGCAGCCCCAGCGCGCGCAGGGTGCGGGCGTAGTGTGGCGACTGCTGCAGCGGCAGGACGGGGGCGATCATGATCCGGATTAAGGACTTGGAAAGTGAATGCGTGGTTAATTCCGGCCATGGCACAGAAAGCTTCTCCGCGCCGCGAGGCGCCCCGTCCGCGCTCCGTGGTGGCATCTGCGCCGCGGCCCACGCTTGCCGCGGCGCTCCTGCTTGCCACCGCGCTGTCCTTGCCCGTTGCGGTGTTGACGCTGCTGCACTGGGTGCTCTGAGGGCGAATGACACGAAAAAGGGCCGGCGTTTGGCCGGCCCTCTTGATTGCGACGGTCTGCGACGCTCTGCGGCGCGCTTAGCCGAGCTTGACCAGCGCGTGGCGCTTCTTGCCCGCCGAGAGCTTCACCGGGCTGGCCAGCGCCGCCGCATCGAGCATCAGCCCGGCATCGGTGAGTGGGGCATCGTCGATGCGGGCGCCGTTCTCGGCGATCAGGCGCTTGGCCTCCTTGCCGGATTTCGCCAGCCCTGCGCGCACGATCAGCTGCACGATGGAGATGCCGTCGCCGCCCAGCTCGTCCGCGCCGAGCACGACCGTCGGCAGGTCATCGCCGACGCCGCCCTTCTCGAACACCTCGCGCGCGGTGGCCTCGGCCGCCGCCGCGGCCTCGGCCCCGTGGCACAGCGCTGTGACCTCGTTGGCGAGGATGATCTTGGCGGCGTTGATCTCGGAGCCCGAGAGCGCGCCGAGGCGGTCGCATTCCTCGACCGGGAGCTCGGTGTAGAGCTTGAGGAAGCGGCCCACATCGGCATCGGTGGTGTTGCGCCAGAACTGCCAGAACTCGTAGGGCGAGAGCATGTCGGCGTTGAGCCACATGGCGCCCCCCTGGCTCTTGCCCATCTTGCGCCCGTCGGAGGTGGTCAGCAGCGGCGAGGTCAGGCCGTAGATCTCGTTGTCGAGCACCCGGCGGGTCAGGTCGATACCGTTGACGATGTTGCCCCACTGGTCCGAGCCGCCCATCTGCAGCAGACAGCCGTAGCGGCGGTTGAGCTCGAGGAAGTCATAGGCCTGCAGGATCATGTAGTTGAACTCGAGAAAGCTCAGCGACTGCTCGCGGTCGAGGCGCGATTTGACCGACTCGAAGCTCAGCATCCGGTTGACCGAGAAGTGCCTCCCGATGTCGCGCAGGAAGGCGAGGTAGTTGAGCCCGTCGAGCCACTCGGCGTTGTTGAGCATCAGCGCCGGCGTCTCGACGCGGTCATAGTCGAGATACTTGGCGAAGACCTGCTTCATGCCATCGATATTGGCGTCGATCTGATCAGGCGTGAGCAGCGGGCGCTCATCGGCGCGGAAGGACGGGTCGCCCACCTTGGTGGTGCCGCCGCCCATCAGGGTGATCGGCTGGTGACCGGTCTTCTGCAGCCAGCGCAGCATCATGATGTTGAGCAGGTGGCCCACGTGCAGCGACTTTGCCGTGGCGTCATAGCCGATATAGGCGGTAACCACCCCCTTGCTCAGCGCCTCGTCGAGGCCCTGGTAATCGGTGCAATCGGCCAGATAGCCGCGCTCGATCATGACGCGCATGAAGTCCGATTTGGGATGGTAGGTCATGGGGCTTCCCTCTTATAGTCCGCACGTTCCTATAAGGGCGGGGCGAGCAGAGTTGAAGGACAAGTTGAAGGCAGCGCCGGTCTGGGCGCTTGGGGCAATGTCGGGGACATCGCTAGACGGGGTCGATGCGGCCTTGGTGCAGACCGATGGACGGCAGATCCTGGAATTCGGAGACAGCGGCTACCGCGCCTATACGGGCGAGGAGCGTGCCTTGCTGCGCGCGGCGCTGGGGCGCTGGCCGGGGGACGATCTGGAGGCCGCGGGCGACGTGGTGCAGCGTGCCCATGCAGAGCTGCTGGCGGGGTTTCCGCAGGCCGAGCTGGTCGGGTTCCACGGCCAGACGCTGGCGCACGAGCCGCGCGGGCGGGGCACGCACCAGCTCGGTGATGGCGATGCGCTGGCCGCGGCGCTGCAGCGCGACGTGGTCTGGGATTTCCGCTCGGCCGATGTGGCGTTGGGGGGCGAGGGGGCGCCGCTGGCGCCGTTCTTCCACTTCGCCTGCGCCCAGTGGACAGGGGCGACCGCGCCAGTGGCCTTCCTGAACCTCGGCGGGGTCGGCAATCTCACATGGGTCGATCCCACGCGTGGGACGCCCGAGGCGCCGGGCGCACTTCTGGCCTTCGACACCGGGCCGGCCAATGCGCCTCTGAACGATCTCGTGGCCGAGCGGCGCGGCTGGGACTGCGACCGCGACGGCGCTCTGGCGGCGCAGGGCGAGGTCGTGGAGGGCGCACTCGAGCTGTTCCTCGACGAGGCCTATTTCCGCAAGATGCCGCCAAAGTCGCTGGACCGCGACGATTTCTCGCTGATGCTCGACCTCGTGCGCGAGCTGGGCGATGCCGATGCCGCGGCCACGATGACGGCGATGGCGGCGACCGCGGTGATGCTCGGGCTCGAACACTGCCCGCAGCCGCCCGAGCGTGTGCTCGTCACCGGGGGTGGGCGCCACAACCCGGTGATGATGGCGATGCTGGCCGCCGGGATCGACTGCCCGGTGGAGCCGGTCGAGGCGGTCGGGCTCGATGGCGACATGCTCGAGGCGCAGGCCTTCGCCTATCTCGCGGTGCGGGTGGCGCGCGGCCTGCCCACCTCCGCGCCGGGCACGACGGGGGTCGCCGCGCCGGTGAGCGGCGGGCGGATCAGCCGGGTGTGAGCGGCGGCGACCTCGCTTGCCGGTCTTCGCGACACGGTCCTGCCTGCCCCCGGCGGGAGTATTTTTGACGAAGAGAAGCCAGGGGCGCGGCGCTCATGGCTTCTTTGGTTCGAAAATACCTCGGGGGTGAATTGGCGCGCAGCGCCAAGAGGGGGCAGCGCCCCCTGCCTTCTGACGGCGCATCCTTCGGGGCCACAGCCGGCGGGGCGTGCGTGCCCCCTTGACGCCGCACGCGGCGCCACATAGCGCGGGGGCCATGGCACAGGCACCGCTTCTCCAGCTTTCCGACATCTCGCTGACCTTCGGGGGCGAGCCCGTCTTCGCAAATCTCTCGCTCATCGTTCAGCCCGGCGACCGGGTGGCGCTCGTGGGGCGCAACGGCTCGGGCAAATCCACGCTCATGAAGGTCATGGCGGGCATGGTCGAGCCCGACACCGGCACCCGCGTGGTGCCGGCGGGCACCTCGGTGGGCTACATGGAGCAGGAGCCCGATCTGAGCGGCTTCGAGACGCTGGGCGAATATGCCGCGCAGGGGCTGGGGCCGGCGGAGATGTATCTCGTGGAGGCCGCGGGCGAGGGGCTGGGCTTCGATCCCGAGCGCCCGGTCGCCACCGCCTCCGGAGGCGAGCGGCGCCGTGCCGCGCTGGCGCGGCTGATGGCGCAGGATCCCGACGTGATGCTGCTCGACGAGCCCACCAACCACCTCGACATCGCCGCGATCCAGTGGCTCGAGGCCGAGCTCAAGCGCACCCGCAAGGCGTTTGTCCTGATCAGCCACGACCGGCGCTTCCTCGAGGAACTGACCCGCGCCACTCTGTGGATCGACCGCGGCGCGGTGCGGCGGCAGGAGCAGGGCTTCAAGGGCTTCGAGGACTGGCGCGACAAGATCTGGGCCGAGGAGGACGAGGCCCGCCACAAGCTTGATCGCAAGATCAAGGCCGAGGCGAAATGGGCGGTCGAGGGCATCTCGGCCCGGCGCACCCGCAACCAGGGCCGGGTGCGGGCGCTCAAGGCGCTGCGGCAGGAACGCTCGAACATGATCCGCCGGCAGGGCACCGCGGCGATGGAGCTGGCCTCGGCGCCGGTCTCGGGCAAGAAGGTGATCGAGGCCGAGGGTCTGACCAAGATCTTCGGCGAGAAGACCATCGTGAAGAACTTCTCGCTCACCGTGCAGCGCGGCGACCGGGTGGCCTTTGTCGGCCCCAACGGCACCGGCAAGACGACGCTGATCCGCATGCTGACCGGCGAGATCGAACCCGATGAGGGGCGGGTCAAGCTCGGCACCAATCTCGAGATCGCGCTCTTCGACCAGACAAGGTCGCAGCTCGACCCCGAGATGAGCCTGTGGGAAAGCCTCACCGGCGACAAGGACATGCGGGTCTCGGGCAAGGCCGACCAGGTGCTGGTGCGCGGCCAGCCCAAGCACGTGGTGGGCTATCTCAAGGAATTCCTGTTCGATGAGCGTCAGGCGCGGGCCAAGGTCGCCTCGCTCTCCGGCGGCGAGAAGGCGCGTCTGCTGCTGGCCAAGCTGATGGCGAAGGAATCGAACCTGCTGGTGATGGACGAGCCGACCAACGATCTCGATGTCGAGACGCTGGACCTGCTTCAGGACCTGCTGGGCGAGTATGACGGCACCGTGCTGATCGTCAGCCACGACCGTGATTTCCTCGACCGCATCGCCACCACGACCGTGGCGATGGAGGGCGGCGGGCAGGCGGTGGTCTATGCCGGCGGCTGGAGCGACTACCGCGCACAGCGTGCCGAAACCGCTGCCGCCAGCGCTCCGGGCGAAAAGGCGGCGAAGCCCGCCAAGGAGACGCGCGAGGCCCCCAAACCCAAGCCGCAGCAGGCGGGGCTGAGCTTTACCGAGAAGCACCGGCTCGAGGAGCTTCCCGACGTCATCGCGCGGCTCGAGGCCGAGATCGGCAAGCTCGAGCAACTGCTTGCCGATCCCGAGCTGTTCACCCGCGAGCCAGTGAAGTTCCGCAAGGCCACCGAGGCCCTGACCGAGCGGCAGGACAAGCTTTCGGCGGCCGAGGAAGAGTGGCTCGCGCTCGAGGAAAAGGCCGAGGCCGCCGGCTGACCGCGGGGCCTTGCGGCGGGGTCAGTCGCGGCTCAGGTCGAAGCGCCGCTCGGCGAGGCTCATGAAGACCACGGTGAACAGGATGCGCACCACGTGGTGCAGGCTGACCAGCGCCGGGTTCGCGGCAAGGCTCAGCGCGATCACCGACATCTCGGTCACGCCACCGGGCGAATAGGAGATCATCAGCTGCAGGAAGGGCAGGCCGGTGGCGAGGCTCAGCCCGGCGGCAAAGCCCGCGCCGAGGATCAGCATCCACAGCACCGAGATCACGCTCAGCCCGGCGCAGCGCCGCAGCATGGCGCCGGTCATGCCGGAAAAGCGCAAGCCCAGCGAGCAGCCCACCACCACCTGCGCCACCGCGATCAGCCAGAACGGCAGGTGCAGGTCGACGGCGCCGGTCAGCGTGACCGCGCCGGCCAGCAGCAGCGGGCCGGTGATCTGGCCCGCGGGCAGGCGGATGACCTTCGCAATGCCAAGCCCTGCGGCGGCGGCGAGCGCGATCAGCAGCAGCGCCAGCGGCGTCACCGGCTCGGAGGCGCTTGGCGTCAGGCCCGCGGCGCTGCCCACCGGATGGCCGAGCCAGAGCGACAGCGCCAGCGGCACGCAGGTGATCACGATGATGATGCGCAGGAATTGCTGCGCGGTAAGCACCGGCAGCTCGGCGCCCGAGCGTTCGCCCATCACGAGGCTTTCCATCAGCCCGCCGGGCATGCCGGCGAAATAGGCGGTGGCCCTGCTGTAGCCGCCGAGGCGGCGGAAGATCAGGTAGTTCCCGAAATGCGCCAGCACCACGAACACCGCCAGCGCCGAGAGCGTCACGATCAGGTCGCCGGCCTCGCGCACGAGGTCGGGCTGCACCTGCGTGCCGATCATCACCCCGATCAGTCCGATGAAGCCGGTGCGGAAGCGCATCGGGAAGCGGTAGTCGCGCAGCACTCCGTCCTGGAACAGCGCCACGGCGAGCGCGCCGCTGGCGAGGCTGCCAAGCATGAACGGCATCGGCAGCCCGATGGTCTGGGCGATGAGCCCGCCAAGCCCGCCAAGCGCGAGCAGAGCTGCCGTCAGGCCGATCATGCGGAGGGTGAGGGTGGTGCCTTGCATGGCGCGACCTAACCCCAGAGGCGGGGAAAGTGCAACGTGGGGCGCGGCTTGCGCTTTCCGGGGCGGCGCATGTGCCCTAGATCCCCGGCCATGCAGCGCGCACTTTTCATCGGCTCAGAGATCTATCGCGGATCGAAATACGGCACCCGCCATCCGCTCTCGATCGAACGGGTGCCCGCCGCCACCGATCTTGCCGCGGCGCTGGGGCTCATGCCGCGCCGGCTGTACCGCACCAGCCCGCGCGCCAAGCCCGAGGCGCTGGCGGCGTTCCACACGGCCGATTACATCGCCGCGTTGCAGGCGGCCGAGGCCGAGGGCGCGGTCAGCGACGCGACCCGGGCGCGCTATGGCCTCGGCACGCTGTCGAACCCGGTTTTCCCCGAGATGTACCGCCGCCCGGCGACAGCGGCGGGCGGAGGGCTCTTGGCGGCCGAGATGGTGATGTCGGGCGCGGTGCGCGCGGTGCACAATGCCGGCGGCGGCACCCATCACGCGCTGGCCGGGCAGGCGGCGGGGTTCTGCTTTCTCAACGAGCCGGTGCTGACCATCCTGCACCTGCAGCGACTGGGGGCGCGGCGGGTGGCCTATGTCGATATCGACGCGCATCATGGCGATGGCGTGGAGATCGCCTTTCACGGCTCCGAGGACGTCCGGGTGATCTCGGTGCACGAGGACCGGCGCTGGCCCTTCACCGGCGCGTTGGAGGACACGGGTGGCGGCGCGGCCTTCAATCTGCCGGTGCCGCGCGGCTTCAACGATAGCGAGTTCGCCTATGTGCTGGACGAGATGATCCTGCCCGCGGTCGCGGCGTTCCGGCCTGACGCGGTGTTCCTGCAATGCGGCGCGGATGCGCTGACCGAGGATCCGCTGTCGCGGCTCGAGCTGTCGAACAACAGCCATTTCCGGGCCGTGCGGGCGCTCTTCGATCTGGCGCCGAGGCTCGTGACCTCGGGCGGCGGGGGCTACAACCCGTGGAGCGTGGCGCGCTGCTGGGCCGGGGTCTGGGCGATGCTCTCGGGACAGGAGATTCCCGACGACCTGCCCCCCGGGGCGCGTGCGCTCCTGGCGGGGCTGACATGGTCGCGCAAGGGGCGGCCGGGGCCCGAGCTGCTCACCACCTTGCGCGATGCGCCGCGCGAGGGGCCGATCCGCGACGAGATCCGCGCCGGCGTCGCCCATCTGCGCGGCAGGCTCTGAGGTTCAGAGGTATTTTCCGGCTTCGCGCCGGGCGAACGGCTTGAGCCGCGCGCCATGCGCCTCGAGGAAGCCCTCGGCGCGGGCGCGATCATGCTTGGAGAGATCGCGGATCCACCAGCCGACGGCCTTCTGGATGAACCAGTCGCGATCCTCGGCATAGCTTGCGGCCCAGCCAAGCACCCGGTCGCGGATCGCCAGATCCTGCTCGGAGGGAAAGTTCATCTTGGCCCAAGGCAGGGTGACGACCAGCGCCGCGCGGCGGGTCCACATATGCGGGCTCTCGGTCCAGTGCGCCACGGTCTCGAGGCGCGAGGGATCGGCGGTGAGGCGGCGCTGCCCGGCCATGCAGGCGTGATCGGCGATGGCCCAGCTGTCGAACTGGGGCACCCAGTCGCAGATCAGCCGCCAAGCGCCGTCATCCGGGCGCATGCGGGCCTGGGTCAGCAGCTTGGCCGCCGCCAGCCGTGCCTCGAACACGTCCGTCAGCCAAAGATCGCGCGCCAGTGCCACGCGCTCGTCGACCGGCAGGGTCTGCCGCCAGCCGCGCGTGACCTCGTTGAGCGCCGGGTTCGGCACGCCAAGATAGGGGCGGTCGATCTTGTGATAGGCGCGCATCCCCTCGGCGCGGCCGGGCTCGGCGTGGCGTTCAATCTCGGCAAGGGCCTCGTCGGCGGTCATCTGTGGTGGTCCTCTGTGCCGTTGGGGAGGCGGTTGCGTGGCGCCGGGCGGAGGCCGCCGCCGCGCGCATCGAATCGGTTCGCCATGCGAAAGCCCCCCAGACGGCCCGGGTTCAGGGTACGCCCCGGGCCGCACGGGGCCAGCGAAACCGGCGAGGGTGGCGCTTATTCCACCGTCACCGATTTCGCGAGGTTGCGCGGTTGGTCCACGTCGGTGCCCTTGGCGACGGCGGCGTGATAGGCCAGCAGCTGCGCCGGCAAGGCGTAGAGCAACGGCGCGAGGCGGTCGTCGACCTCCGGCAGGGTGATGACCTGCCAGACGCCTTCGCCGGCCTCGGCGGCGCCGCGCGCATCGGTGACGAGGCAGATCTTGCCACCGCGCGCCATCACCTCCTGCATGTTCGACACCGTCTTGTCGAAAAGCCCGTCATGCGGCGCCATCACGATCACCGGAACGGTCTTGTCGATCAGCGCGATGGGGCCGTGCTTGAGTTCGCCCGATGCATAAGCTTCGGCGTGTATATAGCTGATTTCTTTCAGTTTAAGAGCGCCCTCATAGGCGATCGGATACATCAGGCCGCGCCCGAGGAAGAGCACGTCGCGGGCCTCGGCGATCTTCTGCGCCGCGGCCTCCATGGTGCCGTCGCGGTCAAGCGCTGCGTTGAACAGCCCCGGCAGCGCGCGCAGTTGCGCCAGCAGCGCCGCCTTGTCCGCTACGCCCATGTGGCCACGCTCGCAGGCCGCCTTGATGGCCAGAAGCAGCAGCACGTTGAGCTGGCAGGTGAAGGCCTTGGTCGAGGCCACGCCGATCTCGACCCCGGCATGGATCGGCAGCGCGAGATCGCTCTCGCGGGCGATCGAGCTGGTCTCGACATTGACCACCGAGACGATGCTGTCGGCCTTGTCGCGGCAGTAGCGCAGCGCGGCGAGCGTGTCGGCGGTCTCGCCCGACTGGCTGACGAACAGCGCCACGGTGCCCGGCAGGACCGGCGGCTCGCGATAGCGAAACTCCGAGGCCACATCGACCTCGACCGGCAGGCGGGCGAGCTTCTCGAACCAGTACTTCGCCGTCAGGCAGGCGTAGTAGGCGGTGCCGCAGGCCACCAGAACCAGCCGGTCGACCTTGGAGAAATCCAGCGTCGCCTCGGGGATATCGATGCGGTCGCCGTCGAGATAGGCGCTCAGCGCGTCGGCCAGCACGGTGGGCTGCTCGGCGATCTCCTTGGCCATGAAATGCTTGTAGCCGGCCTTGTCGACGCGGGCGGCATCCATGCGGATCTTGCGCGCCTCGCGGTTCACGCGGCGGTTCTCCATGTCGAAGATCTCGGCGCCCTTGCGGGTGATCACCGCCCAGTCGCCTTCCTCGAGATAGGTCAGCGTGTCGGTCATCGGCGCCAGCGCGATGGCGTCGGAGCCAATGAACATCTCGTTCTCGCCATGCCCGATGGCCAGCGGCGAGCCCTTGCGGGCGGCGATCATCAGGTCTTCCTCGCCGTCGAACAGGAAGGCCAGCGCGAACGCGCCCTCGAGCTGCGCGATGGTGGCCTGGGCCGCCTCGACCGGGCGGCTGCCGGCATCGAGATGCATCTGCGTCAGCATCGCCACGGTTTCGGTGTCGGTGTCGGTTTCGGGCTGATAGCCGGCCTTGGCGAGGATGGCGCGCAACTCGCGGAAGTTCTCGATGATGCCGTTATGGACCACCGCCACCGGTCCCGCCCGGTGCGGGTGGGCGTTCTTCTCGGTCGGGCCGCCATGGGTGGCCCAGCGGGTGTGGCCGATGCCGGCCTTGCCGGGCAGCGGTTCATGCACCAGCCGGTCGCTGAGATTGACCAGCTTGCCCACCGCGCGCCGCCGGTCGAGCTTGCCCTCGTTGACCGTGGCGATACCGGCGCTGTCATAGCCGCGATACTCGAGCCGCCGCAGCGCCTCGACCAGGATCGGCGAGGCCTCGTGACTGCCCAGCACTCCGACGATTCCACACATGCCCGTTACCTCTTGTTCTGTTTTGCTTTCTTGGCCTTCAGCATGTCGAAGAGCCGGGTTGCGAAACCGGGCTTCTCGACCTGCTTGGCCCGCCCCAGCGCCAGCGCGCCCGGCGCGACATCGTCGGTGATCACCGAGCCCGAGCCGGTCATCGCGCCGTCGCCGATGGTGACCGGGGCGACCAGCATGGTGTCGGAGCCGATGAAGGCGTTGCGGCCGATGGTGGTGCGGTGCTTGAAAACACCGTCGTAGTTGCAGGTGATGGTGCCGGCGCCGATATTGCTGCCCTCGCCGATATCGGCATCGCCGAGATAGGTCAGGTGGTTGGCCTTGGCGCCTTCGCCGAGATAGGCGTTCTTGATCTCGACGAAATTGCCCACATGGGTGTGCTCGGCCAGCTCTGCGCCGGGGCGCAGCCGTGCGAAGGGGCCGACGATGGCGCCGCGGCTCACGTGGCAGCCCTCGAGATGGCTGAAGGCGCGGATGCGGGCGCCGCTCTCGATGGTGACGCCGGGGCCGAAGATCACGTTGGGCTCGATCTCGGCGTCGCGACCGATCACCGTGTCCCACGCGAACCAGCAGGTGTCGGGGGCCTGCAGGGTGACGCCGTCCGCCATCAGCCGGGCGCGGATCGCCTGCTGGAAGGATGCCTCGGCGGCGGCCAGCTCGGCGCGGGAGTTGACCCCCAGCGTCTCGGCCTCGGCGCAATGCACCACCCCCGCCGAGAGCCCGCGGGCGCGGGCGATCTCGACGATGTCGGGCAGGTAGTATTCGCCTGCCGCGTTGTCGTTCTTCACCTGGGAAAGCAGGCTCTGCAGCGTTGCCGCGTCAGCCGCGACAACGCCTGAGTTGCAAAGGGTTATGGCGCGCTCTTCATCTGTCGCATCCTTGAATTCGACAATGCGGAGCAGCGCGTCACCCTCGGTCACGAGGCGACCGTAGCGGCCCGGATCGGCCGCCTCGAAGCCCAGCACAACCACGTCGTGCTCGGCCCGGGCGCGGGCCATGTCCTCGAGCGTTTCCTGGCTGATGAAGGGGGTGTCGCCGTAGAGCACGATGGCGTCGCCGTCGAAGCCTTCGAGCTCGGGCCCGGCCTGCAGCACCGCGTGCGCGGTGCCCAGCTGCTCGGACTGGATCACCACCCGCGCCTCAGGGTCGAACTCGTGCGCCGAGGCGGTCACCTGCTCGGCCTCGTGGCCGGCGACGACGATGCTGCGCGCAGGTTCGAGGCTCTGTCCGGCGCGCATGGCGTGCCACAGCATCGGCGCGTGGGCGATGCGGTGCAGCACCTTGGGCAGGTCGGACTCCATGCGGGTGCCCTTGCCCGCGGCAAGGATGATCAGGGCGATGCTCATGCCGGTTTCCCGTTTGTGTTCTGTCTTTGCCCGTTCTATCGGCTCAGGGGGCAGGAGCAAGATCGCATCCATCACGTTGAATGTCGTGATGTGTCAGCCGGAGGATTTCCCATGCGCACGGTCATCTTCGATCTCGACGGCACGCTGGCCGATACCAGCGGCGACCTGATCGCCGCCGCCAACTGGTGCTTTTCCGAGATGGGCTCCGAGGCGCGGCTCGATCCGGTGGCCGATGCGTCGACCTCGTTCAGGGGCGCGCGGGCGATGCTGAAGCTGGGGCTCGAGCGGGCCGACGCCTACGAGGCCGAGACGGTCGAACTCTGGTATCCACAGCTGCTCACGGCGTATGGCGCGGCCATCGACGTGCACACGCGGCTCTATCCGGGGGCTGTCGAGGCGGTCGAGGCGCTGCGCCGCGACGGCTGGCGCGTGGGCATCTGCACCAACAAGCCAGAGGGGCTGGCCGAGATGCTGCTGCGAAAGCTGGGCGTGCGGGATCTGTTCGGTGCGCTGATCGGGGCCGATACGCTGCCGGTGCGCAAGCCCGACCCGCTGCCCTATACCGAAGCGGTGGCGCGGCTGGGCGGCGACGTGGCCCGGAGCTGTCTCATCGGTGACACCGACACCGATCGCAAGACCGCCGCCGCGGCCAAGGTGCCCTGCATTCTCGTGACCTTCGGCCCCGATGGCGAGGCGGTGCGCGCGCTCGCCCCGGAGGGCGTCATCGGCCATTTCGAAGAGCTGCATGGCGAGGTGGCCCGGCTCGTCTCCTGAGCGCATTCGGCGCGGAGAAAATCTTTCCTGCGAAAGATTTTCCGGACCCGGCCCGAAGGCGAAGATTTTTCGAACGAAAAATCTTGAACCGCGGGGAGATTGACGTGGCGCGCGACGGGGCGCAGAAACGGCACATGACAGAGCGCTTTACAGGAAGTTTCACCCAGCAGGAGCCGATCCCCGAGGACGGCATCGAAGCCGCGCTCGCGGTTCTGCGCCACGGCCGCCTGCATCGCTACAACACCGCGCCGGATGAGCTGTCGGAGACCGCGCTGCTCGAGCAGGAGGTTGCCGCCATGACCGGCGCGCGCTTCGCGCTCGCCGTCGCCTCCGGCGGCTACGCGCTTGGCTGCGCCCTGCGCGCCGTGGGGGTGCAGCCGGGCGAGACGGTGCTGACCAACGCCTTCACGCTGGCGCCGGTCCCCGGTGCGATCGCGTCGGTCGGCGCGACGCCGGTCTTTGTCGGCGTCACCGAGGATCTGGTGATAGATCTCGACGATCTGGCCGCAAAGCTGGCGCAGGCGAGGGTTCTAAAGCTGGCGCAGGCGAGGGTTCTGATGCTCAGTCACATGCGCGGGCACCTGTGCGACATGGACAGGCTGATGGCGCTCTGCGATGCCGCCGGCGTCACGGTGATCGAGGATTGCGCCCACACCATGGGCGCGGCGTGGAACGGCGTGCCGTCCGGGCGGCACGGCGCGGTGGGCTGCTACTCGACGCAGACCTACAAGCACGTCAACTCGGGCGAGGGCGGTTTCCTCGTCACCGATGACGAAGAGATCGCCGCCCGCGCGGTGATCCTGTCGGGCTCCTACATGCTCTACGAGCGCCACCTCGCGGCCCCGGCCGCGGAGGTGTTCGAGCGCGTCAAGTACCACACGCCCAACGTCTCGGGTCGCATGGACAACCTGCGCGCCGCGATCCTGCGCCCGCAGCTGCGCGATCTGGACAGGCAGGTCGAACGCTGGAACGACCGCTATCGCGCCGTCGAGGACGGGCTGCGCGGCGTGCCCGGCCTGACGCTGATCGACCGGCCCGAGTCTGAGCGCTATGTCGGCTCCTCGATCCAGCTGCTGCTGCTCGACTGGGCGGCGGAGGCGGTGCAGGAGGTGCTGCGCCGCTGCGCCGCCCGCGGCGTCGAACTGAAGTGGTTCGGCGGGGCCGAGCCCGTGGCCTTCACCTCGCGCTACGACAGCTGGCGCTACGCCGAGAGCGTGCCACTGCCGCGCACCGACCGGGTGCTGGCGGGGCTGCTCGACATGCGCCTGCCGCTGACCTTCAGCGTTGATGATTGCGCCCAGATCGCCCGCATCATCCGCGCCGAGGTCTCGGCGGTGCATTAGCAGGGCTGAGGCGCGGCATCACATCTTCGGCGACGGGCGACCCGCGCCGCCCCGTGCCAATCAACACAAACCACACCGGGGGAGACACACATGGCCGGCAGCGATCTGAGCGACAGCATTCCCGAAACCGCGCTCGGCTGGCACCGCGAGGGCAAGGGCGCCGTGCTCGCCACGGTGATCGAGACCTGGGGCTCGGCGCCACGGCGCGTCGGCGCGCAGCTGGCGATCTCCGGGGATGGCGAGATCGAGGGCTCGGTTTCTGGCGGCTGCGTCGAGGGCGCGGTGATCGTCGAGGCGCTCGAGGCGCTCGAGGAGGGGGCCGCGCGCGAGCTGGAATTCGGGGTGTCCGACGGCGACGCCTTCGCCGTGGGGCTGGCCTGCGGCGGCACCATCCGGGTGCTGGTCGAGCCGGTGGGCGGCGTGCTGCCCGAAGCTCTGCTGGCCGATCTCTGCGCCGCCCGCGCGGCGCGGGCGCCTGTGGCCTACGTGGTCGAACTCGACACTGGTGCGCGCCGCCTCGAGCGTGACGGCTTTGAGACCCGCTTCCGCATGGACCGCTCGGGCTTCGAGGACGAGAGCCGGACTTTCGTGGCGATCCACAACCCGCCGCTGCGCCTCATCGTGGTGGGCGCGGTGCATATCGCGCAGGCGCTGGTGCCGATGGCGCGCATCGCGGGCTACGATCCGACCATCATCGACCCGCGCGAGACCTTCGGCGCGCAGGCCCGCTTTCCCGGCGAGACCCTGCTCAACGACTGGCCCGACGAGGCGGTGGAACAGCTCGGCCTCGACAGCCGCACGGCGCTGGTGCTGCTGACCCACGACCCCAAGCTCGACGACCCGGCGCTGACGCTGGCGCTGCGCTCTGGTTGCTTCTACATCGGCGCACTCGGCTCCACCCGGACCCATGCCAAACGCGTGGCGCGGATGCAGGAGGCGGGCTTCTCAGAGCCCGAGATCGCCCGCATCCACGGCCCGGTCGGGCTCGACATCGGTGCGGCCGGCCCGTCCGAGATCGCCGTCTCGATCCTGGCCGAGATGACAGGCGTGCTGAGGAAAGGCGCGTGAGGTTCGGCCCCGTCCCGGTGGCCGAGGCGGCGGGCCACGTGCTGGCCCATTCCGAGGCGCTGCCCTTGGGCCGGCTGCGCAAGGGCACGGTGCTGAGCCCCGACAATCTCGCGGCCCTGAAGGCGGCGGGCCTGAGCGAGGTGGTGGTGGCCCGGCTGGAACCCGGAGAAGTGGCCGAGGACGACGCGGCGGCGCGGCTGGCGCGCGCGATGCTGCCCGACCCGGACGCCTCGGGGCTGCGCATCGGCAAGGCCGCCACCGGCCGGGTCAACCTGCACGCCAGCCGGATCGGCCTTGTCGAGGTTGATGCCGCGCGGATCGACGCCATCAACGCGGTGCATCCGATGATCACGGTCGCCACCGTGCGCCCGTGGCAGAGCCTGCCCGAGCGCGGCATGGCGGCGACGATCAAGATCATCTCCTACGCGGTGCCCGGCAACGCGCTGGAGGCGGCCTGTGCCGCGGCCCCTGGGGCGCTGACGCTCCGCCCGGTGACCCGCAGGAGCGCCCAGCTCATCGAGACGGTGATCGGCGATGGCGCGCCGCAGAAAGGCCGCCGCGCCGTCGCTGGCCGGCTGCAGCGCATGGGGGTGCCGATGCTGGATGATGTCGCCGTGGCGCACGATATCGCGCCGCTTGCCGCCGCGATCTCACAAAGCGAGGCCGAGGTCATCCTGATCCTCACCGGCTCGGCCACGTCCGACCTCTACGACACCGCCCCCGAGGCGCTGCGCGCCGCCGGTGGCGAGGTCACCCATTTCGGCATGCCGGTGGACCCCGGCAACCTGCTGTTCTTCGGCAAGCTCGGCGAGCGCCCGGTCATCGGCCTGCCGGGCTGCGCCCGCTCGCCCGCGCTCAACGGCGCCGACTGGGTGCTCGAGCGCATGCTCTGCGGCATCGAGGTCAGCGCCCGGGAAATCAGCGCCATGGGGGTCGGCGGTCTGCTCAAGGAGCCGCCCTCCCGGCCACGCCCGCGCGAATCCTGAGGCGCGGCGCCCGCATCTTCTTCTGGCCGAAAATATCCCGGGGGAGGCCGCGCCTCGCGCGGACGGGGGCAGCGCCCCCGGATACCCCGGCCCGCCCGCGAGACGCCGGAGATCGACAACGCGGGCAAAGAAAAACCCGCCGGGATGCGGCGGGTTGCTCTGTCGTTCTGGCGAACGCCTTACTTGGCGACCGGTCCGATCATCATGATCATCTGGCGGCCTTCCATCTTCGGCATGTTCTCGACCTTGCCGAGTTCCTTGACGTCGTCGGCCACCCGCTCGAGCAGCTCGCGGCCAAGGTTCTGGTGCGCCATCTCGCGGCCGCGGAAGCGCAGGGTGATCTTCACCTTGTCGCCCTTCTCGAGGAACTTCAGCACATTGCGCATCTTGACGTCGTAGTCGTGGGTGTCGGTCCCGGGGCGGAACTTCACCTCTTTGACTTCGATGATCTTCTGCTTTTTGCGGGCTTCGGATTCGCGCTTCTGCTGTTCGTACTTGAACTTGCCGAAGTCCATGATCTTGCAGACCGGCGGATTGGCGTTGGGCGAGATCTCGACGAGATCGAGCCCGGCCTGCTCGGCCAGCTCCATCGCACGTCGGGGCTGCTGGACGCCCAGGTTCTCGCCTTCGGCGCCGATCAGACGGATTTCAGGGGCCCGGATGCGATCGTTGACGCGGGGGCCGGTGTCGCGCGTTGGGGGCGCGTTGTGAGGTCTGCGAGCTATGGTATCGGTCCTTTTACCGTGAATACTTTGGTTGGGCAAAATAGTCCTGCGTCAGCGTTGTTTCAAGCGCTTAATCCGGCCTCTTGCGGCAATCCCGAGACCGGCGGTGCCGCGCCCCGCGCCGGGGCCGGGCCCGGTTGCATCGCGGGCCGCGCTGTTGGCGGTAACGGGGCGTGCGGCGCGGTCGCGCGACGCGCGGCGCGCCGGAGCCGATTCTCGGCAGGGGTCGCGCCAGTGCATGAAGGTCCGCCTACAGTTGCAAAACCGGGGCGCGGGATGCCGAAAACATGAGATCGACGGCGTAAATGTGCAACGGCGCGATTGCGTGAATCGCGGCGCTCGGCTAAATCTCGTGCTCCGTTTTGGGACTTTTGCAACAGGGTTCACGTCGATGGGCAGCGGCCGTCTTTCTCGCATCCTGGTTTCGATTGGCGCAGTTTGGATGTGTGTCATCCTGTTCGGATGGCTCGCGGGCGCCGACGGGCTTGCCCGTGTCGCCGCGCATCGCGCCGCCACCGTCCCAAGCACCGCGCTCTGCCTTGCCCTCCTGTTTGTCTCCGTCATGGAGTTCGACGATCATAACCGGCGGTCGGTCCTGATCAGTCGGAGGCTGACCTCGGTGGCACTGGCCATTGCCGCGGCGAATTTGCTGCTGTCGCTCGCCGGTCTGGCGGATATCGATCACTGGCTCTTCGATGCAGTCATCCGGCCCGACGACCGCATGTCGCCGGGCACCGCGCTTGGCGTCATGGTCGCCGGCGCCACGATCTGGCTGTCGGGTGCGCCGCGTACACGCCGTCTCAGCGCCGCGGTCGCCATCGTGGCGCTCTCGGGGCTGAGTGCGATCGTTCTCGGCAACGCCTTCGTGCCCGGGGCCGTCTTCGGAGGGGCGCTGCTGTCGGGCATGTCGATCTTCACCGCCGTGGCGCTGGCCGTGTTCTTTCTGGCGCACCTTCTGAAGCTCGAGTCGCTTGAGACCGCCGCACCAAACATCTGGGATTGAGACTGATCGCGGCGCTGCGCTGAACGCGGCGCGCCGGGGCGAGGATGCCCTCGCGCGTGTTCAGGTGACAGGAATGCAAAAGACCCCTGCCGCAAGGCAGGGGTCCTGAAGCTGTCTCGGCGCGTCTGACCAGGGGTCAGTCGAGGAACGCCTTCTCGACCACGTAATGCTTGGGATCGGAGTTCGCGCCTTCCTCGAGTCCGTATTCCTCGAACATCTCCTTGAGTTCGAGGTTGAAGGCGAGGTTGCCGCAGATCATCGCGCGGTCGGTCTCAGGGGTCAGGGGCGCGACGCCGAGATCGGCAAAGGCCTCGCCCGAGCGCATCAGGTCGGTGATGCGGCCCATCTTGGCGCTCTCTTCGCGGGTGGTGGTCGGGTAGTACTTGATCTTCTTCCAGAAGCCTTCGCCGATCACCTCGTTGAGCAGCTCGTCGGTCTTCAGGCTCTCGATCAGGTCGGCGCCATACCTGAGCTCGCCGGCCTCGCGGCAGGTGTGGGTGATGATGACCTCGTCGTAATCGGCATAGGTCTGCGGCTCGCGCAGCAGCGAGGCGAAGGGCGCAAAGCCGGTGCCAGTGGCGAAGAACCACAGTCGCTTGCCGGGCAGCAGCGCATCATGCACCAGAGTGCCCACGGGCTTGGGCCGCAGGATGATCTCGTCGCCGGGCTGGATGTGCTGCAGCTTCGAGGTCAGCGGGCCGTCCTGCACCTTGATCGAGTAGAACTCGAGCTCTTCGTCCCAGGAGGGCGAGGCGATCGAGTAGGCGCGCAGCAGAGGCTTCTGCTTGCCGGTCTCGGGGTGCGGATCGCCCATCAGGCCGATCATCACGAACTCGCCCGAGCGGAAGCGCAGGCTCGCCGGGCGGGTCACCCGGAACGAGAACAGGCGGTCCGTCCAGTGCTTGACCTCGGTCACGGTCTGGGCGTCGGGCAGCACCATCTTCTTCGGCGCGTCGTCGGCGGCTTTGGTCGCGTTGGTGTCGGTCACGGGGCTCATCTCGGTCATGGTGTTCACATCGAGGTCCGGTGCATCTGCATAGCGCAAAAATCGTTTGTAGACAAACGAACCTCGAGTCCCTTTCTAGAGCGTTGTCGTATGGATTGGAAGATGACTCAACCGCGCAGGCGGCTTTGGTAGTCGTGTTGCTGCCAATTCGAGCGGAACAGCCACTCGGCCTCGGGCTGGCGCGCGGCGAGCTCGTCCGAGATCTCGACCTCGTCAAAGCCGGCGCGGCGCGCCATGGCGTACTGGTCCGAGATCACGTGGCCCTTGGCCCGCAGGCGGCCCCTGTAGCCGCGCAGGCGCAGCAGGCGGGCCAGCGTGAAGCCGCGCCCGTCGGCGAAGCTCGGGAAATCGACACGGATCATCTGCGTGCCCGCATCGAACGCGAGCGCCTCTGGATCGGTGTCGGAGGGCAGGTCGAGCGCGGTCTCGGTCTCGAAGCCGGCGCTCCAGTCATCGGGCGCAAAGCCCGCGTCGGTGACGATGATGCTCATGTGCTCGGTCCTTGTCTCACCATGCGGCCATTGGCGAAATGAATGCCGCATTCCACTTTCTCCTCGCCGCGCCAGCGCCCGGAGCGCGGGTCCTCGCCCTCGGCCACCGGCGAGGTGCAGGGGGCGCAGCCGATCGACGGGTAGCCCCTGGCCACCAGCGGATGCCGGGGCAGGCGGTTCTCGTCCATGTAGGCGCGCACGTCCTCCGGCGCCCAATGCGCCAGCGGGTTCACCTTGATGCGCCCGGTGGCCTCCTCGAGCTCGAAGAACTCGAGCGTCTGCCGCGTGGCCGACTGAAAGCGCTTCCGGCCGGTGATCCAGCCGTCGAAGCCCGACAGCGCCTGCTCGAGCGGCACCGTCTTGCGCAGGGCGCAGCAGGCGTCGGTGCTGTGATCGCGCAGGTCGTCGTTCGGGTCGCGCTCTGCCAACAGGGCCTCGTCGGTGCGGATCACCCGCACGTCCTCGAGGTGCAGCCGCTCGGCCACGTCCTGCTGGTAGACCAGCGTCTCGGCAAAGAGCAGCCGGGTGTCGATGAACAGCACCGGCGTCTTGCGGTCGATCATCGCCACGAGGTGCAGCAGCGCGATCGACTCGGCGCCGAAGGACGACACCATGGCGATATCGCCGGCCTCGGGATCGCGCAGGGCGCCCTCGAGCACCGCCACCGCGCCATGGTGGCGGTAGCGCGCGTTCAGCGCCGCGACCCGCTGGCGCAGATCCGCCAGCGCATCGGCGCCAAGCGCGGGCGCACCGGACGCCTGCGTGTCAGGGAGGGACTGAAAGCTCATGCGATCACGCGGCCCGGGACCGCTTGCCGGTGTCCTCGCCGTAGAGCGCCAGCTTGAAGGGCGCCATGCCAAGGCGACGATAGGCCTGCAGGAAGCTCTCCTCGGGTCCTTCTCGATGCTCCATGTAGGCCCCGACGATGCGCTCGATCGCGGGCACCACCTCTTCGGCCGGGAAGCCCGGACCGGTGCGCTCGCCAAGGCTCGCGGTCTCGGTGGCGTCGCCGCCAAGCGTGATCTGGTAGTTCTCGACACCGGCACGGTCGAGGCCGAGGATGCCGATATGGCCCACGTGGTGGTGGCCGCAGGCGTTGATGCAGCCCGAGATCTTGATCTTCAGCTCGCCGATCTCGTTTTCGATCTTCAGCTCGTCGAAGCGGGTGGCGATCTCCTGCGCGATCGGGATCGAGCGGGCGGTGGCCAGCGCGCAGTAATCCATGCCGGGGCAGGCGATGATGTCCGAGATCATGCCGATATTCGCCGTCGCCAGACCGTGCGCCTTCAGGATCTTGTGGATCTGCGGCAGGTCGGACTTGTGCACATGCGGCAGCACCACGTTCTGCTCGTGGGTGATGCGCAGCTCGTCATGACCGAAGCGGCGGGCGAGGTCGGCCATCACGCGCATCTGCTCGGCGGTGGCATCCCCCGGCGTCTTGCCATGCGCCTTGAGGCTGATCTGCGCGATGGCATAGCCGCCGGCCTTGTGCGCGGTGAGGTTGCTGTCGGCCCAGGCGCGGAACACCGGATCCTCGGCATAGGCCGCGTCATAGGCGTCGGTCGGCGCGTTGCGGAAGGCCGGCGGCGCGAACTGCGCCTTGATCTCGTCGAAGATCGCCAGATCGGCACCGTCGAACGCTGCCTTGGTCTCGCCAAAGCGCGCGGCGACCCGGTCGCGAATCTCGTCGATGCCGTGCTCGTGCACGGTGATCTTGATGCGCGACTTGTACTTGTTGTCGCGCCGCCCGAGCAGGTTCCAGACCGAGACCACGGCCTCGACATAAGGCAGCAGGTCTTCCTGTGGCACGAAGGGCGACAGCTCCTTGCCGATCATCGGGGTGCGGCCAAGCCCGCCGCCCACGAGGACGCGGTAGCCGATCTCGCCGTCGCGCTCGACGACCTGGATGCCGATGTCATGCGCCTTGATCACCGCGCGGTCGTTCTCGGCACCGGTGACGGCGATCTTGAACTTGCGCGGCAGGAACTGGAATTCCGGGTGATCGGTCGACCACTGGCGCAGCAGCTCGGCCACGGGGCGCGGATCGGCGACCTCGTCGGCGGCGGCGCCGGCGAAGTGATCCGCGGTCACGTTGCGGATGGTGTTGCCGCTGGTCTGGATGGCGTGCATACCGACCTCGGCCAGCGCATCGAGCATGTCGGGCACGTCACGCAGCTCGGGCCAGTTGTACTGGATGTTCTGCCGGGTGGTGAAATGGCCGTAGCCCTTGTCCCACTTCTCGGCCAGCAGCGCGAGTTGATCCATCTGCGCGCTGTTGACGGTGCCGTATGGGATCGCCACCCGCAGCATGTAGGCGTGCAGCTGCAGATAGAGGCCGTTCATCAAACGCAGCGGCTTGAACTCGTCCTCGGTCAGGGACCCGGAGATGCGGCGCTCCACCTGTTGACGAAACTGGCGGTTGCGCTCTGCAACGAAGGCTGTGTCGAATTCTGTGTAGCGG
>Ga0114904_1000050_pt1 | contig 69146 bp, 60 predicted proteins | sample MalvirDeepMed_s6_FD_83498 | JGI IMG/M metagenome (GOLD analysis project Ga0114904, IMG submission 83498) | Marine viral communities from the Global Malaspina Expedition - Malaspina viral metaG DeepMed_s6 | ecosystem: Environmental > Aquatic > Marine > Oceanic | place: Mediterranean Sea... | reverse complement strand
TGGGAACTGGAGCAGGGGCAGGAGGTGATGCCGCTGCTGAGTACCGGCAGTGGTCTGCTCCGTTACCGGCTCAAGGATCTGGTGCGGGTGGATGGGCTGCCAGGCGGCATACCGGCACTGACTTTTCTGGGCCGTGCCGGCACCACGGATCTGGTTGGTGAGAAGCTTACGGCGGCAGCGCTGGATGCGTCCCTGTCGCAGGTGACGTTGCCACCGAAAACCCTGCCGGTATGCACCGTGGCCGTAGACGATACCGGCGGCGGGACTCCCGGTTATGTGCTGTTGCTGGAAGGAGAGAGCGCGGAAAGCGAAAAAGTGGCAAGAGCCCTCGACGCAAGCCTGCAGCAGCACTTCCATTACCAGTTGGCCCGCAATCTGGAACAACTGGCACCGCTGCGCTGTGTGATTCACCCGGATATGCGCGAGCGTTACCTGCAGCAATGCCGTGAGCGCGGCATGATCGAAGGCAACATCAAGATGGAGTCCTTGCAGTACTGGCCCGGAGAGTTGCCGGTATGGCTTCGCCACTCGCAGGCATCGGCTCGGGCAGTCGGGGAGGCAGTGCTGTGAGTTACCGCATTCGCCAGGCCCGGGAGGAAGATAACGGCGCTATCCTGTCGCTGTTGCAGGGCACGCCTCAGCCCGGAGCCGTCACCCTGAATTTCGAACGGAACCCTGACTACTTTCGTGGCGCCCGGGTGACCTGCGAAGAACCGGATGTCTGGGTGGCCGAGCCCCGCGAGGGCAGGGGCCCGATTGGCGCGGTCTACAATGTAGGCTGGCGTAATGTGTGGGTAAACGGGCAGGCCAGGCCGGTGCGTTACGCCCACGATCTGCGTATCTCGCCACAATGTCGCAACGGCATGATTCTGCATCGGCTGTTTCGCCAATTACGCAAGCAGCTGGCGGACGGTGAGTGGATGCAGACCACGGTATTGCGCGACAACATGGCGTCCCTGTCCACGGTGGCCAGTGGTCGTGCCGGGCTGCCTACCTATTACCCGTCGGGCACCATTGAAACCAGCATGCTCTATACCCGGGCTCGCCGCCGTAAGCTGCCCGGCGATGTGGTCATTCGCCAGACGGGTGAGGCGGACCTGGATGCGATTTCCCAGCTGCTGCGCTATCAAGGCGCCCAGAAACAGTTTTTCCCCTACTGGGATGTGTCCCGTGTGCGGGGTGATGCCTATTGCTACGGGCTCAGCCCGCGCAACTTTATCGGTCTGTGGATCGGAGGAATCCTGAAGGGGTTGATGGGGTTCTGGGATCAGCAGGGCATCAAGCAGACACGAGTGTTGGGCTATGCCCGTGGCATGGGTGTCATGCGCCATCTTTACAACACCCACAGCCTGTTGCGTGGCGGCATGAAATTGCCGGCACCGGGCGGCGTGCTGTCTTACCTGACCCTGCACAGCCTGGTGGTGGAGGACAATCGCCCGGAGCTGCTGCGGCTTTTGCTGGACGATGCCATCAGCCGTTTCCATGGCTACTATGATGCGCTGGTATGTGGTTTTTTTGCCCAGGACCCGCTGGCCCGGGTACCAGCGAGTTACCGTCGCAGGTTGTTGCTCAGCGACCATTTTCTGGTGAGCTATGACGGTGATCCGAGAGACCAGCTGGATGGGCGCCTACCCTATGTGGAGGTCGCCCGCCTGTGAGTGCCAGCGCAACAGACTACATTGGCATGTGGTACCGGGCCCGCGCCCGGCTCGGTATTGATGACCGTATCGAATTTATCTTCATCAAGCCGGGTACCGGTGAGCGCCATACCGTGGCGCTGCGGCATCGGGACCATGATGGTGTGGGGGGGATCGCCGAATCCCTCCAGCGTATGGGTGTCCGTCAGCCGCCCATGCCCCTCAGTCGTCAGTCCCGTGCGCCGTCTTTCTGGCGTCGCTGGCAGTCCCGGCCGGAACAACGCCTGCCACAATCGCCACAATGGTGTGCTTTCGACGCGACTTTCCAGGAGCAGCCGGACGAGCCACTGGTGCAGTGGCTGAGCCCGCAGCAGACCCGTGCGCTACGACAACGTGCCGAAGCACAGCGGGTGTCGCTCAACAGCCTGTTGTTGTTGGCTCTGCACCGTGCCGTGGCGGAGACTTTGATGACGGGCCCAGGCCCGGTGAGCTGGTGTTTCCCGGTGAATATGCGCGGGGTAGTGCCCATGGGGCGGCCGGACATGAACCTGTCCAGCGCCTTTTATCTGACCGTGGATCGTGATGACACCCCGGAGCACCTGGACCGCACTATCCGCAGCTACCTGAAAGCCAATATTCACTGGCGCTACTGGCACCTGGCCCGCATTGGTCGGGTGATCGGCCAGCGGGGGGTGGACTGGTTGTGTGGTCGCCTGCTTAACGGTCCTCAGCACGCGGGTTCCTTTTCCAACCTGGGGGACTGGCAAATCGATTTTGTGTCTGGCGGCTTGCCCCCGGATACGGTGTTCGTTTGCTGCGGTCCGGGCAGCCCCAATCACCCGGTGGCCAATGGCATGATGATCGTCAACGGCAGCCTCAATCTGGCGCTGAAGCTGCACCCGTCCTTGGGCGCATCGCAGGCGGTGGCTCAGCAATGTCTGCAACGCTGGGTTGATGGACTGGAGGGGGCGGCATGAAACGAATTCTCAGTCTGCGCGCGTTGGTGGCCCTGCTGGCGACCCTGGCCATGGGACTGGCGGTGACTGCGCTGTATCTGGTGCCGCCGGCTACACCCACCCTGAAAACGGAAGAAACCCTACTCGCGCTGGATACCTGGCAAGTGGAATGGAAAGACGTGGTGATCCCGGTGCAAAGCCAGGGTCTGGTTCGCGCCCGTCACGAATTGCCCATGAGCCTGGAAGTCTCCGGACGGGTGCAGGAGGTGTCGCCGCTGCTGGCGGACGGGGGGCGGGTGGCTGCCGGCGAGGTACTGCTGAAGCTGGATCCGGAGCCCTTTGCGCTGGATGTTACCGCCCAGCGGAACGCGGTCCACGCTGCGCGCCTGCATCTGGAAGAAACCCGGGCGCGAGCGCGGGTGTCCGGGTCTTCCAAGCGGTCTTCCGCACTGGGCCGTTTCGAGCCACAACTGGACGAAGCCAACAGCCGGCTGGCCTCTGCTCGCGCCGGGCTGCGCCAGGCCCAGCGTAACCAGGAACAGACCGAGCTGGTGGCACCCATCAGCGGGCGCCTGAAAGCCGTGCAGGTGATGGCCGGGCAGCAGATTCAGGCTGGTAGTGTGTTGGCGCGGTTATATCAGGAAGACATGGTGGAAGTGCGGCTGCCGGTCCGCGATGAATGGCTGGCTCTGCTTGGCATTATGCCCGGCGATGAACAGACCCTGGAGCATGTCAACGTTACCCTGCGTGGCCGCTTTGCCGGTCGGGATGGCCAGTGGCAGGGCAAGGTGGTGCGCCGTGAGGGCGGCTTGAACAAGAACCGCATGATGCATCTGATCGTTCAGGTCACCAATGCGGAAGATGGCCTGCCCCTGGAGCCCGGGGTGCTGGTGCAGGCGGAGCTGCGCGGAGCGCCGACGCACAACGTGGCGATGCTGCCCCGGGCGGCTCAGGCCGGTGAAAATACCGTCTGGGTACTGGATAAGGACAAGCGCTTGCGTCGTCAGTCGGTGGCAGTGCTGCATCACGATGACGACTACCTGTACCTGCACGATGGAGTGACAGCGGCGTCCCGGGTGGTACTGGCCGGTGACCTGCAACTGCTGGAAGGCATGCGTATCGATCCCCGCGTTCCTGCCAGTGGGCTGGCGGACCGTTCGGTGACTGAGACAGCCCTGTGAATCGCAGTATTGCCTGGTTCGCCCGTAACGGCGCAGTGGCCAACCTGCTGATGATCGCCCTGCTGCTGGCAGGGTTGATGGCCATTCCCCATACCCGCCAGGAAACCCTGCCCAACGTACCGCTGGATCGCATCGGCATCTATGTGGCCTGGCCCCAGGCTACTCCGGAAAGCGTGGAAGCCATGGTCTGCACGCCGGTGGAAACCGCCATCGACGATGTGGAAGGCGGTACCGAGCTGATCAGCGAAGCCCGTGAGGGACTCTGTTCGGTGCAGCTGGACGTGCTCAAGGGGCATGACACCCGCGCTGTGCTGGAGCAGATCCGTACTCGCCTGGAAGGACTGGACAGCCTGCCGGGCGATGCCGAACGGCCCCGGGTGCAGGAACTGATCGTGCGCAACCGGGTAGTGCGTCTGCTGCTCAGCGGCAGCCTGTCGCGCCAGGATATCTATCAGCTTGCCCACCAGGTGCGCCGGCAACTGCTCAATCACGATGCGGTATCCAGCGTGGATATCGAGAACCTGCCGGAACGGGAAATGGCGCTGACCGTGGCGCGGGATGATCTCTACCGCTACCAGCTCACGCTCGAAGGCATGGCCGCCGCCGCCCGCGAGAGTGTGGAGCGTATTGCGGGCGGCTTGTTGCGAAGCGATCAGGGCGACTGGCTGCTGCAGACCGGTCAGCAGCCGGGGGATGCCACCGCCTATGAGCAGCTGGTGATCCGCCAGTCGGAGCAGGGTGATTTGCTGCGGCTTGGGGATGTAGCGCACATCGAGGACGGGTTCTCCCGGGACAGCCAGGCTGCCTGGCTGGACGGCCAGCCGGCTGTGGCCCTGGATGTGTACCGGGTGGGCGACCAGAACGTGCTGGACGTGGCCGGCGCAGTGAGCGGTTACCTGAAAGAGGCGCAATTACCCCGCGGCGTCGCCCTGCGGGTGTGGAGTGATGATGCCGCCCAGTTCCGCGAGCGCTCCCACCTGTTGTGGCGCAATGCGTTGCAGGGGTTGGTGCTGCTGACGTTGATGCTGGGGGTGTTTCTCACCCTGCGCCTGGCCGGCTGGGTGGCGCTGGGGATTCCGGTGTGCATGCTGGGTGCCTGCGCCTTGCTGCCGGTTCTGGGCGAATCCTTCAACACCATTTCCCTGTTCGCCTTTATTCTGGTGCTGGGCATCGTGGTGGATGATGCGGTGATCGTCGGCGAGAGCATCGACCATCAGCGTCGACAGGGTGGCATGAGCGGGCAGGAGGCAGCCATCGCCGGCGCCCAGCGGGTCTCGCGACCGATCCTGTTTGCGGTTCTGACCACCCTGTTTGCCTTTGCGCCCCTGCTGTTCCTGCCGGGGCCGGAAGGGGCCTTGATGCGGGTGATCCCCATCGTTTCCATGGCTATTCTGGTGCTGTCGCTGGTGGAATCCCTGTGGATTCTGCCTTCCCACCTCAGTTATGACCGCCCGGCCCGGGGCATCTGGCGCCAGTCCGAACAGCTATCTACCCGTATCAACGCCGGGCTGGACCGCTGGCTGGAATATCGCGCCCGGCCGTTGCTGCGCCGTGCCCTGCGCTGGCGCTATGTGCTGGTGGTGGTGTTTGTGGGGCTGTTTATTTTCTGCTGCGCCCTGGTCAACAGCGGTTGGTTGACCATGGTGTTGTTCTCCCGGGTGGAAGGAGATCGGGTGATGGCGGAAGTGGTGTTCCCCCAGGGCACCGGCGAGGCGCGGCTGCTGCGCGAAGTACAGGCCCTGGAGGGTTCTGCCCGCGAGCTGTCGGTGCAGTTGCAGAGCGGCGATCAGCCGGTGACCGTGGATGCGGTGTTCGCCGAGCAGGGGGTACGCCAGAAAACCTCCAATGCCCGCGATCCGGGGGCCCGTTTCCGGGTGCGGGTAACCCTGGCCATTGGCGGCGATACCAGCGCCTTGCCGCCCCGGGAGCTGGCCAGCCTGTGGCGTGAGCAGCACGGCCCGATCGCTGATGCCCTGTCGGTCAAATTCCACGCCAGCCTGATGCAGGTGAAGCCGGACATCCATGTCAATCTGTTCCACCCGGATCTGGCCACCTTGCAACGGTTGAGTGAGCAGACGGCGCTGGCCCTGTCGCGCATGGAAGGGGTCCATGAAGTGGCCAACAACCTGCATGCCCGCCGCACCATCGTCGATATTGGCCTGCGTGAGGAGGGCAAGCTGGCCGGCCTGCGGGCGGAGCAGCTGGGCCTGCAGATCCGCAATGCCTTCCACGGCATAGAGTTGGATCGCTGGTTCGAACAGGATCAGGAAGTGCCGGTGATGCTGCGTCTGGCGAGCAGGGACAGCCGCCGCATCAGCGATCTGGAACGACTACCGGTAAAGCTGCCGGATGGGGAGATCACCGTGCTGGCGGCGGTGGCGGACCTGAACCGGCGACAGGTGCCGGCCATGATCAGCCATTACGATGGCCGTCGCAGTGCCACCATCAGTGCTTTCGTGGATGAACATGTGACGTCACCGGCTCAGGTGATGGCGGCACTGCAGCAACAGGTGTTGGCCCCCATGGAGTCCGCCGATGCACAGGCGGGCTGGACAGTGGCCGGCAAGCAGGCGGCGATCCAGGATTTTCTCGATCATCTGTCGATCAGCTACCTGATTGCCCTGGCTGCCATCTTCTTCCTGCTCACGGTCCTGTTTGGGGGTTACGGTCAGCCGCTATTGGTGATGGCGGCAATCCCCTTCGGCATGGTGGGGGCCTTCATGGGACACTTCCTGCTGGGTTACAGCCTGACATTATGGTCGCTGGTGGGGGTGATTGCGGTGAGCGGGGTGGTGGTCAACGACAACCTGGTGCTGATTGATGCCATCAACAGTTTCCGGGCCCATGGCATGCGCCTGCGCGATGCGGTGATCGAAGGCGTGAGCGGTCGATTACGGCCGGTGATGCTGACCTCCATCACTACCTTTGCCGGGGTAGCGCCGCTGATGCTGGAAACCAGTGTGCAGGCCCGCTTCCTGATTCCCATGGCCGTGTCCCTGGCCTTTGGCGTGCTGTTTGCGACGCTGGTGAGTCTGCTGTTGGTGCCGTGTCTGCTGGTGGTCAGCCATGACGTGCGAGCCTTGCAGCAGCGCTGGCTGGCCCGCTGGCGGGCACCGGAGGTTTCGGAAGATGACAGCGTGGATGTGGCCTATGAACGGGGCCGCCTGACCGCCTGGTGGGTTACCGCTAATCCCTATGAAGATCCTGTGCTGCATTCGGCATGGGAAGCGGGGCGGCAGGATCAGGGCCAGGGCAGCGCGGATCTTCTTTAGGCGCTCTGAACCTGAAATTCTTTTTCACCACAGAGGGCACAGAGTTCACAGAGGAAAAACAGGGTATCTGGGTTCTCCTGATCAGCGTCATGGTTGACTATTTTCCCTTTCAGAACCGCACCAAACGGCGATGCTGACCGCAACAATGCCTTCCAAGATGTCACATCGCGACACGATCTGATTGATTGATCACAAAGGCGTGCAACGTTCAGAAAACCCCGGTTTTTTTCCTCAGTGAACTCTGTGCCCTCTGTGGTGAAAAAATTGACGTTTATAGGATCTCTACGAAGCTGAGCAGCGCTCACAAAAAAGCCCGCCCCGGTTTCCCGGAGCGGGCTTTTTTGCGTCAGGCCTCTGGCGTCCAGCGATCCTTACGCCTTGCCCTGATTGGCCACGGCTTCGGCGGCCTTGGCCACTTCCTCGGCATCGCCCAGGTAGTAGTTCTTGATGGGCTTCAGGTTGTCATCCAGCTCGTACACCATCGGCACGCCGGTGGGGATATTGAGCTTGACGATTTCCTCGTCGGAAATGTCGCCCAGATACTTCACCAGTGCCCGCAGGCTGTTGCCGTGGGCGCAGATCAGTACCTGTTTGCCGGCTTCGATCTGCGGTTTGATCTCGCTTTCGAAGTAGGGCACGAAGCGGTCCACGGTGTCCTTGAGGCTTTCGGACAGCGGGATCTCGTTCTCGCTGAGGCCCTTGTATACCCGGAAGTTGCCGGCGTAGCGTTCGTCGTCGCGCTCCATCTTCGGCGGCGGGGTATCGTAGCTGCGGCGCCAGATATGCACCTGATCGTCGCCGTACTTGGCAGCGGTTTCTGCCTTGTTGAGACCCTGCAGGGCACCGTAGTGGCGTTCATTCAGACGGTAATCGCGGATCACCGGAATCCACATCTGGTCCATGTTGTCGAGGATGGACCACAGGGTGCGGATGGCGCGCTTGAGCACGGAGGTGTAAGCCACATCGAACTCAAAGCCTGCTTCCTTCAGCAATTCGCCGGCCTTGCGGGCTTCTTCGCGGCCCTGATCAGTGAGATCCACGTCTTTCCAGCCGGTGAAACGGTTTTCCTTGTTCCAAACGCTTTGGCCATGGCGGACCAGTACCAGTTTCGTGCTCATGGGTTATTCCTGTGCGGTTTTCAGTGCGGCGCAAAGCGTAGCAGAAAAGCGCCGGGAAATTGAGCGTGAGCCGTGATATTTCGCTGGAATTCGATCCGTTGAGCGCAATTTTTCACACCGTCTTCAGTCGATTATCTGGTCGAGTCGCGGATAAATACCACATCGGTGGCCAGCGTTGCTGAAATGTGCCGCCCTGAGCCCGTATAATCGTCGCCAATTCAGACTCAGGCGACTTCATGGCTTATCTCTGGTGTGACAACGGCGACGATATCACCTCCTGGCGCTCCGGACTGGCGGCGGCAACGCCTCTCTATCTGGACACCGAATTCATGCGTGAGCGCACCTTCTGGCCGCAACTGGCCTTGGTGCAGGTTCACGATGGTGAGCAGATCCGGCTGATCGATACCACCAAGACGACCGGTTCGGAACTGGCTCCCCTGTTTCAGCAGCATACTCTGGTAATGCATGCCTGCTCCGAGGATCTGGAGGCCATCGCGGCGTTCAGCGGTGACTACCCGGCGGCCATCGAAGATACCCAGATCGCCGCCGCCCTCACTGGCGAGGACATGCAGCTGGGTTACCAGAAGGTGGTGCAGATGCTGCTCGGCGTGGACTTGCCCAAGGGGGCGACCCGCACCAACTGGCTCAAGCGACCGCTCAGCCAGGAGCAGTTGCTCTATGCCGAGGATGATGTGAAATACCTGCCCGAGGTGACCGACATCCTGCGTGGCCGGCTGGTAAACCTGGGCCGTGAGAGCTGGTGGCGGGAAGAATGCCAGCGGTTGCTGAACCAGGCTCAGGCGGTAACCGCTCCGGAAAAGGCCTGGCGTAATGTGAAAGGCGCTGGCCTGCTGCAGGGTCAGGCGTTGGCGGTGCTGGCGGCATTGGCCCCTTGGCGGGATCGCATGGCACGGGAACGGGATCTGCCCAAGGGATTTATCCTAAAGGACGCTCAGCTACTGGATCTGGCTCGCTCCTCCCGCAGCGATCGGGGCCTGTTTTCGGATCTGGGGCTGCATCCCAAGGTGGTCCGCCGCGATGGTGATACCATTCTGGAGCTGCTGGAAGAGGGCAGGCGCGGCACGCCGCCTGAGCCCTTGCCGGGGCCGCCGGATGCTCACCAGAAAAAACTGGCCAAAATCCTGCGCAAGCGGGTCGGTGAGATTGCCGAGTCCATGAACATGAAACCGGATGTGCTGATGCGCCGTCGCTGGCTGGAGTCCCTTATTCGCCACCCGGACCAGGTGCCCGAACCGCTTACCGGCTGGCGTCATGATATTGTTACCAAGCCGCTTTTGGAGTTGCTGTAGTGCTGAAAGGGAAGCTGTTCTGTTCCATTTACAAGACCCGCAAAAAGTCGGGGATGTACCTGTTCGTGGATCGCCAGAAAGGTCTCAAGGATCTGCCTGAGGTGCTGGTCAAGCAATTCGGTGCCCCCATCCATGTGAATGACATGATCCTGTCCCCCGATCGGCCGTTGGCCCGGGCGGATGTAACGCAGGTGATGGATAATATCCGTAATCAGGGCTTCTATTTGCAGATGCCTCCGCCGCCGGACGAGGACATGTTCATGGCCGATGGCCACCCGGACAAACCGGCAGGGCCGGATGCCTGAAAAGGGCCTGCGTGCGCGTTTCTGGGAACTGCCCCTGGGGGAGTTGTCGAAAGAAGAGTGGGAAGCGCTATGTGACGGCTGCGGCCGTTGTTGCCTGGTGAAGCTGCAGGATGAAGACAGTGGTGAGCTGGCTTTCACCAATCTGGCCTGTCGTTATCTGGACAGCCAGAAATGCCAATGCCGGGTGTACGATAACCGCTTTAGCAAGGTGCCGGATTGTATCCAGATCAGCGAGGCGGTGGCCCGAAACACTGACTGGCTACCTTCCAGCTGCGCCTACCGGCTACGGGCGCATGGGCAACCTTTGCCGGATTGGCACCCTCTGATCAGTGGGGATGCAGGTACGGTCAGACAGGCAGGGATCAGCGTGGCCGGGCGCGTGGTCTCCGAGCAGCTTGTGCACGAAGACGATTGGGAAGAGCATATTATTCACTGGATAGAGTAGGGGCGGGCCCGGGGAAATGGAAACCGCTCTTCACCCGCATAAACGGGTTGCTCTGTCAGCATTGAGTTGGGAGTCATTGTGACAACGGAAGCGTATATGTGGGGCTGGTTGGCGTATTTGTTGGGCTGCGTGGGCGTGCTTTTCGTCTGGTGGTGGCTGACTCGGCCGCTGGCTGTCTGGGCCAAGGTGCCATTGCGTATCCTGCTGACGGCACTGTTGTTGACCCCCTGGTCGGTGTCGCCGCAGCACGATGAGTGGGCGCCGGCCTGGGTCGTGACCTTGTTTGACGGTCTGGCCCAGGACGATGTGAGCCTGTGGCGTGCCGGTGGACCGTTGCTGGCCATGCTGGTGGTGGCGCTGATCGTGGCGGCGCTGGAGTTGTGGCGTCAGCGCCGCAAACAGATTGCCGTGGCTGACGAACAGTGAGCGAGTGCATTTTCTGCCAGATACGCGACGGTAAATTGCCAGCCAGCGTGGTCTATGAGGATGAGCGGGCCATGGTCATTCTGGATCTGTTTCCGATCCGCGAAGCCCATTGCCTGGTGATTCCCAAAGAGCATGCCCCCTTGCTGGAGCAGCTGGACGGCAGCCTGAGCAATCATCTGATGGATCTGGCCCGCCGCACCATCATGGCTCAGAAACGGGCCGGGCTGGCGGTGAAGGCGCACAATATTGTGGTCAACGATGGCCGTGAAGCCAATCAGCACGTGCCCCATGTGCACGTGCATGTCATTCCTCGCCGGGGTGGCGACACTCTGGTCACTGCATTCACCTGGGCTACCCGTCTGCTGAACGTCTTCGGCCTGGCCCGTCGCCGCAAACGGCTGGATCGCCTTGCCGGCCTGCTGGCGGAGCATTTTCCGGAAGCAGCTAAATAATTAACAGTGAAGAGTTAACAGCGTCGCGAGTTGGCGGTGTTCTGATCTGAAACGCAAAAGGTCGCGCCCAGCCTTTGGTCGGGGCCTGTTTGAGGGAAAAGAACAGCGAAAGATTTGGCAGTGTTACCTCAGATCACAGCCTGAGACTGTTCACTGTTTGCGCCAGGCTCGTACCCGTAATGGCCAGTGTACCGCTCGCAGCCCGTCTCCCCAGGCTTGCCTGAGCGTTGGTGCGAAGTCGTCCAGCGGATTCTCCCCGGCCCGAAAGGCCTGGACCAGCGCGGACCAGGTATCCAGATAGCCAAGCATGTCGCTAGCCGTCCAGTCGCGGATAATGGCGCCGCCGGGGTAGGGGAGTGCAGGCCAGGGCAGACTGGCATCCGGGTAGCCGGCCACCACCTGGGCCCGTTCCGCGGGCCACCAGGGCGCCAGTGGGCCGTCGTGAAAGTCCTGGATCATGCCTTCCAGCCCCGTCACCTCGCAGATCCCGTAACTGATCAGGGCCAGCACGCCGCCGGGCCGCAGGGTGCGCTCTGCTTCGGCTTGAAAGGCGGCTTGATCAAACCAGTGGTAGGCCTGGGCGACGCTAATCAGGTCCAGGCTGGCGTCCGCCAGCGGTAGTTGATGCGCCCGACTGACCAGATAGTGGCTTTGCGAAGATGGGGCGGCCAGTAACTGTTCATGGCTGATGTCTGCACCCACTACTTGCCGGAAGAAGGGCTCCAGGCCGCGGCTGGCTTGCCCGCTACCGCAACCCAGATCCAGCGCACAGTCATGGCCGGCGCTCTGGTCGGCCAGCCATTGGAACAGGGCAACGGGGTAGGTGGGGCGAAATTGCTGATACTGACTGCCGCGCTGAAACAGCGGTTCAGTCACTGAAGAAGCCGTCGTCATCGAAGTGGGCAGCCCATAGACGGCCATCCGCCCGCTCCAGATCCAGCGCGATGCCAGCCAGAAGCTGACCTTCCGGCGCGGCGCACCAGGCGATGGTGCCATACAGGTGGTAGGTACCGTGCTCTTCCAGTAACGCCACCCAGAGCTCCACATCCGTATTCGGTTTGATCGGAGCCGGGAGTTCGATGCTGATGCCGGCCAGGGAAATGTCGTGGGTGGTCAGGTATAGACGGTCGGCCGGATCCAGCGAGCCGGACTGGCTCGGCAGCAAGGTCAGCGCCAGGTTTTCTTCGCGGGTTGTGCGGGGGAAGCGACGATTGTCCATTGCCGTTGCCATAGGATTTATCCGTAAATCATTCTGTCGACCGCATAGGCCGCAATCGCCATGGTAGCGACTACGCCTGCCAGGAACAGCAGAAACAGCAGGGCGGGTTTGACCGTTTTCGGCAAGGGTTCGGTTTCACGTGGAGTCCGGGTCTCCTGCGTTTTACTCATCAGCCATCTCCCTGATTGATCCGGATACTTTACAGTATCAGTTATTCGCCGACGATAGGAAACTGGTATCGAGCCGGCGCTGTATTCGCTGCCCTCAGAGGGGGCAAGGAGTTCCCTGGGTCAGCAACGGCAGGCAAAAAGAAAGGAGCCAGGGGCTCCTTTCTTTGCTGGGCGTCGAGATCGGCGCGGCGTCAGCCGGAAAACTCGATTTTCTGGAACATGTACTCGTGCACCGAATCGGACATCAGCGGGACGTAGGCGACCAGTAGCAGTGCGGTAAGCATGACCGCGATGGGCAGCAGGTATTTTTCATAACGGCGGTAAAACGAGCCGTTATGCACCTTGGCGCTTTCCACCTCGTCATCGCCGACCACCTGCCGTGTCAGCAAGTGGTTCAGTGCCACAGGGGGTGACAGGTAGCCCAGCTCGAAAGCCACCAGACTGATCATCCAGAAATGCAGGGGGGCGATCCCGTTATCGAATGCCACCTGGGCAATGGTGGCATTGACCAGGATAACGGCACCAAAGGGGTCCATTATCATGCCGATGATGACCATGGTGACCACCAGCAGGGTCATGGCCAGCCAGACGTTGGCGAAGGTTTCCGGCAGGGCTTCCATCACCCCGGAACGTTCCAGTAGCCCGCCCATGCTGACTGTCAGTGCCATCAGCATTAGCAAGGCGCCAATGTGGCCGGTGGTCTCATTGGTGGAGAACCGCAGGGAGCTTTCCAGGGTGGTGCCAACACCTTCCTCTTCCGCGGGCAGATCGGAGGTCACCCCGGTGGGCTTGATCAGATAGTGGATCAGCAGGCTGGCCGCCAGTACCAGGTTGCGCCAGAACAGGCCGGTGATGGCATCGGAAAGCTGTTTCTCGGAGGTGCCAGTAGGCACATTGCCAGCCTCCAGCGCCTTGGACAACATCCAGGTGTCATAGCTTGAATGGATGAGAAGCACCACCAGGGCAAGGGCGCACAGGTGGAGAAAATAGCGGCTGAATTTCTCGTAGATCAGCACGGCGAGCATCAGTACAGGCAGAATGATCGGCGCGTAGTTCTCGTTCAGCTCGGTGTCGAGAATGTCCCTGAAAATAACGATCACGGTGCCAATCACGATGACATAGGGCAGTAGCGGGAAAAGCCGTTTAAAGCTGGCAGGCACGGCCTCCGAGAAAGGCGCGATGCGGGCCGGCTCGGTACGGGCGAGCTGGCTGTAGATAAAGAACAGAAACAGCGTAAGACCGAAAACCTTAACGCCGGAGGTGAAGAGTTCATCGGTGGTGACCGCGTTGTTCAGTGCCGCAATGATGACCACCAGCAGGCAGGGGCGCAGTACCACCCCCATGGAACCGGACATGGCGGCACCGGCCAGGGCCAGTTGCTTGCGGGCGCCGGCCCGGACCAGCTCATGATAAACGGTAGCACCGGCGGCAATGATGAAGATCCCGGATGCCCCCGTGTACGCAGTAGGGATGGCAGTGACAGCCAGAACCACGAAGCACATCAGCTCCGGTGACATGCGCCAGGGTCGCAGCACATCGAAGACAAGATGAACCATCTTTGTCTGTCGCAGCATCATCCCGACCCAGATATACAGCCCCAGGCTGAGGAACATGGTGGAAAACTCCATCATCATGCCCAGATAGATGCTGGTGCCGTGCAGGTAGCCCTGCGACATGAACTGGATGCTGGCACTGAGACACATGTAGGAATACAGGGGAATGGTGAGCAGGGCCTTGCCCCAGCTGCCACCTTGTTCCAGATCTTTCGGCGGCTTGATGAGCTGCCAGAGAGAGGCCAGCGTCAGCAGGGCAAAACCGGCAATCCAGAATTTGTGAAGGTAGAAATGATTCACCTGGACGCCATCAGCCATCGCCTTGATTTCCTCGCTGCGATAGACCCAGGCGGAAAGCAGTAGCAGAGCATTGGCGGTGAGTTGTCCCAGGGTGGAAACCAGGTGGTCCTTGCGTGTGCGTGCCGGGCGCAGGGCGATATGGTGTCGGGTAAGGGTTGCGGTAGCCGCACAGATAATCACCAGCAGGCACAGCAACAGACGTTTGTAATCACCCAGAGTGCTGACGACTTGCGCGACCCCGCCTTCCAGAGTGCGGAAGGCAATGACGCCAGGAGTCACTTTTTCCTGAACCATCTTGTAGGTGGACCACTTCTCCCGGCACATTTTCCGGGAGGCCACAAGCGACTTCCGCAGAGCGTCTTCGTTCACCTCGGTGCCGAACATGGCGGCCAGCGGGTCATCCGCCATCTGTTGTTTCTGCCTGGCGATGGCACTTTCCAGTTCACTGTCCAGATCGGAATCAGGGTTACAGGAGGGTTCGCTGAGAATGCCTGCCCCGCGAAGCTGAAAGTAGCCCTCCCAGGTATTTTCACCAATCTTCAGAAGTTGGGAGTGGATGACTTCCCCTGATGCCAGAAAAACTGTCATCAACAGGAGGAGAAGGGCGGGTAGCGAAGAAAACCATTCACGGGCGGTACGCTGTCCGATGCGTAGGCTGGCCATCATGGTGTCAGTCCTTGTTGTTTTTTGTCCAATAGCAAGCCAGGAAATATAGCAAAGCGCGAGAGGGACAGAAAGTTGGCGAGAAAAACGGGAGACACAGACAAAAAAAAGGAGCCCGAGGGCTCCTTTTTTTGGTGCGAATGAAATCAGCGCTGGTGTTAGCCGCCAACCTCAATCTTCTTGAACATGTACTCATGCACCGTATCGGATAGCAGAGGTACATAGGATACCAGCAGCAGAGCCGTCAGCATTACCGCAATGGGAAGCAGGAACTTCTCATAGCGACGGTAGAAGCTGCCGTCTTTGATTTTCGCGGACTCGACTTCTTCTTCGCCGACCACCTGTCGTGTCAACAAGTGGTTTAGCGCCACCGGTGGTGACAGATAACCCAGCTCGAAAGCCACCAGGGTAATCATCCAGAAGTGCAGGGGCGCAATCCCATTGTCAAAGGCTATCTGGGCAATGGTGGCGTTCACCAGAATCACGGCCCCGTAGGGGTCCATGATCATGCCGATGATGACCATGGTGACCACCAGCAGGGTCATGGCCAGCCAGATGCTCGGGAACGTCTCTGGCAATAGCTCCATGACACCGGAACGCTCGATGATACCGCCTACGCTCACGGAGAGCGCCATCAGCATCAGCAGAGCACCAATATGGCCGGTGGTTTCATTGGTGGCATAGCGCAGAGAGGTTTCCAGCTTCTCGCCAACCCCTTTTTCGGCTTCGTAATGGGTGTCGATATCCGGCTTTTTCATGAAATAGTGGATCAACAGAGCCGCACCCAGTATCAGGTTGCGCCACAACAGCCCCCAGAACAGGGCTTCCAGATCCTTGGCAGAGGTGCCGGTGGGGATATTGCCGGCTTCCAGTGCCGCGTTGATGCCCCACAGTTTGTACATGGAGTACACCAGCAGAGGAACCAGTACCACGGTGAAAACGTGCAGGCTCTTGGTGCTCAATTTCTCGTAGCAGAGAATGGCGATCAGCATCACCGGCAGGATAATCGGTGCGTAGTTCTCGTTCAGCTCGGTATCCAGCAGATCCCGGAAGAACACCAGTACCGTACCCATGACGATCACGTAGGGCAGCAGTGGAACCAGGCGCTTGATGCTGGCCGGTACGGCTTCGGAGAATGGTGCAATCCGTGCCGCTTCGGTACGGGCAAACTGGCTGTAGATGAAGAATAGCAGTAGCGACAGACCGAAAATCTTCAGGCCGGAGGTGAACAGTTCGTCCGTGGTAACCGAGTTGTTCAGGGCCGCAATGATCACCACCAGCAGACAGGGGCGCAGTACCACACCCATGGAACCGGACATGGCGGTAGCGGCCAGGGCCAGTTGCTTGCGGGCACCGGCACGAACCAGTTCGTTGTAGATAGTGGCACCGGCGGCGATCACGAAGATACCGGAGGCGCCGGTAAAGGCTGTGGGTATCGCGGCAACCGCCAGTACCACAAAGCACATCAGCTCAGCAGACATCTTCCAGGGGCGCAGTACGTCGAACACCAGATGGGCCATCTTGGTTTGACGCAGCAGCATACCGATCCAGATGTACAGGGCCAGGCTCAGGAACAGGGTGGACAGTTCCATCATCATGCCCAGGTAAACACTAATGCCGTGGTAGTAGCCCTGGCTGATGAACTGGATGCCAGCGGTAATACACATGAAGCTGTACAGCGGAATGGTCAACAGGGACTTGCCCCAGCTGCCGCCTTCCTCGAGATCCTTGGGCGGCTTGATCAGTTGCCACAGGGCGGCCAGAGATAGCAGGGTAAAACCGGCGATCCAGAACTGGTGAAGGTAGAAATGGTTCACCTGTACCCCGTCTGCCATGGCGCTGACTTCCTCACCACGATAAACCCAGGCGGACAGTAGCAACATCACATTGGCGGACAGCTGACCGAGGCTGGAGACAAAATGGTCCTTGCGGGTCTGTGCCGGGCGCAGGGAAATATGATGGCGGGTCAGAGTGGCTGTAGCGGCACAGATAATCACCAGGATACACAGCAACAGCCGCTTGTAGTGGCCCAGGGTGGTGACAATCTTGGCAACGCCGCCTTCCAGGTTCCGGAAAGCAATCACCCCGGGGGTGACCTTTTCCTGCACCATGGTATAGGTGGCCCATTTTTCGCGGCAGATTTGCTGAGACGCTTCCAGTGACTGACGCAGAGCGTCTTCGTTTACCTCGGTGCCGAACATACCGGCAAGGGGGTCATCCGCCATCTGTTGTTTCTTTCGGGTGATGGCTCCTTTCAACTGTTCGTCGATATTGGCGTCTGGATTACAGGTCGGCTCCTGGAGAATGCCGGCACCCCGTAACTGGAAGTAGCCTTCCCAGGTATTTTCACCAATTTTCAGCAGCTGGGAGTGAATCACTTCCCCTGATGCGAGAAATACTGTCAGCAACAGGAGAATCAGGGTTGGTAGCGATGACAACCATTCACCGACGGAACGGTTGGCCACTTTCATAGAAGAAGGTTTGTCCATTGTGCACCCGGTTATTGTTATACCGCCATGGATTGCGGGGAAGAGGCTACCCGCGGGCCCTCAAGCCTTATTCGCCGCATTCTATGGCAGTGTAAACACCTTGCCTACCCGGCAGGATTGCGCCGGGTGACAGAAATTAGGTCGCTAGGGAAAAACGGGGCCCCTGGGCCCCGCTTTGATCAGTGTTGCGCTTTACTCGACAGGATTAACGCATTCGGCGCGGGAAGGCTCTTCCTTGCAGCGCACCTTGCGCAGCAGGGACATCATCTCCTTGCTGTAAACGCCGTCTTTGGTCAGGGCGATACGAGCTTCGCGCATCATTTCGTCATAGCGCAGCTTGTCGGCCTCGGGGATGCGAATCCACCACTTCTTGTCGACTTCGTTGTTGGCGTTTTCGATCACGGTCATAGCGCGGTCGAACTGGCCAAGCATGTATTTGCGGGACTTGTCAGCATAGCCGTCCGGGAATTTGTCTTTCTTCAGGATAACCTGGGCGGTGAGCTGGCCGAGTACGTAGTCGATCATGCCGCCATCCGGCTGCATGCCCTTGTACAGTTCCAGGGCGGAGTAGGCCGCAATGGGGGCAAAGCAGATGTCAACGGAGCCATTGTTGAATCGACCTGAGAAGTTGGTGATGTCAGACATTACCGGAGACATACCAACACGGGAGGCCATGCTGGCCTGGGCGCTGTCATATTCCAGCACGGCGATGGATTTGCCGGAAAGCTCACCGACGGTGTCGATGGTGCGGTCTTTCACGAACAGGTAGGCGGCGCCCATGGGAGCAATGCCGCCGACTTCGTAGGGACCGGAAACCAGCTTCTCGTTGATGGAGGGGTTGCCACTTGCCAGAACAGTTACCACGGTGCGCATGGCATCGTAGGAGGGGATGGCGCCGATGGAATCCAGGCTGCCAGTATAGTTGTTGAATTGGCGGCCACGAATACCGGTGAGTACAGCAGCGTCACACTGGCCGGCTTTGAGGTCCTCGGAGGCGATTTTTTCGTCAGTGTAGGGCTTCAGCTCCAGATCTACGCCCCAGCCGAGAGCGGCGGTCTTGTAGTCCTTCATGATGTTGTAGATGTCACCGTTGGCGCCGATGATATCAAATACGCACATGGTCCGCTTTTCAGCGGCCTGGGCGGGGCTGAATGTCAGTGCAAGTGCAGCAGTGGCTGCTGTGGTAAACGCCTTCAAATAGCGCATGGTTGTCTCCTGGTTACTTCTTAATCTAATTCAAAGCGGCCCGAAGGCCGCAAACAGGCTTACAGCAAATCGTCAATATTGACCGCCGGTCCGGATTTAGCAGCGTCATCCCAGAAAGTACCGAGCCCACCAATGGGAGTGCGCTTACCGGTATTTTCTGTCCATTCCCGGTCGGAGATGCCAGTGATGATGAAGCCGGCTATGGCATCCATCATGGCGTATTCCGGATCCAGGTTTTGGTCGTTGGCGGCAAAGTCACGTATGGCCTTGCGCATACGTTCGTCGTTGCCCTTGCTGAAGGCACTCATGGCGTACAGGGCGCTACCGAGACGAACACCACCGTCAAAGCCGGCCTTGGCTGAGGCTTCCAATTCTTTCCAGGGCTCGACATTAGGCGGAGCCAGCATGGGTAATAGGTTCCAGACCGCAGCACGGGTACCACGCGGCACGCCCCACCACTTGTCGTTATCCAGACACTTCATGTTGCGCTCAACCTTGGCGGCCAAATCGCGTGGCACACCCACGGCGCCATCGGATGCGCCGTCATTGAGCAGTGCCTGGACGCCGGAGATGTTGCCGATCATCCATACCAGCTCGTCAAAATCGGTTTTCAGCTTGGGGCACTCGCCCTCTTTCTGTTCGCCGAAGGCGGTCTTCATGTTCTGGTAGGCGGTGTACTGGCGCTGTGCCGCAACGGCAGACCAGCGCTTTTGCTCAATACGTGCGTCCTGAGCTTCATTCACATTACCGTCCTTGACGGCACGCATATAGCGCAGTTCGGCGTCAATGGCGATCTGTTCTGCACAGGTGGCAGCAGTGGTGAAGACCATGGCGCCCAGCTTCTCGGGATGCGAGCCGACGCGCTCAAAGGCCATCAGCAGCGGGGTCTGGGCCTCGCCGGTGACACAGGCCATGCGCACATCGTCAAACGTCAGCATGTACGGAAGCATTTCGGAGCGGCCGAAGCTGATCAGCACGTCCCCGGTTGTCTTGTAGATGACGCCACAGCCTTGCAGAGCCAGGATGGCGCCCCCTACCAGGGCTAGACGGGAATGTCGTAGCATTTTTGTCAAGGTCAGAGAACCCATTCGAAAGCTCCTTGTTGTTGTTCTCGGATTAGCGGACTCAAAGGTACGAAAGTCCGCCAATTGGCACAAGCGGCAATTACAAAAAAGCCTGCAAGCAATTACAAACAATAAATTTGCTTTATGATGGAATACGTTACGTTGTGCAGCGCACCCACCAGGAAAGTAAGACTTTATTATGACCGATCATACTGACATTAAAGACATGAAGGCCTGGCTGGCAGGCGAGAGAAGTGGTGTGTCTCTGGCCATGAATACCGCCCGTGGCGGCCTGCGAATACTGGAGACGCTTGGGGTGGTGGGGCGTCAGGGGCTCAGTTGGATGCTCGGTGACCGCCCGCCAGTACCGGCGCTGCTGCGCACTACCTTTGAATCCCTGGGCACCACATACATCAAACTCGGGCAGTTTATTGCCAGTTCGCCGTCGATTTTTCCGGAAGAGTATGTCGAGGAATTTCAGCGCTGTCTGGATCGTACCCCGGCACTGCCATTCCACTATATTCGCGAAACCATTGAGAAAGAGCTGGGAGACTCGCTGGAGTCTCTTTATCAGTCGGTGGACCCAAAGCCATTGGCCAGTGCGTCCATTGCACAGGTTCATGCGGCGAAGCTCAAAAACGGACAGGACGTGGTGATTAAGGTTCAGAGGCCCGGTGTTCGTAATGTGTTGCTGACAGATTTCAACTTTCTCTACTTTGCTGCCCGGGTTACCGAGCGGCTGGCGCCGGGTTTGTCGCGCTCCGCCATCTCCGGTGTGATTGAGGAATTGCAGGCAGGCATGCTGGAAGAGTGTGATTTCATCAAGGAGGCTCACAATCTTCAGGCGTTTAATGCTTTCCTGCGTGACACCGGCAATACCTCGGCGGTGGCACCGGATCCGGTCATGTCTCACACCACCGGTAAGGTGCTGACCATGGAGCGCTTCTTCGGGGTGCCCCTCACCGACATGAATGTGCTGAGGCAATATACTGATGATCCGGCGGAAACCTTGATCTCTGCACTGAATACCTGGTTCTCCAGCCTGATGTTGTGTGATTTCTTCCACGCGGACGTGCATGCTGGCAATTTGATGTTACTGGAAGACGGTAGGGTCGGGTTCATCGATTTCGGCATTGTCGGTCGAATCCGCCGTGAAGCCTGGGATGGCATGGCCAAATTCTTTGACGCTATTGGCCGAGGTGATATTCGCCAGATGGCGGAAGCCATGGCGATCATCGGCATGACCCGCGAAGAGGTGGATGTGGAAGCGCTTGCGCGGGATATCGAAAGCCTGCAAGGAGCGTTGGGCCAGGTTGACCCGTCTGCATTGGTGCAGGCCGACCGCAACGACAAGGAAGTTAACCGCTTGCTGATGGATCTGGTGAAAATCGGTGAGGGCCACGGTATCCGTTTCCCTCGCGAATTCGCCCTGCTACTCAAGCAGTTCCTCTACTTTGATCGTTATGTGCAGGTGCTGGCACCGGAAATGGACATGTTCAGTGATAATCGGGTGGATATGTTCGGCACGATCGATGACATGCCGGGCGGGTTTTTGCATTAAAAGCAGCTACGAGCTACAAAAAAACCGCGCCTTTTGGGCGCGGTTTTTTTGTGCTCTATCCACCGGGAGTTTCAGCGCGGAGTCAGTCGGTATGTCGTTATCAAGGTGCTTGCTTCGCGTCGCAGCTAGAAGCTTGTAACTCGTAGCTGCTTTTCACTCCACCGGATCCGCACATTCCCCTTTCGACGGATTGAGCTTGCAGCGGATCTTGCGTTGCAGAGTCAGCATGTCGGCGTCGTAGTAGTCTTTCTCGCGCAGGGTAAGGCGTGCTTCCTGCATCATGGTTTCGTATTCCCGCTTGTCAGAATCAGGAATCTCGATCCACCAATGATCCGGTACCTTGGCGGCTTCCTGATCCAATCGTTCCTTGATCAGGTGATAGCTGTTGAAGAATTCTTCGCGAACCAGCTGTGCCACTTCGTTGGGAAATTTATCCTTGCGACCGATCAGCTGCATGGTGATTTGCGCTAGCGGGTAGTTGATGATGCCGCCGTCTGGTGACATGCCCTTGTACAGTTCCAGTACCTCATAGGCCACCAGCGGGGCTGCCAGTACATCCACCACGCCGTTATTGAACTTGTTGGGCGCAGAAACGATATCAGATGCAACTGGTGTGGCGCCGATCTGCGAGACCATTTCCGCCTGGGTGGGGTCATAGTCCAGTACTGCGACCCGCTTGCCTGCCGCATTGGCCAGGGTGTTGATGGTTCTATCGTTGACGAAGACATAGGCGCCGCCGGCTGAGGCCAGGCCAAGAATGACATATTCGCCACTGACCATCTTGTCAGCGGATTTCGGGCTAGCCATGACTTGCAGCAGAATTTTCATATGCTCGTCACTGGGTACACCGCCGATAGAGTCGATAGTTCCTGTGTACTTGTTGAACAGGCGCCCGCGCAGGCCGCTGATCAGGGCCGCATCACAAATGCCGGCTTTCAGATCTTCCACCACCACGCTTTCGCTGGTGTAAGCCTGAATATCCAGATCCACACCGTATTCCAGCAGGCGGGTGCGCTGGTCTTCAGCGGCTTTGTAGATGGGCCCGGCACGACCGGCAATGTCCCAGATACAGATACGTCGCTTGAGGGGTTCACCCATACTGAAGCCGGCCACTTTCTGCATCGCTTCGATGCGGTCGTCCAGGCTGCGGCTCTGGTCGTAGGCGATGGCACGCAATTTTTCAGCCAGTTCGGGGGTGAGCGATACGCCCGGGGCAAACTTTTCCAGTTCGGCCTGTTGTGCTGGCGTCAGATTCAGTGAGTTGTCTGCGTTGGCGGTGAGGGTCCCGATCAGAAGGGGGAGAATGAGCAGATGGCGAAAAAATTTCACGCGGGCCTCCATGGGCATTTTCTTATTTGAATCCGAAGTGGCAGCTTCAGATTGAATGCCCATTGTGACAGTCGTGACCGGCGAGTCGCTGGCTGGCCAGCCGGGGTGGCTGGCCGCGGTGCCAACTGTGGATGTTGTTGGGGGTTTTATTCCGTTTCCTGGCTGCACTCTGGCCGCTGGGCATCCAGCTTGCAGCGAATACGCTTCATGATTTTCAGCATGGTGGCGTCGTAGTAGCCGGTTTCGCGCAGTTTCATTCGGGCTGCGCGCATCATGCTGTCGTATTGCAGTTTTTCATGGCCATCCACTTCAATCCACCAATGCTTGGGTATCTGTCCGGCTTCTTTTTCCAGAGCTGTCTGGATAGAGGAAAAGCTGTCGGCAGCCACTTCCCGGATTACCGCGGCGAACGCCGGAGGAAAGCGGTCGGTGTGACCAATCAATTGGGCGGTGAGCTGCACGATTGGATAATTAACAATGCCCCCATCAGGAGACATGCCCTTGTAGAGTTCCAGTACCTGATAGGCCACCAGCGGTGCGGGGAGTACATCCACGCTGCCGTTATTGAACTGATTGGGCGCAGTGGCAAGCGTAGTAGCCACCGGGGTGGCGCCAATCTGGGCAACCATCTTCGACTGGCCAGGATCAAAATCCAGCACGGCGATCTTTTTCCCGGCAACCCGTTCCAGCGAGTTCAGCTTGCTGTCGTTTACAAATAAATAGGCGGCGCCGGCCGGCGTGACGGCCAGAGTCTGATATTTGTTACTGACCATGTTTTCACTGAGCTGTGGCAATGCGATGGATTTCATCAGCATATCCATGTGCTCCAGCGAAGGGAGGGCGCCAATGGCATCAATGGTGCCGCTAAAGCGGTTGAACTGCCGGGCACGGAAGCCGCTCATCAGTGCGGCGTCGCATTGTCCGTTTTTCAATGAGGCAACCATGGCGCCTTCATTGGTAAAGGCTTCCAGGCTGATATCAATTTTGTAGCGCAGCAAATCCAGGCGCAAGTTGGTGGCGCCGTTGAAAATCGGGCCGGAGCGGCCGGACAGATCCCACAAGCAGATGTGTCGCTTGAGCATTTCTTCCGGGCCCAGGCCCATCTCCTTGCGTGCTTCGGCAAGGTGCTGTTGCTGTTTGGGTGTCAGTGTCAGAGCCTGACTAGTGCTGGTCACTGTCAGCAGAGCGGAGCCAAAAAGGCTCATAATAAGGGTGCGATAAATCCCCATGACGTTTCCTTTGCCATTCGTTGCCATGCTTATAGCATGCCGATGGGAAGGGAAGTTTTACCGCCTGTATGACAATTGTACGCGGCGCCAACATGACGCCGCCTCATGAGTTATTCAGTGATGCTGCACTCGGATCGGGCCGGGTCGAACTTGCAGCGAATTTTGCGCTGCAAACCAAGCATGTCGGCACTGTAGTATTTCTGTGCTCGCAGTGCGTCACGAGCATCCTGCATCATCACTTCGTAATCGTGTTTGTCCTTGTCCGGGATCGAAATCATCCAGCGCTCGGGTACCCGGCGGGTTTCCTGTTCTATGCGCTTGATGACTTGCGGGTAGGCTTCGAAAGAGGCTTCGCGAATCAATTGAGCTACTTCGTTGGGAAACTTGTCCAGGCGCCCGATCAGCTGCATGGAAAGCTGGGTCAGTGGATAGTCAACCACCCCTCCATCCGGGCTCATGCCTTTATACAGTTCCAGGATTTCATAGGCGACCAGGGGCGCCGGGAGGATATCAATCTGGCCGTTGTTGAATTTGTTGGGTGCGCTGACGATGTCGGTGGTTACTGGGGTGGCGCCAATTGCCGCGACCATTTCCGCCTGGGTCTCATCATAATCGAGAACCGCAACGCGCTTACCTGCAGCCTTGGCCAGGGAGCTGATGCTCTTGTCGTTAACGAAAATGTGCGCGGCGCCTGCGGGGTAGATGCCCATCACCACATAGTCGCCCTGCACCATATGGCCCGCCTGTCGCGGGTGTGCGAGCACCTGCAGCAGGGTGTGCATGTGCTTTTGCGAAGGCACGGCGCCGATGGCGTCCACACTGCCACTGTAGAGGTTGAACTGGCGGGCGCGCAGGCCGCTCATCAGAGCGGCATCGCAGCGGCCGGCCTTGAACTCGTCCACCATCACAGTTTCGTTGGTATAGGGCACCATCTCCAGGTTGATGCCGTACTCCACAGCCAGCGCCCGCTGCTCCATGGCCGCGTTGAACACAGGCCCGTTGCGACCGCCAATATCCCAGATACAGATAGTGCGTTTCAGGGTGCTGCCAGCTGGCATCTGGTCCAACCCGACCATCTGGCTGATGGCTTTAAGTCGGCTGCGAACCGGCATCTCTCTGGTGTAAAACACGTCCTCGAGTTTTTCCAGAGTGGAATCATTCAGCGTCACTCCGGGTAACAGGGTCTGGAGTTGCTGTTTCTGGGCCTGGGTCAGATTGGCTGCGCTCAGCGATGAGCACAACAGACTAAGCAGAAAGAAAAGAGTAATAGGGCTGCGCATGGTGATCTCCCTGATGCCGCATTCTTGTTATGAGCAATACGTTTAACACGCGCTTGCAGAATAGGGGAGAGCTTTGGCGCAGGGGGTGGCCGCGTTACGGCCAGCGACGGCAAAACGGTCAATGGTCGCAAGGAAATCTATTCGGCATAGAGTAAGGCGTTTGCCGTAGCAGCGTCGCTGGCGGCGTCATTTAAGACGTGACGAGAAACGAGTTCCGGAAGGCATAAACCCGACATTCGGGAAGGCCCGGTTTTCGCTTCTCGCAACTCGTACCTCGACACTGGCTATCGTGCCGCCAGCGACGCGCCAACAGGACGGTGTGTTACTTAGGCTGCGCGTCGATGGACTCACCGTTCACGTCTCGGCTGTCCGGGCCGAGCAGGAACAGGTAGGGCGCCATGATCTCGTCCGGGGTTTTCAGTGTTTTCGGGTCCTCGCCGGGGTAGGCCAGGGCGCGCATGTCGGTGCGGGTGCCACCAGGGTTAAGGGTGTTGACGCGGATATTGCTGATGTTCTCCAGCTCTTCGGCCAGTACCTGCGCCAGGTTTTCGGTGGCCGCCTTGGAGACGGCATAGGCGCCCCAGAAGGCGCGGCCCTTGCGGCCAACACTGGAGGAGGTGAACAGCAGGCGGGCATCGTCGCTGGCACGCAGCAGAGGCAGCATGGCCTGGGTCAGGTAAAATGCGCTGTTCACGTTCACCTGCATTACCGAATCCCAGGTGCCGACACCGTAGCGCTCCAGTGGGGTGATATCGCCGAGCACGGAGGCGTTATGCAGAATGCCGTCCAGACGCCCGAATTCCTTGTCGAACAGACCGGCCAGTTCCTGGAAGTCCTCCGGGCGGGCCACCGCCAGGTTCACCGGTGCCAGAGCCGGCTCCGGGCCGCCGGCAGCCTTGATCTCGTCGTAGACCTTTTCCAGTTTCTCCGGGGTACGCCCCAGCAGGATCACGGTGGCGCCGTGGCGGGCCAGGGTGAGGGCGGCGCTGCGGCCGATACCGGCACCGGCGCCGGTGACCAGAATGATGCGGTCCTTGAAGGCATCGGCGGGGCACTTATAGGCCAGTGCTTTTGCATTCACGGACGAAAGCTCGCTCATGCGGTACTCCTTGTGTTCATCGTTTGCAGCAGGGGCAGTAGGTCGCAGCCCTGTTCCAGATAATAGTCAGCCTGCCAGCCGTGAGGATCATCATCCGCGTCGATATAGCCGAAGGCAGCGACTGCGGTAGCCATACCCGCATTCTGGCCCGCCTGAATATCGCGCAGGTGGTCGCCCACGTAGAGACATTGTGCCGGTTCCACTCGGTCCTGCCGGGCGGCCATCAGCAGGCCTTCCGGGTCCGGCTTGCGCTGTTTGACATGGTCCGGGCAGATCACCGCGCCCACTCGCTGGTCCAAATTCAGCCCTGCCAGCACTGGTCCGGTGAAGCGTGATGGCTTGTTGGTGACGATCCCCCAGGGCAGTCCGTTGGCATCCAGCCAGTCGAGGGTCTCCGCCATGCCGGGGAACAGGCAGGTATCCACGGCCAGATGCTGCTCATAGGCGTTCAGCAGTTCGTCCAGCAGGGGGGGGAATTCTGCATCTTCCGGCCCCACCCCGAACCCCAGCTCGGTGAGTGCGCGGGCGCCATTGGACACATTGGCGCGCACCGCAGAGTAACTGACTACTGGCCGGCCATGCTGTTTCAGCAGGTTGTTGAGCACTGTATAAAAATCCGGTGCGGTATCAATCAGGGTGCCGTCCAGATCAAAATAAACGGCTTCAAGCTTGTTCATACATTCTCTCTACGACGCCGCTGTAGGAGCACCGCTTGCAAGCGAACCCGGCTCTCTTCGCGTGCAAGCAAGCCCCTAAGGGAGGAATTTATTCGCCTTTGAGGGCGTGCATAAGATAGTTCACCGACACATCCCGGTTCAGCTTGTACACCTGGGTCAGTGGGTTGTAGACCATGCCGGTGGTGTCTTTCACTTCCAGCCCTGCGTCCCGGGCCCAGCCGGCCAGCTCCGAGGGTTTGATCAGCTTGGCGTATTCGTGGGTGCCTCGCGGCAATAGTCGCAACACATATTCGGCACCGACGATGGCAAACAGAAAGGCCTTGGGGTTGCGGTTGATGGTGCTGAAGAAAATCTGCCCGCCGGGTTTTACCAGGGTGGCGCAGGCGCGGATCACCGAGGATGGGTCGGGCACGTGTTCGAGCATTTCCAGGCAGGTGACCACGTCGTACTGGGCGGGCCGTTCCTCGGCGATTTGCTCCGCCGGAATCTGCCGGTACTCCACTGGCACGCCGGCCTGTTCGGCGTGAATGCGTGCCACTGCCAGGGGGGCTTCGCCCATGTCGATGCCGGTGACTTCGGCGCCGCGCCGGGCCATGCCTTCGGACAGCAGGCCGCCGCCGCAGCCGATGTCGATGACTTTCTTGCCGGGCAGGCTGACGCGCTCGTCGATGTAATTGAGACGCAGCGGGTTGATGTCGTGCAGCGGGCGGAACTCGGAATTGGGGTCCCACCACTGCTCTGCCAGGGCATTGAATTTGGCGATTTCGCCGGCGTCTACATTCTGTTGGGTAGAGGGGGGAATCTGTGGTTGCTGTTCAGTCACGGTCGGCTCCGGCAATTTTTTCCTGCCACTGCTGGGCATTCTTGAGGATCACGGCTTCGTTCAGGGTGGTGAGTTTGCGATTTTCCATAAGACAGCGCCCGCCCACCCAAGTGTGGGTTACCTGATCGCGGCTGGCGGCGTAGATTAATTGCGCCACCGGATCATAGACAGGCTGTGTTTCCAGGCGGTTCATATCTACCGCCACCATATCCGCCTGCTTGCCAATTTCCAGTGAACCGAGCTGGTCGTCCCGGCCCAGAGCGCGGGCGCCGTTGAGGGTGGCCATCTGCAGTATCTCGCTGGCCGGCAGGGCATCCGCCTGCAGGCTCACTCCTTTGCCAAGGAAGGCAGCGGTGCGGGCCTCGCCGATCATGTCCAGGTCGTTGTTGCTGGCGGCACCGTCGGTGCCCAGAGCCACGTTGACCCCGGCCTTACGCAGTTTTTCCACCGGTGCAAAGCCGCTGGCCAGCTTCAGATTGGATTCCGGGCAGTGCACGACCTGGGTGCCGGTTTGTGCCACCAGCGCGATCTCGTCTTCGGTGAGCTGGGTCATGTGCACCGCCAACAAACGTGGCGAGAGCAGGCCCAGATTTTTCAGGCGAGTGAGTGGCCGCTCACCCGTGTTGCCCGCGGCCATCTGGATTTCCCCGGCGGTTTCGTGCACGTGCATCATCATCGGCACGTCCAGTTCCTCGGCCAGGGTCAGCACTTTCTGCAGCGGGCCATCGGACACGGTATAGGGCGCGTGGGGCCCGAAACCGATCTGGATGCGCGGATCGTGGCGCCATTCGTCCATGGCATCGGTGGCCAGGCGCAGGTAATCCTCCGGTCCGGCGCCCATGGGGGTAGGGAAATCCAGGATAGGGCAGAACAGGCTGGCGCGCAGGCCGGCCTCCACGGTGGCGCGGGCAGCACTGGCCGGGAAGAAGTACTGATCGGCAAAGCAGGTGGTACCGGAGCGGATCATTTCCGCCGCTGCCAGCCGGGTGCCGTCGAAGACAAACTGTTCGCTGACGAACTGGCCTTCTGCCGGCCAGATATGCTTTTCCAGCCAGGTCATCAGCGGCAGGTCATCGGCGATGCCGCGCAGCAGATTCATGGCCGCATGGGTATGGGCATTGATCAGGCCCGGGATCAGCAGGTGACTGTCCAGCCGCTGGACTGTCTCGGCCTGCCACTTCTCATTGGCCAGTGCGCTGGGCAGCAGGTCGACAATCTGGCCATCACGGACGACCAGGGCGTGGTTTTCCAGCACCTCGGCACTGGGCTCCTTGTCCTGTGCGACCGGGGCAATCCAGCGGGCGTGGACGATCAGGTCAGCCTGATTGTCGCTCATGCACAACTCCTTGAAGAGGGTGGGGCAATTTTCGCCGCAGTATAGCGTGTCAGTGGCGCTCTTGCCGCCACGATAACAATGGCGGCGGACTATGGCGCCGAAGCCGCCCGGTTGTGCTATCATCCGGGGCTTTTCCGGGCTTCGTGCCAGGAGCAGGAATGTACGCCCGGTCCGCCGCTGTCGGCAGCGAGCGGGCTGTCATAAGAACAGACTGCACAGGGTGCCATCGGCACGCTGTGAAATCGGCCCTGATCAGGGGCCGGCTTGGGAAAGCCGCAGGGGCTTTTCCGATACTTGTGGAAAGTAAGGATCGCTATGACGGATCTCGCCAGAGAAGTTACCCCGGTCAACATCGAAGACGAACTCAAACAGTCGTACCTGGATTACGCCATGAGCGTGATCGTGGGGCGGGCTCTGCCGGATGTGCGCGATGGCCTGAAGCCGGTGCATCGCCGCGTACTGTTCGCCATGCACGAGCTCAACAACGACTGGAACAAGGCTTACAAGAAGTCCGCCCGTGTGGTCGGTGACGTTATCGGTAAATACCACCCCCATGGTGACTCCGCCGTCTACGACACCATCGTACGGATGGCGCAGCCGTTTTCCCTGCGCTATATGCTGGTGGATGGTCAGGGTAACTTCGGTTCCATCGACGGGGATTCCGCTGCCGCCATGCGTTACACCGAAGTGCGCATGGCCAAGATCGCCCACGAACTGCTGGCCGATCTGGACAAGGAAACCGTGGATTTCGTCGACAACTACGACGGCACGGAAAAGATTCCCGATGTGATGCCAACCCGGGTACCGAACCTGCTGGTCAATGGCTCTTCCGGTATCGCCGTGGGTATGGCCACCAATATTCCGCCGCATAATCTGGGCGAAGTGGTGGATGGTTGTCTGGCGCTGATCGACGACGACAGCCTGACTCCTGACGACCTGATGGAATACATCAAGGGCCCGGATTTCCCCACAGCCGGCATCATTAATGGCCGCGCCGGGATTGTGCAGGCCTACCGCACCGGCCGTGGCCGCGTGTACATGCGCGCCCGCGCCGAAATCGAGCAGACTGACAAGAGTGGCAAGGAAGCCATCATTGTTCACGAGATCCCCTACCAGGTGAACAAGGCGCGGCTGATCGAGAAGATTGCCGAGCTGGTGAAAGACAAGAAGATCGAAGGCATCACCGAGCTGCGTGACGAGTCCGATAAGGAAGGCATGCGCATCGTGATCGAGCTGCGCCGTGGCGAAAACGCGGAAGTGGTGCTGAACAATCTCTATCAGCAGACCCAGATGGAGACGGTTTTCGGTATCAACACCGTGGCATTGGTCGATGGCCAGCCGAAGACCCTGAACCTGCGCGAATTGCTGGATGCCTTTATCCGTCACCGCCGGGAAGTGGTGACCCGTCGTACCGTATTCGAACTGCGCAAGGCCCGGGAAAAGGCCCACCTGCTGGAAGGTCTGGCGGTCGCTCTGAGCAACATCGATCCGGTGATCGAGCTGATCAAGGGCTCTCCCAGCGGCGCGGAAGCCAAAGAGAAGTTGTTGGCCAAGGGCTGGACTCCCGGCGACGTGATGCAAATGCTGGAGCGTGCCGGTGGTGAAAATGCGGCCCGTCCGGATTGCCTGGACGAGCAGTACGGCCTGCGTGAGGGCCTGTATTACCTGAGCCCGGAACAGGCCCAGGCGATCCTGGATCTGCGCCTGCAGAAGCTGACGGGCCTGGAACGGGAAAAACTGATCAGTGATTATCAGGAGCTGCTGGAGCAGATTGCCGAGCTGATGCTGATCCTGGCGGACCCGCAGCGCCTGATGCAGGTCATTCGTGACGAGCTGAAAGCGATCCGCGAGGAATATGCCGACGAGCGCCGTTCCGAAATCGTTACCTCCCGTCTCGACCTGAGCATGGAAGACCTGATCGCTGAAGAAACCGTGGTGGTGACCCTGTCCAACGGGGGTTACGCCAAGATGCAGCCTATCGACACTTACCGGGCCCAGAAGCGCGGTGGTCGCGGCAAGTCCGCCGGTCAGCTGAAGGATGAGGATTACGTGGAGCACCTGCTGGTGGCGGGTACCCACGACACCCTGTTGCTGTTCACTGACGCGGGCAAGGTGTTCTGGTTGCGTACCTTCGAGCTGCCCCAGGGGGGGCGCGCGTCCCGTGGCAAGCCCATCGTCAATCTGCTGCCGGCCCTGGGCAATGATGAACGCATTACCGCCATCCTGCGTCTGGACGCGGAAATGGTGCGTCAGCAGAAAGCCGCCGGCGTGGAAACGGAAGCGGACGAAGACGATGTGATTGATGCGGATGAGGTGATCGACGAGACAGTAGACGGCGATGAGGCCGAGGCCGTGGTCGATACCGTGCCGGGTCCGTTTATTTTCATGGCCACCTCCAGCGGCATCGTCAAGCGTACTGCCCTGGCCAACTTTGCCCGTCCGCGCAGCTCCGGCCTGATCGCCGTGAAGCTGCAGGAAGGCGAACATCTGGTGAATGTGGCCATTACCCACGGCGATGAAGATGTGATGCTGGTGGCGCGCAACGGCAAGGCCGTGCGTTTCCATCAGTCCAAGGTGCGCGTCATGAGCCGTCTGGCTCGTGGTGTGCGTGGCATCAAGCTGGCTGAAGGGGTGGACGTGATTTCCCTGATCGTGCCGCAGGAAGAGGGCCAGATCCTGACCGCTTCCGAAAATGGCTACGGCAAGCGTACCCCGCTCACCGAGTACCCCACCAAAGGTCGTGGTGGCCAGGGTGTGATTGCCATGGTGATCAACGAGCGTAACGGTGAACTGGTCGGTGCCACCCAGGTGTTCGGTGGCGAGGACATCATGCTGATTTCCAACCAGGGTACCCTGGTGCGTACCGGTGTGGACCAGATCAGTACGTCCGGCCGTAACACCCAGGGCGTGCGCCTGATTCGTCTGGGCGAGGGCGAGAAACTGTGTGGCCTGGCCACCATCCCCGAGCTGGAAGGCGACGAGGACGACATCGAAGAGGGTGAGGTGCTGGAAGGGGAGGCTTCTGCGGAATCCCCGGAGACTGACGCCTCTGATGACGCCGAGGAGTAACATGTAGGAGCACCTCTCGAGGTGCGAACCACCTGCAACGGTTCGCACCTCGAGAGGTGCTCCTACGGTGTTTTCTAAATGATTCGACGAATTACCCGAGCCCGGTGTTACCGGGCTTCTTTGATTAACCGGTTTGCTACTTTCAATCTAGTCACGGAGAAAATGCATGTCCCGCGCCTATAACTTCTGCGCAGGTCCCGCGGCGCTGCCGACGGACGTTCTGGAGCAGGCCCGTCAGGAAATGCTCGACTACCAGGGCATGGGCCTGTCCATCATGGAAATGAGCCATCGGGACAAGGTGTTCGTGGAGATTGCCGAAAGGGCGGAGCAGGATCTGCGCGATCTCATGGGTATCAGCGAGGATTACGCCGTGCTGTTTTTGCAGGGCGGTGCCTCCACGCAATTTGCCATGGTGCCCATGAACCTGCTGGGCGAAGGGCAAACCGCGGATTACATCAATACCGGGCAGTGGTCGAAAAAAGCCATCAAGGAAGCGGGCCGCTACGGCAACATCAATGTGGCTGCCAGCAGTGAAGACACGCATTTCACCACCGTGCCGCCCCAGGACAGCTGGCAGTTGTCAGCCAATCCGGCCTATGTGCACTACTGCCCCAACGAAACCATCGGGGGGCTGGAGTACAGCTTTATTCCCGAGGTGGGTGACAGCCCGCTGGTGGCAGACATGAGCTCCACCATCCTTTCCCGGCCCATCGACGTGAACCGGTTCGGGCTCATTTATGCCGGCGCCCAGAAGAATATCGGCCCCGCTGGCCTGACCCTGGTCATCGTGCGCAAGGACCTGCTTGGCAAGGCCGGCGCCCATGTGCCTGCCATGCTCAACTATCAGACCCATGCGGACAATGGCAGCATGTACAACACGCCGCCCACCTACGCCTGGTATCTGGCCGGTCTGGTGTTCCAGTGGCTGAAAAAGCAGGGAGGGGTGGCGAACATGGCAGAAACCAACCAGCGCAAGGCCGAAAAGCTGTATGGTTTTATTGATAACAGTGGCTTCTACAGCAACCCGGTGGAGACAATCAGCCGCAGCTGGATGAATGTGCCCTTCGTGCTGGCCGATGCCAACCTGGACAAACAGTTCCTCAGCGAAGCGGACAAGGCCGGCCTGTTGAACCTGAAGGGCCACCGTAGCGTGGGGGGCATGCGCGCCAGTATCTACAATGCGGTACCGGAAGCCGCAGTGGATACGCTGATCGCCTTTATGGCGGACTTCGAAAAACGCAACGGCTGAGCGGGGACCGCCATGACCGAATCTCTCGAAAATTTGCGTGATCAGATCGACCAGCTGGACCAGCGGCTGCAGGACCTGCTCAACGAGCGTGCCACCCTGGCCCACAAGGTGGCCGAGGTGAAGATCGCCACGGATCCCAACCCGGTGTTCTACCGTCCGGAGCGGGAAGCCCAGGTGCTGCGCCGGGTCAAAGAGCGCAACCAGGGGCCGCTGGATGGCGAAACCATGGCGCGGTTTTTCCGCGAGATCATGAGCGCCTGCCTGGCCCTGGAACAGCGCATGAAAGTGGCTTTTCTGGGGCCGGAAGGCACCTTTACCCAGCAGGCGGCGCTCAAGCATTTCGGTCATGCGGTGGAAAGCGTCCCGCTGGGTGCCATTGATGAAGTGTTCCGGGAAGTGGAAGCCGGGGCCGCTCACTACGGGGTGGTGCCGGTGGAAAACTCCACCGAAGGGGTGGTCAACCACACCCTGGACACCTTCATGACCTCCAGCCTGAAAATCTGTGGCGAAGTGGAGCTGCGCATCCACCATCACCTGTTGGCCGGTGAACACACCCGCCGTGACAAGGTGACCCGGGTCTATTCCCACCAGCAGACCCTGGCCCAGTGCCGCCAGTGGCTGGATGCCCATATGCCTGGGGTCGAGCGCATTGCCGTCAGCTCCAACGCGGAAGCGGCCCGTCGCCTGAAGGACGAGTGGAATGCCCTGGCCATTGCCGGGGAAATGGCGGAAGAGTTGTATGGCCTGGAAGCGGTGCAGCGCAATATCGAAGACCGCCCGGACAATACCACCCGCTTCATCATCATCGGCCGCCAGGACACGCCGCCGTCCGGCAACGACAAGACCAGCCTGATGATCAGCGGCAAGAACCGCCCGGGCCTGCTCTATGAAGTACTGGCACCGTTCCGTGATGAAGGCATCAACCTGACCCGGCTTGAATCCCGGCCCTCGCGGACGTCCAATTGGAGTTATGTGTTCTTCGTGGACTGCGAAGGGCACAAGGAAGATGGCAAGCTGCAGCCGGTGTTGGACAAGCTGGAAGCAGCCGGCAATACCATCAAGCTGTTGGGATCGTATCCGAAAGCGGTGTTGTAAAACGCTGGGAGCCTGATGCTGGAGAAGCCGCCCCGTCAGGTGTCGCAGAACATTAACGGAATTCGCCAGGCGTGCCGCTTAGGCAGGCAAAGGAGTCATCATGACTTGCGATTACATCGAACTCGCCAACAGTGGCGTTCAGCAGCTCAAGCCCTATGAACCTGGCAAGCCTATTGAGGAGCTGGAGCGGGAGCTGGGTCTCACCGATATCGTCAAACTGGCCAGCAATGAGAACCCTCTGGGGCCCAGCCACAAGGCCCTGCATGCCCTCAAGCATCTGCATGAGCTGCACCTGTATCCGGATGGCGCCGGTTTTTCCCTGAAGGCAGCACTGGCGGAAAAGCTGGGGGTGCAAACCAATCAGCTGACTCTGGGTAACGGCTCCAACGATGTGCTGGACCTGATCGCCCGTGCCTACCTGCAACCCGGCGATGAAGCGATTTTCTCCGAGTACGCCTTTGCGGTGTATCCGTTAGTGACCCTGGCTTGCAATGCCAGGCCGGTGGCGGTGCCGTCCAATCTCTATGGCCACGACCTGGCGGCCATGGCTGAGGCGGTCACCGAGCGCACCCGGGTGATTTTCGTGGCCAACCCGAACAACCCCACTGGCACCTGGTTCAATGCCCATGCCCTGGATGAGTTCCTGTCGCGCATTCCGGAGCGGGTGATCGTGGTGCTGGACGAGGCCTACTTCGAATACGTGGAGGAAAGTCACTACCCGAATGGGGTTGAACGTCTGCAAAAATACCCGAACCTGGTGGTAACGCGCACCTTCTCCAAGATTCATGGCCTGGCCGGCCTGCGTATCGGCTATGGCGTCTGCAACCCGCAAATTGCCGATGTGCTGAACCGGGTGCGCCAGCCGTTCAACGTGAATACCCCGGCCATGGTGGCCGCCGAGGCAGCCCTGTCCGACGACGATCATATCGAGAATTCCCGCGGCGAAAACACCAGTGGTCTGGTGCAGATCGCCGAAGGCTTGCAGAAGCTGCAGCTGGAACAGATCCCGTCGGTGGCCAACTTCATCGCCTTCGACTGTGGTCGCGACGCCATGCCGGTTTACCAGGGCCTGTTGCGCGAAGGCGTGATTGTGCGTCCTCTGGGAGGCTACGGCATGACCAACTTCCTGCGCGTGACCGTGGGCACCAGCCGCGAGAATGAGCGTTTCTTGGCCGCCCTTAAGAAGGTGCTGGCGGATGGGTAATCTCCATCGTTTCGGTTTTTCCGCCGTAGGAGCGTCGCTTGAGACGCGAAGCTGCTTGCGGCATTCCGTACCAGATTCGGTTCGAACCTCGAGAGGTGCTCCTGCAATGAGAACCGGGGGCGTTTGCCATGCCTAAACCCCTTTTCAACCGCATTGCCGTAATCGGCCTGGGTCTGATCGGCGGCTCCTTTGCGGCTGCTGCTCGCAAGCACGGGTTGGCCGCGTCGATTGTGGCCGGCTCCCGCTCGGCGAGGACGCTGGAGCAGGGGATTGCCCTGGGCGTGGTCGATGAGGGTAGCCAGGATCTGGTGGAGGCGGTCAAAGGCGCCGATCTGGTCTTTGTCTCCACCCCCGTTTCGGCCATGGGAAAGGTATTGAGTGTGCTGAAGCCGGGTTTGTCCAGCACGGCGATCATCACGGATGGCGGCAGCGTCAAAGGCAATGTGATCACCGCGGCCCGTGGATCCCTGGGCGAGCATTATTCGCGTTTTGTGCCCGGCCATCCCATTGCCGGCAAGGAAAAGAGCGGTGTCAGCGCCGCCGATGCGGACCTGTACCAGGATCACCGAGTCATCCTGACGCCCACCGAGGCCACGGATCCGGCCGCCACTGCCCGGGTGCGGGCGATATGGACCGCCATGGGGGCGGAAGTGCTGCAGATGGCGCCGGATTACCACGATCAGGTACTGGCGGAAACCAGCCATCTGCCCCATCTACTGGCCTTTTCGCTGGTGGATACTCTGGCCCGGCAGGGCGACTCCACGGAGATCTTCCGCTATGCTGCCGGCGGTTTTCGCGACTTCACCCGTATCGCCAGCTCGGATCCGGTGATGTGGCATGACATTTTCCGCGAGAACAAGGCCGCGCTGCTGCAGTCCCTGGACCTGTTCAGCGACGGTATCGCGCGCTTCCGCCAAGCGGTGAGTGACGATGATTCCGATGCCCTGATGGGCATCATGACCCGCGCCAATTCGGCCCGGGCCCATTTTATGGCCATGAACGGGCGCACGTCCTATACCCGCGCCCACCATTCAGGTGACGACACAACCATGACAGACAGCAGTAATGCCAACCCCACCTTTGTGGTGACCCCGGGTGGCCGACTCACTGGCCGGGTACGGGTACCCGGCGACAAATCCATGTCCCACCGTTCCATCATGCTCGGCTCCCTGGCCGAAGGCGTGACCCAGGTAGAAGGCTTCCTGGAAGGCGAGGACGCCCTGGCAACGCTGCAGGCATTTCGTGATATGGGTGTGGTCATCGAAGGCCCCCACAACGGCCAGGTGACCATTCACGGGGTCGGTCTGCATGGTCTCAAGGCGCCGGGCAAAGCGCTCTATATGGGCAACTCCGGCACCTCCATGCGTCTGCTCACCGGGTTGCTGGCCGGGCAGGCTTTCGATGTGGAGCTCACCGGTGATGCGTCCCTGTCCAAGCGTCCCATGGAGCGGGTGGCCAGCCCCCTGCGTGACATGGGCGCCAAGATTTCTACCGGTAACGAAGGCCGTCCGCCGGTGCGTATCCGTGGTGGTCAGCCCCTCAAGGGCATTCATTACGACCTGCCCATGGCTTCCGCCCAGGTGAAATCCGCGGTGCTGCTGGGTGGCCTGTATGCTGAAGGTGAAACCTCGGTGACCGAGCCGGCCCCCACCCGCGACCATACCGAGCGGATGCTGGGCGGCTTTGGCTATGACGTGCGCCGTGACGGTGCCACCAGTGCGCTGACTGGCGGCGGCACTCTCACTGCCTGCAAGCTGGAAGTGCCGGCGGACATCTCCTCGGCGGCCTTTTTCCTGGTGGGCGCCTCCATTGCCGAAGGCAGTGAACTGACACTACCCCATGTGGGCATCAACCCCACCCGTACCGGCGTGATCGACATTCTCAAGCTGATGGGGGCGGATATTCGCCTGGAAAACCAGCGCGACGCCGGCGGCGAGCCGGTAGCCGACATCGTGGTCAAATCCGCGCCGCTGAAGGGTATCGAGATTCCCGAGGAGTTGGTGCCCCTGGCCATCGACGAGTTTCCCGCCATCTTCATTGCCGCAGCCTGTGCCGAAGGGGAAACCGTCCTGCGCGGTGCCGAAGAGCTGCGGGTGAAGGAATCCGACCGCATCCAGGTGATGGCAGACGGCCTGGCCGCGTTGGGCGTGGATCACCAGGTATTCGAAGACGGCATCCGCATCAGTGGTGGCCCCTTCGGCGGCGGCGAGATCCAGTCACACGGTGATCACCGTATTGCCATGAGCTTTGCCATGGCGTCCCTGCGCGCCTCTGGCCCGATTACGATCAATGACTGCGCCAATGTGGCGACCAGCTTCCCGGGCTTTGCCCAGCTGGCGGCCCACGCGGGCCTGAACCTGGAGGTGAAATGACTGCTCCGTCCACCGCTGTATTGACCATCGACGGACCGGTTTCCTCCGGGAAGGGTACCGTGGCACGGCTGGTGGCGGCCCGTCTGGGCTGGCATCTGCTGGATTCCGGCGCCCTCTACCGGGTGCTGGGTTATCACGCCAGAAATCAAGGGGTTGCCCTGGATGACGAAGCCGCCCTGGTGGCCATGGCCCAGTCTCTGCCGGTCCGTTTTGTGGAGCAGCAGGGCGATACGGCGGTGATTCTGGACGGTGAGGATGTGTCCAACATCATCCGCCAGGAAAGCGTCGGCGAGCTGGCCAGCCAGGTGGCAGTGCTGCAGCCGGTGCGTGATGCGCTGCTGGCCCGTCAGCGGGCCTTCGCCGAGGCTCCCGGCCTGGTGGCCGATGGCAGGGATATGGGCACCGTGGTGTTTACCTCTGCCCCCCTCAAGATTTACCTCACCGCCAGCGCTGAAGAGCGCGCCAGACGGCGCTTTGAGCAGTTGAAGGAAAAGGGCTTTGGTGCTACCCTCGCGACCCTCGTTGAGGACATCCGCACCCGGGATGACCGTGACATGAACCGTGAGGTGGCGCCATTGTGCCCGGCAGACGATGCCGTGGTGATTGATTCCACCACCCTGTCGGTTGATGACGTGGTCGACCGGATTCTTGATGAGGCTGCCGCCCGCCAACTGGCGTAAGGCAGCACACACGCCATCGAACTCCTTCGGCAATCCGTGTCGAGGGGGGATTCTGATTTTGTGTAAAAGCGGTTGATCTGCTTGACCCTGAAAAAGTAAGCCAGCTGGGGAAGAGTGGATCGCTTTCGTTGACTAACCCATGTCTGCTGGTTGGCATGTGACTTAAATACAGAGTGAATTTCATGACCGAATCTTTTGCTGATCTCTTTGAAGAAAGCCTCAAGGACCTGGACGTTGCCCGTGGTTCCATCATCAAGGGTACTGTTGTATCCATCGATAGCGACTGGGTAACCGTTAACGCAGGCCTGAAATCCGAAGGCATTATTGCCCGTGACGAATTCATCAACGAGGCAGGCGAACTGGAAATCGCCGAAGGCGATGAAGTAGATGTAGCCGTAGATGCCATCGACGATGGCATGGGCTTCACCCGCCTGTCCCGTGAAAAAGCCAAGCGCGCCGAAGTATGGGGCGAGCTGGAAAAAGCTTTCGACGAAGACGAGATCGTAAAAGGTATGATTTCCGGCAAGGTGAAGGGTGGCTTCACTGTCGATATCGGCCCGATCCGCGCCTTCCTGCCGGGCTCCCTGGTAGACATCCGTCCGGTGCGCGACGTTGCTCACCTGGAAGGCAAAGAGCTGGACTTCAAGGTCATCAAGCTGGATCCCAAGCGCAACAACGTTGTGGTTTCCCGTCGTGCCGTTATGGAAGCCGAGCACAGCGCCGAGCGTGAGCAGCTGCTGGAAACGCTCCAGGAAGGCATGGAAGTCAAAGGTATCGTGAAGAACCTGACCGACTACGGTGCGTTCGTAGACCTGGGCGGTATCGACGGCCTGCTGCACATCACCGATATGGCCTGGAAGCGTATCAAGCATCCGAGCGAGATCGTGGAAGTGGGTCAGGAAATCGACGTCAAGGTACTCAAGTTCGACCGCGAGAAGATGCGTGTTTCCCTGGGTCTGAAGCAGCTGGGCGAAGATCCGTGGCACGATATCGTGGGCAAGTACCCGGAAGGTACCCGCGTCAAGGCGAAGGTGACCAACCTGACCGATTACGGCTGCTTTGCCGAAATCGAAGAGGGTGTAGAGGGTCTGGTTCACGTATCCGAAATGGATTGGACCAACAAGAACATCCACCCGTCCAAGGTTGTAGAGATCGGCGACGAAGTGGAAGTGATGATCCTGGACATCGATCAGGACCGTCGTCGTATTTCCCTGGGTATCAAGCAGTGTCAGTCCAACCCGTGGGATGCCTTCGAAGAGAAATACCAGAAAGGCGAGCGCATTTCCGGCAAGATCAAGTCCATCACTGACTTCGGTATCTTCATCGGTCTGGAAGGCGGCATCGACGGTCTGGTGCATCTGTCCGACATTTCCTGGGAAGAGCAGGGCGAAGATGCCGTGCGTAACTTCAACAAGGGCGATGAGCTGGAAACGGTGGTTCTGTCCATCGACGCAGAGCGCGAAAGAATTTCCTTGGGTATCAAGCAGTTGACAGACGATCCGTTTGCTCAGTATGTTGCTGCTAATGACAAGGGCGCAATCGTCAAGGGCGTGATCAAGGCGGTAGACGCGAAAGCAGCCACCGTTGAGCTTGCCGAGAACGTGGAAGGCACCCTGCGTGCCAGCGAAATCAGCCGCGACCGCGTTAACGATGCGACCGAAGTGCTTAACGTCGGTGACGAAGTGGAAGCGAAAATCACCAACGTTGATCGCAAGAACCGTGTTCTGAGCTTGTCCATCAAAGCGAAGGACCAGGCCGACGAGCGTGAAGCCATTGACGGACTGTCTGAACAGCAGGACGCCAATGCGCCGAAGACCATCGGTGACCTGATCAAGAAGCAGATGGAAAGCAGCAACGAGTCATAATACGGCTCCTCCCGGGGACCGGCATCGTGCCGGTCCCACTGGGCTGGGAGCCCAGGGAGCAGGCTGTAATGGCGTTAACCAAGTCGGAATTGATTGAGCGGATTGCCGATCGGCAAAACCAGTTGTCGCCCAAGGATGTGGAGCTGGCAGTCAAAACGCTTATCGAACAGATGGCCGATTCTCTGGCCGGCGGAGGTCGTATCGAAATACGCGGCTTCGGCAGTTTTTCCCTCCATTTTCGTGCGCCCCGCGTGGGACGCAATCCCAAGACCGGTGCCAGCGTCGAGCTGCACGGCAAATACGTTCCCCACTTCAAACCCGGTAAAGAGCTGCGCGAGCGCGTTAACGATTCACTGCATGAAGAAAGTGGTGAAGGTGTTGATAATGGCGCCAGTGGCAATCAGGCTGCCGTTAACTAAACCCCGTTTGTCGTTACCGCCCGGCACAGGCCTGGCCAGTAAAGAGGGAACCTTACGATGCGAAACCTGTACCGGATTCTGGTAATTCTGGCCGTGCTGGCCGTTTTTCTTTTCGCTTTCCTGTTTGTCACCAGCAATCGTGATCTGGTGATGCTGGATATGCTGTTCTATCAATGGCACTGGGAGGTATCCCTGGGCGTGCTGGTGATCGGCGTGCTGGCCATTGGTCTGTTTCTGGGGCTGCTGGCCGGTATCGGTCTGCGCGGTCTGAAGAGCCTGTTTTCATGAGTGAATCGTTCTGGCTTCTGCCGCTGTTCTTTGTTGCCATTGCCGCCGGTTTCTTTCTCGGCAAGCGTGAGAGCAGGCGCCGGCAGCGTCGACGCATGGCCTCCCTGTCCAAGGACTATGTGGCTGGCATCAACTTCTTCCTCAATGAAGAGCCGGACAAGGGTATCGAAGCCCTGCTCAAGAGTCTGGACGTGAGTGAGGAGGGGCTCGATACCCATCTTGCCCTGGGCAAGTTGTTCCGCAAGCGGGGCGAATTCGATCGTGCCGCCCAGCTCCATACCCACCTGCTGGAACACGGCGACTATGGTCGCCCGGTGCAGGAAGAAATCCAGCTGGAACTGGCCCAGGATTACTTGGCCAGCGGTATCTTCGATCTGGCCGAGCAGGTACTGCTGGAAATGCTGGATCAGGATTGCCAGGCCAAGGATGAAGTCTGCCAGCAGCTAATGGGCCTGTACGAGCAGGAGCGCGACTGGGTCAATGCCATCAGTATGGGCGAGCGGCTGATCAAGAGCCGCCCGGCGCTGGGGCCTGTGCTGGCCCAATACTGCTGCGAGCAGGCGGAAAACCTGCGCCGTGATGGTGACATCAACCCGGCACGTCGCATGCTGCGCCGGGCCCTGTCCTTCGATGACCAGTGCGTACGCGCCAGCTTTGTGGAAGGTGAGCTGGAAATGGGCGAACAGAACTGGGATGCCGCTACCCAGTCCTTACAGCGCATCTGGGTACAGGACAGCGACTTCTTTGATGAAGTGCTCGACAAGCTGCGCACCTGCTATCAGCAGCAGGAGAAGGACGAAGAGTTTATTCAGATGCTGGCGGACTACAGTGCCGAGAAACCCAGTACCAGCCGCATCCTGCTGCTTTCCGAAGCGCTCAAGGAACGCTACGGCGACAAGGAAGCGGCGGATTTTATTGCTGAGTACATGAAAGCCAACCCCTCAGTACGTGGTCTCAACCGGATCATCGACATGAGCCTGGCCGGCAGCGCGGAAGGAGAAACCCGCGAACATCTCGGTGTACTCAAGCAGCTGTCAGAGCAACTGCTCAACGACAAGAGCCTCTACAAGTGCCGCCGCTGTGGTTTCGAAACCCCCTTGATGCAATGGCGATGCCCAAGCTGCAAGCGCTGGGGGTCCATCAAGCCGGTGGTCAAGGAAGTCTAGCGGCAAGCTGCAAGCCTCAAGCTACAAGCTGCAACACGGGAAAGTGTATCGAAAACTGCTGGTTTGTTGGCCGCGCACAAAGATAGGCAGATGATTCGCGGCCAAAAACGTCAAGCCAAGCCCGATCCTATCTCGCGTTGCAGCTTGTAGCTTGAGGCTTGCAGCTCCGAATTCTTGAACCGTCTTCCCGCAACTCATACCATAGCGCCACCAATCCCCGAGGACGCTCCCATGCCTATCTCCAGCCCTGTTATCGTCGCCCTGGACTATCCCGATGCCGCCCGGGCGCTGGCCATGGCGGATCAACTGGACCCGGGCAAGGTGCGCGTCAAAGTCGGCAAGGAAATCTTCACCCGCAGTGGCCCGGCCATTGTCGAAGGGCTGCAGAGCAAGGGCTTCGAGGTGTTCCTGGACCTGAAATTCCATGACATCCCCAACACCGTGGCCGGTGCCGTGGCGGCGGCTGCCGACCTGGGCGTATGGATGGTCAATGTGCACGCCAGCGGAGGCCAGCGCATGATGGAGGCCGCCGCCAATGCCATCGCCAACCATGCCAATCGGCCCCATCTGATTGCGGTGACCGTGCTGACCAGCATGGAAGCTGTTGATCTGGAGCAGGTCGGGGTGATGGATGAGCCGAACGTGCAGGTGCGGCGCCTGGCTGAGCTGGCCAAGCGCTCCGGCATGGACGGGGTGGTGTGTTCCGCCCGGGAAGCGACCATGCTCAAAGAGGCCTGTGGCCGGCAATTCGAGCTGGTCACCCCGGGTATCCGCCCGCCAGGCGCAGATGCCGGTGACCAGCGCCGCGTGCTGACGCCGGTACAGGCCCGGGATGCGGGTGTGGACTATATGGTAATCGGTAGGCCGATTACCCAGGCTGCCGAGCCTACAAGAGTGGTGGACGAGATATTACAAAGTCTTGCCTGAGCCACTTACGCAATTCGTAACCCTCCGCTGATAACGTCCTTTCGCCGGGCTTTCTATGGTGTGGTCTCCAACTGATAAAAATGGAGATCGATATGAAAGTATTGAAAGCGGTTGTGATGTCCCTGCTTCTGGCACTGAGCCTGCCGGCCCTGGCGGTGGAAGTGGAAGCGGTCAAGGACGCGGCCAAAACCCAGGTAGAAAATCGAATCAACCTGAATACAGCGGACGTTACCCAACTGCAGGAACTCAAGGGCGTGGGGCCGAAAACGGCGGAAGCCATCGTGCAGTGGCGTGACAGCCAGGGGCCTTTTACCAGCGTGGATCAGCTGCTGGCAATCAAGGGCATCGGTGAAAAGACCCTGGCAAAAATGCGCGACAGCCTGGTGGTGCAGTAGGGGTTTACCCGATTCCGTTAGAGCTTTGTTCGCAAAGCGAAGAAGTCGGAAATATTTTCGCCTTGTGAAAAAAAGGCTTCAGCCGGTTTTAAAGCACTACAAAAAAGGCTTCCATCGGGAAGCCTTTTTGCGTTGTGTCTCTTGTTGATTTTCTCACTCTTCCGAATGATTTTCCTCTTCATCTGCCTGGCTCAGATCATCGGCCCGATCCGGCTCCGGTGCCGGAGGTTCGTGGGCCGGGGCGTCACCCTGTTGCTGCCGCTTTTCCTCTTTTTCCTGGGTGGCTTTTTCCGCCTTGGCTTCCACTTCCTCGGTGGTCTTTTCCTCGCCGATGCGGAAGGCCGCAAAGCCGGCATGAACTACCTGGTTCACTGCCATTCCGAGAACTCGACCGTTATATGGCGCAATGATGGCGCTGCCTGTATTGCTGATCGGGTCGGTGACGGTGCCCAGTACCTGGCCCTTTCTGACGTTCTGGTTCAGTTCCACCTCGGCAAGCAGAATGCCGCCCTGGGTGGCACGAATCCATTCGGACTCATAGAACACCGGTTGCGGGGCACTCCAGAAACGGCTGGCCTTACGCATGCCCAGGTTTTCCAGCAGGGTATCGATGGCCTGAACACCGTTGCTGACCGCTTCGGTTTCCAGCCGGTTGGGGCCACCGGCCTCCATGGTCACCGCCACAATGTTCTTTTTCACCGCCGCGTCACGGAGCATGCCGGTGACGCCGGGGCTGTGCAGTACCGTCATGCCGCCGAAGTGCTTGGCAAAAGCCACCACATCCGGGTTGTCCAGGTCGGCCCGTAGCTGGGGCAAGTTGACCCGTTTCTGTGAGCCGGTGTGTAGGTCCACCAGATAATCGCAATGGCGGACGATATTGCTGAACAGGGAATGGGCCACGCGGCTGGCGGCACTGCCATTCTTGTTGCCGGGGAAGTAGCGGTTAAGATCCCGGCGGTCGCTCAGGTAACGCGAGCCGCTGCGAAAGCCATCCAGATTGACGATAGGCACACCGATCACGGTGCCGGCCAGCTGATCCGGCTCCAGCTCGTACATGAGTCGACGCACCATCTCGATGCCGTTCAGTTCATCGCCGTGGATGGCCGCAGTCAGACACAGCTTTGGGCCTGGTTTGTCGCCATGTGCCACCAGTACCGGTACCGGCGTGGCGATGGAGGCGAAGGACTGATCCGGAGTCCAGTGCAGGGTGGCAAAACTGCCGGTTTCAACCTGGCGCCCCAGCAATGAGAGGGGCAGGGGAGCCGGGTCCGCCGCCGGTTGAGCCAGGTCATCCACTGCGGCGCTGTCGGCCTTGTCCGTGTCTGTATTGCCGTCACCGGCTGTGGCCTGGCCATCGCTTTCCTGCTGGCGTTCCACGGCCCGTTCTTCGTCTTCCACTTCATTGGCCCAGCCTGGCGTTGCTGCCAGGCCGAACAGGACAAATATTGCCGTGATAGCGAATGAGGACCACGTTTTATACACAAAATCTCCTTGATTCAGCCAAGCTGATCCAGCTCGTCCCAGCGAGCAAAGGTGGTTTCCAGTTCCGCCTGCAACTCGCTTTGTTGCTGTTGGGCGGCGCTGATCTCGGCCGGGTCACCCTTAAAGAAAGTCGGATCCGACATGCGAGCCTGCACCGCTTCCAGTGCTGCTTCCAGCTGCTCGATCCGTTCCGGTAATTGTTCCAGCTCCCGTTGATCTTTGTATGACAACTTCTTGCGTTTCGGAGCTGCCGGGGCCGGTTCGAGCACCGGCTTGGCGGATTTGACGGTTTTTCCCTTCACAGGTTCCGGACGCTGGCGCAACCAGTCCTGATAGCCGCCCACATAGCTGTTGAGCTCGCCGTTTTCAAACACCAGGGTGGAGGTCACCACATTGTCGATGAACTCCCGGTCGTGGCTGACCAGCAGCAGGGTGCCCTGATAGTTCATCAGCTGCTCTTCCAGCAGTTCCAGGGTTTCTGCGTCCAGGTCATTGGTGGGCTCATCCAGGACCAGCAGGTTGAAGGGATTGGTGAACAGCTTGGCCAGCAACAGGCGATTGCGCTCCCCGCCGGACAGGGATTTCACCGGCTGGCGCACCCGGCTCGGGTCGAACAGGAAATCCTGCAGATAGCCGATCACATGCTTGTTCTGGCCATTGATGGTGACCACATCGGAGCCTTCGGCCACGTTGTCGATCACGCTCTTTTCCTCGTTGAGGGTATCTCGCAACTGATCGAAATAGGCCACCTGTAGCTGGGTGCCCAGCTTCACGGTGCCGCTGTCCGGGGCCAGTCGGCCCAGTAGCAGACGGATCAGGGTGGACTTGCCACAGCCGTTGGGGCCGAGAATGCCTACCCGGTCCCCGCGCAGCAGGTTCACGGAAAAATCCCGCACGATGGTCTTGCCGTCCACGCTGTAATTCAGATGCTCGGCTTCCACCACCACCTTGCCAGAATTGTCGCCGCTCTGGATGGTCAGGCTGGCGGTGCCGGTGCGGTTGCGGCGTTGAGCGAATTCATCGCGCATGGCCTTGAGGGCACGCACCCGGCCTTCGTTACGGGTACGGCGTGCCTTGATGCCCTGGCGTATCCACTTTTCTTCCTGGCTGAGTTTCTTGTCGAATTCGGCGTTGGCCCGCTCTTCCGCTTCCAGCGCCGCCTGCTTGCCGCTCAGATACTTCTCATAGCTGCCCGGCCAGCTGGTCAGCTTGCCCCGGTCCAGCTCGATGATGCGGGTGGCCAGGGAGCGGATAAAGGCCCGGTCGTGGGAGATAAACACCAGGGTGGCGCCGTAGCTCTTCAGGAACTCTTCCAGCCACTGGATGGAATCCATATCCAGGTGGTTGGTGGGCTCATCCAGCAGCAGGATATCCGGCTCCTGCACCAGCGCCCGGGCCAGCAGCACCCGCCGCTTCATGCCCCCGGACAGGCCGGCAAAGGGCTGATCGCCGTCCAGCTTCAGCTTGGACAGCACCGTGTCCACCCGCTGCGACAGCTGCCAGGCACCACAGGCTTCGATCTCGCTGCTCAGCTGCTCGAACCGGGCCAGGATCTTGTCGTCACCATCGCCGAGATGGTGGACCAGCTCCGCGTGTTCGCTGAGCAGGGCGCCATGCTCGCCGAGGCCCTCGGCCACCATGAAATGGACGCTGTGATCCTGATCGTCCGGTACTTCCTGCTCCAGACGGGCCACGGTCAGCCCCTGGGTTTTCTCAATCTGGCCGTCATCTGCATGGATCTCCTCGGCAATCACCTTCATCAGGGTGGACTTGCCGGCCCCGTTACGACCGATCAGACAAAGCCGTTCCCCCGGGTCGATGGACAGGGTGACGTGATCCAGCAGCGGCTGCTGCCCATAACTGAGCTGAATGTCGCGGAGGGTAATCAGAGGCATACTTTATGGATAACCAAATATGTGAATAATGTGGTGGAGCAGTTTCAAGCTACAAGCTGCAAGCTACAACGCGGGTCAGGCAGGCAGAATACTGTGAGCTCTCCGACCGCGATTATCGCAGGGTGGTCGCGGGCTCAATGCTGTTCCGTAACCCCATTGCGTGATCGCGTTGTAGCTTGAGGCTTGTAGCTTGCAGCTATGTTTCTTGAACGCGCAGTGTAGCAGCTTGTTACGGGCGTGTAGTGGTGTCTGAACGGATCATCGGGCAGCCTTTGGCCCAGAAGGAGAGCAACACATGACAGACTTTTTGCGGGAACGTTACGAAGAGGTAGATCTGACCCCGGGCCAGGGCAAGATCACCGCCACCGTGTCCATCGGATTGGGTGTCCTGGCGCTGCTGGGCAGCTTCTGTTTTCTCTATCCGGAGTTGCTGACCACCCCGGAATTCCGTGCCTTCTACAACGCCGAGGTGCTGCGCATTGCCCTGTTCATCGGCATCGGTATCGGCTTTGTCTGTGGCTTTTTCAGTGTGCTGCGTCATCAGGAAAAGCGCTACGGCATCATCGGCATGGTGCTGGCATGCATGGCCGCGCTGATCGGCTCCGGACGGCTGGATGTGCCGCCGGTGGAAGGTCGCAGCCTCTACGCCGGGCTCGACTATTTTATCCTTACGCTGCTGGTGCTGGCCCTGGTGTTTATCCCGCTGGAGCGGGCCTTCCCCAAAGACCCGGACCAGAAAACCCTGCGCGGTGGCTGGGTAACAGATATCAAATACTTCCTGTTCAGCCATGTGGGCCTGCAGCTGATCAGCTTCTTCACCATCATCCCCATTCAGGTGGTGCTCCACGACAAGGTGGATATTGGCTTCCAACAGGCCATCGCCAGCCAGCCCCTGTGGCTGCAGTTCATTGAGATCCTCATCGTCATCGACCTGGGCAGCTACTGGATTCACCGGGCCTTCCACGAAGTACCGTGGCTATGGAAATTCCATGCCGTGCATCATTCCACCACCCAGATGGACTGGCTGGCCTCCTCGCGCCTGCATGTGCTGGAAATCATCGCCAACCGTTTTGTCGGCTACCTGCCCATCTTCATTCTGGGCTTTTCGCCGTCAGCGGTGTACGCCTATCTGGTGTTTGTGTCCTTCCACGCGATCTTTATCCACGCCAATGTGCGCTTCCGTTTTCCGGGCATCCGCTGGCTGATTGCCACCCCGGAATTCCATCACTGGCACCACTCCTCGGAAGACGAGGCCGTGGACAAAAATTACGCCGCCTTTCTGCCCATCTACGATAAACTGTTCGGCACCCTGATCATGCCCAACCGACTGGCTGCCGAGTACGGCACCCGGGCCAGCACCAAGGTGCCGGAAGGCGTGGTCGACCAGTTTCTGTTCCCGTTCCGTCGGGATCACCGTCAGGAATAAAATTGTATCGTAGGAGCCATGCTTGCATGGCGAACTCCAGCTTCGGGTTCGCCATGCAAGCATGGCTCCTACAGGATATGGTTAACGAATATGCCAACCGGAACGCTGTAAATGGATGACCTGATCGACCTGCTGCGCGAACGCCACCAGGGCTCTCTGGTAGCCCTGGAGCTGCCGGATGAAGACCGGCTGGTGGAAATCGAGGAACAACTGCTGATTTCCCTGCCGGGGGAGTACAAGGAATTCCTGCTCACCACCGGCGACATCCTTTGCGGCAGCCTGGAGCCGGCCACCGTCATGGACGACTACGCCCACAACTTCCTTCCCGAGCTGGCTGCCCAGGCCTGGGACCAGGGCATGCCCCGTTCGCTGATCCCCGTCTGCCAGGCTGCAGAGGGCCTCTACGCCATCGCCCAGGACGGCCAGATCGTCTTCTGGGTACCGGGCGAGGGTGTCAACGAGGATGAGGAATGGAGCTCTATCTGGCAGTGGGCCAGAGAGGTCTGGTTAGAGAGTTAATTAATAGTTAATAATGAATAATTAATAGCTCACTAAAACTCCAAACCCCAAACCCGCCTCACGAAGCCGCTGTAGGAGCTCCTCTCGAGGTGCGAATCCGAGCCCAAGCGAGGAAACGGCGTTGGCCGTGGCCTCCCGCTTCCTCGAAATGAATACTCCGCCCTCTGTAGGGGGGGCTTCTCTGCAATGAAGGGTCTTGCTTCGCAAGGTTCGCCCCTCAAGAGGTGCTCCTACATCGTGGGCCACCGTTCCTCCTACACCCCCGCCAAATCCAGCTCATTATTGATCAATACCACACACTGGGACGCAAACAGCATGGTTGGCCCCAGGCTGATCTTCTCCGTTCCCAGCCGCTTCAAGCTGTTAAAACTCTTCTTCGGCATGGGGATGTGATCGGTAAGCAGGAAGCAGGGCTTTTCCGCAAAGTCCAGCTCTCGAATACTCTCGCCCTTGGGGTCCATCATGTACAGCTGATGCCCGTCCTCGGCCAGCGCCTTCACCAGCTTCTCAAAGCTCAGTGTGCGCACGGTAATGCCGCTTTCCACCGCCTTCATCTGCTCCTTGCCCATGCCGGCAGAGGCATCCAGTGCCCGTGTCACCTTGGCCAGCAGCGCCTGCTCATGAAAGCCACCAATATCGCGCATTTCTGCCGCCACAAAGGTGATGGTGCGGGAGTAATCCTGGGTGCTCTCCAGCACCAGGTGCACCACTACATCCGGCCGGTGCGACTGTGCCACGAAGATCGCATTCATCAGGGTATGGGCGAGGATCTCGCTATGGGCATCGCCACCCACATTATCCATCAGGGTCTGGCTGTTGGTGGACGCGGCGCGGGCACGGAGGACGAAAGTACGCATAGGACTCCTGGTTAAGATGACGCAGCCGACGATTGTAACCCCCTCGTTGGCGCTTTGCTCGCAAAGCGAGGGCCTATGACACGCCATAGGTGGCCGGGGAAGGCGATCCGTGATTTGCTGTACCGCCTGTACCCGAAGCACCAGACGACCTGGCGCCCCGCTTTTCACCCGCACGCAAGTTGAATATGTAGGATATGGCTTACAGATATTGGTCAGTTGCTGAGATAAAGTGAATTTTCAGATTTTGGGGTGCAAGAAAAGTCGGCACTCAATTTCCCGTTCAACACGCAAGTGCAAGAAAAGTCAGTTGAGAATAGTTCCTGGATCGCGGTTAAGGCATTGATTGGCAGGCGGGTTCGGGTAGCTTCAGGGAAAGGAGGGGCTGGGGATATATTGCAAAGTGATATATCGCATCTGCAATTGAATACGCTGTTAGGTGAATGGAGGGGGTTTGCTGTACGCATACAAGTACATTCTAATTACGGCCATGATTGCGTTCCCATACCTGATGTTGGCGTACCGAAATAAGTTTGATCGTCCTTTGATGACGATTTTGCGTTTTGTAATGGCTGTGTTCGTTGTTTGGGCCTGGTTGTTCTTCTGCCGTTATGTGATCGATTTCGTTGATATTCGCCTGGCTCAAACCCCCGAAGAGATTAGAGAAATCTATTCAGGCGATGGGGCCAAAAACGCTGCAGTAATGATGTATGGATGGATCGTGGGCTTATTCCTGGCATGTTTAAGTTGGTTGGTGGCACGTCTTCGCTTCTATTTTCATAGAAAGGTATGAAAAAATGTCACCTAACAAGAAACTGCAGCGGATCAAATTTCGCTGCGCTCAATTGGTCCGCTGAGTTTGGCGTTAACTATAAAAATCTTTCGCGAGATTTATTAATGGAGATTAAGGATGTCTGGAGTTGAGTTGGTGGGGTTTGTTGCTTCGATAGCGTCACTAATACTTGCTGTTGGCGCCATATGGCTATCGATTGTCTTCTTTAAAATGTCAAATGAAGCATCTAATGCAACGACCGAAGCCGCTAAAGGCATAGATGCCAGTGTAAAGCGGCTGGAGAATTTATTTGACAAACTGTATTCCGACACCTTTTCAATGATGAAAGACACGGTGTCAGACATGCGTAAACATATATGGAATGCTGACGAAGGTCCGTCCCAAAACGAAGAAGAAAGAAATAGAATACTTGAAGAGGCGGATAGAAAGGCGGAGGAAAAAGTCATTGAGATTAAGTCCTCGCTTGATAAACAGCTTAATGAAATTCTCAAAAAGCAGAAGATCGCTGACGGAAAGGTATCTGAGTTCGGGAGAGAGCTAGAAAACCTATTAGAAAATGCAATCCAGACTTCAAGAACTGTCGAGTCAGAAGCAAGAGAGGAGACTGTTCGGAACCATATCCTGCTTGAGCTACGTAGATTCAGGCGCAGAGGCCGAATAGCTACTGCGGAAGAAGTATTGGATAAGCTGGGAGATATAATGCCGGCTGAAAAGGTTATTCGGGAGATCGAGCGTATGAAAATCGATGGAGTTGTCGATTTTGATGAGAAGTATTTAGGCCCTGACACAAAAATTGTCATCATTTCTCGGCCTGAGAAACCTGGCGGCGGAAAAAGTTAACAAGGTGGTGCACGCGACAAGCGCGTGACCAAGGCGTTAGAAGTTTCTATGAACTATACGGATGGCACTCAAGCCAAGGTTGGAGACAGGGTTCTTATCAGTGGGCGACATCATGGGGTTGTAGTGGCCGATATGGATAGTGATGAATATTCGCGCGAGTACCCGAGAGAGCAATGGGTAAATCTAGGTTCCGGTGTAATGATCGATACCGATTTTGGTGGTCTGGTTCATTACGATCAAAGCAGCCTGGATGGTGAATTGATGGAGTTGGTGCAGCGTGCATAGGGTTGCTTCTAACAATGCCATGCATGCGACGAGAGCATGATGGCTGGCGTTATGTGTCATTAGAGCTATGAGAGCACAAGATACAAAAGATCCGAGAAAGGTTGAGGAGATCAGGAAATGGTCTCTTGCTCTTGTCCAGGAAGGAAAGGCGGAAGAGCTATTGAACTGGGACAAAGATTCAACTTGGCATAATTCCAAGTTCAGAGACTTGGCATCGGGCCAAGAATGGGTGGTTTATCTGGCAGACCATGCTTGGCCAGGCGAAGTCAGAGTAATTAAGGAATGAGCGTAAAAAATCATAACAAGAAAAGGCAGCATCGCCCCTGCGGGCTGGATCTCGCTACGCTCGGCCGCTGCTTTTGGCGTTGATGTCAATTGAAGAGTGCCAATGAATAAAATCAACCCCAAAAAGTTGCTTCACAGCAAGTGGACTGCGGTAAAGCCAGTAAAGAAAGAAAAGCATTTTCTGGTGACTGAGGTCGAATTTGATGAAGAGGGTGAGGTTATTCATTGCCTGATAGAGGCGGTTATCTCAAACCGTTCAGAGGCTATTGATTGGAAAGCACTGAGAGATGCGTCGAGCTGGCAGCAGGGCTGGAAGTAGTTATTTCGTTCTCGTGACTTCTGGAGGGGCGCCATAGGGCGGAAATATCCGGTTGGGTATTTCCGCCCTATGGGTTTAGCGAGGGTCGTTACTTTCGTTATGCTCACCGTCGTTGGCTTTGGGTGCCTGGCCCTTATCGTTTTGCTGTGCAGATTTTTCCTTCTTTTCCCCCTCAATACACAGCTTGTCGCCATCCCCATTGCGGATATGGATATCCAGCTGGCTGAAGGCGATTTCGATGTCGTGTTCCTTGCACAGGGCATCGATGTGGCGGTTGAGCTCGTCGGTGGCGGCCAGGCGGTCGCCGATGTCATTCACGTGGACGCGCAGTTCATGGTCCAGGGTGCTGGCACCGAAGCTGAGGAAGAACACCACTGGTTCCGGATCGCGCAGCACCCGTTTGTTTTCCCGGGCGGCCTGCATAAGGATGTCGCGGCATTTCTGCAGGTCGGAGCCGTAGGCGAAACCCACCTTGATGATGATGCGGGTGACGGTGTCGGACAGGGACCAGTTGATCAGTCGCTCGGTGACGAACACCTTGTTGGGTACCAGGATTTCCTTGCGGTCGAAATCGATCAGGGTGGTGGCGCGGATGCGAATGCGACTGACGGTGCCGTCCAGGTTGTTGATGGTGATCACGTCGCCGATACGAATAGGGCGTTCGAACAGCAGGATGATCCCGGAGATGAAGTTGGCAAAGATTTCCTGCAGACCAAAGCCCAGGCCCACGCCCAGGGCTGCCACCAGCCACTGCATTTTGTCCCAGCTAAGGCCCAGGGCACCGAACGTGATGATGATGCCGCCGCCCACGATCACGTAGGAGAGCAGGGTAGTGGTGGCGTAGCTGGTGCCCTGGCGCAGGTCCATCCGTGACAGCACCAGCACTTCCAGCAGGCCGGGCAGGTTGCTGGCCAGCAGGAAGGTGACCGCACCAATGATCAAGGCGGTCATCACATCGCCGAGACTGATGGGCGAGGTGCTGCCGGCCTGGCCAGCGGCATCGGCGGTTTCCCAGAGCACGATGTTTTCGGTGTAGGAGAAGGCATGGAAAACATCGGCCCATACCCAGTAAACCAGCAGTGCAATGCCGGCAATCAGTGCCAGGCGGATCAGGCGCAGGGACTGCTGATTCACCTGTTTCAGGTCCAGCTGCGGTTCTTCGACTTCCACCGCTTCCGAGGCAGCTGAGGAGGTGTCCGAGCCCTTCTGATCGGCTTCCCGCTGGGCCACCGCACGCCGGTAGGCCAGTCGCTGGGCGGCAACGGCGAGCCCCCGCACGGCGACGGCATCCAGCAGAATCCACAGGACCACCAGGTAGAGGCTGTAGATCATGTGCCCGGCCAGGCGAACCGAGGTGTAGTAATAGCCGATGCCGATCAGCACCGTAAGGATCAGGGGCGCGGCGGCGCAGAGTCCGGTGGACAGGCCCTTCATGGTACGGCTGTAATGCCGGCCTGGGTAACTCTGTGCCACTGAGGGCAAGCTGATCATCACCACGACCAGGCTGGCTACCATGATGACCAGCCCCAGGCGATCGTTGCTGAGCTGGGCGGGCCATTGGTCGCCAAAGGCGATGATAAAAGTCATGGGAATAATGGCCAGGCCGGTCAGGGCCAGGCGGCGGCGCATATGCTGATTATGCTGGTTGTCCCAGCGGAAATGGCGCTGGGCGATACCGCCACTTTTCAGCAGCCGGTAGAGCATTTCGAATACCAGCCAGAGCAAGGCAAGCTGGGCAAAGGCGGCGCCCAGTACACTGGTGATGGTGCTGGGCTGGCGCCACAGGCCAGCGGCGATAATTGCCAAAGCGATAGGCGCCGGCGCAGATATCAGCACGGTATAGAGCAGGCTTAATGGCGTATGCAGCTGGCTGTCGCGGCGCAGGAAACCCACATCCTGATTCATGGTGTCGATGCGTTTTTTCAGTCGCGGCCGCAGCAATATCAGGATAACAGCGGGGATGAAGGCCAGCACCAGCCAGCCCCATTGTCCAGCAACAAGTTCACGGGCGCCTTGCCAGAGGGTCTTCCAGGGCATGGTGCTGACTTGCTGGGCTATCAGCCCCGGCAATTTGCCTAGCCATTCCAGGCTTACCGCCTGAGTGCTGGGCATCCAGAAGGTCTGTTCGGAAATGATGTTGTGCAGGCTGCGGGACACCTTGTTCAGCTGCTCCTGATTCAACTGGGTGCGAGTGAGGATGGCCAGTTGGCGGCCCAATTCCTGGTTGAGCTGGTCGTAGAGCTCCCGCCGTTCCCGGTGCAGGATTGTAAAGGCTCGTTCCATATCCGCAGTGAGTTCGCCTTTGAGTTTTTCCTGTTCCGGCAGTGGTGAACTATCCAGAGACTGGATCTTCTGTTCGAGCTCGAATTGTTCCAGGCGGGCGTCGGAAATCTTCTTTTGCAGGCCCATGTCTGACTGAGTCTGAGGCAGGCGCTTCTGTTGCTGGTAGAGCACCCGTGACAGCAGCAGGCTGCCGTCAAGCAAACGGATCTGGTCGTTGACGGTGCTTGACAGTGAGCGGGCCTTGTCGAGCTGGGTTTTGGTGTCGATGGCATCACGCAGCAGGCCATTCACTGCCTGGCTGGTGCTGGCAAGCTGCTCGCGCAGACTCTGGTTCTCCGCCATAGCGGCCTTGATGCGCTTATTGTCCAGTACGCTATCCGGTAGCGACGACTCCGGCGCATCGGCCATATCCTGCAGCTGATTGATGCGGCGTTGCTGGATCAGGGGTTGTACAGCATCGAGTTGGGCTTCCAGTACGGCTTGCTCGGTGCGGAGCAACTGTTGTTCGAGGCGGGCGACGTCCTGTTTCTTGTCGACCACGGTCAGTTCCTGGTTGTAGCGCTCGATGCGGGTTTCCAGGGCACGCAGCTCTATGTTGAGCCCTTGTTCCTGTTTTTCACTGAGCGGCTCGCCATTTTCGTCGGTGCCTTCATTGAGCCGCGAGCGGATGGTGTCCATGCGCTCCATGGCCTTGCTGATCACGTTCTGGGCCTGTTCCGGCAGCGTCTGAGCGCGGGTCAGTTCACCGTTGACCTGGGCAAGGCGGCTCTGATTTTTTTCCAGCGCATCCAGCCGACTGGTGAGCTTTTCGATAAGGGCCTGCAGTGACAGATCCTTGTATTGTGCGGCCCAATCCTTGTCCTGTTGCTGGCGTGCCTCGGCCAGTTCTGCGCTCAGGCGGGCGCGTTGGGTGGAGGCCTGGCGGGCGAAGGTTTCCAGCTCCTTGATGGTTTGCTGATTGCTGTCCACTTCGCGGCGCAATTCCAGCGTGCGCTCCAGAAGTTTCTTGTCAGTATTGGTGCCGTTATTACTGTTTTCCGCGCTTTCGCTGATCTGCTTTTCCAGATCGCCGACGCCGGGCAGGGAAAAACCTCCGATCTGGGCCTGGCTGAGGGCAGGCAAAAGAATGAGCAGAAAAAGGGCCAGACGTCGATCCATAACCTGAAGGCTCCAATGGCTGTGACGGGCAATCAAAGTGTGTTGACTATTTTGCTCGGTGACCTGAGCCCGAGTTCAGATCACCGGGTAAAGACGAAGTTTTTATTCCGGGCTCCGGGCAAGCTTATCAAGGCGTTGCAGGCGGCGCAGCAGTTGTCTCACCAGGCCTAGCTCCCGTTCCCCGGCCAGTGGCAGCAGCTCGTCTACCCACTGGTGCAGGTTCTCCTCCGGTCCCACCTCTAGTGCCGCCAACAAACCACGCATGGCGTCGCGGGTATGTTGGTAGGTGGTGGTGTCTGGATTGCTGCTGACGGTTGGGGGCAGTGGTTGCTTGCGAAATTCCCAGGCATAGACCATCACCGCCTGGGCCAGGTTCAGAGATGGCTGCTCCTGGGCGAGCGGAATGCTGCTGGCCAGATCGCACAGGGCCACCTCGTCGCCGGTGAGGCCGCTGGCCTCCCGGCCGAATACGATGGCTACCCGTTGGACGCTGTTGCCCTTGGCGGCAATCAGTTCGGCGCACTGGTCCGCGTCCACATAGCGGTCTTTCTGCAGGCGTCGCCGGGCGGTGCAGGCAATGCTCAGGTCTACATCCGAGAGGGCGTCGCCCAGGCTGTCGAAGGTACGGGCCTGTTCCAGTACCTCGTTACTTTGATGGGCTACCCACTGGGCGGCGGTCATGTCGCCGGGTCGTACCAAACGTAACTGCTTGAACCCCATGGTCTTGATGGCGCGGGCGGCGGCGCCGATGTTTTCGCCCCGGGCGGGCTCCACCAGTACAAACATGATGTCCATTCGTCATATATCCACGTCAGGCTGAAGGTCGCCATTGTAAACGCAGGCAAAGGCTGTGGCAGGAAATGTCCATTTTTTGTCCGGCTACGTCCTAGGGTGCAACGGCAATGGTGTTTATTGTTTAACCAATAAACACAACAAACTTCATAACAATTGTGAGGGGACCCATGAACAAGCTCGCACTCTGCGGCCTGCTGGCTGCCGTTGTTATCCCTGCGCCTGCCCAGGCGTTTCAGCAAATCACCCACAAGCGTATCGCCATTGATGCGGTGGATTACATGAAAAATCACCCGGGCACCACCGAGTACAACCGCCTCAAGGCCTGGGTCAATGCTGCAGGCTATACCATGGATCAGTTTGCCGAGGTGATTGGTCAGGGCGCCTACGATGTGGATGATTTCCAGGACACCTACCTGTGTGGTGCGGTCTCCGGGGATTGTGTCTACGCGCCGGTATTCAACGCCGGTTCTTCATTGGTGAACTACACCTCGTACTGGCATTTCCAGAATCACACGCGCAGTTCTGACGTGCACGGTAATGATCTGGGCGGCTACAACTACGACCTGCTTACTGTCTGGGGCGATATCGACAATATGGCTGCTTCCTGGTTGTACGGTGATTACCTGGATGATGGCCCCGGTGGCATGACTGGCTGGTGGTCCTCGGATGATCCGAAGTACAACACCTACGGCATTACCGAAGCCAACTATCGTCAGGGCAGCTATTCCAGCAAGTCCATGTACGATGACTTTGAGGAAATACCGTTCCAGCCCATCGATAACCTGGGCCAGTACTGGTACAGCCAGTTCCTCAGTCAGCCCACCGCCCAGACCCTGGGTTTTGTGTTGCACACCACCGATCTGCTGCAGCCCCACCATGTGTGGACTACCTCGGCCCTGAACCACAGCGGCTGGGAATCGTGGGTGGCGGACTACTACGACAGTGAAAACCTGAACGACACCGCCCTGGTGGATCAAGCCCTGCAGAACTTCACCCCGCTGTCGCCTACGGGCACCGACATCCGCCCGCTGCTCACCGAGGGTGGCACCCTGGCCTATGGCAATGGCGGTATCGTGTTGTCCAGCACCGACCATTCCGATCGAGTGCAGGTCGGGCAGACAGTGATTCCCAATGCCATCGCCATGGTGGTGCATCTGCTCAACCATGCCGCGCACCAGGTTAATCCCTGATTTTTGTACCGGCTCATAACCGGGCCGGTGTTTCCCCCGTAGGGTGCACTGAGTCTAAGGCGAACTGCACCATTCAAACGCCAGATCGGTGCGCTCAGTGCTCCCTACGGTAATGAACGGGCTAGAAAGACGTTAGAGGAAAACTTTCATGGCAATGCATCGATGGATGTTGGCCATTGGGTTGGCGGTTATTGCGGTGGCCGGTTATACGGGCTGGCAGAAGTGGGGGCCGCTGCCTGATGATGTGGCTGCCCGCGTGGATGGTGAAACGATCCCGGCTGCTACCCTGGACGTGTTTGTGGCGGCCGCTCGCCGCAGCGAGCCGGATATCAGCCGGGAAAGCGTGCTCAAGGGACTGGTGGAAAACCGTTTGCTGGCATCGGTGGCCAATGCGCAAGATGATCACCACGCGCACCCGGAACGGGTGGGTTATGACAGTGCCACCCGCCACGAACAGCAGCGTTTCAAGCTGATCCGCACCGCCTATGCCGATGCCCTGCGCAAGGCGGTCAACGATAGCGGCATGGCGAACAGCCTGGATAGCTTGAGTGCCCCCTTGGTCCTGTCCCGCGATGTGCTGGCACCCATGCTGACTCTGGAGCAGGTGTTGCTTAGCACCATGACCGAGGCCCAGCAACAGGCGGCCCGTGAGTATGTGCTGGCCAGGTATCGCTTTGCTGACGATCAGCCGGAGCAGACCCTGAGCCTGTGGGAGCTGTACCGCCGCCAGAACATTCAGCTGAAGGTGCAGATGCACAATCTCAATCTGGATTTCATTCGCGAAGCGGTGAAGCAGCATCTGACCATGGCCTATGTGTTCTACTGGTTTGAACAGCGCGCGGGCCTGAGCGAGTCGGCCATTGCCGCCGTAGATCGCTGTATCGATGATGCCCTGCAACGGGAAACCCTGATGCACGACATGGGGTTGATGCAGGATATCCATGACGACAATCCGCAATTGCGGGAGCTGGCTGCACAGGTGAGCGATGCGCAGCTTGCCGACTACTACGCGGCGAACAGGGAACAGTTCACCCGTGTGGAGCGGGTACGGGCGCGGCATCTGAGAGTCGACAGTCAGCAGCAGGCGGACCGGGTGCATGAGCTTATCCACGATGGCCTGTCGTTTGACCAGGCAGTAGCGGATTACTCGGTGGCTGAAGACCGTCAGCAGGGAGGCGAGCTGGGCTGGATTGACCGGCAATCCCGGCAGGATCACTGGACCCGGGCGCTGGCGTTTGTGCAGCCGCAGGGCGTGGTGTCACCGCCGTTTCGCAGCCCCGGTACGGATGGCGCCCCCTATTGGGAGCTGTTTCTGGTGGAGGAAAAAGTGACCGCCTACCAGAGCCTGGACAGCAAATCGGTGCGCTATCGGGCAGGGCGGGCAGTGGCTCAGCAACAATTGCAGCAACGCTTCAAGAGCCTGCTGGCGGACGTTAACGAGCAGGCGTCATTACGAATCAATCGTGGGGTGCTGTGATGAAGGCGCTGTTGGCTGCCCTGCTGCTGACTGCGATGGTGTTGGTGATGGTCCGTTGGTTGCCGACTGCAGCACAGACAGGTGTGCCTGTGCTGGCCGAAAACAACGAGGTGGCGGCAAAGACTCCCGCGTTGAAACAGCAGAAACAGGCCGCCGCGACGCTACCCATGATCGACACGGTGGCGCAAAGAGAGCGGCAACCGGTTGACTCCCGACTGCACGATTCTGCGTCCATTCCCGCACCTTCCCCGCAAGCGATTGCAGCACTGCGTGAGAGTATGCGTCACGGGGATGCGCGTACACCACCGTTGGCTCCGGGTACGGATCTGCGTGAGCCTCCCGGCGATGCTGAGCTGGCCGACCCGGCCCTGTATCAGCAGTATGAGCAACGTCAGCAGCAGCAGGTGTATGCGTCATTTGCCCAAGCTGCCGATCAGCGTATCCCGGAACTGGAAGCGTTGATTGCCAAAGGCCGTGCCGAGGGCATCAGCGAAGCGCAACTGGCGGAAGGGGAAGCCAAGCTGGCAAAGCTGCGCGAACAGCGGGATCAGTTAGCGGCGCAACAACCGTCCGTCGACGAGGCGTCTGCAGAAGAAGAACAGGACTGACCGGTAAGCTCTGCCACGCTGTCGCTGATGGCTTGATCCTGCGGAGCCAGCGCACGGGCGCGGCAGATGCTGTCCTGGGCGCTTATAACATCCCCCAGGGCCTGTTCGGCGTAGGCGCGGTTGTTCCAGGCGGCGGCAAAGTCCGGCGCCCTGTCGGTGGCGCTGCGGAAGGCATCCAGCGCTTCCTGCTGCTGGCCCTGGCTCCACAGGCTGTTGCCGTGGCCGAACCAGAGCTTGCCGCTGTCCGGGAAGGCGGCTACCGCCGTCGGCCAGAATTCCTCGGCATTGGGCAGGGCGGAAATCGCCCGGAACAGGGTGCCCGGTTCTGCACTGGCGGGTAGTTGGCCGGGTTCAACCAGGGTGAAGCCCCATTGATCGGCGCGGGCCCAGGTGCGGATAAAGCGGTTCCAGTGGGTGGTCTTGCCGGCGTCGGTGCCGCTGTGCAGCACCATGGTACTGCCCTGATCCTGATAGCCGGTCACTACGGCGAAATGCCATTGAGGCCAGCGACGCAGGGCCAGGTTCTGTAATACCAGTACAGGTCGGCCTGCCTGCAGTTCCTGGAACAATGCCTGGCTACTTTCCACCGGATACGCCATCAGGCCGCGGCTGCGCGCAGCCGCACGCAATTCGATCCCCAGGCTGCCTTCCCGTTCCGGTAACCACACCTCGTCAACCAGACTGTTTGCACTCACCGGCTTGCCGGCCCATTGCAGCATCATGGCCAGGGCGGCGGGGCCGCATTGGTATTTTTCCTGGGGCACAAAGGGCACTACCAGCTGCTGCTCGGGGTCCACCTGCGCACTTTGAGGAGGCGGGAAACTTTGGCATCCACTCAAGGAAAGCAGAACCAGCAAGCTAGCGAGGCATGCCAGGTTGAAAGGGCGGGTTAACGTTGTGGGTGAAAGACGAGGAGCGATTTGCTCCTCGCCGTAGGGGGCTGGCATGGATCAGTTAATGGGATCGATAACCGGGAAGACGTCGGTGGCACCCAGCAGATCCAGCAACACCAGAATGAGGATGATGGCGAGGATCACGCCAACCACACCCTGGCCGGCGGGCAATTCTTCCGCTTTCTGGGCCAGCTGCTGCAGCTCCTGATCGGTGAGGCGGTCGAGACGCTGGCTCACCTGATCCTTGCTGACGCCGTAGTCGCCCAATGCCTTGGCGGCGACCTTTTGGTCCATCAGCGCCATTACCTGCGCTTTCATTGCCGCGCGGTCCTGTTGTTGGATGACCGTGTCGTTACCGATCATGGCGGCCTGGGCGGCTGGCACAATCATCAACTGCATGAAAAGCAGCAATGATGCACTGAGAATACCGGTAATACGCTTGGTCATGGGATATCTCCATTCAGCTCGATTGATTCAACACTAACATCTTGACCCTAATGCAGAAGAATATCTCTCGAAGAATCACCATTTTTTACAAGGACTTTACCAATTTCTGATGCGTTCACTCCGGCTTCACGCAATTGCGTAAGAACCCGGGGTAGTGCCTCTTCGGGAATGCTGAATAGCAGTCCGCCGGCGGTTTGCGGGTCGCACAGGAGAGTCAGTAACGGCTCTGCAACCTGCTGCGTATCGCAATGCATCAACACGTTCCGGTTGGCCTCGTTGAGGGTGCTGCTAACCCCCTTTTCAATCAGTGGCAGGGTGCCGGGCAGCATGGGAATGCTGTTGGTATCTATGGCCATGGCCACATCACTTTGCTGACAAATTTCATGGAGATGGCCGAGCAGGCCGAAGCCGGTGACATCGGTGCACGCATGCACCGGTATATCCTGCATGGCGTGTTGGGCGATGCGGTTGCTGACCAGAAGATGCTTCAGGGTGGCATCCAGCCAGGGGCCGTGCAGTTTGCCTTTCTGCATCATGGCGGCCAGCTGCACGCCGGTGCCCAGCGGTTTGGTGAGCAACAGGCGGTCGCCGGCCCGGGCGCCGCCCTTGTGCCAGAGTTGTTGCGGGTCTGCCTGGCCATTCACGGTAAAGCCGGCTGCCATCTGCGGGCCTTCGATGGTGTGGCCACCCACCAGGGTACAGCCCGCAGCGTTCAATTCTGTCACCGCGCCGGCCATCAGCCGGTGCAGATCCCGACCCTGCAGTTTCGGGTGATGCCAGGGCAGGGTTACATTGGCCAGAGCGGAGTGGGGCGTGGCGTTCATGGCGTACAGATCGCTGAGGCTGTGCAGCGCCGCTACCCGGCCGAACAAAAACGGTTCGTCGATAAAGGCCGGAAAAAAATCCAGGCTCTGCACCAGCCGCTGGTTGCCGGCCCAGTGAATGATGGCTGCGTCATCGGCGGCATCCATACCGGCTTCAATACCTTCACTGATATGTGGCTGCAAATCTCGCAACGCATTGTGCAGCGCATCGCTGCCCACCTTGGCGCCGCAGCCGGCGCAATGGAGCACATCCGGGTCCGGCGGCGGCGCTGACATGGTGGGGAGCTGACTATCGAACTTGTCCATAAAGGCCTGGTCGATGCGGTTTTTCCAGCGCCACACCCAGTGCCCGGCGGCGGACAGGGTGCCGCCACGGCTGGCTACCGCCTGTTTGCCACCGGCGGAGAGCAGGGAAAGAAAATGTTTTTGCGGGCGATAGGCTTGCAGAGGCTGACCAGTGATGGCGGCAGTCAGGTTATGGGCCAGCACTTTGGCCTGGCGCACCGCATAGACGCCGGCCTTGGGCAGGCTTTCGGGGAAGGCGGCACAATCACCGGCGGCAAACACGCGCGGGTCGCTGCGGCTTTGCAGGGTGTCTTGTACGCGCACAAAGCCTTTGTCGTCACAGTCCAGATCGCTGTCGGCGATCACCCGGGTGCCTCGCACCCCGGTGCACCAGAGCACCCGCGTGGCATCCAGTGGGGCGTCGTTGGCGTAGAGCCCGTCGTCGCGTTTTTCCACTCGCGTGTGTTCGCGCAGATGGATGTTGTAGTCATCCAGATAGCGTTGCATCCGGCGGCGTACCGGTTCCGGGTAGCCCGGTAAAAGTACGCCGCCACTGATCAGTGACAAGGCCCCATTGCGACCCGTTTGCCGCTGATGCTCGGCGATGGCCAGCGCCATTTCGGTACCACCGGCCCCGGCCCCGACCACCGCCAGTGGGCTGTCGCCATCGCGCCATTGTTGCCAGCGCTCATGGAAGCTGGCCACCGGTTTCACCGGCACGATATCCGGGTGGCCTCCGCTTACCGGCTGCAGGTCCGGGGTGGCGCCCACGTCCAGGCTCAGCCAGTCGTATTCCAGGGTACTGCCATCGTCCAGAGTGAGGCGACGTTCGGCGCTGCAGATAGTTGTCACCGCGGCGCGGATAAAGCGGGTGCCGGTGGCGATGCACAGCCGGAAGAGGTCCACATGGGTATCGGTGAGGCTGTAGTGGCCGGCAATCAGACCGGGCAACATGCCGGAGTAGGCACTGAGGGCATCCGGAGACACCAAAGTGATTCGCACACCGGGAACCGGTTTCATGGCCAGCATGCGCAGGGCCAGCGCATGGCTGTGGCCGCCGCCCACCAGTACCAGATCGTGATTGGCCGACGGAGTCATCACAGCAGGATATCACCTTTCAGGAAGCAGCGGGCCTGGCCACTCAGGGTGACCCGGTCACCCTTGAGGGTGCAGTGGAGTTCGCCGCCCCGCGCAGAAAGCTGGCGGGCATGAAGGGTCGTCTTGTTCAGCCGCTCGGCCCAGTAGGGCACTAGAGTGCAGTGGGCGGAGCCGGTTACCGGATCTTCCGGCACGCCCTTGGCCGGGGCAAAAAAGCGGCTGACAAAATCGCAGTCGTCACCGGGGGCAGTGACCATGATCGCAAAGGTATCCAGCTTGGCGATGGCGGCGAAATCCGGCTGGAAGTTGCGTACCTGTTCAGCGTTGTCCAGTACCACTAGCGTGTCACGGGCCTGCAGCACGCCCTTGAGAGGAATACCCAGCGCTTGCTCGAAGGGTTCCCGGTGGCTGACCGGGTGCGCCGGGCGGGCAGGGAAATCCAGGCTTAGTGTCTGGCCGCTACGGTCCACATAAAGCGCGCCGGATGCGGTATTGAAACGAATCCGCTCACCGGGAAATCCCAGCGCATTGAACACCACCCAGGCTGCGGCCAGGGTGGCATGGCCACACAGATCCACTTCCACACTGGGGGTAAACCAGCGCAGCGTATAGCCGGTGTCGTCCGGCACCAAAAAGGCCGTCTCCGACAGGTTGTTCTCCATGGCAATGTTCTGCAGCAACGCATCTTCCGGCCAGCTTTCCAGTGGCACTACCGCCGCCGGATTGCCGGCAAACAGGGAAGAGGTGAAGGCATCGACTTGATAGAGCTTCATGGGCTGCCTTGAAAATAACGTGTTCGTTTCATTGGTTTCAAAGACCCAACCCCGGCTTCAGCCTCAGCCGCTTGCGCAATCCTCGTGACAGCGCATCCACCGCCAGATTGAGCATGACCGTGGCCAGGATCAACAGCAAGGTCCGGTCGAAGCGGAATTCCGCCACGCTGGAATCAATATAGAAACCCAGGGTATGGATGCCAAGGATCCCCAGCACCGCTGTTTCGCGCATGATCACTTCCCAGCGATAAAGCAGAAAGGCCAGCAGGTTTGGGGTGACCCGGGGCAACACTTCCCAGGCGTAGCGGTTGATACTGGTAGGAGCGTCCACACGAAGCCTCAGGCTTTCGCTGAACCGTCCGGTGAGGTGGGCGACGATGGCGCCGGTATGCAGGGCCAGGGCCAGGATGCCGGGCAGCATGGAGGGGCCGAGCAGAATCAGGAAAAAGAAAGCGAGAAAGAATTCCGGGGTGGTGCGCATGACCACCAGCAGGCCATGGCCGGCGGTGCGACTTGCCCGGTTGCCGAATAACGGCGAAATCAGCGGGAAAAGCAGCAGCGACAGCACGCCGGTGAGCAGCAGGGCGCTAAGGCCCAGCACCAGGGTCTGCCACAGCCCCGGCCACAGTTGTTGCTGCCAGAGCATGGCGAACCAGTGCCACAGTTCCATGAGCCCGCCGCCTTGGCGGAGCGGCACCGGCACCAGATCCACGGTGACGAAGCGCACCAGGGTATCGAGCCGGCCGGTGAACAGCGGCGGTGCCCAGGCGATGGCGGCCAACAGGTACACGGGGATCAGGGCCGGGCGCAGCCACCAGCGCAGGGTAAAGATGATGGCAAAGAACAGGTATAACAGGGCGGCGCCCTGGTCGTAGCTGCCTTCGCGAAAGGCGGTTTCCAGATGGAAGCCCAGGGTGGGCAGGCCGATAAAACCGAGGATGGCGGAGGCGCGGATGGCGCATTCCAGCCGGTAACCGCCGTAGGCCTTGAAGGCCTGCCAGACCAGCGGCAGGCGGGCGTAGAAGAATACGCTCAGGCGTTGTCGGTTGACGGGCAGTGCATTGGCTGGGCCAGGATCGGCTTCTTCCAGAAATTCACCAAAGACCTTGGCGAAGATGCCCGCGTAGGGAATGGCGATGGCCAGCACCCCGGTGACCGTGCTCAGTCCGGCTACCTGCAACAGCAGCAGGCCCCAGAACAGTTCGTGGACAGCACGGATGCTGGCCGCAACGCCTCGCACCCAGCGATGATGCCAGGCCATGGCCATGACGAAGCCAAACAGGGCGGCCAGGGCAGTGCCCTGCCAGGCGAAGGCCAGGGTGTTGGCCAATGCCCGCAAGAGGTTATCGGTGGAGAAAAAATCCGGTGCCAGAAAGCCCTGGCCCATGCGCAGCAGAACGCTGCCTGGGGAAGAACGGGTGATGTCCAGATCAGCAATCGCCAGGGCGACCAACCCGGCCACTGCGAGCCAGAAGCTGGCCCGGCGCCAGCGGGCGGCGGTGGAGTTGAGCGGCTGCCGGGCGCCGGAGCTCATTGGTAGAGCGCGTCCAGATCACCCAGGCTCAGGGTGCTGGCGGGGGCGTCGAGCAGAATGGTGCCTTCACCCAGACCGATGATGCGGTCGCAGCATTGCAGGGCCTGCTCACGATCATGCAGGGCGACCACCGCAGTGTGGTGTCGGGCCAGTGCCAGTTGCAGCAGGGCTAGCCCCTGATGCTCGTCCAGACTGGAGACAGGCTCGTCGGCCAGCAGCACCTTGCGCTGAGTATAGAGCGCCCGGCCCAGGGCAACCCGTTGCGCTTGGCCACCGGATAACTGGTCTATACTGGTGAACAGCTTGTCCTGTAAACCCAGTTCCCGGGCCAGTTCGCCCACGCTGGATTTTTCCCTGGCGCTGGGCCAGATCAGGTTGCGCAGGTTGGTGAGGGTGCTGTGGCGGGGCAGGGCGCCCATGTAGAGGTTGTGGAAGACGCTGAGCATGGGCACCAAGTCACCGGCCTGGGGGCACCAGGCACAGCGGGCTTCCTGCTGCTGGCGCAGGGCGGCCAGCAGGGTGGATTTGCCGGCACCGGATGGACCCAGCAGCGCTACCTTCTCGCCGTCGGCAATGGTCAACGACAGGGACGCAAACACGACCTGGCCCGGATGGCCAAGTCGTGCATTCTCAAGATGGAATGTCAAAATCCGATCCAGCTACTGCGCGTCGAGCAGGCCGATGGCTTCGGCGGTTTCCTCGATAGGCGCGAAGTCGTCATTGCTGGCAGGAATGAATCTTTCCCGGGGGAAAGCGTTCAGCAGAACCGGATCATCAATGGCCAGCAGGGCCTCGGTGACGCGCTGGGTGAAGCCGTCGCCGAACTTGTCATTCAGGTCGCCACGTACGGTCCAGTGATAGTCCGGATAGCCGGGGGTTGTCCAGATGACCTGCACCTTGTCGGTGTCGATCTTGCCTTCTTCCAGCTCTCGTTCCCAGACCTTGTAGTTCACCGCGCCGGTGGCGTAGGCGCCGCTTTGTACCAAGGCAATGGTGGCGCTGTGATCGCCGGAAAAACCCACTTTTTCGAATAGCTGGTCCGGCGATTGGTTGAAGGTGTCGCGCAGGTAAAACTCCGGCATCAGGCGCCCGGAGGTGCTGCCCTTGGAGCCGAAGGTAAAGGACGTCTGCTCGACAAAGGCGTCGGTGAGCGTTTCGGACGGGCTCAGGCCGGTGCTGGTGTTGGCGATGAAGTAGGACTTGAAGTCAGGATCTTCCAGGCCCTGGGCGATGGCCTGTGATCCGGGCACCAAGCGGCGAGCCTGGACACCGGACAGGCCGCCGAACCAGGCCATTTGCACTTCGTTGTTGCGGAAGGCGGTGACGGCGGCAGCGTAGGATTTCACCGGCACATATTTCACTGGCACGCCCAGTTGCTCTTCCAGATAGAGGGCAACCACGCCGAAGCGTTTTTCCAGCTGGGATTCATCCTGATCGGGGATGGCGGTGAAAACGAAGGTCCCGGTATGGGGTTCATTACAGGCAGACAGCAGCACTGCTGCCAGCAGAGCGGCAAGAAAGGGGAAACGCATTGTTGACTCCGTTCAATAGGGAGGCTTACCGGACAAAGTGAACATCTCATCGTGGGCCCGGCCAGACACGACAGGGGGATTATAGAACGCCAGACGCGGGATACCAGAAGGGAAAGCAAAGAATGCCGCTCGCCGACCGACGGGCGGAGGAAAAAGTGCAGATGAGACCGGGACCAGCTTGAAAGGGGGGGAAGGGGTTTGTGGGAAGCGATGCTCGCATCGCGAATAGTGACCGCACTGCCCACCGTTTCGCGACAAACATCGCTTCCTACAAGGGCAGAAGGCGTGTCTGACAGCTGATCGCCGGGGCGGTGCGATTCGCATGATGCATCGCACCCTGCGGGGAGACAGTTACGAGAAACGAGTTGCGAGGAGCTAAAGGCAGGTTTGGTGTTGCATTTCGGAACTCGTACCTCGTGACTCGCATTACCCTGTAACGAGGCGGTAGCGCTGGAGGCTGCTTGATGGGCGCAGAGCCCATGCAGGCTGATTGTCAGGCGTCATGCATCTGGCGTGCATCCAGAAACACCATCACTTCGTCGCGGCTGCCTTCAAATACGATCTCGCCTTCTCGGTGGGAGAGCATGTAGTCGTACATTGGGTCGTAGTAGTCGCGTAGAAGAGCGCGGATCCAGTCTTCGTGGAGCCCGGTATCCCCGCTGATGGCCTGGACTGCCAGGGCTTCGGAGAGTAGCTGGCGCAGTTGTTGATGGCGCATTCCACCCAGGCGGCGGCGAATGCGGTCCATGGCGGCGAGCAGTTCTTCGCCGAGATAATGGAGAGCCTGCTGTTCGCCGAAGTGCTGGCGGTATTCTTCCAGCGGGCCCACCACATAATCTTCAAGAGTGACCTGCACACGGGATTCCAGCGTCTCGTTGATGATGATGCGTGGGCAGGCCTTGATCTTGTCCTGCAGGGAAAAGGGCAAGTGGCAGCGGCCGATCAGCTTGCTTTCGTCTTCCAGTAATACCTGGGCCGGGTTCTGCGCCCGCTGCTTGAGCATGGCGATGGCCAGGGCATTGTCGAAATCGATCTGGGTAGGCTGGCCGCCGGGGCGTCGGCCGAACGAGGAGCCACGGTGATGGGCCAGACCTTCCAGGTCCACCGCATTGGCCTGGCTTTCGATGACCCGGGTCTTGGCGCAACCGGTGCGGCCGCAGAGGATCTCGAAGGGCAGGGTGGCAATGCAGGCTTCCATCTCGTCGAGCAGGAAGCGGCGCATGGCCTTGTAGCCACCGGTGACCAGTGGCGCATCGATCCCGGTTTCATGCAGCCAGGCCTGGGTGGTCTGGCTGCGCAGCCCGCCCCGAAAGCAATACAGATAACCGTTCGGGTTGGCCTGCCACCATTGCTGCCAGGCCTGCATACGCTGTTCACGCTCCTCGCCGCTGACCAGCTGGTTACCGAGATCAATGGCCGCCTGTTGGCCATGCTGCTTGTAGCAGATGCCGATCTGGTGGCGCTCGTCGTCGTTGATCAGGGCAATATTGGTGGTGCCAGGGAAGGCGCCCTTGGCGAATTCCACGGGGGCTCGCACGTCCAGCAGGGGCGTGTCGTTCAGAAACAGGGACAGGAAATCGTCGGTATCGTCGCGCATGGGGGGCGAGTTTAGAACAGCTACAAGCTACAAGCTACAAGCTACAAGCTACAAGCTACAAGCTACAAGCTACAAGCTACAAGCTACAAGCTACAAGCTACAAGCTACAAGCTACAAGCTACAAG